>OLPB01000210.1_pt1 | contig 38938 bp, 29 predicted proteins | sample 1672001 | NCBI WGS metagenome assembly OLPB01 (sample SAMEA3136635, study PRJEB25190) | human gut metagenome | biome: human gut; feature: human-associated habitat; material: faeces | place: Austria | collected 2013 | reverse complement strand
AAATCGTAGTATTCACGGCATAGGTTACGGCAGTTTAGAGCAAGGTCTGAAGGCATAAGTGAAACCTTTAAATCAGGTTTCAAACCAACCAAAGCAGCTTTTTTAGAATCAAAACGATCATTATGTACTTTTCGTATGTTGATGTTTGTGCTATTCTTAGTGATGATAGGATTAATAACAGAGCAGTTAAAACCCTTATCACGAAGATAGCAGAAGAGTGGGTAATGATAAATTCCCGTGGATTCGAGGAAAATGCGACTTTCCAAAGAATACAACTCTTCTGCTTCTTTTATTTTAGAAACAGCGGTTGTAAGGGAATCAATACTGCTATGTAGGATTTTGTAAGGTTTTCCTACGAATTGTTGGTTTGGAAGTGCTATAGACATCCAGGAGAAGTCAGCACCGACATCAATACCAACAGAGATGAATAAATCATCGAGATTAAAGATAACTTTGTTTGACATGAGCAATAGCTCCTTTCTGATAGGAATCCATTTCCAATCTGGCAGGTACACAACCTAGCGCGTTATTCGGGTATGGCCTTCCGGCTCCCAACCAGCTAAAACATAAAACCCTGTCGAATGGACTAATTGACTTCATTGTAGGTATCAGTCACAAGAGTGACTTCCCAAGGAGGTGAACATTCTTTGTCCTATCCTAAGAGATAATACCTTATGTTTTATCTGGTGTCTATCAGGAACCGTCAGACATGATCATTATTACGGATAACATCTGATGAAGGAAGAACCCCTTCTTCTGTTATCTGATTTATAGAAACTTATTAACCAAGTAGTCTTGATTGACTACATCATTATTATACTAGGAGGGGATAACATGTATGTAGGAAAAAAGGTTACTCGTGTAGATGCCTACGATAAAGTAATTGGACGTACAAAATATACAGATGATCTCTGTGATAAGAGTGCCTATATTGCACGTATTTTACACTCTACAATTGCCAACGGACGTGTTCTTTCTATTGACACATCTGAAGCTGAGAAGATACCTGGAGTTGTAAAAGTATTTACCTGTTTTGATTTAAAGGAGAAGCATTATTTTCCAACTGCCGGACATCCATGGTCCACAGATGAATCACATCAGGATGTTGCCGATCGTCTTGTACTTACAGACCGCGTCAGATTTTATGGGGATGATATCGCTGCGGTTGTAGCAGAGGATGAGGTTTCCGCTGCACAGGCACTTCGTGCGATCAAAGTAGAATATGAAGAATATCCATTTGTTCTGGATGTTATGGATGCTATGAAAGAGGATGCTCCTCAGCTTCATGATAAATATCCAAACAATATTCTCAAGCATACAACAATCAGTAAAGGAAATTATGAAGAAGCTATCAAAGAACCTGGACTAATCAAAGTAGAAGGCTGGTACAGCACACCAACTGTTCAGCACTGTCATATTGAAAACTTTATCTGCTATGCTGAGATGGAAGGAGACCGCATCAAGGTTGTAAGTTCTACTCAGATTCCTCATATCGTACGTCGAGTTGTTGGTCAGGCACTCGGAGTTGAATGGGGTAAGATCCGTATCATTAAGCCTTATATCGGCGGTGGTTTCGGAAATAAGCAGGATGTTTTGTATGAACCACTTTGTGCATGGCTTTCCATGCAGCTTCATGGACATCTTATTAAACTTGATGTACCAAGAGAGGAGACCTTTGTTTCTACTCGTGTACGTCATGCGATCAAGAGCCACATCATTTCATGGGTTCGACCGGATGGAACATTTGCTGCAAGAAAACTGGAAGCATTTTCCGATCAGGGTGCTTACGCTTCCCATGGTCACAGCATCTGTGCAAAAGGTGTTGGCGCATTCCCGCAGCTTTATCCTTGTGATAACGTAGAGGCTGATGCTTATACAATATTCACAAACAAATCCGTTGCCGGTGCGATGCGTGGTTACGGAATTCCACAGGCAATGTGGGCTGTAGAATGTCATACAGAAGACATTTGTGCAAAACTTAACATGGATCCACTTGAATTCCGCCGCAAAAACCTGATGCCGGTCGGATACAAGGATGCATTTTCTAAGAATGAATTATACAGCGACACATTCAACCAGTGTCTCGACAAAGGAATTGAAGTTACTGATTACCTTCGTAAATACAAAGAATACCAGAACCAGACAGGAGATATCCGCAGAGGTATCGGTATGGCAGTCTTCTGGTACAACACAGCTGTATGGCCGATCTCACTTGAGACATCTTCCTGCCGTATGGTATTGAATCAGGATGGTTCTCTTCAGGTTCAGCTTGGTGAGACAGAAATCGGACAGGGTGCTGATACTGCATATTCACAGATGACTGCAGATATTCTTGGCGTTCCGCTTGAGGCTGTACACGTTGTTTCCTGTCAGGATACAGATGTTACGCCATTCGGAACAGGTGCTTATGCATCCCGTCAGACTTATACAGCCGGATTCTCAATTCGCCAGACAGCACTGCTTCTGAAAGAACGCATTTTGAAATATGCGCATGAACTGACAAGAATGCCTGAATATAACCTGGATATCATTGACGGACAGATTGTTCGTATCACAGATAACCGTGTTCTGATGTCTCTTGGAGATCTTTCAACAGAAGCACTTTACAGCCTTTCACACAGTGAGCATCTGTCAGCTGAAAGTACAGCACAGATTAAGTCCAATGCTTACTCCTTCGGATGTACATTTGCAGAAGTTGAAGTTGACATCCCGATGTGTAAGGTAAAACTGCTTGATCTCGTCAATGTACATGACGCCGGCACACTGATTAACCCGGCACTTGCTGAAGCTCAGGTACATGGTGGTATGAGTATGGGAATCGGATTCGGACTCTCTGAGAACCTGCTCTTTGATCCGAAGACCGGAAGAGCATTAAATGATAACTTGCTCGATTACAAGTTATCCACATTTATGGATCACCCGAGACTACGTGCTTATTTCGTAGAAAATGCGGAGCCTACAAGTGCATTCGGAACAAAATCTCTTGGTGAGCCACCGACATGTTCTATTGCACCTGCAATCCGTAACGCAGTTTATCAGGCAACAGGTGTCTATGTAAATGATGCACCGGTGAATCCACACCATCTGTTCCGCAGTATGAAAGAACAACATATGTTTGAGGAAGGAGGAGAAGCAAATGTATGATCTTAAAGCACTTTATGAAGCTAAAAGCGTAGCCCATGCTATACAGCTTTTACAGGAACATCCGGAAGCACAGATCATTGCCGGCGGAAGTGACGTTCTTGTACAGATGCGTGAAGGACGTCGCGCAGGAAAAGAACTTGTAAGCATTTATAGAATTGATGAAATGAGAGGCATATCTTATGAAGAAGACGGTGCGATCCGCATTGGCTCTCTGACCAGCTTCTCTCATATTACAAAGGATCCGATCATCCAGAAGCATATCAACGTACTTGGGGAAGCTGTTGATATGGTTGGTGGACCACAGATCCGTAACATCGGAACGATCGGTGGAAACACATGTAATGGTGTTACATCCGCTGATTCCGCTTCAACACTTCATGCATGGGATGCAATTGTTGAGATCACAGGACCGGACGGAGTTCGCAGAATCCCGATCCATGACTTCTATATTAAAGCAGGAGTCGTTGATCTGAAACCGGCAGAGATTCAGACAGCGATCATCATTCCGAAGGAAGCATACGAAGGCTACCACGGACATTACATTAAATACGCAATGCGTAATGCAATGGATATCGCAACAACAGGATGTTCTGTCAATGTAAAACTCTCTGAAGATAAGAAGACGATCAAGGATGTCAGAATTGCTTACGGAGTTGCAGGACCTGTTCCGATGCGTGCACCTTCTGCTGAGGCAAAAGCAAAGGGCAAACCGCTTACAAAAGCTGTTGTTCATGAATTTGGTCAGGCTGTTCTGGAAGATATCAATCCACGTGACAGCTGGAGAGCATCCAAGGCATTCCGTCAGCACATCGCTACTGTTCTTGCAGAGCGTGCACTGACAGAATCTATCAGATTGGCAGGAGGTGTGATCGATGAATAAACAGTACAAATTACTTACCTGCACGATCAACGGTAAGAAAGTCGAGAAAATGATCGATGTCCGTGCATCACTTACAGATGTTTTAAGAGATGACTTCCGTCTGACCAGCGTAAAGAAAGGCTGTGAAGTCGGAGAATGTGGAGCATGCAATGTAATCATTGATGGGGAATGCTTCAACTCCTGTATCTATCTCGGTGTATGGGCTGAGGGAAAAGAAATCCTTACTCTTGAAGGTCTCGCCGGACCAAATGGTGAGTTATCCGATATTCAGCAGGCATTTATTGACGAAGCAGCTGTTCAGTGTGGCTTCTGTACACCTGGATTCATCATGAGTGCAACTGAACTTTTAAATGCCGGCAAAGAATTCTCAGATGATGAGATCCGTAAAATGATGTCCGGCCATCTGTGCCGCTGCACAGGTTATGAAAACATTTTCCGTGCAGTCAAGAAGACAATGCTTCGCAGACTCGGAAAAAATGAAGAAGCAGACGCTGTCTAAAAGTGAATTGGGTTGCTGTTCTACACTGCCTGGGGACAGCATGACTGGGCACAGCTTTTGTGCCCAGTAACAGAAGCAGCACTCAATTGTAACGTTGTAACTACAATCACATAAAAGGTTCGCAGATTTTCATTTACAACAATCTGCGAACCAGTATATAGTGGTTTCTGTTTGGGGATCTATATAACAGATACAGAACCATTATATGAAATATCTAGAAAGAACGGGTATGTAAATATGAAAGATAAAGAACGAAATATCACAACCGTCAGCGAAGAAAATATCTATCTCCTGAACGGCCGCGTACCACTCGGAAAAGCGATTCCTTTCGGCTTACAGCATGTACTGGCCATGTTCGTAGCCAACCTTGCTCCTGTATTAATCGTCTGCAGTGCCGCTCTTGTCAGAGGCACCGGTGATCATCTGACCGCTGTTGAAATCACTCGACTTCTTCAGTGCGCCATGTTCGTAGCCGGAATCGGTACTTGTTTACAGCTCTACCCTATATGGAAGATTGGTTCGAAACTGCCGATCGTTATGGGTGTCAGCTTCACTTTCCTTGGAAGTCTTCTGATGATCTGTACAAATCCGGATCTCGGATATGAAGGCATGGTCGGTGCCGTTATCCTTGGTGGTATCTTCGAGGGAGTTGTTGGTTTAAGTGCCCAGTATTGGAAGAAATATTTAACACCGGTTGTATCCAGCTGTGTTGTTATCGCGATCGGACTTTCTCTTCTCCCGGTTGGAATGAATTCCTGGGGCGGTGGAAGCGGTTCCGAATCATTTGGATCCTGGTATCACCTTCTTGTAGGTCTTGTGACACTGATTGTCTGTCTGGTTTCAAGATATTTACTGCATGGTGTATACAAAAACCTGAACATCCTTGTTGGATTAATCTTCGGTTATATCCTTTCCGCAATCTTTACTGTTGCTGGTATTGCTCCAATGATCGATTTCTCCGGAATCAGCAAAACAATCAGTGAAATCGGATTTTTCAGCCTTCCAAGACTTGTCTTCTTCACTGGTCATACACCGGTATTTGACCTTGGAGCATTCTTTACAATTGCGATTGTCTTCCTGGTTTCTGCTGCTGAGACAACCGGAGCTACAACAGCAGTATGTAAAGGATCTTTAGACCGTGACATTAAGATTGAAGAGCTGCAGGGATCTCTTGCAGTTGACGGATTCTCCAGTACAATTTCCGGATGTTTCGGATGTCTTCCACTGACTTCCTTCAGCCAGAATGTCGGACTTGTAACTATGACTGGTGTAATCAATCGATTCACAATCCTTATGGGAGCTTTGATCCTGATCCTGGCATCTCTGTTCCCGCCGCTTGGAGCTTTCTTTAACTCCCTGCCGCAGTCCGTACTTGGTGGATGTACCGTTATGATGTTTGGTTCAATCCTGTACGAAGGAATCAAGATGCTCAAAGACTGCGAGTTCAATGACCGCACAATGATCATTGTATCTCTCGCTTTCTGCGTCGGCGTTGGTCTTACACAAACAGATGCGAACTTCTTCAGCGCTTTCCCACAGGCTGTGGGAGATATCTTCAACGGAAATGCTGTTGCAGGTGTGTTCGTAGTATCACTGCTGCTCAGTCTGATTCTGCCAAAAGATAAAAATGAAAAAGTAGAAGAATAACGAATAAGAAGAAAAATAACAGCTGTAATTGAAAAATATTTCTCTTACAGCTGTTATTTTTCTTTTTTTAAAAGGTTTTCTTTTACCATCCAGCTTCCGGAGCAGCCATCACCTTGATTATTTGGGCTTCCTTCTGCATATTCCGCTCACTCCTTTGTGCTGATCTTCTCCAGACATGCAATCAATTCTGCCTCACTTCTTACCACTGCATCCGGCTTTACATCACCTGCTGCCTGATGTCTGCGATGATTATACCAGACTGCATTCCATCCTGCAGCTTTTGCCCCAACAATATCATTTTCAAAAGAATCTCCTACATAGCAGATCTCTTGCGGCAAAATCCCCATTCTTTCCGCCGCACGACTGAAAATCCTCTTGTCCGGTTTTGCTACGCCGAGCGCCCCTGATATAAATATATGGCCTACCGGGATCCACTCCGTCACTCCAAGTGCATTCACCTTATCCCACTGGTGCTGCGCCGGTCCATTCGTAATAATTCCAAGAGTCACCTTTTCTTTCAGACTCTGCAGCAAATCTTTCATTGCATCCGTCATCCTGATCTCCTGCTGCTTTTCTTCATAAACCGCCTGGAACTCCAGAGCTTTCAGCGCATTGATCTTCTTCCCGTAATCAAGAAATGCATTCTTAAACCGATAGATATACATCTCTTCCATTGACATCTCACCACTCAAGCACCGTGCATACACGGAATCACTGTATCTTCTACTTGCGAGAAACGCACCTTCCAGATCTAAATCTGTATCTTCCGGGAAAATCTCCCTGCATGTTTGCTTAAATGGAGTTGATAAATCATATAATGTGTCGTCTACGTCGAATACAATTGCTTTCATTATTCTCATCCTGTCCTTTTTCCACTCCCTGGTAAACTGTTTTGATTACTGTTCGCACTACATACGACTGGCAATCCATTCTGACAGATACCATGCTTGTTATCTTTTTATCAATCTATTGATAGTCTAACATAGTTTATTTCTTTTGACTAGGTTGAATTTTATCCAGTATTGGCTCTGAATAGTTACCAGTATTTTCCCCTTGCATCACCGTGCTATAATTGATAATGAAAGCTATACAACTATTTATAACCTGCTAAGGAATTTGAAAGAAGGCATTTTAATGAAAACTTATGTTACACACTATTTTAACTTTGAATACATCGGAATCTACCTGCTCGTCTCGCTGATCGGGCTGGCCGTTGTGATCGGTATTGTTCTTGGCGTAGCCAAATTGAAAACACGCCAGCGACTGCAAGATGACTCCCTGTCTCACAAAGCAATCCGTCGTATCAACCGCCATCACCAGGAGCGCAAGAGAAGCATCATCGAAAGCTTCTTCGAAATGGTCTTCGCCAGCACCTCTGTACTGATCTTTCTGTCTCTTTACTATGTTATCGACGAGAGGATCCCTGGCGTATCCATCTATTGGCAGAAGTATCAGGACATTATCCTGTTACTCTTCCTTTGCTTCTCCGTTATCTTAAATGGATGGCTTGATATTGTATTTGTACCATTGGAAGAAATAGATTCCAACCAGAAGGCGTCCATTCGACTGGTATCTTCCTTTTATATTATACTGATACTTCTTTATATCAAGTTCATTTACAATGATGATAACTACGATTCACTGATGATGTACTTCATCACACTTGCTGTTGGCCGGTTTATCTACTTTGATTTTACAATGGATGACTTTTTAAGCACGCTTCACGGCTTCTGGGAAGAATTGCCACTGCTTATCCTGATGGCAAGTTACTCCGGATTCGTCTGCTGGTTTGGATTCTATACCGGATTCCTGCTTACGTCTAACGGTGTGATCGTCAGCACGCTGCTGGCGCATCTGTTTATGGTATGTTCGATTTTTATATTGGATAAGACAAGAGTGCTGAGATTGGTGATGTGAGTATTATATTATAATCTTTATAAAAATTGACAAATTTATGTTATTTTGTATAAAAGTTAAGCCTATGCACAAAGAAGCAGAATCATTTCCCCCATGATTCTGCTTCTGTTATATCCTTATTCTTTTTATATCCCAGACACAACCTTAACCAATAACAGCACCAGCACGATCAGAATAATCGGCTTGATCACTTTCACCCCATTATTCACAACCATTCCTGCACCTACATAATGCCCTGCGATACTGAAACAGGATGCTGCCAGTCCCAGTCCCCACAGGATTTTCCCTGCCAGGATAAATGTGATCAGCGCTGAAATATTGGAAGAAAGATTCACAATCTTCACATTTCCTGTCGCTTTCTCCAATGGTATCTTCGCAAGCTTGGTAAATACAAGCAGCAAGAAGGTTCCTGTTCCCGGACCGTAGAATCCGTCATAACAACCAATCACCAAAGAGCATGCAATTGCGATCAGATACTGCTTGTTCTTTGTCATTCCGACCGGAACTTCCACATCCATATTCTTGTCTCTCAACACACAGAAGGCTACAATCGGCAGGATCACAACCAATACCATTTTCAAAATATGGTCGCTGATGATCAGCGCTAGATTTGCTCCGGCAACAGAACCAATCAACGCTCCGATCACCGTTCCGGGTACGAATCCCCAGTCTACTTTCTTATTCTTAATCAATCTCGCTGTCGACACTACCGTTCCTGTTGAAGATGAAAGCTTGTTCGTCGCGATTGCATTATGCACCGGAATCCCGGCAAACATATATGCCGGAAGCGAGATAAGTCCGCCGCCTCCTGCAATTGAATCAACAAAGCCCGCCAGAAACACCAGCGGGCATACAATCAGATAAATCCCCATTTTCCTTGTTCCTTTTCTTCTATAAAATTAGATATCAGAGACAAACGCCCCGACTTCCTATTGTAACGGTTTACAAGGAATCTGTAAATATCATTTATTGTTGTTTTCCTCCGAGATGGCGAATCATCGCTAACATAGATGTACTCGCATGAAGCGGTGTAATCTTTATCTCCGGATGCTCTTCCTGAAATACACGGAACACTTCATCCGCAAAACCGCGCCCCATGAATTCAATTCCCCGAAAATCAATCACAAGCTCCTTGTATCCTTCTGCATCTTTCAGAACTCTTCTCGCATGGGATCTTGCCACCGGATCCACAAAAGGCAATACATCCTTCAGTATTATTGTTTTTACTTCTTCCATTCTACCGCCCGCTTTCCTGCTTTTTTACTATAAACCACTAGGCACGGATCACATGCTGGATCATTCCCAGAACTGCTTCATTTGCATTAATCGGACGTAATACAATATCCGGATGTGCGTTTTGAAACACTCTGAAAATCTCATCCGCAAATCCCTGTCCCATAAATTCAATTCCATTGAAGTCGAAAATGACTTCTTGAAATTCATCAAGTCTCTTCAGAACTCTCCTTGCCTGGGATCTTGCAACTGGATTCCCCAATGGACATACTTCTCTCATCGGTATTAATGTCTTAATAAATCCTTCTTCTAATGGTGCAAAAGAATCAAATACATCTTTTGATGTGGTTATAGTATCATTTTCTAATCTCATTACTACCATTGTACCCACCTTCTTTAATTTTGTATAGTATGAAATCAAATGTGACTGAACAAATTTTTCTTTTTCATCACTGCGAAATGAAAAAATCGTATTATCTGATAATATTGCAAATTCTGTTAACATCTTCGATGAAAAGAAAATCCCTTCACCTGAATGACAGGATGGATTTGTTGTCAACTTTCCTTTATATAATTCAAGCATTGCCTGTTCTATGTCTATCTGTTTATTTTCTTCTTTTTCAATAAAGTCCTGAATACTTTTAAAGATGCCTATCCCATTGTCTAAAATAGATACTTCTGTATACAAACAGTCTCTTTTTATTGAGTATTTTATTTCTGTTGCTTCAGAATGCTCTATTGCATTGTTCATAATTTCTGCAAATACATAAGACCATATGTCTAAAACATTTTTCGGAAGATTTTCCAACAGAGGACGCACATTACTAAAAAAAATACGATCTTCTTCTAAACTGCCATCATTCTTCAGGGTCCCTGTTTTCTCTACTGTAGACAAAATATACCTACAATATTTTGTAGGATCCACCGAAATGATGCGTTCTTCCTCACAACTCTTCAGATAGCGTCTAACAGATGTTTCTGAAATCACAAATGTCTCTGCTGTTTTTCTAATGAAATTTTCATCATCTTTTCTTATTTTCTCCAACATGTACTTTTTTATCGCATTTCTTTTTTCTTCATTAAACGACACATAAAAACCACCTTTGCAACTTTATTTTTATTTTTTTATACTATAGCACTTTTCTCTTACATATTCAACCCTTTTAATCATAACCACCAGTGAAATAAGAAAAAATTCCCTGTTTTGCAAGTTAATTCGTATAAAATCTTCTTCTAAATTGCTGTTTGATTCTTTTATGGCTGGATTCCGCCATGAAATGGAATCCTGTCTTGTTTGTTGAGCCTCTCATTCTTACACCACTCATGCTTTTTACGAGCGAAATCTGATTGATTTCATCCAGAGACGCCCTGTTTATCATACGATCAAAGTCGTACGGATTATCTGCAGTTGTGGACACACCCTTGCGATCCTTCCGGATCTGATTATTCCTTACAATACCTATCCAAATAGAAATATGGCGGGCTTCCATTTAAGAATCCCGCCATATCTCTCGACTTACTTTTCTTCGATTTTTATTCTCTCACAAGCACCTTCACGATCTCACCCATATACATCGTATGGTAATCTTTGCCCGGATACCATTTCTCATCCGGTCCGTCTACTGTAAAGCACTCCGGTTTCATCTCCTGTGCATAAAGCTTTCTGCAGACAAAGATCAGATCTGCTTCTTCATACGCTGTTGTTCCGTCTGTGTAATACGGTGTCAGACCTGCTTCTTTATCTTTATCACAGTCGCGACCTGACTTGGAACCACAAAGATTTAATGCTTTTCTATAATCTTCCTTAAAGAAAGAAAGTGTAAACATCTCTTCTGCATCTACGAATTCCTTCGTATATCTCTGTGGGCGAATATATGCTGTAGCCACATTCATCCCCCACATAATTCCAACACCACCCCAGCTGGCTGTCATTGTATTATGCTTCTCTTCATCTCCTGCTGTGATCAACATCCATTCCTTGCTGATCTTTGTAAAAGGGTTAAATGAAAGTTCCTCAATCTTTACTTCTTTAAATGCCATTTTTGTTTCCTCCTTATAAGAAGCGGCCGTTACTGTATCCAACTTAATGCTACAGTAACAGCCACTATTTCTCTACTTCATTTCAATTATTTTGCAACAATTCTGCGGAAGTTTTTCTTTCCTTTTTTCACGATCTTTCCTTCTCCGTCGAAGTCTGCCGGAGCATATGTTGTTGTAATGTCTGTTACTTTCTCTCCGTCTACAGAAACACCACCCTGTGTTACGGCACGTCTTGCGTCAGATCTGGAAGATGCCTGTCCGCTCTTTACGAGAACTGCAAGGATATCAATCTTTCCATCCTGGAAATCTGCTTCTTCCAGTTCTGTTGTTGGCATGTTATCAGCATTTCCCTGGCTGAACAGTGCACGTGCACTCTCCTGTGCTTTCTTCGCTTCTTCCTCACCGTGAACAAGTTTTGTCAGCTCATATGCAAGGATTTCTTTTGCTGTATTAAGCTGTGCACCTTCCCAAGTATCCATCTTGTCGATCTCTTCAAGTGGAAGGAATGTCAGCATACGGATACATTTCAGAACATCAGCATCTCCGACATTTCTCCAGTACTGGTAGAAATCGAATGGGGATGTCTTGTTCGGGTCAAGCCATACAGCACCTGACTGTGTCTTACCCATCTTCTTACCTTCGGAGTTCAGAAGCAGTGTGATTGTCATAGCGCTTGCATCTTTACCAAGTTTACGACGAATCAGCTCTGTACCTGCGAGCATGTTGCTCCACTGATCATCTCCACCGAACTCAAGGTTACATCCGTAGTTCTGGAACAGCTCATAGAAGTCGTATGCCTGCATGATCATGTAGTTGAACTCAAGGAAGCTGAGCCCCTTCTCCATTCTTTGCTTGTAACACTCCGCTGTCAGCATTCTGTTTACTGAGAAATGAGGTCCAACCTCACGAAGTACATCGATGTAGTTCAAGTCAAGCAACCAGTCTGCATTATTTACCATAAGTGCTTTTCCATTAGAGAAATCGATGAAACGGCTCATCTGCTCTTTGAAGCAGTCACAGTTATGCTGGATCTGCTCCGGTGTCATCATACTTCTCATGTCAGTTCTTCCGGATGGATCTCCGATATATCCTGTACCACCACCGATCAGTGCGATTGGCTTGTTTCCTGCTTCCTGCAGACGTTTCATCAGGCACAGTGCCATGAAATGTCCTACATGAAGACTGTCCGCTGTCGGGTCGAATCCGATATAGAATGTAGCCTTTCCATTATTTACAAGTTCTTTGATTCTCTCTTCATCTGTTACCTGGGCGATCAGGCCTCTTGCCTGAAGTTCTTCATAAATTCCCATCTTTCTTCTCCTTCTCTTTTCGTTTTATTTTTCTGTTACTTCTACAGAATATTCATAACATGTCTCTTGGCACAAAAACTGTGACCAGTAGCATTATAACGCATCATTCAGCTTGGCCTTTTTATATATCCGAAAAGAACTTTCCTAACATATAAAAAAGTCCTTACTGCATGACGCAATAAGGACGATCTATCACCGTGGTACCACCTTAATTCACCGACAACATTTTTTTCGGATGTAAGTATAAAATTCTTACCTTTATATCTGTCAGTCTCATTCGTGCAATAACGAGCACAACTCCGTCACAGCCTACTCTCTGTCTGATCTGTTTCCCATATCAATCTATGAATTTAAATTCTAGTAATTAGATATGAATTTCCATCATCAGATTTCGGTGTGAAGCTCCGGGATGTATTCGCAGTCAGTCATCTACGCGCCTCTCATCAGCCGGCAGCTTTCTGTGTGTCTGTTCTGTCTGTTACTTGTTCCCTTCATAGCCTTCCATATATAACTTCTATATAAGAGTCAGAATAAACTCTCGTAGTCTTGATGATAGACTATTGTAATCCTTTTGTCAAGTGGTCTTACATATATAAAAACGGAAGTGTCCCCGGCTCTTCGCCGATTCCACTTCCGCTTTTGAAAAGGGATTATTAATGTGTGTGTTATCCGTATTCTTTCACATCATTATCCCGGATAACCTAATTATCATTTAAACTTATTTGCAAAGTTTCTTGAACTCGTCAGCTACAAACTGAACTTTTGTTCCAATGATTACCTGAACGTCTTTCTGAGATGGACGAACAACACCTGCAACACCTGCAGATTTGATCTTCTTCTCATCAACCTTTGTGTAATCTTTGATTACAAGACGAAGTCTTGTGATACAGTTGTCGACAGACTCTACGTTATCTTTTCCACCAACACCCTCAAGAACGATCTTAGCTACTGTTGTGAAGTCATCGTTTGCAAGAACAACTTTTGTTTCATCATCATCGTCATCTTCACGACCTGGTGTCTTCAGATCGAATTTAACGATTGCGAAACGGAATACAACGTAGAATACGATGAAAGCTGCGATTCCAAGAGGAATGATAAGCCATGTCTTAGCTGCTGCCGGAAGGGAAGCAGAGAAGATAAGGTCTGTAAGTCCTGCTGAGAAGCTGAATCCTGCACGGAATCCAAGAGCTACTGTGATTACTGTAAAGATACCATACAGTAATGCGTATACAACGTAAAGTGCCGGAGCGAGGAACATGAATGCGAACTCGAATGGCTCTGTAACACCACAAACGAATGCGGAAATTGCTGCAGATGCGATAAGTCCGATTGCAACTTTCTTCTTATTGCTCTTTGCAGACTGAATCATAGCAAGAGCTGCTCCAGGGATACCAAACATCATACATGGGAAGAATCCTGACATGTACATTCCAAGACTCCAGGAAACGTCTGCAGATGTTTCTCCATTCCAGAAGTGTGACAGGTCTCCAAGTCCGATTGTATCAAACCAGAATACATTGTTCAGTGCGTGGTGCAGACCGAACGGGATAAGTAATCTGTTAAAGAATGCATAGATACCAGCTCCAAGAGCTCCCATTCCTTCGATTCCTTTTCCAAGTGCAACCAGTCCTGCAAAGAGTACCGGCCATACAAAGAGCAGAACTGCAGATACAATAATAGAAACAACACCTGCAACGATTGCTACACAACGCTTACCACTGAAGAATGACAGCCAGTCAGGAAGCTTAGTTGATTTGAATCTGTTGTAGCAAAGTGCACCGATGATACCGGCGATGATACCGATAAATGGGTTTTCGATTTTGCTGAATGCGATAAATGCTGTTGATCCTTCTTCCAGTGTTCTAAGAACAGATACTGCTCCAGTAGAAAGAAGGTTTGTGATCATCAGCCAGGATGCAAGTGCAGCAAGACCTGCTGTACCATCATGGTCATCAGACATACCAACACCAACACCGATTGCAAAGAGGAGTGCCATATGATCGATCAAGGCACCACCAGCTTTTACAAGGAAAAATCCGATCTGCTGAACAATACCAGTTACATCTCCACCCTGCATAGTAGATGGACACATTGCGTATCCTAATCCCATCAGGATACCACAAATCGGAAGACAAGCAACAGGAAGCATAAGAGCTTTTCCTAATTTCTGTACGAATTTCATAGAATTCCCTCCTTAATAATCTCTCATTTTTAATCCCTTTTTATTTTAACCGGCAAATGAGTCCTCCGGTCAAAATCAACTCTGATCCTCCGGGTCTTCCACAAACCAGAGAACCATCTATGACAAAAGCGCCTTGCGCTAAAGTCCAATTTTACAGTAGCTGTTCCCTAATACAGCCATTTCTTTCGTTACCGTTCAAAGCAACCCTCTATTCGTCCTCCGAATCCGCCATCGCAACACGGCGGATATGGAGTGTCAGATACAAAACTTCCTCTCCTGACAGCTTGCAGTCTGCCGTCTTTTCTATGTAATCTGCAACTTTTCTGCTGCAAGAATACTCTCTCGGATACTTTCTCTGCATCATCTCTGTAATCTCGTTCTCTTCCTCTTCAAGTAACTCCTTGCGGTAAATCCTCTGAAGAAGGAACTTCACGTGTGTCAGAAATCTTTCATAATGCAATGAGCCTTCATCCATCTCAATCCCAAGTTCTTCTGCTACGATTCCAAGAATCTCTTTCATCTGATTCGGAAACCGTACTGCATCCCGAATATCAGTCCCATACTCTGCGTTGACAAAATGTAATGCAATAAATCCTGCTTCGTCCTCAGGCATCTCTACATTCAGTCTTTTTTTCACAAGTTCTACCGCATATCTTCCGAGTTCAAATTCCTGTGGATAAAATCTTTTAATCTCCCACAGCAACGCATTCTCAAGATGAATCCCCTTTTTACAGCGGCTGATTGCAAAACTGATATGATCTGTCAATGTAACATAGATGCTCTGATTTAACTTCAGCTTCATTGTCTTCTTTGCATGGGAAATGATCTCGTTCGAGATCTGAACCTGCTCAAGCGGCATCTTCGCCAGCAATTCCTTGAGCTGTTCTGCTATGCTCTGACTCTTGATACGGAAAACCTTCTCTATCTTCTCTGCAGGAACTTCCTGTCCCCGCTTCATCTGGAATCCGATTCCGCGGCCCATGATAACAACTTCTAAGCCTTTTTCGTCAAATGCAGATACAATATTGTTATTAATTATTTTGTCTATAACCATCCGATTGGCCTTTCTCTAACTTTGGGAAAAACTCCCTCATAATAAAAAGCCAAACTTTAAGGCATCCCCCTTGATTCCTTCGGTGACGCTCATAAAATCTGGTTTTGCCTGCCTAACAGTAACAATCCTTCTTTAATGATAACAATTCGTCAATGTTATCTCTTTTCTACGTGATTCAGTATAACAAACCTGCACATAAAAGTCAATCAAATATTTTATAATTTGTTAATAATATTTATATTTTTTTTATGCTTTTACATAATACGCGATTTTTTTCGTTATTCTTTACAAAAACAAATTCCAGACATACGTTTAAAATTCGTCTCTGCCTGAAATTTGGTTCTGTCTACTGACAATCACCACACTGTCTAGTCTAACAGCGAAACGGTTCATTGTCAACCTTTACAAAAAATTATTTGCTTTTTTCATCAAGGTAGTCAATTTTAACAAGTGTTAGTCCCTGTGGTGGAACTGTCATTCCTGCTGCCTGGCGATCCTTTGCCTCAAGAATGGCCGGAATCTGTTCCGGGGCAATTGCTCCTCTTCCGACTCCAATCAACGTACCTGCAAGAATCCGGACCATATTGTAGAGGAATCCATTTCCACGGACACGAATTGTAATAAGCTCTTCCTCTTTCTCTACTTCCAGATCATAAATCGTGCGAACCGTATCTTCCACCTGAGTATGAACATTACAGAAGCTCTTAAAATCATGTTCCCCTTTCAGATATCCTGCTGCTTCTCTCATCTTCTCAAGATCCAGGTCAAAAGAAACATGATACGTGTCTCTTCTTCTCATCGGATCCGGGAACTTGCTATTTAAGATCTTGTATTCATACGTTTTCTCCGTATCACAATGTCTTGGATGCCAGTCTGTTTCCACCTCATCTGATGCCACAACCACGATATCTTCCGGAAGCAGTGGATTCAATGCATAAGCAAACCGGTCTGCCGGGATTGTAGACTCTGTGTCAAATACAGCAACGTTTCCCTTCGCATGGACTCCAGCATCTGTGCGGCTTGCCCCGATCACGATAATCTCTTCCTTCGTAAGTCTGGAGATCGCCTGATTCAATTCACCTTCAATCGTCGGCACTTCCGGCTGCACCTGCCAGCCACAGTATGCTGTCCCGTCATACGCCACTCTCAATCTGATTCTTCTCATATCTGTTCTTTCTCCTATACTATGAGAAACACGCTCCGCGAGTTTCTCAAGTTATCGCGGCAGTCGCCAAGTTCTCGTGCAAGCACGGACTTTGGCTCGTTGCTCGCGTAAATAAAAGGGACAGAAATCTCCGTCCCTCTTCTCTATTTATTTTATTCTAAAAAATCCACAATTTAAACGGCACAAATCTTCCGATCACTACAACCGCGATCAGATATCCCAATGTGATTGCATAAGCAAGTCTGTCCTGATAATGATATTTCAAAGGCTTCATCTTTGTACGCCCCTCGCCACCATGATAACAGCGGGCTTCCATTGCCATCGCCAGATCATTCGCTCTTCGGAACGCAGACACGAAAAGCGGAACAAGGATCGGAATCATTGCCTTTGCTCTCTGGATAATATTTCCTGATTCAAAATCAGCTCCTCTTGCGATCTGCGCCTTCATGATCTTGTCTGTCTCTTCCAGCAGAATCGGAATAAAACGCAGTGCAATAGACATCATCATCGAAATTTCGTGTACCGGTACATGGATTCGGTTCAGTGGATGAAGCAGCTTCTCCAGTCCATCCGTCAGTCCGTTCGGAGTCGTTGTAAATGTCATCAAAGAAGATCCTGCAACAAGCAGTACAAGACGAACTGCCATGAACACAGAAGTACGAAGTCCTGTCTCTGTGATCGTAATGATTCCCCAATGGAATAACACTGCACCGCCTCTTGTAAGGAACAAGTTCATAGCCACTGTAAACAATAACAAGATCACAATCGGCTTAAGTCCTTTTCCGATAAACTTTGCCGGGACTTTAGAAACGTGAATCATGCACGCAAGAAATACAAATGCCAATGCATATCCAAGCACACTGTTCTGCACAAATAAAGAAATCAAAAAGATCAGTGTGCAGACAATCTTCACACGCGGATCCAGTCTGTGAATCGGACTCTGCGCCGGATAATACTGTCCTATCGTAATATCTCTGATCATGACTGCACCTCCTGTCTCTTCTTCAGGAAGTTGTAGATCTCGTCCGCAGCCTCTTCCACAGTTGTCGCATCTGCTGATACATCAAATCCTTTTTCTTTCAGATCATGCATTACATATGTTACCTGTGGTGCTGCCAGTCCAACAGCCTCAAGCTCTTTATAATGGCGGAACACTTCTTCCGGTGTACCGTCAAGCATCTTCTCTCCATCATTCATCACGATCAGGCGTTCCACGTATTTCGCAACATCTTCCATGCTATGGGAAACAAGAATTACTGTCATTCCGGTCTTCTCATGAAGCAATTTTACCTGATCTAAGATCTCATCTCGTCCCTTCGGATCCAGTCCGGCTGTCGGCTCATCCAGAACAAGTACCTTCGGATGCATTGCAAGAATTCCCGCGATTGCCACACGACGCTTCTGACCTCCGGATAATTCAAATGGGGACTGCTTATAATATTTCTCCGGAAATCCTACAAGCTCCAAGGCTTCTCTTGCCTGCTTCTCGCACTCTTCCTTGGAAAGTCCCTGGTTCTTCGGTCCAAAACACACATCGCTTAACACATCAACTTCAAACAACTGATACTCTGGATACTGGAACACAAGTCCTACCTGTGTACGCAGTTTCTTCATATCATATCCGTCCTCGTAAATGTTCTGCCCCTCATAAAGTAATTTCCCTGAGGTTGCTTTCATCAGACCGTTCAAATGCTGGATCAAGGTTGATTTTCCCGAACCCGTGTGTCCAATGATTCCGACGAACTGTCCCTGCGGGATCTCAAGACTGACATCCTTCAGCGCATGATGCTCATATGCAGTTCCCGGGCTATATACATAACTGATATTTTCTAACTTAATTGACATAAGGCATCCACCAATTCTTCCCTTCTAAGAATTCCTTTCGGCAGCGGAACTCCTTTTTGAATCAATGCGTCTGCCAGCATTGTCACCTGTGGTACATCCATACGGTACTTCTTGAGTTCATCCACCCGGCTGAAGATCTCTTTCGGTGTCCCATGCATCACCACATGCCCTTCATCCATTACAAATACCTGATCCGCATCGATCACTTCTTCCATATAATGTGTGATCAGGATCACCGTAACATTCTTCTCTTTTCGAAGCTGCTCTACCGCTTCGATCACTTCTTTTCGTCCATTCGGGTCAAGCATCGCGGTCGGCTCATCAAGCACGATACACTTCGGCTCCATTGCGATCACTCCTGCGATTGCCACCCTCTGCTTCTGACCGCCGGACAGTTTATTCGGAGAATCCTTTCTGCGCTCCAGCATACCGACTGCACGCAGACTGTTCTCTACCCGTTTCCAGATCTCATCCGTAGGAACTCCTAAGTTCTCCGGACCGAATCCTACTTCCTCTTCCACAACAGTTCCGATAATCTGGTTATCCGGATTCTGAAATACCATTCCGGCGCTCTGTCTGATGTTCCAAAGCTCATTCGGATCTTTCGTATCTCTTCCGTCCACCCACATCGTTCCACCTGTCGGGACAAGAATCGCATTCATATGCTTCGCCAGGGTAGACTTTCCTGAACCGTTGTGTCCAAGAATCGCCACAAAAGACCCCTGCGGGACATCAATGTCAACTCCGTCAATGGCGCGATGGGATCCGATCACATTACCTTCTTCGTCTCGTTTATCATATTCAAATACAAGCTTTTCAGCACGTATCATTCCCATGGAATATACCGCCTTTCTTATTATGAAAATGCATAAGAAAATAAAACTTTCTAATGTCTCTGTATCGTTATTAGTTGCATAAGGCGAACTGCTGAAAAGCAATTCAAAATTTATTTTACGGTATCACAAAAAGATTTGCAAGCATGCATACAGTAAAATACAGCAAAATGCGAAAATTTAGTTATTACAGCACCTTTCGTCCATTGAACCTCCATTCCGATTATGATATTCTTATCTTATTAGAATATAGAACAGAACGAACCTCGATTATCACATTTCTGGTTACTGTTCACACGAGGTGCGACCAGCAACCATTTCTGTTCTGAGTAATACTAGAATGAGGAGGCACATATTATGTCAAAATACGTTATGGCATTAGATGCCGGAACCACAAGTAACCGCTGCATTTTATTTAATAAAAAAGGGGAAATCTGCAGCGTCACACAGAGAGAATTCACACAACATTTTCCGAAACCGGGCTGGGTTGAGCACGATGCGGACGAGATCTGGGCAAGCATGCTCGGAGTTGCTGTGGAGGCTATGAACATCATCGGCGCAGAACCTTCTGATATCGCTGCAATCGGTATCACGAACCAGCGCGAGACAACGATCGTGTGGGATAAAAATACCGGCGATCCTATCTGCCACGCAATCGTCTGGCAGTGTCGTCGTACTGCTGAATTCTGCGATTCTTTGAAGGAAAAAGGACTGACAGAAAAGTTCCGTCAGAAAACCGGCCTTGTACTTGATGCTTATTTCTCCGGAACAAAGATCCGCTGGATCCTCGACAACGTTCCGAAAGCAAGAGAACGTGCCGAGCGCGGAGAACTGCTCTTTGGTACAGTAGAGACCTGGCTGATCTGGAAACTGACGAAAGGCGCAGTACATGTTACAGACTACTCCAACGCATCACGAACCATGCTTTTCAATATCAATACATTAGACTGGGATGACGAGATTCTCGAAGAACTTCAGATCCCACGCTGTATGCTTCCGATACCAAAGCCTTCCAGCTGCATTTACGGAGAGACAGATCCTTCCGTCCTCGGCGGAGCGATCCCGATTGCCGGTGCTGCCGGAGATCAGCAGTCTGCACTTTTCGGTCAGACCTGCTTTAAACCGGGAGATGCGAAGAATACTTACGGAACCGGATGCTTCCTTCTGATGAACACCGGAGAGAAACCTGTCTTTTCCAACAATGGGCTGGTCACCACGATTGCCTGGGGACTTGGCGGAAAGGTTACATATGCTCTGGAAGGTTCTATCTTTGTTGCCGGTGCAGCGATCCAGTGGCTGCGTGATGAACTACGCCTGATTGACTCCGCAGACGACTGCGAATATATGGCAAAGAAAGTGAAAAATACAAACGGCTGTTATGTTGTACCTGCTTTCACCGGACTTGGTGCTCCATATTGGGATCAGTATGCCCGCGGAACGATCGTCGGCCTGACACGTGGGGTAAATAAATACCACATCATCCGTGCAACCCTCGAATCTCTCGCTTATCAGGCATATGACGTCCTGACTGCCATGAAGGCAGATTCCGACATTGACCTTGCCTCCCTGAAAGTAGATGGCGGCGCAAGCGCAAATAACTTCCTGATGCAGACACAGGCTGATCTGATCAATGCACCTGTCCACCGTCCGGTCTGCGTTGAGACAACTGCTATGGGAGCTGCTTATCTGGCTGGTCTTGCAGTCGGCTACTGGAACAGTCTTGAAGAAATCAAAGAGAACTGGGCGATCGATCAGATCTTTGAACCTTCGATTGATCCGGAAGTCCGTGAAAAGAAACTGAAAGGCTGGCACAAGGCTGTCAAATATTCCTTCGACTGGGCAAAAGAAGATTAACATTTTTATATCTTTGAAAACGAATCTCTTCATAAAGAGCATATAGAAAAACTGCTGTCCGTCTGTTGTTCACGAGTCCCGCAAGCAACAGTTCAGACAGCAGTTTTTTCTATTTCATATTCTTCTCTTTTATTTACAACTCATCAAGACTTTCCTTGAATCCCTCTCCAAGCACCTCACTCGTCTCAGTAAACATTACAAACGCAGAGTCATCTACCTGGTAAACTGCATTTTTCACAAGATACGCTTCTGACTTGGAACATGCACAGAGCAGAACATTTCTCTTACTCTTTGTATAAGTACCCATTCCTTCCAAAGATGTTACACCACGGTCGGTGATTCTTCCAATCTCTTCCGCTGTTTCCTCTCCCTTCGATGTAACAATGATTGCAAGTGTTCCTGCACCGATTCCGTAAAGAATCTTGTCAATCACCATAGAGCAGACAAATACTGCGATCAATCCATAAAGAACTGAGTCAACATCACCGAATACCGGCCATCCAATTAAAATAATGATCAAGTCGATCAACAACGTCAGTCGACCAAGAGACATGTGTGGTCTCTTCTTTTTGATCGTCATAGTCAGGAAATCTGCTCCGCCTGAAGAAGAACCTCTCATATAGAAAAGAACCATTCCAAGTCCGAGCAATGCTCCCGAGTAAATCGCTGCAAGCAGACGCTGCCCTGTATAGTATGGGAACATCGGAAATACAAGATCGACAAAAATGGTTGAAATAATCATCGTCCTCGCAGTCTTCATCAAAAACCGCTTTCCTACTGTCTTGTAACTGATGATGACCAGTGGAATATTCAGTATCAACGTCATTGTACCGACCGGAAGATTCCATAACTTGTTCATGATCAATGCAATACCTGAAATCCCTCCAGGCGCAAAGTTTCCACCCTCTGCAAATGTATAGATTCCGGCACCAAACAAAATACTTCCTATAATATCATACAAAATGTCCACTGCAAGCTCTTTCTTCGGATGCTCTGCCCGCATCTTTTTATTCTCCATCATACCATTTCCCTCTCGTTTACATCTTATTTTCTATTCTGTCGCTTTTGCGTTCGGATAAATCTTCTCCATCTTCGCATCATCGTAATGCTCATCTGCCCATTTCTGAATGCTGTTTTCCGCTACAACGCCCTTTCCACGTTCGTCATAACGAACAAGTGCAATACATGACACCGCCACATTGCAGACCATGAAAATGATCAAAAACCAGGTGAGCACCTTCCCTGTCAGCATCGGGATTTTCTCAATCCATGCGGAAATGTACGGATAGATCTTCTTAAACCAGACAACTGCTGCAATTCCCCAGAAGAAGCAGTATAATAAGTTGATTCGGCCTCCTAAGTTAAATGGAATCTCGCTATAGTCCCAAAATACTTTCCCGAATACAATTTCCGTAAACACACTACAGAGATATTCATACGCTCCACCGAGCAATGTACCGATGATAAATAAGAAGCTGTCACTCCTATCTTTATATTTGTAAAGCATTGCTGTCACAAGTGCGATCGCCAGTCCCCAGACAATACTGAATGGTCCCCAGACCACACTGGAGCGACTCATCCACACACCTGCCGTAATCCTGCAGAAAATCGTCTCTGTAATATCTCCAAGAAATGCTCCGACAAAGAACAACAGCACAATCTTATAGAACCCACAGCCTGCGGCAAATACTTTCCCCTTCTCCGCTTCCTCTTCCTTACGGATCAGTTCCATTGCCTTTGGATACGCTTTTTGGATACGTTTCCCAACCCATCTGGAAATCGCACTTTCAAGCTTATTGCTGACTTTATCCAGACCTTCATTCGTAGCTTCCCACCGCGCGAGGTTCTTTCCTTTTCCACGAAGCAGCAGATAAGATCCGAGGATATCCACAACTAACACTCCAAGAAGAACCAAGACAAGGATCTTCATCAGGAACAGAGGCAACATTTTAAATACTATGATCGCAAATCTGTTTCCCCAGCGGATTCCGAGATATCCAAGAGCACCCCAGACAAGAGAAGCCGGAATACAGATATATCCGTCCAGATTCCATTTAATTTTGGAGTAATCCCACCATCTTACCTTAAACGCCTTCTCGATCAAATGGCCTGCAACCCATTCGATCACTGTCGCATAAATCGCCGCAAATAAAAAAAGCCAGACTCCTCTTAGCTCCTGTAATCCAAATGTCATGAACAGAGCGGCAATACCGTAGATCACACAGAACGGTCCATTCACCAGACCTCTGTTCGCAAATTTCTTCTGTTTTACTGTTGCGGCTGCTGTCTCCAACACCCATCCTAAGAAAGAATAGATGAAAAACAGCCAAAGCAGTTCATACCATGTAAAACGAATCATTGCTCCATCTCCTTTGTACCATGTTTTCATTCACATCTCTCTTAGTATAACGCAAATCAGTGCTTTTTCCTAGGGATAAATCCAAAAATAATCAATACTCCGATCAGCCCGATTCCAACATAACCGGCTTTCCTCCATAAAGTATCTCTCTCGATCAGACGCTGATCTTCCTCTAATGCTTCCGTTCTGTTCTGCTCGGAAGTGGTGATAATCTCTTGCTGGCTGCTGTCCGCCTCTTCTGCTGCATCAACTGCTGCCTCCGGCTGTGTTCCAACCTCATCACAATACACAACATATCTTCTGGAATTCTGCGTATAAGGATGACATGTCATCAAAGTCACCATATTCCGCCCCGGCTGAATCATGATCTTGTCACTCTCATCCGGCAGGATGATTTCAATCTCCGACACACGATACGTCAATGTTTCCTGACAGTTTTGTACCGTCAGCTCATCTCCGATCTCCAACCGCTCAATCTCGCGGAACATCGGAATTCCCTTCCATCCTCTATGCGCTGCGATCACACAATTACTGTCCGTGCCCTGCACCGGAAAAGAAGTCTGTCCCAGCATGACCGCACCTTTCGCCATCTTCTCCTGCGTTGCACCAAGATATAACGGCAATGTCACATCCATCTTCGGAATATCAAGAATCCCGATCATCCCGTCATCGATCCCATACTTGGACAGATCCAATGTCTCCTGCTCGTAAGACCACGGATCAGTCAGTCCTGACTGGCCATCAGAAAAGATCTGCTGATTATATGCCTGCATCTCCTGATAGAGCTGGGCGTTCTCTGGGATCTGGTTGGAATCGGCAGAGGTAGAGTCTGTCTGATTAGATACACTTTGTTCTGCTTCTGTCTGATCCTGGAACTGTTCCATCACTTTCTTATTCTCATATCCTGTTTTTAAACTGTTAAGATCCGGCCACGCAAATACAATTACACCGCCAAGATAGATCAACACACAGAGAACCGCTGCCAGCCTCCTCATTTCCTCACGCTCCTTTCTCTCATCAGAATCCTTTCCATATATAAAATACGCTCTTCTTTCTGAACTTCATCTGTCTTACTGTTGCCTTTACAAGCTTATCATACTCGTCTCGTGCAAACTGTACATCCTGCTCTGAGATTACCTCATATCCATAATGCACCTGAAGAACAAGAGTCCTGAACTTTTCCAACTCCTTCTCCGTAAATTCCGGATAACGCAGTGCAACTTCTCTTTCAAATTCTTCTTCTGTTGTATCCACATCTTGTGGAAATCCACCAAACAAAAGCACTTCATAGAAGCTGCAAAAGATTTCTTTTACCTTCTGTTCCTTCGATAATTTTCTTCCGTTGCCCCGTCTTCTTCCGGAAATCCAACGTCTCCTTGCCTCAACTAATAATAAGAAAAGAATAATTCCGCTCACGATTTCTACTGTTTTGCCACTGAAAGCTTTCTTTGTATCTTTAAAAAGATCTCCCGCTTCCTCTTTCCAGTTTTTCTTCTCTTCCTTTTTGTCCTTCTGATCCTTCACTGAATCCGTCTGAACATCGGTACTTTCAACATTCTCAATCGTTCCGTCAAATCCAGGTGTTGTCTCCACCGGCATCCATCCGGCACCCGGCACATAGATTTCCACCCATGCATGTGCATTGTCATCCTGGAGAACTGCCGAGTAATTCCCCTCACTGTTTTCCGTAAATAAGTTTGCCGGTGCCGCATAACCGACTACATATCTTGCTGGAACTCCACACTCACGGAACATCAACGCCGCTGCGGAAGCGAATGCTGTAGAATCTCCTTTCTTCCTGTCAAACAGAAAATATTCTACATAATCTTCTCCCTTCGGCAGCTTTTTTACAGATTCTGAAAAGGAGCATTGTTTCCAGAGCGTCTGTCTTATGAACTGCTTCACATCCGTGATCCGCTCACTGACAAGATCATCCTTCTGCTCTTGTGTGATATCTCCGCTCATTTTCTTTTTCCACTCTGCTTTTTTCTCCTTGCACATTTTCTTCAGCTGTTTCAGATCTGAAGGAACATCTTCATAATTATTTTCTACATATACCTCATAAGAAGTCTCCACTTCGTCAAGTACACTTTGCTGATCATCCTGCTTTGCCCACTCTGTCATTTCCTTCTGGAAATCTGTAACCGGAAACCATGCATAACTGTCATCCTGCGCTGTCTGCCCTGCAACTGAACCATCTCCGCCGATCATCTCATAATAGTCGTTCAGATAAGCCTGATATGGAACATAGGTATACTTTGTATTTGCATTCAATCTCTCTACCGTCATCTGCTCCGGCTGCTGTGTCTGCGTATACATCATTCGCAAAAACGGAAGATTCTGCAGATAAAGAAGGGAATTTCCTTCTGTTTTCCAGTTGAGAGCCGCATCCTGCAGCGCATCTTCATCTCCCGGTTTCCAGCTGTCTCCGGTATATTCTGATCCGACAAATCCTTTTAAATACAGAACCTCTTTCGGCTGTGCAGATGTCGTCACACGGATGGATTCGATTCCATCATAGGAAGATCCTTCGACATCTCCCAATTCTCCGTCCGAGACACCACCTCCGACCCCTTCAAGCGAAAAATTCAACTTACCACCTGATATTTTCGGAAGGAAATCATAAAGGAACTGCATTCCATGAACTTTCACAGGCGCTGATACATCTGATAACGTCACGATTGGCTTTGAAAGAACCGGTCCAAGCAGGTAAAAGGAAGTCAGAAGCAGAATCGTTCCTGCTGCGATACACACGACAGAGGCTCTGCTCTGAATTCTTCGAACCGCCCGGAGATTCTGACAAAATGCCTCGCTCTCTTCTCCGCCCCAGAACTTCTTTCTCACACGGATTCCGGATGCTGCCGTGATGCACAAGAAACTAAGGAGTAATAGAAAAAGAGCTGCTTTCGATACATTTCCCCCACTTAGCAGAACAACCAGTAACACAGGAAATGTGATCAACAGAAAATATCCTTTCTCGTGTCTCTTGATCATTCCCTGTGCAAGAATCCACACAACACCAAGGAACAAAAAAAGGAAAAACAGTGTCGCAGAATTTCCGGCTCCTGATGGCACACTCAAATCTCCCTGATAAGACCGGTTCAACTGCTCTGCCATCTGCATCCACACATAAGAAATGCTTGCCATCAACTCCTTCTGTATCAGAAACATGACCAGACAAAGCACAAAAACAACTCCTAAAAAGAGAAACACGCAGTATTTTTTCAACCGTCTTTGTTCATAATATAATGTAAAGAGAACACAGTACACAAGCATCGCCGGATAAACGAGCCATTTTGCAAATGTAATAGAAAATGCTTTTGTAAACAGCATACAAAGAGCTACTGCACTTAGAAAGCACAGTCCCGTCATCCACCAGAACGAGGCAGAAGAAAGTCTGTCTCCCTGCGGATCTTCCTGTAGAATCCGTCTGCGTACCACACGGATTCCTGTCTCTTCTGTATGATTTGTATTTTTCCTCTTTACAGTTCCAGTTCCCATTCCATTAAATCCTCTTCCAGTTTCTCTTGTCGGAATACTTTTATACATCTTCCACCATGATAAAGTTTCCCTGAAATATCAAGCTGCATTCCGAGCTCTTCTGTCCGCTCGCCAAACTGCCGGAAATATAATTCCTGAATCTCATATGCTTTCGAATATACTCTGGAGGAACAGATCTGTTCTAACATACGAAAGGTTTCTTCCTCCGAAGAAACATCCGCTTCCTTTAACATCTGATTCTGTTCATCCCACCAGATCACTTTGTGATGCCAGTTCTGCTCCTGCATAGACCATGACAGTGAAGCCAGGATTTCAAGAAAATGATCCAGCTTCTGCTGTGTAAACTTTTCTTCTTTTCCAATATGCAGATCAAGAAAAAGCAATACTGTGCGTTCCATTGGCAGACTATATTCCTTCACCATAAAATCATCTGTCTTCGCAGATAATTTCCAGTGAATCCTGTGAGAAGTATCTCCCGAACGATATTCTCTGATGTCAAATACTTCTGAAGTATCCTCACCGATTCTATTTTTTGAAAACAGCTGTCCTTCCAGATTTTCTTCCAGTTGAAATGATTGCTGCACCGGTATTTTATGAATCATCGGAAGTACCATCACTTCTTCGGATTGATATTTCTTCTCGCTCCCTCTCGAAAACAACCGCAGATAATCCTGTGCCTTCACCTTCTCAACAGACACTTTCACTCTGCCACAATATTTCGCTTCAAGGAAAAACTGTAACCGCACTTTTTTCCTTGCCTCGGCCATCGCAGTATCCTTTGCGCCGAATCTGCTTTTTGTAAATTCATTCTCACAGCTGATTTCTACAGGAATTGATTCCATCGGCATGAAAGAATGATTTTCCAGTTCAACTTCCACCGCAAATTCCTGTCCTTTCTGTACATACCGGACCGGAACGTGCAACCGGAATTCGAGATTTCTCGCAAAATACTCAGCCTGAAGAAAGAGAAGTGGAAGCATCAACACTTCATATGCGAAAAGTGTCCGGATCAAAGCTGATTCCCAGAAAAGCGCAATCACAAGCGTCACAAATAAGATTCCGCCATATATTTTTTTATTTCTCATATGCCTGTCCTACTTCATTCTATAGATTTTATCGTCTCTGCGGCACCGGTTTTTTCACAGTATCTAACACTTCACCAAGCACTTTCTCTGCGGTCAGGTGATTCAGACGCCCTTTCGAACTCAGACGGATTCTATGCTCCGCAACATTACGAAATACATCTGAAACATCGTTCGGAATCACATAGCTTCTTCCTGAGAGAAATGCAGATGCCTTAGCCATCTTCGCAAGTGCCAGTGCACCTCGAGGACTGACTCCAAGCTCGATCATTTCATTCTTTCTTGTTGCATCCACAAGGTTAATGATATATTCATAGATCACCTGATGGATTCGAACCTCTTCGGTCAGCCTCTGCATCTCTTTCAACTCATCCCGGAAGATTACCGGCTGAAGCGCATCCATCGGATTCGTCCTGTCTCTGCTCATAAGAATCTTTAATTCATCCTGCTTCTCCGGATATCCGATCTGCAGACTGATCATAAAACGGTCAAGCTGAGACTCCGGAAGCATCTGTGTTCCGGCAGATCCAATCGGGTTCTCTGTCGCAATCACATGAAATGGTTCCGGGAGCACATGTGTAATTCCATCTACTGTTACATTTCGCTCTTCCATCGCCTCCAGAAGCGCCGACTGTGTCTTTGGGGAAGTACGGTTAATCTCATCTGCCAGAAACAGATTGCACATAACTGCACCTTCCTGATACTCAAAACTTCCGAGTTCCTTCCTATAAAGAGAGAATCCTGTAATATCTGCCGGAAGAACATCCGGAGTAAACTGGACACGGTTCTGTTCCAGATCAAGTACCTTCGCAAATGCAAGCGCAAGGCTCGTCTTTCCGACTCCCGGAATATCTTCCACCAGAACATGGCCTCCTGCAAGAATTGCTTCCATGATTTTCTCCACACATTCATCTTTTCCAATAATCACATGCTCTACGGCATCAATCGCTTTCTGCAGCTTCCCATAATACTCCATTGCTTACTCCTCCATGTCCTGTTTCTTATGTTTTAAAATCGAGAAAAAGATACCGCTTTCAATCAGCACTGCGACAAGAAATGCACCCAGAAGCCACGGCCATACATCAACAATCCGCTTCGTCAAAGCGCCTGTCTGCATCTGATTCTTTGTCTGCTTATCCTGTTCTCCTTTATATTCCGTCCGTTCTCCACGAACTAAAAGCCGATGAGAGTTGATCGCATATGGTGTACATGTCACAAGCGTACAATAATCTTTTCCATCGATGATCTCCAGGTCACCGGATTCATTTGGCTCTACTACCTTGATCTGATCCACCTTATATGCAAGAATCTCGTCTAATACATGAAGATAAAATTCATCCCCGATCTCTAACTTGTCCAAGTCTGTAAATAATACCGCACTCGGAAGTCCCCTGTGTCCTGTCAACACACAGTGCGTACTCACTCCGCCAAGCGGATACGAAGACTGCTCCATATGACCGACACCCTTGGAAAGGACATCCTGACTCGTTCCGTTATAGATTGGAAGATTCACATCAATCTTCGGAATCGTAATATACCCTAACGATTCACCGATATTCAGAAGATCTGCATAACTCTCTCCCTGCTCATTATTTTCATTTTCATCATCCACTGATACAACATTGCTAAGCTGCTCATTATATTTCTTTGCTGCTTCTTTCATTGCATCAATCTTCTCTTCATCCATTTCTTCTACATTTGTCTCATAATCTTTCACAACCTGACTGGCATGCCGCTGCGCAACCATGTTACTGATAAATGGATACGATGCGATTCCCAATCCCGTTATGAATATAATAACACAAAATATAACCCGAATCCTTTTCATCTGACTCTTCCCCAAAAATAAATCACTGCCCGACATGTTACTGTTCACAGCAGCGTAAAATCTACTTTAGGAGAGAACAGATTCTTCTGCCCTCTCCTATTTATATAGCATTATGAAATTAAAAGTTTATAGCAATTGTTCTGATTTCTTACGCGTCTTTTCTTCTACCTTTCAGAAGTACAAATGCTGCTCCTGCCATCAGTGCAAAACCTGCGATGGAGAAGAGAACTGTTCCCATACCACCTGTTATTGGGAGAGTGAAACCTTTCTTATTGATGATAGTTTCTGTATGAGTACCTGTTGAATTAGCTCCATTCTCAGTAAATGTTGTTTTCTCGATTTCATTTTTTACAAGAGTCTTAACTCCATTTTCTTCAGTTACATACTCTTTCTTTGTAGTTGTTGTGTAAACAATATCTAATTTAACTTCTACTGGTGCTTTTAACAGATTGTAGCCCCCTACAGTTTTCGTCTCTACAAGATAATATGTTCCATTTGCAAGACCGGATTTTTCATCTGTACCATCTTTTTTTGTTGTAAGTGTTGCAATTTTCATCCATGTCTTACTTGCATCAAGTCCTGCATTCTTCACCTCATCTGCTGAAGCTGCACCTGTTGTACCTTCTGGAACTTTTTTATAAAGATCAAATTTAACACCTGCTAATGGATCTCCAGTTTCACTATTTGCTCTTTTATTAATACTCAGTTTGAATGTATAAACTGTTGCTGTATCTTTAATTACATCTTTTCCTGGTTCTCCCGGCTTATTTGGGTTACTTCCATCATCTGTATTCGGAAGAATCTGGTTAGAATACTCGAGTTTTGCTGTATTCGGGTTTTCAACTGTTGTTGTATCTGCACTGTCAAGAAGTTTTGCATTATATGTAACTACAATCTTCTCTCCTGCATAAGCTTCCATTGTTGATGTCTTAAATGTAATCTTGAATCCTTCTCCGTTAGCTGTATCTGGACCAATTGTGTAATTAGTATCCTTTTCCAGTTTTACGTCTCCATATTTCACTTCTACTGAGTTAAGGTTATCTTCAAGATTTTTCGGTGTATCTGTTAATGTAAATTCTTGTAACTTTGTAATATTTGATGGAACATCAATAGTGATCTTATATGGAACCATGTCTCCTACATTATAGTCCGTATCATGTTTCCAGGCTTTTGTTGCTCTGTCCTGCACCTCTTTTGTCATATCAGGCTTTTCATTATTAACATTAATTGTAGCATTTGCTACTGGATCTGCATCACCTACTTTAATCATTCCGTCTTTTGTTACTGTAAACACATATGTAGTAGCACCGTCCATGATATAACCATGATTAGCTCCACGGTTAGTCTCGATAAATCTGTATGTTCCCTGTGAAAGACCTTCTACGGTAATCAATCCACGCTCATTTGTAGTAAGATTATAAGTCTCACCTGTTTTATCATTATTATTCACAGGTGTCCAACTTTCTCCATTCTGTTTTTGAAGAACAAAAGTAACACCTTCAAGATTTATTCCATCTTTTCCCGTTTTCTCTAATGTTACTCCACCATAAGTTGTCTTATTTTTAGGATATACATGAACATCGTATAACCAATTATCTCCGTCTTTTGTTGTCATTGGTACAGATACGATGAATGGCTCAGCTGGTGTTGTAACCTTATCCGGTGTCGTTGTCTCAATAACAACGTAGAAACCTAGATCAAGAGTTTCGAACTTTGCAATACCTTCAGCATTTGTTCTAACTTCTTCTCCAACTTGCTTACTTGAATACTTTGAATTGATTTTTCCATTTTCATCAACATATTCACTTACTTTTGGAAGATTTGTCGAATTCGTACTATAATAATTTGTTAAATCATTTACATCCGCTACCTTATAAATCGTAAACCCTGCCCCTTCAAGAGCTTTCATCTCTTTATCATCTGTTGGCAATTTATCTGTTGTTTCTCCTGTACCAGAGATTTTCGTTGTCCCATTATATTCATATTTATGAATAGTAATACTTCCTTTTAAACTAGTGTCAATTGTTGCTGCTGTTTTCTTAGGTGCGCTTGTATTATCTTCTGCAAATGCCGTCACTGTCATAGTTGACAGTACCATTGCTGCACTTAACACGCCTGCCAACATTTTTCTAAATTTTCCCATACTTTCCTTCCTCTCTTTCACTTTATCGTGTTATTATTTCTTTTTATTGTTGCGTCTAGGAGATGTTACCCTTCTTTCTGCGTTTTTGTAATCTATACATGAAGAGTCCTACCCCTGCAAGGGCAATCCCCCCAAGTATCACAATGTACCTTCCATATCCTCCTGTGGCTGGAAGATTGAATCTTGCCTGATTGGAAATCGTAATAGAAATGGTATTATTCTCCACCTTACATACTTTACCGTCAATCAGACTTTCTCCATTCCTGTTGATCACTATAATAACCGGATCTTTCAACAAACTATGATTCTCTGCTGCCTTTGTCTCCGTCAGACGATAAGTTCCATCTTCCAGATCCTTGAATTCTGCAATTCCTGAAGAAGAACCACTGTCACCTGTTGTTACTGGTTTGGTTTTGAAACTATCATCAACTATAAGATTTTCTGTCGATGTATTTTCCTTCATCTTTTCCAGTTTAAACTTAGCACCATTCAGTGGTTCCTTAGTTGATGCATCCTGTTTTGTGATCTTAATATTTGTCTTAGGACTATAAGTATTTGTTATTGTAAAGGATTTTGTTTTACTTTCCGAAGTCCCTTTGGTAATCTCTGAACAATCAACATTCTCACTGTAAGCTACTTTGTACTTATCATTCAGATATCCGCCACTTTCAATCACTGTCTCACTTCCATCGTCTCCTGATACCTCTACAACTCGATAGATATATGGAACCTTTGGATCTGCTTTATAATCTACGTATTGATCCAGATCTTTGAATGAATAACTCCACTTTCCGTCATATCCTTGAGAAAGTGTTATTGTTTCGTTTGTTCCATCGTATTTAACTGTTTCCCATGTTGTTCCTTTATCCTTGCTTCTCTGAAGCCGGATCTTAATTGAATCTGGAAGTGTGATACTCTCTGTATTTTCCCACACTTTTGTAAGATTAAGATTGATTGTAGGTTTTAACGTATTCTTGAAAGTAATAATTGTAGCATCCGATGATGTATCTGGATTTTTTATTCCATCCCCTTTCATATCACTGGAAGCAATTACCTTACCGGCAACAACTTTCGTGACTGGATCATATCCTGCATCGAATGAATTATTATTATTTACAATTACACTTTCCAATGTGGAACCATCTGAACTATTAATCTCGCTGATTCTATAATCTGTTCCTGCCGGAATTCCGTCAATAGTCACCGACTCTCCAGCTTTGATTGTATATTCCTTTACAATCTTATTAGATTCCAACGAGAGCTCTGCAACATTACTGAACTCTACACGGAATGTATAGTCCCCCTCCAATGTATTCGATCCTTCTGCAGTTTCTTTCCGAATCTCTATTTTTCCGGTTTTTACTTTATTGACAAATGTTGCTTTCAGCTTTGTCATAGTTGTCTGATTATCAGGAGCTACATATGATCTGAATACAATTGTATTTTCATTATTTGTCTGACCATCTTGATTCTTCGCATATCCAGTAGAAGGATATCCGCTGTTAGCTATTTCTACACTATTATTTTGACCAGACTTATGTTCTTCTTTACGACCATCCCGAATGGTATTGCCTTTAACATTTTGGACTGATGGAATAGGATTTTCATTTACCACCGTATCTCCGTTTCCCATTGTTGACACAGCCTGTCCATTTTCATAAAGTGTCCATGTCGTATCAAATACCGATGAATTCACATCTTCCGATACAGCAATGTAGCTTCCTCGTCTAAACTGATCACTAAATGTTGCTGTCTCTCCATCTGCCAAGGCGAACATTCCGTCACTGCCAATTCTGTACAGTTTTGATGAGCCATCATTTTTAGATAATGTATACTGTGCTCCTTTCGGATATTTCAACGTTCCACTTGTCGCAGAACCATAATCCGGAATATCCTGTTGTTGTGTTACAAATCCAGTTTTGGCTGCTGCTACAACGGAAGGAATGAATATAAAATCATCCAAGTAAATATCTCTCGCGAAATTATAATTAAATTTGATATTTTTTATCTTGGAATAATTAAATTTCTTATCTCCCTGTAGTTTACTCAAGTCAACCTGAATCGTATTCCATTTTTTCTGTACAAGACTACTGTTTCCGTAAGTCTTTCCTGAAAGATAACCTCCTATTGTATTTCCATCATCATCTTCCAGTTCCAGATAGGTACTTGTAAGTCCCGGAATGTCCGGATAGTCATAGTACATCTTGAATTGCAAGAATGCGTTTGTATCAGAAGCATCAAATGTATCACCGCTTGCTGGTTGTATGATTCCAAATCTTTGGTTAACATATTTTCCTTCCGCATCATCACGTTTTTCCTTCCAGTGAACTACCTGCGATTGAACATCCTTGCTGTCTACAAATTCAAATGTATTCTGTGGAGATGCACTTGATAACTTTTCTTCTGAAAAACTATCATTATAAATTTTAGGCTGTTTTGCATCGGAAGATTGTGCTTCTTTTGTTCCATAATGTGTTGCCTGATTTTGAATCGTGAATGGGAATACGTTAGCATCTTCAAACAATGGTGTCGGGAATAAATCTGTATTCACATCTGTTGTATCAACTTTCTTTTCCACAGCGAATTCATTTTCATCCGGGAAATTGAAGTATACTTTCATGTTTGATTCCCACATACCACGCTCCATATAAAACATAGTTAATGTATGTTCATCAGAATTTGAACCTTTAATTTCAAAATTACTCTCTGTATTACTACCTTCTATTAAAGATCCCTGACTTACCTTCGTCTTGCTAACTATTGCCTTTTTCTTTTTATCACTTCCGCTAAAATCAATCTGACCTGTTACTTTTCCATGTGCTCCACCAACATCCAGTGCAAGATTTCCATCCACATACACCCAGACATCATCATCACCGGAGAAGTTGAATTTGATTGGATCTTTTTTTCCATCTGTTCCTACTACCGTTCCATCGTCTGTCAGGCGGAATTTAAATTCCAACTTCGCACCAAATCCATAATTGTAATTGCTGGCGCTGCATGCCGTTGTTGTTTCATTAAATGGGAAGAAACCGTAAGGATTGGAAACATTATCAGTCTTACTTGAACTATTTACATTTTTTGACCAATCCTTGTTACCTACATTCTTCAAATAATAACTTCCTGATTCTTTGTCATTGCGCATTGCCAATGTGGTATCTGCACTGTCAAAATACCAGTATTCAACACCCTTGTCGCTCTTATTTCCATTATCATCTACTTTTTGTTTTGTAAATGGAAAGGATACATTCTTGTATACTTTTGCAAGAGCTGTGTGTTTGCTATTATCTCCTGTAAGGAATTCTTCATTAAAATGTGGTTCTAATGCTTTGTTATCTGAAGTCATTAGATTGTTTTCATTTAATGCATTTGCTACCAATCCTTGCGCTGCGGAATAAAAATATGTACTCTTTCCATCAGCACTCAATGTTGAGTTGTTCGTAGACATAAAACCTTTTTGATCCTTTGAATCATATCCATAAAGTGATAAAGTTTTAGCAATTGCAGAAAAAGGATTCCCCCAACCGTCATAATCTGGCTGAAAATGACCTGTATAAATCGGTATACTTACATTTTTCTTTTTATAGTAATCACTGAGTGCTTGGTCAAACTGACGGAAGGTAACATAACTTCTTTGCGAACCCTCCTTCGGATTATATTGATCATAATTATCTCTATTTTTCCCGTTCAATTCATAATCTGTATAATAGTCATAAAATGTTGAATTTACATATAAAGTACTCGCATTTCTTGTAAGTTTACTTTCTTTAATATCTACAACATCTTTACTATTATGTTGTTCTGCTTCTTTTTCAGGATCTCTTACGGTATAAACCTCATCCCAATATCCACCACGATTTCCGCCTTTGTAAATAACATCATCACTTGAGTCTCCGTAATAACATGGATTCATCAAACCACCTGGAATCGTTACTAAATCTGTCGCATTACCGTTTTCTGATACTTTCGCGTCCTGGACATCATAAGCTGCAAATCTTACTTTATTGTATCCATCCGGAAGATCTGCCTTATATACATCTGGATAGCCTTCTTTATTATCTAATACCATTTCCACGGTTTGTACATTCGTTCCGTTTGTAGCATAACAATAAACCTTCGTCATACCTGGATACGGAATTCCTTTTCCATCATTTTTCACATCATTTGTATTTTCATAGGACAGTTTGGATAATGTAGCGTCGTAATAAACTGTTACTGCACCTGCTGTTCCCCAAGAAGAATCCTCCACAGAACTTATGTAGTTATAACAATACGTCGAGTCACTGTATACAAAGCTTTCAGTGACATCTTTTTCTCCGATTCCCTGTCCATAGAAATTTGAGTAAGAATCTCCTAATGTTGTTTTATCTGATGTTTTTACAAAACGAATGTAGGAGCACGCCTCATCTGGAATTGTTACTGAAAATTTTGTGTTTTCAGTACCGGCTGTCATCTTGATTCGTTTTACTTCTTTCAGAGTTCCTGAACTATCCTTTTCATAGAATACTGCTGTTACACCACCGGAAAGATCTTCATTTCCTTTGTTATAGAAAAGGATGTTTTTTCCAGCGAAGTAGGTGTGATCGTTAGGATCGAATGGGGTAAAATCATCTTTCCATCCTTGACCATCTTCATATATATGATTATTAATATTAGATGTTGGTGTCCATTTATTATCTATTGCCAAAATCTCATCTTGCCAACCTGATCCAGCATATGCTTGAAACTGTAAAACATAATATCCACCTTGAGGAGTTGTTGTTTCTGCCTTATATACTTTTTTCCCATTATATTCTTTTCCAGTATCCTGCATTTCTACTGGAGGATTGGTCCAAAGCTCTTCATTCGAACTTAACCTACCATTTAATTTTATTGTATATTCCTTATCCGTCCAATTCTTCGGTGCTGCAAAGTAAATTGTCACTGGTGTCTCTACACTTGCAGCCATCACTTGTGATTCATTTTCTCCGTCCGTATTCTCATCCGCAGCTTCGCTTTCTGGTTGACTTACTGCTTGACCTTCCCAGGCAACTGTCGCTTCATTCTCTTTGCTCTCGTCTGCTCTCTTAGCTGCTTCTGTGATATCCTGCTCCTCTTCGAATGCCTTTGCCTCAACCAGCACTTTCTTTGTATAGCTTGCTTCATCTGTACGATACTGAAGCTGCATATCAAAGTTGATTGCTATTGCATCTGCCGGCATTGTGATCTGCAGATATTTAGAAGTAACTGTTCCATTATCGTCCTTGTCGTTCTTCCACTCTGCTGTTGGACTTGCCTTTGTTCCATTATTAAGAGTCACTGAATCTTTCAATGTCTCATCGATTGTTTTCTGTGTGTTTTTATCTGTAAGCTGATCGCTTGTCAGAAGATTGACTGCATCTACATCTGTTGCCGCAGATCCGTCCTCGTTTTTTAGATATACATTCAGACAGACTGATTGCGAGCACTGCCCCTGCGCAGTCACATGAATTGTCTGTGTAACATTCTGTTCCACAGTTTGTTCAGAATCTTTAGAAATATTAATTTTTATCCGATCTTGTTCGTCACTACTCTCTCCTGTTGCAAATACAGTATTGCCTGTTAATACTGTTCCAAGTACCATTGTCACTACAAGTATCAGACTAACTCTCTGTTTTGCCTTTCCTCTCATTTTTCGAACTCCATCCCTTTTCCATGAACCGATAATATAATTCTGTCTCCCCTCTGCTGTCTATCGGTAATCTCTTGTATTTGTTTCTTAACACTATGTTAACAAAACTTTCCAATTTAATGAATATTAAATTTTCAAGATTTATAACACTATTTCAAGATTTATAACACTATTTCAAGAAGTTACGTGTTTTACCCCCAAAAAATAACCCAGAATCAACTGATAAATTTTCTCTTTTATCAATTAATTCTGGATTAACACTTGCTACTTTTTTCCATATCTTCATAATAATCTCCTCCTCAAAACGAATTGATATTCTTTATGAGTCGTATATTAGACCACAAAGGAGTGATTTGTCAAGCAAAAAACAGACTGTGCTCTGCTTTTTAGCTATATTCGTTAAATATAGTCAAGTGATGTTAAAATACATCGAGTTGGTTGTTGTATCTATTAATCTGATATCTTAATACATTTCGTTCTATGGAAGTTATTGCAAAGAAAAAAACAGTGCTTTCGCACTGCTTCTCATTCCTGTCTATATTCCATGTACCTTCAAAACTACATACAGTTAAAACCAACATCATCATCCAAACCTATCACTGCTTTGGTTATGCCCTCGACCTATTAGTAACAGTCAGCTCCATGTGTTACCACACTTCCACCTCTGCCCTATCTACCTCGTCGTCTTCAAGGGGTCTTACTAACTTGACGTTATGAGATATCTCATCTTGAGGGGGGCTTCACGCTTAGATGCCTTCAGCGTTTATCCCTT
>OLPB01000208.1_pt1 | contig 39210 bp, 33 predicted proteins | sample 1672001 | NCBI WGS metagenome assembly OLPB01 (sample SAMEA3136635, study PRJEB25190) | human gut metagenome | biome: human gut; feature: human-associated habitat; material: faeces | place: Austria | collected 2013 | reverse complement strand
GGTTACAGAGGATAAGGTCCACCTGAGATCGTGGGGCATGGTCAAGCAAATTTTTCAGGTCGTCATTGACAACGGTCACCTGGTCCTCTAGTTGGTTGAGAGTGACGGAACGTTTGGCCATGTCAGCCAGACGTTCTTGTAGCTCAACCAAGGTAATTGGTGCCTCAGTACGTGTACTAGCAAAGAGGCCAACGGCACCATTTCCCGAACAGAGGTCGACGATTAACCCCTTCTTGGGAATTTTTGGAAATCGAGAGAGGAGGACACTGTCGATAGAATAGCTGAAGACCTCCTTGTTTTGTATGATTTTTACATCTGTGGAGAAAAGTTGGTCAATGCGTTCTCCATCTTTTAAAATTGGATTTGTCATAGCTTTTATTGTAACAAAAAACAGCTCCTAAAGGAACTGTTGTGAGTGATTACTCCAGGACACCAAAGGTGTAACCTTGATCTTTGAAGTATTCGATGATTTGTGGAAGGGTCTGAACTGTGAGCTCCTTACCAGCAGTGTCGTGCATAAGCACAACCTTAACATGACTCTCAGGGAAATATTTTTGTGAACCATCCAAGTAGGCCATCATGCTTTCAGATGTCGTTGGGCGAACAGAGGCTGGTTCTGCATCACCACAAAGCATGTTCCAGTCAATCCACTCGATACCTTCCTTGGCGAGGGCTTGGTCAGTACTTTCTAGACCTTGCCATGACATATGACCACCAGGATAACGGAAGATTCTTGTCTTGAAGTCTTTACCTAGGATGGCTTGGAAATTAGCCATGGTTTGGTTAACCTCAGAAACAATCTGACTTTGATTAGGAACACGTCCTGGATAAAGGAGATTAAAGTTGTGGCTGAGGCTATGGTTGGCAATCGCATGTCCTTCTGTAATTTGGCGTTTGAGGATGTCCGCATTTTCTTGTGTAATGGTGTAACCAATGTGGAAGAATGTGGCGTGAACACCGTATTCTTTCAAAATACTCATGACTTGTGGGGTCAGTGTTGGATCAATCCCATCGTCAAACGTTAAAAAGACTACCTTGTCGTCGATATCCTGAGACTTGCCTCGAATAGTGTTATTCACAGCAGTAACATCGTAAGCATAGTCAGAAGCTGCAATGCTGTGGTTACTACCTTTCTTGAGTTGTGTTTCATCATCTTCCTTAGCTTTTTCTGAAGATGAGCTTGTGCTATTAGCGACTTGTTCAGTCTTTTCAGCCTTGGCTACTTGTTCAGATTTCGTGTTATGGCGTTGGAATAGGACAAATCCTAGGATAGCCAGAACAGCCAAGTTTGCAATAATAAGGCAAAGATTAAGTGCCTTTCTATTTTTCCCTATAATCTCAAGACTTTTTTTTCATAGTTACATTATAGCTCAAACCATTAGAAAGTGCCACACCATTTTCAATAGTTTACAAAGAAATTCGATGAAAAAAGCGCTCCTTTTTTGGTATAATAGTAAAAAACTTGTAGAAAAAGAGGTAAAAACGTGTTTTACGCTTATTTACGTGGGCTTGTTGTCTTCCTTCTATGGATTATCAATGGGAATGCCCATTACCACAATCGCGATAAATTATTGAACAAGGACGAAAACTATATCTTGGTTGCTCCGCACCGAACTTGGTGGGACCCTGTTTATATGGCTTTTTCAGCTCGTCCTAAGCAGTTTATTTTCATGGCTAAGAAAGAACTCTTCAAGAGTCGTATCTTTGGTTGGTGGATCCGTATGTGCGGAGCCTTCCCAATTGACCGTGAAAATCCTGGTCAAGAAGCTATCAAGTACCCTGTTAACATGCTTAAGAAGAGTAACCGTAGTTTGATTATGTTCCCAAGTGGTAGCCGCCATTCATCTGATGTTAAGGGGGGGGTTGCAGTTATCGCTAAGATGGCTAAGGTTAAGATTATGCCGGTTGTCTATCAAGGACCTCGTGAACTTAAGGGGCTCTTGACAGGTGAACGTGTGGATATGAACTATGGTAATCCTATTGATATTTCAGATTTAAAGCGTTTGAATGACGAAAATATCCAAGAGGTTGCTCGTCGTATCCAGTCTGAATTTGATCGCCTTGATGAGGAAGCTTTGAGTTATCAAACAGGCAAGAAACCCAATCCTTTGACTTATATTTATCGAGTACCTCTCGGTATTGTGGCTATCATTGCGGTACTTTTGACCATGGCTTTCTCATATGTAGCTAGCTTTGTTTGGAATCCTGAAAAACACCGTGCCAAAGAAACTCAGAAATAGGCTAATAACTCTGTCAGACATAGATCTGATGGAGTTTTTTTCTTTTTGATATATTTTTCAAGTTTTTTACGAATAAGAAAGAAAATATATCAATTAAGGAGAATAGCGTGAAGGAAAAGATTCTAGCCTATGTCAAAGATAATCGTCTGTTTGTGAGTGTCATCGCTGTACTGATGGTGATTTTTTGCTTCTTTCTATGGATGACTTGTGGTGCCGGCAACAGCATGGAGGCGGAGACGTCTTATACAGATGTGACAACATTGTCAACCTCCTCATCCAAAGAAGGGTCAAAATCACTTACTGAAGTGTCTTCTCAGTCAAAGACTGAAGAAAGTGAAAAGGATAAGTCAAAAGTAACAGTGGATGTTAAGGGGGCTGTGGCCAATCCAGGTGTTTATACCTTAAAAGCAAGCGCTAGGGTGACTGACGCCATCAAAGCAGCTGGGGGAATGACCGAGGATGCGGATGCTAAGAGTGTTAATTTAGCCGCAAGCTTGTCAGACGAAGAGGTTATCTATGTAGCAACTAAGGATGAAAACCTTTCTGTCCTTGGTCAATCAGGAACTAGTCAGGTGTCTGACAAAGGAGGACAAACTAATGCTAAGGATGGGAAAATTAACTTAAATACAGCGACTGCAGAGGAATTGCAAACCATTTCTGGAATTGGAGCTAAGCGAGCAGAGGATATCATCGCCTATCGCGAAAGTCATGGCGGCTTTCAGTCCGTAGATGACCTGAAAAATGTTTCAGGAATTGGTGATAAAACGTTAGATAAAATCAGAGAGTCCATCTATGTGGCTTAAAAAAGCGCCAATCAATCTTTTTTCCTTGTCTCTTTTAATAGCTGCCCTTTATTTTACGATTTTTGTCACTAATGTTTACGCTATTGGTGCTTTTGTCTTTCTTATGGTCTGTTTTTTGAAGCATCATTGGAAGAATAAGGCAGCCCTAAAGTTGGTGGGACTTGTAGGTAGTTTCTTTTTGGTCTACTTTTTATTCTTGCACCACAGAGCTAGCATACAAGATAAACAAGCCCCTGCTGAAATCAATCAGGTGACTCTGGTTGCTGATACGCTATCGGTTAATGGTGAGCAATTATCCGCTATTGGTAAGGCCAAGGGACAAACCTATCAGGTCTTTTACCGACTCAAATCTGAGAAGGAGCAGCATTTTTTCAAGACTACTAGTCAAACGCTAGTATTAAAAGGGAAAATTACGTTAACCCAAGCAACTGGTCAACGTAATTTTCAAGGGTTTAATTATCAGTCTTATCTAGCCAGTCAAGGCATTTATCGAATCGCTCAGATTGAGCGCTTGGACCAAGTGGTACCTCAAAAATCTCTATCTCCCCTAGCTTTTTTCCATCAACTGAGGAGGAGGGCTTTGGTTCATATCCAGACGCACTTTCCTAGTCCTATGAGACACTATATGACAGGCCTGCTCTTTGGGTATTTGGATAAGGAGTTCGATGAGCAGAGCCAGCTTTACACAAGTTTAGGTATTATTCATCTATTCGCACTTTCGGGGATGCAAGTGGGCTTTTTTCTGGGATGGTTTCGCTACGGTCTCCTACGCTTAGGTCTTCCTAAAGATTATCTATTTATCGTCTTGCTGCCTTTTTCCTTATGTTATGGCTTAATGACAGGATGGACAGCTTCAGTCCTACGTTCCTTGGTTCAAAGTTTGCTGGCTGAGTTTGGTATTAAAAAACTGGACAATATGGGAATAACCTTGCTTCTATTGTTTCTCTTGTTACCTCATTTTCTCTTAACAGTGGGAGGTGTATTAAGTTGTTCCTATGCCTTCTTGTTGTGTTTGTTTGATTTTGAGGACTTGTCATCTTTAAAGAAATCAATCTATACGAGCTTGGTATTGAGTCTTGGAATTTTGCCCTTTTTAACCTACTATTATGGGACTTTTCAACCAGTTAGTTTAATTCTAACAGCGATTTTTTCCATAGTATTTGATAGCTTTCTCTTGCCTGTCTTGACGGTCTTCTTTGCCCTCTCAGGACTGGTAATCTTTTCTCAAATCAACCCACTTTTTGAATGGATGGAGTCCTTTTTGACTTGGATACAATCCTGGATAGGTCAACCTTTGATTTTAGGGAAACCTAGTTTGTTTCAGTTTGGCTTGATGATAGCTGTATTGATTTTGCTCTTTGATTTTTGGAAAAAGCCTCAGTTTAGGATTTGCCTTTTGATGATTTTTGGACTTTTGATGGTCTGGGTCAAACATCCTTTAACCAATGAGGTGACTGTGGTTGACGTTGGTCAGGGAGATAGTATTTTTCTGAGGAGTATGAAAGGCGATACCATCCTAATTGATGTGGGTGGCAAGGTGACGTTTGGAACTAAGGAAAAATGGCAAGAGTCTAGCCAGACGAGCAATGCGGAGAAAACCTTGATTCCCTATCTAAAGGCTAGAGGAGTGTCTCAAATTGATTATCTGGTCCTGACGCATACGGACACAGACCATATTGGTGATTTGGAAGAAGTGGCCAAGTGTTTTAAGATTAAGGAAATCTGTGTCAGTCAGGGGGCTTTGACTAAGTCTAGCTTTGTTAAAAGACTTCGGACTATAAAATGCCCAGTTCACACTCTAAAGGCTGGCGACAAATTACCTATGATGGGAAGCAATCTACAGGTTCTTTATCCCAATAAAATTGGTGATGGTGGTAACAATGATTCGATAGTTCTTTACGGAAAGCTATTAGGAAGCAGTTTTCTGTTTACCGGTGATTTGGAAAAAGAAGGAGAGGAGGAACTGATGGCTAGCTATCCAACTTTAAGGGCAAGCGTCCTCAAAGCTGGACACCACGGTTCAAAAGGTTCTTCGTCTGAAGCTTTTTTGGACCAGCTGCACCCCTCCCTTGCACTTGTTTCAGCTGGTGAGAACAATCGTTATAAACATCCAAATGATGAAACAATAGAACGTTTTAAGCAACGCCACATTAAAATTTTACGAACAGATAAAGACGGAGCCATCCGTTTTAAGGGCTGGTTTAAATGGTCAAGTGAAACTGTCCGATAATTGTTAGAGTTCTTAATTTGTCATGCACCTCAATCTATGGTAGAATGTAAAAGCTAATATTCCAGTATAAGAAAGATTGAACAGTATGCGTAAAATTATCATCAATGGTGGTAAGAAACTTCAAGGAGAAGTTACAGTATCAGGAGCTAAAAATTCAGTTGTTGCATTGATTCCAGCCATCATTTTATCTGATGGAGTGGTTACTCTTGACGGGGTACCAGCAATCAGCGACGTCGATAACCTAATTGAAATTATAGAAGTAATGGGTGGTTCTGTTAAGCGTGATGGCGAAACACTCGAAATTGATCCACGAGGCGTTAAGGATATGCCAATGCCATTTGGTAAGATTAACAGTCTTCGTGCTTCTTACTATTTCTACGGTAGCTTGCTTGGACGTTACGGTCAAGCAACAGTAGGTTTGCCTGGTGGTTGTGATTTGGGACCACGTCCTATTGACCTTCACCTTAAGGCTTTTGAAGCGATGGGTGCTAGCATTTCCTATGAAGACGAATCTATGCGTATTGCGACTGATGCTAGTCAGCGCATTAAGGGTGCTCATATCTACATGGATACGGTCAGTGTTGGAGCGACGATTAATACCATGTTGGCAGCAGCTAAGGCTGACGGTCGTACGGTCATTGAGAATGCGGCGCGTGAACCTGAGATTATTGATGTAGCAACTCTTCTTAACAATATGGGCGCACGTGTTCGAGGCGCTGGTACAGAAGTCATCACGATTGAAGGTGTAGAGAGCTTGCATGGCACTCGTCATCAGGTTATTCCAGACCGTATTGAAGCGGGTTCCTACATTGCTATGGCCGCGGCTATCGGTAAGGGAATTAAGGTTAAAAATGTTCTTTATGAACACCTTGAAAGTTTTATCGCTAAACTTGAAGCAATGGGTGTTCGTATGACAGTTGAAGAAGATGCCATCTTTGTTGAAGAGCAAGGTGATTTAAAACCTGTTGACATTAAGACGTCGCCTTATCCAGGTTTTGCGACGGATTTACAACAACCGATGACACCTTTGTTACTGAAAGCAAGTGGTCGAGGAAAAATTATTGATACGATTTATGAGAAGCGTGTGAACCACGTTCCTGAATTGGTTCGTATGGGTGCTGATATTCAGGTACTCGGTGGACAAATTGTTTACAATGGTCCAACGCAACTCTCAGGTGCGCCAGTAAAAGCCAGTGATTTGCGTGCAGGTGCTGCGCTTGTTACAGCAGGTCTTATGGCAGAAGGTCAAACTGAAATTACCAATATTGAGTTTATCCTTCGTGGGTATTCAAATATCATTGAGAAACTTTCTGACCTTGGTGCAGATATTCGTTTGATTGAAGATTAAGTCTAAGGTTCAACCCCTAGTGGTTGAGCCTTTTTCCATTTCTAAAACTGTGTTATAATACTATCATGGATATTTGGACTAGTCTGGGTGCTTTTGCCTTCTTTGAGTCGGAGCGCCTTTCTTTTAGACCACTCATCTTTTTGGATCGTTTTGATTTACACGAAATTGTATCAAATCCTAAGAATCTACAATTTTTCTTTCCTGCCACTCAAACACAGCATGAAACGGATTGCCTTTTGGTTCATTACTTCATGAAGGAGCCTCTAGGTGTATGGGCTATTGTAGATAAAGAGTTAGAAAAGATGATTGGTGTCGTTCGTTTTGAAAAGATAGATGTCCAGAAACGGACTGCAGAGCTTGGCTATTTTTTGAATGCCTCATACTGGGGTAGAGGCTTAATGACAGAGGCAGTTACTTGTCTGTCAAATTTGGCTTTGACAGCTATGGGAATGGATCGTATTATTCTTATTGCCCACTTGGAAAATAAGGCATCGATTCGTGTAGCGGAGAAGTCTGGCTTTAAACTTGTGTCCCGCTTTAAGGGAGCAGACCGATACACCCGTACCATGCGTGATTATCTCCGCTTTGAGAAGGAGGAGAACTGTGAGTAAACATCAAGAAATTCTAGATTATCTTGAGGCCTTGCCTATCGGTAAGCGTGTTAGTGTGCGTAGTATTTCGAATCACTTACAGGTTTCTGATGGAACTGCCTATCGAGCAATTAAAGAAGCTGAAAATCGAGGGTTGGTTGAGACACGTCCTCGGAGTGGGACAGTTCGAATTGAAAAGAAAGTCCAGGTTCGCCTTGATAAGCTGACCTTTGCGGAGATTGCGGAGATTACAGAGTCTGAGGTTATCTCTGGTCATGAAGGTCTGGAACGTGTCTTCAGTAAGTTCTATATTGGAGCCATGACTATTGAGAATATCACCCGTTATCTCACCAAGGGAGATCTTCTTATTGTTGGGGACCGTGAGGATATTCAATTGCTTGCCCTAGAACACAATAATGCTATTCTAGTGACGGGGGGCTTTCAGGTTTCCGATAGGGTAAAAGAGCTTTCTCGTTTGAAGCAATTTCCAGTTATGGTAACAACTTACGATACCTTTACCGTGGCAACCATGATTAACCAGGCACTTTCGAATGTCCGCATCAAAACAGACATCAAGACTGTAGCTCAAGTCTATACCAGACGAGAAGACTACAACTACATGACTCCAGAAATGACGGTCAGGGATTTTCAGAATTTGGTTAAACGGACCAACTTGGTACGTTTTCCAATTTTATCTGAGTCTGAAAAAGTGATTGGGATTGTGACCATGCGAGATGTGTCTAATCAGCAACCGACGACCATGCTCAAGGCAATAATGACCAAGCCGACGGTGACACGACTTGAGACTAGTCTGGCAACTGTGGCCCAAAAGATGATTTTTGAAGACTTTGATATCATTCCTGTTGTGGACGAAGAAAAACATTATCTAGGTGTTATCACTCGTCGTCAGGTTTTGGAAGAACTTCAGGACAATAATCGTGGCAACTTGCACACCTTTAGCGATCAAATGATAGCTAACCTAAACCAGGACAAGCATGCTTTCAGCTTTGAGGTAGAGCCCACTATGATTGACAATTCTGGGAACCTCACTCAGGGTGTTCTTGCAGAGATGGTTAAAGAGGTTGTCTATCGTATCATGGAAAAGCAGGAGCAAAATGGTCTTGTGATTGAAGAGATGATGTTTTACTTTCTTCAGGCAGCTCAGATCGATGATAAGGTGACGATTACACCAAGTATTATCGCTGAAACCAGACGTAGAGCCCATCTGGACCTTATGGTTACTCACGGGAATCATACCGTCTGCAAATCAGTCGTTGTGGTTAAGAAAACTTAGTAACTAAAAATAAAAGATATAAAGAAAACGGAGAAAACAATGATTACATTAAAATCAGCACGTGAAATTGAAGCAATGGATAGGGCAGGGGATTTTCTTGCTAGCATTCACATTGGTCTACGTGACCTCTTGAAACCAGGAGTAGACATGTGGGAAGTGGAAGAGTATGTGCGTCGTCGTTGTAAAGAAGAGAATGTCCTTCCCCTTCAGATTGGGGTTGAGGGAAGCATTATGGATTACCCTTATGCGACATGCTGTGGTCTTAATGACGAAGTGGCACATGCCTTTCCACGTCACTATATTTTGAAAGATGGTGACCTCTTGAAGGTTGATATGGTCTTGTCAGAACCTATCGATAAGTCAGTCCTTGATGTGTCAAAATTGGATTTTGACAATGTTGCTCAGGTTAAAAAATACACGGAATCATATTCTGGCGGTTTGGCTGACTCATGTTGGGCTTATGCGATTGGAACGCCATCTGACGAAGTTAAAAAACTTATGGAAGTAACACGTGAGGCTATGTACCTTGGCATTGAACAAGCGGTAGTCGGTAACCGTATCGGTGATATCGGTGCAGCTATCCAAGAATACGCTGAAAGTCGTGGTTACGGTGTTGTTCGTGATTTGGTTGGACACGGAGTTGGGCCAACAATGCACGAAGAACCAATGGTGCCAAACTATGGGGTGGCTGGACGAGGTCTCCGTCTCAAAGAAGGAATGGTTTTGACTATCGAGCCAATGATTAACACTGGTACTTGGGAAATCGATACTGACCTTGAAACGGGTTGGGCTCACAAAACTCTTGACGGTGGACTTTCTTGTCAATATGAGCACCAATTTGTTATCACTAAGGATGGTCCAGTAATTTTGACTTCTCAAGGCGAAGAAAGAACTTACTAATATGAAACGACAAGGCTTAATGGCCCGTCTATTGGATAAACTCCAATGGCGCCCTTTGCAGGTTTATCTTATGCATTATCGTAGTGCAGAGATAGATATTTCAACTATCGCAGTGGCTTACTATCTCATTTTGACGGTTTTTCCGCTCATTGTCATTGCGGCAAATGTCTTTCCCTATCTGAATATTGATACGACTGATCTCTTGAAGTTTATGAATGAGCACCTTCCTAAGCAGTTTTATGCACCTGCAGCCAACGTTGTTCAGGATATCTTCTCGACACCTTCTGGACAGTTGTTGGGAGTTGCCTCTTTGACGGGATTCTGGACAATGATTAAGTCCTTGTCTTCGCTTCAAAAGGCGATTAACAAGGTATATGGTGCTTCAGAACACCGTGATGTCTTTATTAGTCACATTGTTGGTGGTTTCATGAGTCTGGTCATCTTGTTCCTGCTCACCTTTGCACTAATGCTGTCTACGATTATTCAGTCGGTCCTTAGAGTTATTACACAGACCTATCCTATTGGTTCCAAGATGACTCAGTTTATTTTAAATAGTATCCAGCCTCTGAGTATTGCAGTTGTCTTCCTGGGAATGATGGTGCTTTATTTTGTGCTTCCGAATGTGAAGATTCGAAAAATCCGCTATGTTATGCCAGGGACTATCTTTACGACTTTAGTGATTGGCTATTTAAGCAACTTGTTTGGAACTTATGTGATTCGTACCTTGAGTCGATTAGTTGATATCAAGTTATTTGGATCCATTATGATTTTCGTCTTCATGCTTTGGTTCATCTTCTTGGCCAGAATTTTGATTTTGGGGGCCGTCTTTAATGCGACCTATCAAGAGCTTAGACAAGGTGAACTGAAAAGTAGAAGAGGAGATGTGATTACTATTATTCAGAGCTTTTCTGGAGATGGTAGTGACAGCAAAAAACACAAAAAAGATGAGGATGATTCCTAGATGATAAAGAGAGCTTGGTGAGATCCAGGCTCTTTTGACGGGAATATTATCCTTTGTAGATAATAAAAAGATAATGATTATGGAGGAAAAATGAAAAAACAAACTGTTCGTGATTTAACACATATTGCTATTGTGGCAGCTCTTTATGTAGTCTTGACTGTTGTGCCACCTTTTAACTTAATTTCGTATGGTCCCTACCAGTTCCGAATTGCAGAAATGTTCAATCTTTTAGGATTTTATAATCGCAAGTATATCATTGCCGTGACTTTGGGCTGTGTGATTGCTAATTTCTTTAGCTTTAACATGATTGATGTGGTTGTCGGAAGTCTCTCGACACTGGTCTTTGTCGGTTCAGGTGTTTATTTCTTCGACCGATTTAAGAACCAAGATATTTTAGGTGGACTTTTTGACAAGGCTCATGTTTACTTTGCCTTTTACTTCTCATTCTTCATGGTGACAATTGCGGCTGAGTTGACCTTGGTTACTCAGGCACCATTTTGGGCAACTTGGTTCACTGTTGCTATGGGAGAATTGGCTTCTCTCTTAGTTGGTGCAATTCTCATTAAGAAATTGGCCAAAGTTATTGATTTTGTTTCCTAAATTAACGTCTGTAAAGGCGTTTTTTTCTGCTTTTATGTTAAAATATCCACCACTCACCGAGCAGTCCATCTGTTATTAGTTTACGAGCGAGGTAAAACCTCGCTCGTTTTATAGTTCTCCAATAAATCGGTAATGAAGTTCAATCATGACTTGGCGGTTCTTGCCACGTCCTGTTGGCTGATGGACGATAATTTTGTCGATTAGCTCATTCACTAACTGAGTCGTCAAGGTTTCAAGGTTCGTGTATCGGCGAATGGTTTGCATAAATTTGTCGACATTTTCCTTGGATTCAGTTTGGCTAATCAAAACCTCTTGAAGCCTTACAATTTGCTGGTTGAGTTCAACTTGCTCGCTCTCGTAGCTATCTGTTAACTTGCGAAACCTCTCATCGCTAATCTCGTCCAGCAGTTGCTTTTCATAGAGTTTTTGGATAATAGTATCCAATTCCTTCGAACGCTTCTTGAAACGAGATAACTGTTTACGGAGACTATCTTGTTTCTTAATCTCTTGAATATCAAAGCGAGATTTCAGCTTTTCAAGAAGCTGTTTCTCGTCAAAATGAATGGCTGAGATTAGTTGCTGGAGGTCTTTCAAAACCAACTCCTCTAGAACTTCTTTCCGAAGATAATGTAAGCCAGAACATGTATCACCAGCCCGACGGTAGTGATAACACTTATAGTGGTCAAGATTGATGTCGTTTTTCTGTTGTGGGCAAAAACTAAGCTTGTGTCCATTCTCACAGAATACTAAACCTGCAAATAGATTTTCGTGACCAGGCTTATCTTTCCAATTGTGTCGCTGGCTAACTCGCTTATGACCGAGCATTTTACGAGCCATTTCAAAATCTTCTTGTGAGATAATTGCCTCGTGAGTGTTTGGAAAAATCAACCAATCTTCTCGAGGTCGCAATCTACAACTTCGTTGTTTGTAGGAAACTTTTGCTGTTTTCAAATTGATGGTCGCCCCAGTGTACTCCTCCTTTTCGAGCATCTGGCAAATCATCTGATTTTTCCAGTAATAAGGGTCTGTTTCAATAATCCGATAATTCGAAAGTCCCAACTTTTTCTTGTAATTAGCAGGGGTCAGAATCTTGTCTTTTCGAAGTCTGCGAGCAATTTCCATCAATGACATTCCTGCTAAATACTCCTTAAATACTCGTTTCACAATTTGGCTGGCGTACTCATCAATAATCCATTCTTTGGGATTTTCTGGATTTTTGAGATAGCCGTATGGGGCAATCCAACTGATTTTTTCGCCAGATTTTGCCTTGGTATGCTTGGATAACTTAATCTTTTCGCTACATTGGAGCGAATACCAGTTGTTAAACAAGGATACTAGAGGTGCGAGATAAGCGTCTTGGCTGTTACTTTTTGAGCTATCCAGATTCTCATTTAAAGAAATGAAGCGAACGTTTTTCGATGGAAACGTGATTTCTGTTAGCTGTCCAGTTAAGAGGTAATCTCGACTGAGGCGGCTCAAATCTTTCACGATAACCGCTTGGATTTTACCAGATTCAACCAAGTTTATCATCAGTTGAAAATCTGGTCTCTGAGCATTCGAACCTGAGAAACCATCGTCCACAAAGAAGAATGGATTTGGCAAATTTTCACGCATAGCCACTTGAGCGAGAATTTGTTTCTGGTTGGAAATAGAGTTACTCTCGCCCTCGTTGGCGTCTTCAGCAGACAAACGGCAATAGAGTGCAGTTATCCTGTCCGGCAAAATATTCAAATTCTGTGTTTTGATATCTTTAATTGTCAATGTACTTTTGTTCATAGCGTGCTCCTTTCGATTCACCTATAACCCACTGACATGATAACTCTGTTGGGCTAGGAAGTCCAGTTAATCTTTCTCCAGAATCAAGCGTTGGAGTTTCTTTTCAAGACTATCTTTTCCTGTAAACTTTCGCACTATCACAACTGTCACTTTGCCGATTTTAAGTTTCTGTTCTTTATTCATCACGTCCTCCTTGAATAAAATCGGGTAATTCCTCTAAAGTAACAACAGTGAAGAGCTCCCAGTAAGCATTTAAATCCTCCTTGATACGATTCAATATTGCTAGCTTGCGTTTCTCATCTGGTACAACCCAAATCACCAAAGGGAAAATCTCATTTTCTCGTTGTTCAATTCCAGTGTTGAAATATTGAATATACTGTTTACACTTGGCAACCACTCTACCAATGTGTTCGGTTGCGTTATCCGCCTCGAAGAAATAGCTATCTTCGAAATCTCCAACGGTTAATTTTGTGAAAGCGTCGGGCTTTAGTGTAGAGTTGGAGAGTAGGGTCTCAAAGCTCCGCCAGCATTTTGGTTCAAAGGAAAAGGTTTCGAGAGTGATTTTCTTTTCTAAATCTAAGGTTTTCAACTCCACGAAAATCTGCATAACAAAGAGTTGGTGTTTCAGATGATGTTGTGTCGGTTCATATTTATTTTTGAAACGAAGTTTAACGTTTGGTTCAATCTCATGCAACACCTTAGTCCCTTTGTGTGTTAGATACCAAATATACGAGCCACTCCCAGCACGTATACCGCCAATTCGCCGTTCAAGGTGGGCGATGAGCCCTAAGTTAGATAGTTTCTTGGTAAAAAGGTTAGCTCGCCTTGTGGCAGTTTTAAGAGTGTTGTCTGGGAAATACAGCCGAACAATTTGTTTGGTTGTGATATAACGACAATGATTAAGTAAACTTAACAGTTCATAATCTTGTTTAATCAGTTCCATTTTGTACCTCCTTTTTCTTCCTGCCAATGTTTGAAATTGGTTTGGCTGGTTTTTTGCGTGGCGGTTCTTCTCTAAGAGTCGAGCCGTATCGTTTGAAACTCTCACCATAAATCTCGTCTTTCTTTCGAAAAGCTGGTGGCGCTGGCAAAGTTTTAACAGATAGCCATTTGAAAGTATTCTTTATGATTGAGACTCTAGCATAGACCTGAAAAGGCGGTAATTTGTAGAAATCTTCATCGGAGAGTTCAGGGACGAGTCCAGCTAATTCCTTCGCCTCATTCATTGAGAGTCCAAAAATAATCTGGTTGTGGCAGTTGGCGTAAATGGCGTGGCGGAGCTGTTTAGACAACTGTTTTGAAAACTGATTCGCTAAAATATAACCAACACCAAGGCTTCGAGACATAGAAAGTGCATCGTCCAGAGAAACTGGGAGCTTGAGGTAATCTGCTACTTCGTCAATATAGATGAAAACTGGCTTGCGAAAGGATTCTTTGGCTCTGAGAAGCGTTAATTGATATAAGCACCCTAACAAGATTGCTCCAATAAATTTGGCATTTTCTGAGCCGATAATTCCTTTATTCAAGGGAACTAATAATAGTTTTGACTGGTCGAAGATGTCTTTTAAAGAGAAATTGCTTGAAGATTTTCCTAAGATTCCTCGAAGGGCAGGGCGAAGTAAAATCCCTCGAAATTTATTGAGAACGGGTGAAATCATGGTCTGTCGAGCAGAGTCACTCAAACTGTCATAACCTTGCCAAAAATCCAATAAAAATGGGTCTGAGATACCTTTCAGTAACTGATATCTAAAACTTTTGTTAGTTAAGAGTGGTACTAAATCAAGTAAAGTCGATCCGTGAACTTTTGCCAGTGTGTGAAAAGTGTGGGAGAGAATATCTTGTGTGTAGACACCCCAGGAGTCTTCGAAAATTTCTTGAAAGACACCAAGTAACATATCTGCAACTAATTCTGCTGGAACGCCGAAAGCGACTAAATCAAATGGGTTGATTGAAATGGCTTTCCCAGTTTGGCTAGGGTCTAAAATGACCGTATCTTGGTCTCGTCCCTTAGGGAGCCTCTCTAAAATATCTGAGACAAGAGTTGCTTTTGGGTCAATCACTACAGCAGAGCGATTTTCTTTAGCATCTGCCAAGATGAGGTTAAGCATTGTGGTTGATTTTCCACTTCCAGTTCCACCCAAGATCCATGTGTGAGACAGTCCGCTTTGAGCTGAAATTCCCACAAATCTTGCTGGATTTTCTAAACTTAATCCAAATGGTCTTTGGACTTGATGAGATAGTCCAAGTGGTGGTAAAATAGCTTTAGGCGAAAGAGGTAAAACGCCTGTGTATGGAGCATTGCCAGCTGGTAGTAGAAAGAGGCTGGCGAGTTCAATGCTTGATACAATCGTTTGGAAGTGCCACGGAATCATGCCGTGGTTTATTTTTTCGCTTGAAGTTGGCTTTGCAGAGAACTTTGCCTCAGCTCGCTCCAATAGTCTAAAGGAGGATAACAAACTCTTCAGTAACTGAAGTTCTCGTGGCTTGCTTTCCGCTTGAAATCCTAAACGCATTGACAACTGAAACTGGCTATGATGAAGCTTTTCTTTAAGGAGCGTTTTTTCATCTGATGACAATTTAGGAATATTACCTGTCACAGTTTGCCAGAAAGTTGTGTTTGGGTTTGGTAAATCTTTAGGAAGAGGTTTTGGAGATGTCGATTTTCCAACAACCAATTGAATGATGATAACTTCATTCTTTCGAAGTAAGCCAGAATGCGAGAGGACAGTGCGCACCAAGTTTTCTGTTTGTTTGGTTTGGAGGGCGAAATGGTTTTTCGAAAGCGTTAAGTGGTACGCACTGGCAACTTTCGAACGTTTTGCGCTATCGAAACGGACAGAATGATGAGCGGTCATCATACTTTTGAGAAATTTGATATCTAATGGGTCGGCGCCAATCAGGAAGTCGGCTTTATTTTGTTTTAATCGAATTTCCCAAATGAAAGGCTGTCTGCGTGAAAAACCATTGAGCTGTGCCATAAAATCACAAACCGTTTCAAATGCGAACGGTCTTGTCCATTCAACACGTTGCCAAACTAATGAGTGTGGTCTTTTCATATTACCTCCATTTACTTTTGTTTAGAAAGTACTTGCCAATTAAACCAACTGTTAATATTCCCCCAATCAGCAATACAAGAAAGAGCCAAATATTTTGAAGTAATAGCGCTCCTTGGTAAATTAGCCACGAGCCGAAGAAAAACGAAACAGCGAGACTTAGAAATTTCTTCATTCATCATCGCCTCCGTTAGTGAAATCTCGAGCATTTTCAGAATACTCTGGGACGGGATAGTTCGGAATGATAATGTCACTTTTAATTTCATTACCCCAAATGCTCCAGTTTTTATCTGAGGGAACAGGACGGCGTGCAAAGAGCTCTAAATAATCTCCATCTGAACAGCGTTCGATAATCGAATAAACTTCTTCAGGCTTGTGAGAATGGTCTTGAACAGGGAACATTCCCCAATTCATTTGCCCTTTGAACTTGATAGGAGCTTTGCCTCGTATCGCAAAAATCATTTGTTCGGTACAGTTTCGAAGGTAATTTCCTAATCCAAGTCGAGGTTTCACCCAAGTAAAGATGGATTTTGGTTCGAAGCCCCAAGCGCGCACTACTTCGAAAGATTGTTCGAGGGCGGCAGGGTATGTCCAGAGCCAGAGGTAAGCATTGTCTTCAGCGAGGTCTGCGACTGGCATATTTTTGATAGCTTCCAAGCTCATCAAATTGTAGTGCCTACTCGCACCAAGCTTGCCTTTTTGTGCAATCTCCCAAGGTGGGTCTGCGAGGATAGTTTTGAATTTCTTTGATGCGTGTTGTTTGGTTTGCTCTTGTTGTGTTTTCATTTGAAAATCCTTTCTGTCTTGTTAGACGCTCCAACTATACTTTAGCTTTAGGGTATTTCAAATCATAAGTATTTTGAACTTTTGGAGCGATGCGAAAGCGATGAACAGTGGTCGGGTGAGCTAAATTCGCTCGACTTGTTCGTTGTTGTAAGAAATACAACGTCCTATCTTAAAATCGCCTCCATTCATTGTTGAGAGTTTCCAGTAGCTTTTTCTGTGCTATCAGGAAATCTTCGTTAATAGCTTCTCGGGTTTCTAGAAATTCTGCCAGAGCAATTTCGTCTTGCGAGTAAATTTCTGTTGGATTGTTCGAAGTTGTCTCATCTTCACCGTATTCCAATAAGACTAATCCGAGAAAGAAGAGAACAGCGAGCACCAAGAGAGCGATAAGATACCAATTCATAGTCACCTCCTATTTGAAACGTTGTGCTGAAGCATAAGTGAATGCCTTGATAATGAAGTCTGTCCGACCTTTTGCTTGTGGATTTTGTGCCAAGATATGACTTTCTAACTCCGAAAGGTTAGCAATCTTATTTAAGACATCTTGAGCCAATAGTTCGTTGGCTTGAATGACTGCCATGTCTTGGTTGAGCTGGCGAGCAATTGCCATTTTCTGTGGATTAAGTGTTGAAATTGGCAAGACTTCTGGGTTTTGAGAGTTTTGTGGTAGATGTGACATAGTGGGTCTCCTTTTGATATAATTCAGTTAGCTAACTTGGTTATAGTATAACAGGTGTAAAGAGTTATTTTTTGCCAAAGTCTTGCGATTTGATTGCTAAAAAGGAGAGGTGATATGTTTACGATTAAAAAGTTACTTCATCTATTAGAAAAAGAAAATCACAGCTGGAAGAATCCAACTGCAATGACAAAAACCATTTTGATGGTACTTACGGATTATCATTATCCTAGCGATATTGCTTCGAAAGTTTTTTCTGGTGTCAACCAAGGTCGAAACATTTACAATGATATAACTGATATTCTCTCTGAGAAAACAATTGATACTTATTTGTCAAAAGTTGAAACAGGGCTACACAACCAAAACTTCAGAAATGGTAATTTTGATAGCTTGAAGATGGTTGAGGAGACATATCGACTATTGAAAGACTCTACAAACTTGAATCAAGATATTTACCGAGGTTTGCTTAAGTCTTATGCTAAAAATAAAGACAATAGACCGTACTTATTCTTAGCGGAGTGCTTTTACTATGCTTTAGCTTCTCGACATGATAAAGCTATAGGCTACAAAACAACAACAATTCCTGTAACAAAAAATCCTCCAACTCTGCCAGCTTGGGGAGATGAGTTGGAGGAGGCGACACTCAATGAAGCTCTTCCGCCTAAATTTTGGGCAACTATTAAGCAAATGACTATCAAGGAAATTACGATTTTTAAATCTTTAGCAAAGCTGGCTGTTATTGACGAAGATGGGGAATATTATCTCTACGCTCCAGTAAGTAATGAGGAAGTTGAACTTTACAAAGATTTTGGGATTGGCAATGCGGAATTTCTTTTGATGGAAGAGTTTGGACTTATCAATATCGGGGCGAGAGTAGATAACACCATTTCTGTAAAAAGTGATCCTGCTGGATTTCAGAATGATAATCTGGTTTTTGCGTTTACAACTGAATCTAAACCTTTTGATATACACTTTAATAGTTATTCATTTACAACCGTCGGTTTAAAACTTTTGGAAATTTTAGAGGTGAAAACAGAAAATGATTTCTTTAGAAAATTGTGTCAATTATTTGTTCGGCAACACGTTGATTTACCAATTGATTTTTATCTTGCTCCAGTTGAGGTAATGGAGGATGCAGAAAGTATGGAGGAGTTGGAAGAATATCGGTTGAGGTAGTTCTAATCGTTTCATTACTTTACAAAATCTAAAGCAACTTTTGGCAAAATTCTTGTTCGGTTTCGCTATCAATAATCGCTTGCGGTTTTGTGCTAAATTTTCTAATTGTAGCATTAATTTCGTCTATTTCAGTATGTTTGGTAAATTGCTCGAACCTCGTTATCTTAAACCCCATAACGCTATTTTTAACGGTTAAATTGTTAAGGAATACTGGTAGGCTGATAGCGGGCAGGTATGCCCCAAGTTCATCGAACTCCCACTCTGACATTTCTGGTATCAATCCCCAAAAGGTTTGTTGGCGGATTCTATTGCCAAGTTTTGTTAATTCTTGTTTAACGTTATTTTCTAAAATAATTGATTGTTTTAAATTAAAACTTAGTAAATACTGAAAGCTTGGTGATGTTCGCCTTACTTAAATTTTTGGTTTATGGCTCAGCTTAACTGTTTGAATGCTGGAATTTATATTTTCTATTCGTTTATCGAAATAGTACCCAGACGTCCTGAAAATACCTCAGAATAGATAATAAGTCGCCTGACGAAACACCTAAGAAACGGCGACACTCTGCCAACCAAATCTCACGCGAAGCGAATAGCGATGCGAACATTAAAAGCAAGTAAAACGGCTGAACTTCTCAGCCGTTTTCGTATATGTTGTCCTACTTTTCAAGGCTATCTATCGCCCAAATTTCAGCCGTCTGAGACATTAACTCTCGAGTGTAATCTGAAGAGAACTCAGTTTGTTCAATCTTGTCCAGTAGGGTATTAACTTCATATGGTGCTTCGAGCTGGCAGGTGTATTGCAGGACTTTATCATCGTCCAAATCGTAAAATGCTTCGAAAGTTTCTTTATCCTCGACTAGTCCTCCAATCTACCTTAAAGTTATCAAAACGAGACTGTTTAATTCTATCTCTAACTTCCAGTTCAAGATATGCTTGATGGTAAACATCTGGAAGTCATTCGGTACTGTTTAATCCAGCGAACGGTACTTATTTTAACTTTTCCATAAAAATCTCCTTTCGAGTTAGGTTGATGCTCTCAGAAAATAACTCTTTTTGCAAGAAAAGTCCAGTGTTTTTCTGAAGAAACTAGCATTTACGAAGTGGCAGGAATATTATGAAAACGTTCTCTAGATATGCTATAATAGAACGAGTAAATTAAATAAACCCGAAGGGTACCCTTCCTTTATTATATTCATAATAAAGGAAGGGTACCCTTCCTTTATTATATTCATAATAAAGGAATCCTATCAGCCCTTCAATATTTTCAGCTGAAAGGTATACCAAAATATGAAGAAAGAACTGGAACGGCTTCTGGCACAAAATGACACCTTTATGGTGGAAGGTGTGCTCAATAAGAATAAATTAGCAGAGCTGGCAAGACAATATAATCCTGAACTTCTCAATCTCTTGATGAGTGATGAGAAAATCGCAAATCATTTCTTTTCAAGCCTTGAAACAGGTGTCTTAGTCTTTAAGAAAGATGTCTTTTTACAGTTTTTGAATAACAAGGAGTTTCTCCCTGACAGCTTTACAGCTTACAAGACGAAAATCGGTTTAGCGACAGGCGACAAGTACATTTCTGAAAATCAAGAAGTTGTTCTGAATTTTCCATACAAAGACTGCGTGCTGGAGGGTGGACAGACTAAGGACGATGCTAAACGCCAAGAGATTTTCTTTAACGAAACGCTTGCTCCAACGGAAATTAATCGTTTACTGGATGATAAGGTCTTGACTAACTTTAAACGCTATGACGAAACTGGCGAGCATAACGTGGAAGAGATAAAAGATACTGATAATCTTATCATTAAAGGGAATAATCTTATCGCTCTGCATAGTTTGAAAAAACGCTTTTCTGGAAAAGTTAAGTTGATTTATATTGACCCACCTTACAATACGGGAAATGATAGTTTTAAATATAACGACAAATTTAATCATTCTACTTGGCTTTCTTTTATGAAAAATCGGCTGGAAATTGCGAAAACATTATTGGCTGATGACGGCGTATTATTTGTTCATTGTGATTATAATGAAGATGGTTATTTACGTGTTTTATTAGATGAAATTTTTACAGAAGATAATTTTGTTGCAAATATTACAGTACGTTCAAATTCTATTTCAGGCAATAAAACTCAACATAAAGAAAAAACAATTTTAAAAAATAAAGACACTATTCTTGTTTATAAAAAAAATTCTTTAAAAATAAATCCACAATATACAGCAAAACAAAAATGGGATACACATTACAACGCCATTTTAATTAGCGAAGATGGGAAGCTAAAACCCAAAAAATTACTTGAACACTTAATTGAACATAAAGTTTTAGATCCAAAGGAAAAAATTACTGAAAATAGTTGGGGTAATGAAAAATTTAGGAATTTTTGTATTGAAAATATGAATTTTATTTATCGGATAGTTAATTCAATTTCAGAAAGCTTAAAACAAGAAAGCTTAAAACAAAAAGATACCGTTATTGTAAAAAATAATGATGGAGATATTACTTATGCCTTGAATGGAAAACGCCTTTCAACATTAAATAAAACTATCTTAAATATGAATGGAAAAATGGAGTTAGTACAATTATTAGGTGATTTATGGGGCGATATAGATTTTCAAAATACTCAAAATGAAGGTGGTGTCAGTTTTCCAACAGGAAAAAAACCAGAAGCCTTGTTGCGCCGAATAATTGATATGACAACAAAAGAGGGTGACGTTGTCCTAGATTACCATTTAGGTAGCGGTACAACCGCTGCCGTTGCCCACAAAATGAATCGCCAATATATCGGTATTGAACAAATGAGTTATATTGAAACGCTCGCTGTTGAACGCTTAAAAAAAGTGATTGAAGGCGAGCGAGGTGGTATTTCCAAAGCTGTGAGTTGGACTGGTGGCGGTAGTTTTGTTTACGCTGAACTTAAAAATGACGCCCAAGACTTCAAAAATGCTATTTCCGAAGCGACAACAACAGAAGAACTTCTGGAGTTATTTGAAATGGCGAAAAAGTCATCCTTCTTGTCTTATCGTATTGACCCTAAAAAATTAAAACAGACTGACTTTGAACTACTTTCATTAGCAGAACAAAAGCAAATACTATCTGAAATTATAGATAACAATAATCTCTACGTGAATTACTCTGATATTGATGATAGGGACTATGGGATTTCAGATGAGGATAAAAAGCTCAATCACGCTTTCTACGGAAAGGAACAGTAAGCCATGCCTTTCATTTACGAAACCTATGACACCGTCAGTCGCTCTGGCTTCAAAAATTTTCGAGTAGATTTGCCAGATTACATTACTAAAAACCTGAAGCACTCTTTACGTCCTTATCAAGAGGAAGCAATTGGACGGTATTTATATTATAAAACCGATGAAAATCGTGCTATTCCAGAGCAAGTTCTCTACAATATGGCGACTGGTTCTGGAAAGACACTTTTGATGGCAGCAGTCATTTTGGAAAAGTATCACCAAGGCGAGCGGAATTTCATCTTCTTTGTCAATAACGACAATATTCTGACGAAAACTAAGGATAATTTCTTGGAGAGTGCTTCTGGAAAGTATCTCTTTGCGGAGAAGATTGTCATGGACGGGCAAATCGTGACAGTTCGTGAAGTGACGGATTTTTCAGATAGCTGTGGCGACAGCATCAATATCGTTTTTACCACCATCCAAAAACTTCACCAAGATTTGAACATCCCTCGAGAAAATTGCCTTTCATATGAACAGTTCAAGGATATTTCCGTAGTTATGCTGGCAGATGAAGCCCATCACTTGAACGCTGGACTGAATACAAACGAGAAAAAAGACAACACTAGCTGGACGGCTACCATTGAAGCTATCCAGGAAACCGCTAAAAAATCCAGTATTTTTGAGTTTACGGCAACGATTGATCTAACCAATCCAACCCTAGCTCAAAAGTACGAAAAATCCTTGCTTTTCAAATATGATTTGAAGGAGTTTCGACTGGACAAGTATTCGAAAGACGTTCTCTTTCATCTGGTGGATGGCGAAGTCAAAAATCGCATGCTGCAGGCTATTATTATCAGCCAATACCGCAAGAAAATAGCGCTAAAAAATGGCATCAATCTGAAACCTTTGGTCATGTTCAAATCGCAGAAGATTGCTGAGAGCCAAGAAAATTTGGACGAATTTTTGAATTTGCTGGAAAATCTTGTACCTGCTGATATTCTAGCCCAGCAAAAACTAGTTTCAGAAATGGATGAAAAATCCAGTATCTTAAAAAAAGCGTTTGCTTTTTTCGAAACAGCTAGTATTTCTGATGCTGACTTGATTGCAGAGCTTCAGGAAGATTTTCGACAAGAACGCTTGCTATTAGTGGACGGAAAAAACAAGAACAAAGACAGCCTCACTCTCCTCAATACATTGGAACAACCGACAAATGAAATCCGTGCGATTTTTGCCGTGGATATGTTGAATGAAGGCTGGGACGTTCTCAATCTTTTCGATATTGTCCGACTTTATGACACCCGTGATGGAAAGACCACAAGAAACGGATTTATTGCTGGAAAAACCACCAATACCGAGAAGCAGTTGATTGGCCGTGGTGCCCGTTATTATCCTTTTGTGATTGGAGATAATTTTGATGAAAAATACACTCGAAAGTTTGATGAGAATGAAAACAACGAACTTCGAGTGATTGAACAACTTCATTATCATTCTGCGAACAACCCTCGCTATATTTCAGAACTCAAGCAAGTCTTGCGTGAATCTGGGATTTATGATGACCAAAATCTGGAAGAACGTGAGCTCAAGCTTAAGGACTCTTTCAAAAAAACTCGAACCTATACAGATGGCGTCGTTTGGATGAATAAACGCCTCTCTTATGAGCAACTACTTGAACAACGTCAAGGAAGTCTGTTTGATACAAATTTCATTCCTAAATCTTTCGAAGTTAAACTCCCAACCAACGGAGTGCGAGATATCGAGGCATTTGATGAAGGAAATTATGTTTCAGATTCATTAGAGGCGATTACCTTCAAATTTGGCAAAGTTATCAGCAACAATATTGTCAGAACGGCTATCAATCGCAATAGAAAGTTCTCGTTCGATAATCTACAGAAAGCTTTTGTAGGATTGCCAAATGTTGCTGGATTTATCGATATGCTTTCAGATATTGATATTCGAGTGGAGTCAAAGTATAAACGAGTGAATGATTTAACTCCAGACAACAAACTTTATATTACTGAAAAGCTTCTCCATTATATTGAAAAAGATTTGATTGCGACCGAGGAGCGTTTCTTTGGTTCAGAGAAATTTGAACAGTACAAAATTAAGGATCTCTTTGAAGATAATATTTTGCGGAAATATACTATTAATCACCAAAGTCAGGCAGAGTTCGGTTTGTCCCAGAAAAATTCAGCCGAGACACAATATTTCGAGGACTTGGATAATCTAAATTGGTATGCTTACAACGACAACTTTGGTACAAGCGAAGAAAAACTTCTCGTTCGCCTGGTTAAGGATTTAATGGTTGAACTTGAGGAAAAATGGACGGATATTTACTTGCTTCGAAACGAAAAAGCTGTGAGAATTTATAGTTTTGACAAAGGACAGGCTTTTGAACCAGATTTTCTCATGTTTGCTAACGACAAGAAAACGGGTAATGTTTCTTGGCAGATTTTCATTGAACCAAAAGGTAGTCAATTCTTGGATTCGAATAATACTTTCAAAAATAGTAAGGAAGGCTGGAAACAAGAGTTCTTGCGTCAAATCTCTGAGCGAGACGAGGCAAGAACCTTGGTTGATGATGACCGTTATCGCATTGTTGGCTTGCCGTTCTTTAATGATGCGGTAAGTAAGGATGAGGTTAAGGAACAACTACGGACCCTTTAATACATAACGGGAGTTGGAGATAAGAAAATGTATATTTCTAAAATTAAACTAGTAAACTTTAAGAGTTTTAAAGGAGAGCATGTTATTGAATTCTCGGAAGGTGTAAATTTTTTCGTAGGAAACAATAACTGTGGTAAGACGACAATTTTTAAAGCAATTGAATTCATTCAGGGTGGAAAAAACAAGTTAGATTTTGTAACTCAGGGTTTTGAGACTGAAAATGTATCTGTCGAACTTGAATTCAAAGGCGCGGATCTCAGTGAAATAGTTAATGATGAAAATCTAAATCTGAGTAAATACAGTGACTATGTAATCGACAATGAAGATGGTACGTATAGTCTTAGGGTTTTAAGGTCATCTCAGGAATGTGAAGTGACACAAGGCAGAAAAACAGTTTCTTTAGATATCTCAAAAGTAAGGATTTATAATCCAAATTCAACTGAGGAAGACGATATAAAGAGGTTTGAAAACCCTACTGGCATTGATAGGACGATTACTGCTTTATTTGATGCTCAGTTTGTATATTCGGATATAAAAAATGAAGATTACCAGGATTTTGGTAAGACGAAAATAATTGGCAAAATAATTAATGACATAACAAAAGATTTTCAAAAAGATGATATTTGGAAAGAGTTTCAAGATGCCCATAAAAAGACTTTTGGAGATGAAGGATTAGGCAAAATTCTTAAGGGAATTGCGACTAAAATTTCAAAGGTACTAAAAGAACAATATGGAGATGGTGAAGTTCAATTTAATTTTGGATTGCCAGAAATTGATAATTTCTTTAAGACAGGCAGTTTGCTTCTTTCGGATAATGGTATAACGACTTCCGTATCGGAAAAGGGTACTGGAATGCAACGTGCATTAGCTCTAAGTTTAATTCAAGTTTATGCTGGAGTTCTTGATACTGAAGAGGCTACACCGTCTAAACCAATTATGTTTTTTATTGATGAGCCTGAGACATTTTTACATCCTAAAGCGCAAGATAAACTTATTGATTCACTCAATAAAATTTCTGAAAAATATCAAGTTTTTATCACTACTCATTCTCCCTATCTATTGAAAAAGTTTGATAGTAGAACTCAGCAAATCAATATTTTTTCCAAGAATGACGACGGGGTGAATTCTGTATCTGATAAGCGGAAATTAAATTTATTCGGAACTACCTCGCCGACAATAGGAGAAATAAATTACATTGCTTTTGAAGTAAACAGCGTGGAATTTCACAATGAACTATATGGATTTGTCCAAGCAAAAGCGATTGATGAGGATGAAAAAAATTACTACGAGAAAGATTTCGAAAAATGGCTTGTAGATAAAGATGTAGCTCAAGATAAAAACTATCATCGTTTATTAAAAAACGGGGATATTCAGCAAGAGCAAAAAACTCTTCCAACCTTCATTCGTAATATCATCCATCATCCAGAAAATCTAAATAACAGCTATACTGTAGAAGAACTGAAAGAGTCAACAAAGTTACTTTTAAATATTTTACATGATTTAGCGTAAAATAAACAGGACGTCTTTACATAGACGTCCTGTTTTGGGTTATAGGCATAATATCATTTTGGACTGCTGTCTGAGCTGTGGTATAATATCCATACCTAACCGAGCAGTCCATTATCTAATTTTCACGAGCGAGTTCATTTTCGCTCGTTTTATATTTCTCCGATGAATCAGTAACTCTCATCACAAAGGAAGTCCAGTCTATTTTCGATGTATTTTTTACAATCTGTTGTTGGAGGTTTGAAAGTATTTTAATAAAATAAATGGTCAATAGGGCAAAGAATAGCTTTATATTAAACAAAAATATAAAGGGAATCGTTGAATAGTTAGATACAGTTTTCAGATCAAGCGATTGTATTTACTTGATTGGCTTTTAATATTAGGAACTAAAAAATAGTAGCAATAACAATACTTTAGTTTCTTGATTGAGTTAATTTATTTCTACTAATAGATAACTTTTTAAACTCTCAAGAAATGCCGTTTTTTACTAATACATAATGCCATAATGGCCTCCAAAATAACCCAGAATAGATAATAAGTCGCCTGACTAAACACCTCAGAAACGGCGGTGACACGCCAACAAAATTTCACTCGAAGCGAATAGTAATGTGAACAAAAATACTCAGTAAAAACATATAATTTTTACTGAGTATTTGGTCTCAATAGTAACTAAAAATATTTAGTTAACATACAAATAATAGCGGCTATGCTTTATAGTAATGTTGTAGAATTTGCATGATTTCTATTACTTTTAATTATTTCCAAATGCAAATCCCTTACTAAATTAATACTACTTAATATAGCCTCTCCTTGATTTAATTTAGTGATTTGCTTATAAGATTGCTCTGATAGATGATTTTTAATGCTTTCTAGCTCATTTTGGTGAGTAAGACGATGAACGAGTAAAGTACCAACTTGTCCGAGAAGTTCTTTGGGTACATCTTGTGGATTTTGTGTAGTCAAGAATAGAAAGATCCCTTTTTTTCGGCCCTCTCGAGCGATAGAGGTTAAACCTATTTGATAACTGTTTTCTTGATTATACCTAGTATATCGATGGACTTCATCGATATACATGACAAATGCGGTATCATCTTTTTTCTTAGAATCTATAATGTAAGTACTTATTAAATCAATTATCATTCCACCGATACTATCGCTTGTGCCGATAGATGAAGTATTTATATATAAGCTGTGAATATTATTATTGATAAAGTTATTAATCTCTTCTATTAAGTCGGAGTTCTCGTCGGTTTTTGAGGCGAAAAATTCTGATAACCTAGTATTTGATAATTTGTATTCTATTTTTTGCACAAGCCATTGTTTTTGGTTAAACTGAAACGCCCCGGCAATATATGTCTTCATATCTCTACTAAGCTCAACGGCTTCCTCGGTAATTTGTGCTGAAAGTAACGATAAATCAAAAGAAGTGTCTTTAACTTTTAAGCTAGACATATCTTGAGAAACCTTAACGGGTGTTTTGCCCGCTTTCTTATATACTCCATCTAAATCCCCTTTCTTTTGGTAACGTAAACTTTTAATTGCATCTGCTAACACAGCGGGTTGCGTAGAGTCGTTAGTTTCAAACAATGTAGCCCATTGACTAAATGATAAACGACCTGTATCTAAAATCGTATCAATGCCTAGGTTTAATTTTCTTACATTTTCATTTTCGTCAAACGAATGCAAATATTCTCCAGTGGGATCTATTATTAGTACTTTTTTATTATTTTGAACCAATTTATCTAAAATAGATAGAGAGGATGTAGATTTTCCGCTATTCGTCGTTCCGATAGCCATAAGATGTCTATCAAATAGTGTACTAGGGTACAATGAAACTTCTCTAGAGGACATATTTGAAAATTTCGCGAATGATTCTAATTTAGTTTCATTATTAGCTGTGCTGTCGCTTTTGAGCTCAATCGATTGTAAATAAATATCAATTATTTTTTTATTTGCAATATAAACCCTATCTGTTAGTCCCACTGTAGCGAAACCGGATAGTTTAAATCTATTGCTATTATGTGACATCACTCCAATTATATCTATGCTAAGTTCTGGATAAATTTTTTCTGAATCATTTTTTAAGAGTGCACTATGAACACTATCCGAATTTGGAAGTTTCGACTGGTAGACCTCTCCAAGAAAGACTCCCAGAGTAGATTCAACAACAACAAGAAAATTTATAGTGTTAGGGATCAATAACTCTTTTCGAATTTTCCTAAATTTGAGCCAGGAAAGATTTTCGACTTGAACTACGCTCGAGTTTTTATAAACTTGAGAAATCATACCTAAATAAAAATCATTTTTGTCGCCGATGGTGTATAGATTGTCAATCATTGATATTACCTCTTATAAAATAATCGGTTAGATTTGAATTCATAGTCGCTTGAAGGAAAGCAATATTGTAATCTTTCTTCATTAAATCTATTAGCTCGTTCCAGTTTTTATTAGGGTTCGCAGAGGAAATGTCGAAGTCTGTAACTAATATACTTAAACTTGGGATTGTTTTTAATGCCTGAATTATCATTCTAGAAATATGATTATCAGCAAAGCTAAAACCAGCGGTAATTAAAACGGTATTCTGTTTACGTAGTAATGCTTGAAATTTTGAAAATAGTTCAAAATAAGGTCGTTCGTAGCTCTGCATATACTTATTTGAGCTCGGAAAGACCATTATTGGTTCCTTGATACTATTTTTATCTTTTCTAATAATTTCATCTCCATCCTGCTCCCAGGTTAAGGAGCCATGAATTTTCAATAAATTAATAACTGATTTTTTATAAGCTTCTTTTTGAGATTTTACATCCGGAATAGGTTTAGATAGATACCAATCAAACATATCAACATCAAAGGCTGGTTTGTGAGAGAAGGTGAAACCGTCAAATACAGTATAATTAAGACTATATGCACTATCTTCGACTATAGTATCGTAATTAGTGGTAACTATCGAAAGTCTGTTTGGAGTGGTAAGTAGTTCTGTTAATTGTTTTATTAATGTTGCATGTTTGAAGTGATGAGAGTCGTAATCATAAGAAGTCTTCTGTTTTATGATTTTAATAATTTCATCGTACGATTGTTTAAACTTTTTTTCTTTTTCCGTTTCAGATATAAATTGTAAATACGCTTGTAAATGAGATAAGAAATCTTCCAAGTTAAACTCTTCTGAGTTGTATCTACATTTTTCTGATAACTCATCGATAGTATAGTATGTAGGCGAAACGAGTCTAGCTTTTACCTCATTTCCAAGCATGGCTACAGTATGACCGAAATTTGGATTAGGCTTACCATCTTGTTTAGGTACGACAGAAGCTCCGGCGCCAGCTAATAGAACTATATTATCGAATGGATTGATAAAACTAAAAATCTCATCTTTTATGATATGATCAAAATCGTCTTTTTCGATTGGCTGTTCTTTATCGTTTAGTAGTTCTCGCTCATTCTTAAAATATTTTTTGCCATCTTGTGATAGCTTCATTGTATTGCTTATATATTTATCTATCATATGCGCACTCCTCTTTATAGCATTATACCACTAAATAAATTATTAAGCGATGGTAGTCGTCGTTTTTACACGTCGTACGCATGAAAAAAATATACCTCCCTAGTTCACTAGAAAGGCAAATTTTTAATATGCAGTTGTCTTACAAAAGCATCTTTTTCGTATTTCATACCCAAATTCTAACATAACTTGTATCGGAAATCTACAATATTTTAAGAAAACAAGCTTTCTGAAAACGCTACTTTCTTCGTGCGTTTGGCCTGTCGTTTTTACGCTACTGCGATTATTTGGCTTATTGTGTCTCAAATAATTTATTGATATAATTAAGGAAGTAATATTACTTCAATTGTTCTAATTACTGTTTTTCTATTCTGTGGTTATCTCTTGCTGACTTTTTATGACTATTTATTGGTATTCTTAGCACAAGTCGCAGAGTGGCTAGGAGCGTCTTTTGTTAAAAAATTAAATAAAGAACTTGATAAACATGAAGAAAAGAGGAAATCTGAAAGAAAATAAAGAGACTCCCTCGAAATTGAACTGCACCCCAAAAGTTAGACATTAAATCTAACTTTTGGGGTGTTATTTTATGAAATTAAGTTATGACGATAAAGTTCAAATTTATGAGTTACGACAAAATGGAGAGACTATTCAGTCATTATCCGAGAAGTTTGATATTGTAGAGTCTGATATTAAATACATGATTTGGCTCATCAATAGATATGGAATAGGCATTATCAAGAAAGGGAAAAATACCTATTATCCTCCAGAGTTAAAGCCGGAAATAATAGATAAAGTCCTGATTGACGGTAGGTCTCAGGAGCAAACATCCTTAGATTACGCTTTATCAACTCCTAGCATGCTTTCAAGATGGATAGCAGAATATAAGAAAAACGGTTATACTATTGTTGAGAAACAAAGAGGGAGACCGAGTAAAATGGGACGTAAGCCGAAAAAAACTTTAGAGGAAATATCAGAGCTAGAACGACTTCAAAAAGAACTGGAATACCTTAGAGCGGAGAATGCCGTGCTAAAAAAGTTGAGAGAACTCCGCTTGAGGGACCAGGCAGAGCGTGAAAAGCAACAAAAATCATTCAGGAATTAAAAGGTGAGTTTGCTTTAACACTATTATTTGATATTTTGGACTTACCTCGTTCAAGTTATTATTACCATATCAAACGATTTAAACAAGGAAACAAAGACAAGGAACTTAAAGCTGAAATCAAGGCTATCTATGACGAGCACAAAGGAAATTATGGTTATCGTCGAATTCATTTAGAGCTAAGAAATCGAGGATTCCTAATCAACCACAAGAAAGTTCAACGCTTGATGACAGTAATGGGTTTAAAGTCTCGTATTCGCTGTAAGCGTAAGTATTCATCATACAAAGGTGAAGTTGGTAAGAAAGCTGAAAACCTCATCAACCGTCAATTTAATGCTTCTAAACCTTATGAGAAGTATTATACTGATGTGACAGAGTTTGCTTTACCAGAGGGAAAACTCTATTTATCACCTGTTTTGGATGGCTATAACAGCGAGATTATTGACTTTACCATATCTCGTTCACCTAACTTGAACCAGTTGAAAACTATGCTTGAGAAGGCATTTCCAGACGATTATTACGAGGGAACTATCCTGCACAGTGATCAAGGTTGGCAATATCAACACCACTATTATCATAACTTTTTGAAGTCAAAAGGTATTCGCCCTACCATGTCTCGCAAAGGGAATAGTCCTGATAATGGCATGATGGAATCTTTCTTTGGGATACTTACAATCTGAAATGTTTAAAGGCCTAGAGAGCTCCTATCAAACCCTTGATGAACTTGAGCGAGCAATTACAGGTTATATTTTTTACTACAACAACAAACGCATTAAGACAAAACTAAAAGGACGTAGTCCTGTGCAATACAGGGCTAAATCCTTTCAATAATTAATTGTCCAACTTTTTGGGGTCAGTACAAATTGAGACAGGTCTGCTTTTATCATACTATATAATATTAAAATAGGAGGATTTAGATATCTCCTGTTTTAATATTGGGTTGTAGGGTATATTGATATTTGGACTGCTGTCTGAGCTATGTTATAATGTTCCTATGGAAAAACGAATGAAAGAGCTGGTTGTTAAACTTAACCAGTATGCAAAAGAGTATTATACGGAAGATAATCCATCAGTGTCAGATGCCGAGTATGATAAGCTTTATCGTGAGCTTGTAGCTTTGGAGGCTGAACATCCAGAACTTGTTCAAGCAGATAGTCCAACACATCGTGTGGGAGGGCTGGTACTTGATGGTTTTGAAAAATATCAACATGAGTATCCGCTTTATAGTTTGCAGGATGCTTTTTCACGAGAAGAACTGGATGCCTTTGATCAGAGAGTGAAGGCCGAATTTCCTAATGCTGATTATATGGCTGAACTCAAAATTGATGGTCTCTCTATCTCGCTGACCTATGTGGATGGTGTTCTCCAGGTAGGTGCGACACGTGGTGATGGTTCTGTCGGTGAAAATATCACTGAAAATGTCAAGCGTATCTCTGACATTCCTCTCAAGTTGGACCAACCGCTTAATATTACCGTTCGTGGAGAGTGTTACCTGCCACGGGCTGAGTTTGAACGCATCAACATCCAGCGTCAGGAGAACGGTGAAGCCGAATTTGCCAATCCACGTAATGCAGCAGCCGGAACCCTTCGTCAGTTGGATACCAAAGTGGTTGCAGAGCGTCGTTTGGCGACGTTCCTTTATCAGGAAGCGAGTCCAACGGAGCGTCTCACACAAAATGATGTCTTGAATGAAGTGGCAGAACTAGGTTTCTCTGTTAATCCACGACGTATTGTCACATCATCGATGGATGAAATTTGGGACTTTATTCAAGCTGTCGGTCAGGATCGTGATGACTTGGCTTACGATATTGATGGCGTTGTTATCAAGGTCAATAGTTTAGCCATGCAAGAAGAGCTAGGTTTTACAGTTAAGGCACCACGTTGGGCCATTGCCTATAAATTCCCAGCTGAGGAAAAGGAAGCAAAACTTCTCTCGGTTGATTGGCAGGTGGGTCGTACAGGTGTAGTAACGCCGACGGCTAATTTGACCCCAGTACAATTGGCCGGGACAACAGTTAGCCGAGCTACCCTACACAATGTAGATTATATTACGGAGAAAGACATTCGTATTGGTGATACCGTTATTGTTTATAAGGCTGGTGATATTATCCCTGCTGTTCTTCGTGTGGTAGAAAGTAAGCGTACAACACAAGAAGCGATGCCAGTTCCGAGTCAATGTCCATCTTGTGGTAGTGGTCTCTTACATTTTGAAGATGAAGTAGCCCTACGTTGTATCAATCCATCTTGTCCTGCTCAGATTAAGGAAGGTCTTATTCATTTTGCTTCTCGTGATGCCATGAACATCTCAGGTATGGGACCTTCAGTGGTTGAAAAACTCTTTAAAGCTGAATTGGTTAAAGAGGTGGCTGATATCTATGGTTTAAATAGTCAGGATTTCCTCCAATTAGAAGGTTTCAAGGAAAAATCAGCTGAAAAACTATATGCAGCTATTCAAGCATCAAAAGAAAATTCTGCAGAGAAACTGCTCTATGGTTTGGGAATTCGCCATGTTGGTGCCAAAGTTAGTAAGCAATTGCTAGAATCTTTTGGAACTATCAAGGAGTTGGCAAGTGCAGATGTCCAAGCTATTGCTGCTGTAGATGGTTTGGGAGAGGTTATCGCCAAGTCAATCCAGCGTTATTTTGCCAAGGAGGAGGCTCAAGTTCTTCTGAAAGAACTGGAATCCTATGGTGTTAATTTATCCTATCTTGGTCAAAAAGTAGCAGATGATGCCATTCTATCTGGTAAGACTGTTGTTTTGACAGGGAAATTGGAGCATCTTAAACGTAGTGAAGCGAAGGCAAAACTAGAGGCCCTGGGTGCTAAGGTGACGGGTTCAGTCTCTAAGAAAACAGATTTAGTGGTTGCTGGTAGTGATGCCGGAAGTAAGTTGGAAAAAGCACAAAGCCTAGGAATTGAAGTAAAAGATGAGGCTTGGTTGCTGGATTTATAGGAGTTCAATATGAAACAAAAACGTGCCCGCTTAATTTATAATCCAACATCTGGACAAGAAATTATGAAGAAAAATGTTGCTGAGGTCTTGGATATCCTGGAAGGTGCTGGTTTTGAGACATCTGCTTTTCAAACAACCCCGGATGAGAACTCAGCCAAAAATGAGGCCACTCGTGCAGCAGAAGCAGGCTTTGATTTGGTTATTGCGGCTGGTGGTGATGGAACAATTAATGAGGTTGTTTCTGGGATCGCCCCTCTTGATAAACGTCCTCAAATGGCTGTTATTCCCACAGGGACAACAAATGACTTTGCACGCGCCTTGAAGATTCCAAGGGGAAATCCTGTTGAAGCAGCCAAGGTTATTGCTAAAAATCAAACCCTTCAGATGGATATTGGTCGTGCCTATGATGATAAATACTTCATCAATATTGCGGCTGCAGGGTCATTTACGGAACTAACCTACAGTGTTCCTAGTCGACTTAAGACAGTCCTTGGTTATTTGGCCTATCTTGTTAAGGGAGCCGAATTACTTCCTCAAGTTAAGAAAGTTCCGGTCCGCATTACGCACGATCAAGGTGTCTTTGAAGGCGACCTTTCTATGATTTTCGTTGCCTTGACCAATTCAGTTGGTGGTTTTGAAATGATTGCTCCAGATGCTAAATTGGATGATGGTCAATTTACCCTAATTATGGTTAAAACGGCCAACCTCTTTGAATTGGTTGACCTTATTCGTCAGGTTCTTCAAGGTGGCAAGCACATCTACGATAAGAGAGTTGCTTATATCAAAACAAGTTCGCTAGATATCGAGCCTTTAGGTGAAGATCGTATGATGATCAATCTGGATGGGGAATACGGTGGCGATGCCCCAATTCACCTCCAAAATCTTAAGAATCACATTGAATTCTATGCTAATATTGATGAGATTTCTGATGATGCTATCACGCTTCCCGATACAGACAAATTGGCTCTCGAAGCTATTGTACAAAAATTCAGTACAGAAGCTGAAAAAATCGAAAATGATTAATATTAATCTTTTAAGCAACCTAGGTCAGATTGCTTCAGATTGAAGACAAAGTCCTTAGAAGTTATACTTCTGGGGACTTTTATTGATTTGAAGGAGTATAATAAAAGAAAAAGGTATTTGATGTTGGTATGTTTCACAAGGAAGTCTTTGCTTATAATGCTCAGGTAGATTGTTATAAACACGGTTGGGCCTTGGATTTTACAGTTGAAGCAGATAACATCCATGATAGTCAGTTCTTTCCTGTTCTTTTAGCCAAGTTAGAGCCCTTCTCACCTGAATTCATTATTGCGGATTCAGGCTACAAAACACCTAGTGTTGCTAAGTTTCTTTTAGAAAATTGGATTATACCGGTATTCCCTTACACTAGGCCAAGAGGTAGGAGAGACTTTCTACGTCTTAAAGACTTTGTCTATAACGAGTATTCTGACTGCTATCTTTGTCTAGAGAACCAGGTATTAACTTATCGTACAACGACACGTGAAGGTTATAGAGAATATAAAAGCAATTCCAAAATTTGTAAGATCTATCTCTTGTTAGCGATTTGTACTGAAAGTCGCCAGAACCAAAAAGTTGTTGTGCGTCATATTTGGAAAGACGCCCTAGAAGTCTGCGAAGATATTCGTCATCAAAATGAGATGAAGGAGCGGTATCAACACCGTAAAGAAACGATAGAATGATTATTCGGAACATCTAAAGAATATCACAACTTGCGTTATACCAGAGAAAAAGGAAAGTCCAAAATGGAAGATAAGGTTGGGCTTACTTTGGCATGTTTAAATATCAAAAAATTGGTAAAAATGATGGTAGGAAAGACCTGGTATTTTATCTAAATACCCCAATATTATTCGATTATGGAAGAATTAAGTGTGAATATAAAAAGAGACAAACATCGTTTTTGATGTTTGTCTTTATTCTGACATCTCTGCAATTGCAGAGATGTTTTTGTTTGTCAGTCTTTGTATCCGCGTTTAGCTAGCTCGTGTACAAGTACAGCTCCCAAGATTGCAGGAACTAATTGCCCTAAGATAAGGTTAATAACGAGAGCGACATAAGGAAGTTTAAGTAGGGCACTAAGCCATATTGGTACTACTAAGGATGGAACGAGCAGGATTGGGAGTACGATAAACCAGCTAGATAGCTTAATTTTACGGATGAGGTAGATGCTACCAGTTGCTAAAAAGCTGGCACAGAAACCACCGACAACATCAATCAATCCCAGGCCACCAAAAGAGTTAGCAATAGCATTTGCGAGACTGAGTGGGACAACCAAAAATGGAAAGATATAGGTTAATCCATATAAAGCCGTGGCCAGACGCATCTGAACAGCACCAAAGGAAATAGCTTGAGAAATAAAGAGGATGGCGATATATAGGGCCATGATAATAGCTGAGAGAACAAGCTTTTGTGTAGGGTTAAGTTTATTTTTCATCATTTCTCCTTAGTTGGGTAAAGTAAAAGAGTAGTGGTTCTACTCTTTTTAGGGGGTTAGGTCTAGAGTTATTTTATAAGTCAATCTCTAAGACAATAGGTGTGTGGTCTTGGCGATCACCAGAGTCAATCATGTCTGATTTTGTGACCTTATCGGCAATACGATTTGAAGTCAACCAGTAGTCAATTCTCCAGCCTGTATTATTAATTTTAGATGTTTTGCTACGTTGGGCCCACCATGTATAGGCACCTGTAACATCACCATTGAGGTGACGGTAAGTATCTGTAAAACCTTTATTGAGGAGATTAGTGAAGCCAGCACGTTCTTCATCTGTAAAGCCTGGTGAACGACGATTACTTGAAGGGTTGGCCAAGTCGATTTCCTTGTGGGCAACGTTGTAATCACCAGTAGCAAGGACTGGTTTCTGAGCGTCCAATTCAGCTAGGTAATCCGCATATTTTTCATCCCAGATTTGACGTTCGAGTAGACGTTTGAGCCCGTCACCAGCGTTTGGTGTGTAGACCTGTGTCACAAAGAAGGTGTCAAATTCGAGAGTTATGATGCGTCCTTCACAATCCATGGTTGAAGGTGCTCCGATTTCAGGATAAGTGATGACTGGTGTCAATTCTTTTTTATACAAGAACATGGTTCCAGCATAACCTTTACGGGCAGGTTCAACAGATGAACGCCAAGTAATGACATAGTCAGGGAAGTAGTCTTCTAAGATTTGCAAATGCTTTTTAGTTGGCCCTTTAGCAGATAATTTTGTCTCTTGAATAGCAATGATATCCGCATTTTCAGTGACCAAAGTATCGATAACGGCGCGTGATAATTGAGCACGCGCAGAGTCACCGGTAAGAGCAGCATTTAGGGAATCAATATTCCAAGAAATTAATTTCATATGTACAGTTTCCTTCTTTGAATTGTTTTTTTCTATTGTAGCAGAAAATAAGATGTCAGACGAGTTATGGGATTGATAAGTGAAGATAGGAGGACTATACTTAACCTAGATGGAGGTGACAATCGATGAAAAAAATAAATATGCATTTATGATTTGTTTTTGGTTTTCTTCTTTGTACAAATCATTCTTAGTGTTATGATTTGGTGGTTACAGGGGCTAGTGCTTCCTCTTGTCGTTTTTCCAGGGATGAGTTTCTTCTTCCTGATTTATCCAAGGTATCTCTTACACTACAACCTTAATCAGTCTCCTACTGATCATGGGTTTCCTGATTTCCTTCTTTTGACTGAATCTGTCTGCTCTTATAAGTCTTTAATCCCCCTGCTAAGAGTAAGTTCAGGGACGTAAGCCAAAATCTGATGAACTACAACTGGCTTATTAGTTTGGCCTTATTGAAGTCTCGAAACATTATAAGTATATCTATACACTCTTAGAATACCTCGTAGCAATCGTAGTAGCCATTAGTCTGACTCTTGAACTATAAAGAGACTAAGTCATCTTTCACAGTGGCTAGCTTGATATTCGCATCAACAGAGGATACTATCACTTCATCTAGTGAAAATAATAAGCCAAACGAATCTAGCAGTGCAAGTATTGATACACCTGATTCTAATCATGCCAAGGAAGCCTAGACTGAAAATCTGAGTTGGTCCAATGACAGGGCTAGTCAATCTGCTAGTTTGATTGTTTCTTGGGGAAAGTAGATGAATAAGTCTAGATACAAAGAAATTACAAATGAATCCTCTTCTTTGCCTATCAGTTGGATGTAGGACAATAGTCTGTCTTTGGATGCAACCTATGGCTACAACTGGTAATAGCAATTCTGAGTATACCATTATTTCGGTTTATGAGAGATGGTGAAATGCTTCTGTTCACCACTGTTTCTTTACGACTAAAAAAGACGAAACGCCCATTGTTCTTTACTCACCAACTACTAATAGTAGCGTGTATTATGTCAAAAAAACAGAAAACGCAGACCTTAAATCAGGGGATGCAGATATTGTAAACAATTAAAAACTAGAAATTTAGCTGGATTTCTAGTTTTTAATTTGAAGATAAGTCAAGCTGTAATCAGTTCTTTTACAGTCATTCGTTCTTATGTTACCTTCTTGGCTAACATGGTCGCAAATTGAAGGGCGATTGGATTGCCATGCTCATCTAAACGGTGAAGGTGACCAAGATTTTCATTGTACTTGATTAATTCCCAGTCACTATAGTAGTTTTTCAACTCGCCTTCTTCAAAAGTAAATGGGAAAGGCATGGTACAAGGGTGCTCTTCTGTATCCATGGCACAAACAATTAGGTTGTAACCACCAATGGCTGTACGCTCTTGCATATTTTGGATAATAGCTGGAATTTGATTAGGATCTAGGAACATGAAGACCACTGTTGAGAGGATGAAGTCAAAGGTTTCAGACTCAGGAAGAGCAGAAACATTGATATCGTAGTAGCCAGCTCTAACATTGTAACTTTCTTCATCAGCAATCATTTGGATACGTTGTGTGGCTTCATTGTTAATATCAACGGCAGTAACTTCGTGTCCAAGTGATGCCAAATAAAGAGCGTTACGACCATGGCCACAGCCTAAATCAAGGGTACGACCAGGTTTAATATGTCCAGACTGGACGGCTTCAAGAACCTCAGAGTGGGCTTTAGTATCATACTTTTTAGCCATGTAGTCCTCTGGCTTGCAGTAGAAGGAAAGATAGCATTCTAAATTATCTGAAGCAGCAGCGATTCGATGCCAAGATTGTGGTTCGACAAAAGGAATTTCTGTTTCAGGTGTGAAGAGGTGCTCTGCAGTAATCTCTCCCTGTTCATCTAATTCATAAAAGTGAAGAGTTCCTGATAGAATAGTCAGTTTAGCCCAGGTTCCAACCTTAGTGTTATGTTTTTGAGTCACCATTTCTGGGAGTGTTGTGGCTGTCCAGTTTGGAAGGCGTTTGTAGCAAACAAGTTGCTGATCTATTATCATATGTTGAGTTCCTTTTGATAGGTATGGCTCTATTATAGCAAAAGTATGGAAAAAGAAAAAAGGCCTAGTCAAACTTGAACTGCACCCCAAAAGTTAGATAGAGAAAGTCTAACTTTTGGGGTGTTTTTATTATGAAATTGATTTATGAAGATAAAGTTCAAATATATGAACTGAGAAAGCTTCTAAAGCGACAGTTAATGGCTTAGAAGTCGAGTATGCTGAAGCAAAGGTGGCTTATGAAAAAAATCATAATAGTACTACCAAGAAATAGTCCTATAAGGAAGTTAGAGCTTGTCTCTAGTTTTTTGTAGAAAATTTAAATCTGTCAAGTTTTTTTCTTGACACATAAAAATGATATGGTATACTAGTTAAGGTAAAGAGGCAGTAAGTGCCTCCACCATAATAAAAAAACTAAAGAAAAGAGAAATTAAAAATGGCAGTAAAAATCCGTTTGACTCGTATGGGTTCTAAGAAAAAACCTTTCT
>OLPB01000201.1_pt1 | contig 40207 bp, 34 predicted proteins | sample 1672001 | NCBI WGS metagenome assembly OLPB01 (sample SAMEA3136635, study PRJEB25190) | human gut metagenome | biome: human gut; feature: human-associated habitat; material: faeces | place: Austria | collected 2013 | reverse complement strand
TCTGCCGAGGCCGCCCGCGCGGCGAGCTTGCTATACGGGTTTGAGGAGCGCGAGATGGGCGCGCGAGCCCGGGCGGAGCGCCGTGAGGCGAACAGCAGGACCGCCTCGCGCCAGATCGTGCTCGGGGTGCTGGCTGCGTTGTTCGGCGGGACGTTCTGGGGCTTTTCAGGTACGGCCGCGAGTTTCCTGTTCACCAACTACCACGTCGAGACTACCTGGCTCATGAGCATGCGCCTGCTCGGCTCCGGCGGCCTGTTCATGGTCTATATCCTGCTTTTTGCCCGCGACGGGCTCAAAAAGTTGCTGCGTCGTCCGCGTCACCTGCTCACTTTGGCGGGGTTCGCCTTGTTCGGCATGATCACCAACCAGCTGTTTTACCTGCTTGCCGTGCGCATGACCAATCCGGGCACCGCGACGGTCATGCAGTGCCTGCAGATCGTGATCATCATGGTCTACTCGTGCGTCACGAGCCGCCGCATGCCTCGTCGCCGGGAGATCATCGGCACGGGCCTGGCGTTTTTGGGAACGTTGCTGATCGCCACGGGCGGGGATCCCACCACGCTGTCGATTCCCCCGATGGGCCTTGCCATGGGCCTGCTCTGCGCTATCGGCGGGGCGTGCATTTGCATCATTCCCGCCAAGATCTTGCCCGAATACGGATCGATGACCGTCACGGGCCTCGCCATGTTCGGGGCGGGGATCGGCATGAGCGCAGTGGTGAGGCCTTGGCAGAACATGCCCGTGATGGACGGCACCGGATGGTTCGCCCTCGCCCTGCTCACCGTCGTTGGATCGTTCCTCGCTTATTCGCTCTACATGCAGGGCGTCAAGGAGATCGGTTCAGTTCGAGCGAGCCTCATCGGCACGATCGAGCCGCTTTCCGCCACGGTTTCGAGCGTCATCGTTTTGGGTACCGTGTTTATGCCTACCGATCTAATAGGATTCGCTTTGATCATCGCCATGGTCTTCCTTACGGTCTGATGTGGCGATTTACCTGCGGTTCAGATGAACTCGTTCAGCTTCTTGCCAATTTGGTTGGCAAGAGCCGCGCTTGAGTCGCCCCTTGTTGCACGGCATGATTGATGTCGTCGGGAATCCGCGAGATCGCCTCGCTCAGATTCTCAAAGGCGTCCGGTCGAGTGATAAGAAGGAGGGGCCATGAACGCACGCGACATCCGTTTGGTCGAAGTCGTTTCCGCGAACCCGCACATCTCCTCCGCCGACCTGTCCTCAGCGTTCGACATCAGCGAGCGCACGCTGCGCACCTATGTGCGCCGGATCAACGAGGAGCTCGACGGAATCGCCCGTGTCCATCGTCATCGTGGAGGCGGTTATAGCCTGCTCGTCGATGATGTCGAGGCCTGGGAGTCCTGGCTCGAGGCGAACCGCCGCAACGGTGTGCGCGCCACGCCGTCCACTCCCGCCGAGCGCGTCTCTTATCTTGTGAACGACCTGGTGATGCGTCGGTCCTGGATCACCCTGGACGACCTCTCCGAGATGCTGTATGTCTCCAAGAGCGCGCTTTCAAATGACCTGCACGAGGTCGAGCGCAGGCTTGCCCAGTTCAATCTGGTGCTCGAAAAGCGCCCGCGATACGGCCTGCGCGTGTCGGGAACCGAGATGTCTCGCCGACTGTGCCTCGCAGCTGGGGCCATGGAGGCGAACGAGGGCGTCAACCGCAAGGTGGGCGATGCCGATGCCTTCCCCCTCGCGGACGCGGACGGATCCAAGGACTTCAACCAGATCGCCGCATGCGTGGACGCGGTCCTCGTTGAGAGCGATTTCCATATCAACCCCGTCGCGCATCAGAACCTGCTGGTCCACATCTCGATCGCGCTCCTGCGCATCGAGGAGGGCTGCTACGTTCCCATGCCCGAGGACCGACTCGAGGCCATCGGCCAGACGCACGAGTTCGAGGTCGCGCACAGCATCGCCTGCAAGATCGGCGAGCGCCTGGGCATCGAGCTCCCCGGCGAGGAGGTCGCCTATATCGCCATTCACCTGGCGGGCAAGCAGACCCTCTACGACGAGGGCGAGGACAGCCGCAACATCGTGATCTCCGATGAGGTGTGGTCCGTCGTGACCGAAATGCTGGAGAGCGTGTGGGCGGCGTTTCGCTTCGACTTCCGAAACGATCTCGAATTGCGCATGAACCTGGCTCGTCATATCGTCCCGCTTTCGGTTCGCCTGCGCTACAACATGAGCCTCAAGAATCCGCTCCTCTCCGATATCCGCTCTCGGTATCCGCTTGCCTGGTCCATGGCCACGTGCAGCTGCGAGGAGATCGAGGACCATTGGGGAGGACCGCTTTCCGACGATGAAATCGCCTATATCGCGCTCGCGTTCGCGCTCGCACTCGAGCGTACCCGCGGCGAGACCCCGCGCAAGAACGTGCTCGTGGTGTGCGCTTCGGGAGCCGGCAGCGCCCGTCTGCTCGAGTACCGCTGCCGCAAGGAGTTCGGCGAGTACATCGACACCATTTCGACGTGCGATGTCCTGCACTTGGATGAAGCCGATTTCTCCCATGTCGATTACGTCTTCACCACCGTGCCCATCAACCGGACCCTGCCGGTGCCGGTGCGCGAGGTGAGTCATTTCTTCGATGCGAGCGAGGTGGAGGGCGTCCGTCAGCTTTTGCGCTCGGGCGACAAGACCGATCTGATCGGTCGCTACTTCGATCGCGATCTTTTCTTCACGCACCTGGACTGCTCCACCAAGGAGGAGGTCCTGAACGTGCTGTGCGATGCCGCATCCGCGCGCGGCGTCGACGCGTCCTTCAAGGAGCTCGTCTTCAAGCGCGAGGAGGCGGCCGCCACATCGTTTGGCAACAGCGTGGCCATGCCCCATCCGCTCGAGGTCGCGAGCGCGCAGACCTTCGTGACGGTCGGCCTGCTCGACCGCCCGGTCGCCTGGGATGGCGCGCAGTGCCCAGTCAGCGCGGTATTTCTCATTGCGTTTTCACGTGGCCGCGGTCGGGACGCCGATCGCGAGCTCGACAACTTCTTCGGGATCCTCGCAGACCTGTTCTTGGACGAGGGTGCGATTCAGAGGTTGGTTCGCGAGCAGACGTGGGACACCTTAATCGATGTGTTGGGCACGGTCGCCTAGCACGGAAACGACGGACATAGCTCCGCATATCAGGAAGGAACACTCAATGGCAGATCAGGATCAGAGCGTCGAGATGATCTCGTTCGCGCTCATCGCCGCCGCCGGCACCGCCCGCAGCCTCGCCTTCGAGGCTCTCGCCGCCGCCCGCGAGCACGATTTCGCCAAGGCCGATGAGCTGATCGCCCAGTCGAAGGAGGCCGCCCTCGAGGCGCACCACCAGCAGACGCAGCTCCTTGTCAAGGAGGCCAACGGCGAGCACACCGAGGTCAACGTCATGCTCGTCCACGCTCAGGACCATCTGATGACCTCCATGCTCGCGCAGGAGCTCATCGCCGAGATGATCGAGCTTCACCGCGCCAACGCGGCCAAATAGGGAACGCGCGCCCAAGGGGCGCCGAGAATATGGGTTCGTCCCAAGAAACGGAGTAACCAATGAAGATCCTGCTTGTTTGCGGTGCCGGCATGTCCACCAGCATCCTCATGAACAAGATGAAGAAGCACGCCGAGGATAACGGCATCGAGCTCGAGATCTCGGCCACCAGCGTCGAGTCCGCCGCCGAGGTGAGCGCCAACTACGACGTCATCCTCATGGGGCCGCAGGTGTCCTACCGCAAGGCCGCCGTCGAGGAGGCCACGGGCAAGCCCGTCGCTGTCATCCCGCCCGCGGATTACGGCATGGCCAACTGCGCCAACGTCTTCAAGCTTGCCAACGACCTGCTCGGCTAGTAGCCAGGTCCTCAAGGAAGGTAACGAACCAATGTCCAAACTCGAGAAGATGTTCGAGAGCCCGATCTTCGCCAAGCTGCAGGAGTGGGGCGGCAAGGTCCAGTCCAACAAGGTGATCGCCTCGATCTCCAACGGCATGATGGCCATCATGTCCCTCGTCCTCGCGGGCGCCGCGTTCATGATCATCGCCACCCTGCTCAACGTCGCCGGCGTCTTGGAGACCACCGACCAGGTGTATCAGTGGCTCTGCGTGCCCTATAACATGACCATGGGCCTCATCTCCCTGCCCATCGCCTTCGCGGTCGGCTACTCCTACTCCAACGCCCTCGGCATGAAGGGCGCCATGGCCAACGGCCTGGTCACCATGATCCTCTTCCTCATGGTCGCCGCCCCGTCCCAGAGCGTGACCCTCGGCGAGTCCACCGCCACCATGATCCCCACCCAGTTCCTGGGCGGCCCCGGCATCTTCGTGGCCATGTTCCTGCCGATCATCTCGGTGCGCATCATCAAGTTCTGCAAGGACAAGAATGCCACCATCAAGATGCCCGATTCCATCCCGCCCTACCTTGTGGATTCCTTCGCCAACATCGTCCCGCTGGTTATCAACCTCGTGGTGTGGGAGGGTCTGTCCGTCCTCTGCCAGGTCCTCATGAACGGCGCCACCCTGCCCGCGCTCATCATGGGCATCATCTCCATCCCGCTGTCCGGTTTGACCTCCACTCCCGGCATGTTCGTCCTGCTGGCGATCTCCATGCTGGCCTGGACCCTCGGCCTGCACGGCCAGGGCATCGTCTCCGTCGTCACCCTGCCCGCCATGATGGCCGCCTTCGGCACCAACGCCGAGCTCGTCGCCGCCGGCCAGCCCACTGTGTTCGCCCCGATCTTCACCTTCATGCTGGCCACCTCCGCCGGCGGTGCCGGTAACATGCTGTCCCTCGCCGTGTGCTGCCTGCGCTCCAAGTCCGAGCGCCTGCGCGCCGTGGGCAAGGCCGGTCTCGTTCCCGCGATCTTCAACATCTCCGAGCCGATGATCTTCGGCACCCCGGTCATGTACAACCCGCTGATCGCCATCCCGATGATTCTCAACTCCCTGATCTGCATGGGCTTCGTGTTCCTGGGCTTCTCCGTGGGCTTCTTCCAGAACCCCTACATCCTGATGCTCACCCCGCTGCCGGTCGGCCTTGCCACCTTCCTGGCCTCCATGGCCTGGCAGAACGTGCTGATCCCAGTCGTGTGCTTCGTGATCGCCTTCGTCGTGTACACCCCGTTCGTCAAGATGTACGACAAGCAGTGCCTCGCCGACGAGGAGGCTGCCAACGAGCAGGCCGCCGCGTAAGTTCGCGTGAGCGCTCGTGCCGCCCGGCAGCCACATCGGTTGCCGGGCGGTTTTCTAACGAGGGACGCCGATTGCGCGCGGGCGCCCCTTCGCATTCGACGCGTTGCGGCCTTTCATCGGCCCATCGCGTCCACAGCGCGCGCAGCCGAAATGGGCCCGCATCGGCCCATCGATTGAGAGGAAGTAGCCATGTCTGTGTTCCCGAAGGACTTTTTGTGGGGTGGCGCGACCGCCGCTAACCAGTACGAGGGCGGTTGGAATGAGGGCGGCCGCGGCATGACCGAGAGCGACTGCTCTTCGAGTGGCAGCATCAAGTCGCTGCGCTCCGTGACCTATCGCCTGCCCGACGGCACCGCCGGCAGCTGCCCGATGTTTGCCCCGCTGCCCGAGGGCGCCAAGCTCGACGTGGTCGAGGGCGAGTACTATCCCTATCACGATGCCGTCGACTTCTACCACCGTCACTCCGAGGACATCGCGCTTCTGGGCGAGATGGGCATCAAGCTGTTCCGCATGTCCATCGCCTGGAGCCGCATCTTCCCCACGGGCGTGGAGACCGAGCCCAATCAGGAGGGCCTGGACTTCTACCACACCGTCTTTGCCGAGCTGCGCGAGCAGGGCATCGAGCCTTTGGTGACGCTGTGTCACTACGACACCCCGCTTTACATCGAGCAGGAGCTTGGCGGTTGGGAGAACCGCGAGACCATCGACCTGTTCGATCGCTTTGCCCGTTGTGTTATGAGCGAGTACAAGGACGAGGTCCGTTACTGGCTGACCTTCAACGAGATCAACAGCCCCCTCATGATGCCCTCCTTCCTGCCGAACTACCCGGCGGCCAAGATGCGCTCCAACTTCCAGGTGCTGCACAACCAGTTCGTGGCGAGCGCCCGTGCCGTCAAGTTCGCCCATGAGGTGCGCGAGGACGCCATGGTGGGCTGCATGCTCGCCGGCCGCTGCAGCTACCCGTTCACCTGCGATCCCGCCGATATCATCAACAACCTGCAGGGCAAGCAGGAGGCGCTCTTCTACGCCGGCGACACCATGGTCCGTGGCGCCTATCCCTCCTATGCCCGTCGTCTGTGGCAGGCCTGGGATGTCGAGCTCAATACCGAGCCGTCCGATTTCGAGGACCTCGCCGCCGGCTGCGTGGACATGGTGACGTTCTCCTATTACTCCAGCAGCACCTCCACCACCCACACCGACGTGGAGCGTGCAAGCGGCAACTTCAGCTCCGGCGCCAAGAACCCCTACCTGCAGTACAGCCAGTGGGGCTGGTCCATTGACCCGACGGGCCTGCGCTATTTCCTGAACGAGCTGTACGATCGCTATCAGAAGCCGCTCATGGTCGTGGAGAACGGCCTGGGTGCCAAGGACGTCCTCGAGGAGGACGGTTCCGTACACGATCCGTATCGCATTGAGTACATGCGCGAGCACGTGCGTGCCATGGGAGAGGCCCTTGCCGACGGCGTCGATCTGATCGGCTACACCCCCTGGGGCATCATCGACCTCGTGTCCGCCTCCACCGGCCAGATGGCCAAGCGTTACGGTTTTGTGTATGTCGACCGCGACGACGAGGGTAGCGGCACGTTCGACCGCTACCGCAAGGACAGCTTCTTCTGGTATCAGAAGGCCATCGCGAGCTGCGGTGAGGATCTTGACTAGCGATTGCTCCGGCGTGTGCCGCCTGGGCATTTCGCTGTACCCGGAGTTCGCGTCCCAGGAGGACAATTTCGCCTATCTGCGTCGCGCGGCCGAGCACGGCTTTGACGTACTGTTCTTGGCACTGCTGGGCGCGAAGGGCACGTATGAGGAGGTTGTCGAGCGCTACCTGCCCTACACCCGCCTTGCGCACGAGTTGGGCTTCGAGATCTTCTGCGACGTCAACCCCATGGTGCTCAAGCGTCTGGGTGTGGGCATCAGCATGTTCCAGGGCGGCATCGACCTGACGTTCTTCAAGGAGCTCGGTATCGACGCCATGCGCCTGGACCTTGGGATGAGCGACCTTGAAGAGGCCGCGCTCGCCAAGAACGCCGACGGCATCAAGATCTGCATCAACGGCGCCGCCGTGACCGACCACGTGGGTGCGTTGCTCTCCTGCGGTGCCCCGCGCGAGGCGCTCGTGGGTTGCCACAACTACTATCCGCACCGCTACACCGGTGTGTCGCTCGACTACTTCATGCGCGGTACCGAGCATTGGGCCAAGCGCGGCATGCGCCTGCAGGCGTTCATCTCGTCCAACGCGCCCGAGGCGTTCGGTCCCTGGCCGGTCACCGAGGGCCTGCCCACGCTCGAGATGCATCGAGATCTTCCCATCGAGGTGCAGCTCAAGCATTTCGTGATGATGGGCTGCGTGAGCGACGTGATGATTGGCAACTGCTTTGCCACCGATGACGAGCTCGCCGCTATGGAGCGCGCCAACTCCGATCGCGTGCGGTTTACCACGCGTTTGGTGGACGACCTGCCCGAGGACATGGCGCGACGCTTGGGCATGAACCTGTCCGTGCGCGGTGACTGCACGAGTGGCTACATGATTCGCACGCTCGAGAGCCGCATGGACCCCGCGCCCGTGGAGCCGTTCAACACGGTTGATATCGAGCGCGGCGACGTGATCATCGACAACCGTTTGTACGGTCAGTACGCAGGTGAAGTCCAGATCGCGCTCGCGCCGATGAAGAACAGCGGCAAGACCAACGTCGTGGGTCGCATCGATGAGAGCGAGCACGTCCTGCTCGATTACCTCGCCGCGGGGACCCGTTTCGCCTTCGACATCGCGGGCTAGGACGCATCAGCAAGTAGAGAACACCCGGGTCGAACGGCGTTTCGATCCGGGTGTTTTCATTTTTACGGTGCGTTGTGCTTGAGTCTGCCGATCTGCGAACGAACGATGCGGTTGGTTTGAGGACTTGAAAACGCAGCCGAATGCCCGTCCATATCTCCGTAAGGGCTTTTCCCTTTCAAGGGGAAAAGCCCGTTATGGTGTCGAGCCATGGTGCTCGGTACCATCTAATCAAGAAGGGAGGGGTCATGGAATCGAGGCAAGTGCAGCTGGTTGACATGCTCAGGGACGAGGGCTGCCTCATGCAGCAGGACCTTGCAAGTAGACTTGACGTCAGCGTGCGTACGGTAAGGACTTGGGTGAGGGCCATCAATGGCGAACTGTCCGGTATCGCAACGATTGAACATAAGCGCGGAGAGGGATACCGCCTTATCGTTTGCGATGCGGATGGCCTGGATCGCTTGACCGCGCCAACCGGCTCTGTGGTTCCGCGCGACTCCCGCGAACGTGTTCATTTCCTGCTGATCGACTTGCTCAACAGGACTGATTGGGTCACTGTTGATGAGCTCTCTTCGATGCTCTACGTTTCTAGGGTCACCATTTCCGATGACCTTAAAGCGGTGGAAGCCGAACTTGCTCGAGTGGGACTCGCCTTGCTCAGGAGGCCGCGGTATGGGATTCGGGTTGACGGTCCCGAGCTCAGCCGCAGGGTGTGTTTGGCAAACGAGACATTGGGAAGTATCGAGTCGTTTAGTGTCGAGAACATGGATAGCGTCGAGGTGCTTTCAAGAGTGTCCGATTGCGTTCAGACGGCGACAAAAGAGAAGGGCGTGCAGATTAATGCCGCCGCATATCAGAACCTTCTCGTGCATATCGCAATAGCCGTCGCGCGAATGAAGCAGGGCTGCTATGTTCCCATCGCCCCGAGTCAGTTTGAGCAGATAAAGGATGGTCGGGAGTTTGCCTGCGCCAAACGCATAGCTGCGCTGGTCGGGGAGTGCTTTGATGTTGAGTTTCCCGATGAAGAGATTGCATACATTTCGATTCATATTGCAAGTAAGCTCAATCTTGCCAACGAGGCTGTAGATGCCGGGGATACGTCGATTATTTCCGATAAGGTCTGGGAGCTCGTGGGCGTGATGCTGGAGCGGGTGTGGTCGTCGTTTCATTTTGATTTTAGGGACGACCTCGAGTTGCGGATGAACTTGGCGCGACATATCCAGCCGCTATCCGTCCGTCTGAAATATCAGATGCGGATAGACAATCCGCTGCTCCCAGAAATCAAGTTGAGGTTCCCCTTGGCGTATGCCATGGCATGCGAGGCGTCTGGTTCGATCTCATCCGAATATTCGTCACGTTTGTCCGAAGACGAAATCGGTTATATCGCCCTTGCATTCGCTCTTGCCATCGAGAGGAAGAAAGCCGGCCTTCCAAAAAAGCGCATCATGATCGTTTGCGCTTCGGGAGTTGGAAGCGCCCGCTTGCTCGAGCATAGGTATCAAGAAGAATTTGGAGATTACCTTGAAAGCATAACGCTGTGTGACGTTAGGTCAGCTAAAGATGCCGACTACTCAGCCATCGACTACGTATTCACCACGGTGCCGCTCGGATGGATGCCTCCCGTTCCTGTAAGACAGGTGGGTTTCTTTCTCGATGCCGATGACCATAGGGGCGTGAAAGACGCCTTGATGGGTGAAGGCGGTGATTCCGGTGTGTATCGATATTTCGATCCGCGCCTGTTCATGGCGCACCTTGCATGCTCGGATAAGAGGGAAGCGATTTCCCTTTTGTGCGAAAAGGTGGCGGAGTTTCACGATGTGCCAGAGGAGTTCGAGGAGTTGGTTTGGAAGCGCGAGGATCTTGCTCCAACTAGCTTTGGCAATTCTGTTGCGATGCCCCACCCCTTTGAGGCGTGCTCAGACTCAACGTTCGTTTGTGTGGCGCTTCTCAATGACCCCATCGATTGGGGTGTGTGTGATGTGCAGGCAATATTCCTCACTGCGGTCGATCCAGATGAAAGCGCTGATTTGCAGCCGCTATATCGAAGAATGGCTCGCTTACTGGGCAGTGAGACCGACATTCGGCAATTACTCGAGAAACGGGATTTTGGCCTGATGCTCGAGTTGTTACATGCAAAGTAGAAAGGAAGGGCAATGGCAGAGGACAAGTACGAAGCGGCGATGCAGATTATTCTGCACGCTGGCAACGCCAAATCTGCAGCGTTGATGGCAATCGATGCAGCCGCCGAGGGAGACTTCGATGAGGCGGCTCGCCAGCTTGAGGAGTCTGCGAGGGAGATGACCGACGCCCATCACGTTCAATTTGGCCTGACCAAGGCAGAGGCGAGTGGCAGCCCTGTCGATTTGAACATCATTTTGGTCCATGCGGAGGACCATCTTTCGATGGCGATTATGGCCAACGAGTTTGCCTCACGTTTCATCGACATGTACAAGAGTTGCGCCAATATCGCTGCATAGGGCATAAGCAAGGGGTTTCAAAGGAAAGGAAGTACATTATGAACATTATGCTTGCCTGCTGCGCCGGAATGTCCACCTCGCTTGTCGTGAGCAAGATGGAGGAAGAGGCGAAAGCCCAGGGTAAGGATGATTACAAGATCTGGGCGGTTGAACAGGGTCAGATCGAATCAGAGCTCGGCAACTTCGACGTGCTGCTTCTCGGTCCTCAGGTTCGGCATATCCTGCGCAAGGTGACCAAGCTCGTTGGGGACAAGGCACCCGTCGCAATCATCGACGCGACGGCTTATGGTCGCTGTGATGGTGCTGCGGTCCTTAAGCAGGCAGAGGATCTTGCCGCGAACTACCAGTAGAAGGCGGACGCGGGCAACCAGTTTAGGATCCTGTTGCTCGCGTCCCGAATCGGTTCCCACCGACTGCCTTAACGATAGCAAATGTTGAGGCAAAAGAAAGGAAGGTCGCTGTTATGGCGCTTTCAATTCCCGAGCCCATCGAGAATGCTCTGCTCGATCTTGCAGATGCAATTGATGGCAACAAGTATATTTCCAGTATCAAGGATGCGTTTACCGCGTATGTTCCGTTTATCATCACGGGATCGTTTGGCACGCTGTTCACGGCGCTCATTTCCAGCACGACCACCGGTGCTGCCCAGTGGATTCCCGAGCTCGCTGCGCTAGGCCCTGCGTTCAGCGCTTTGAGTTTCTGTACCATTTCCTGCATGGCCATCCCCATCGTGTACCTCATCGCGATGAACCTTGCCAAGCGCGAGAACCTGCCCGATCACCTTGCCGCGATTCTTGCCCTCTGTTCTTATATCGCGGTTGTTCCCAACAGCGTGACGGCGGCTATTGAAAACGCCGGAGAGATGCTGCAGGGCTCGGCTCCCGGTATCCCCAGCGCGGCGCTGGGCGCTCAGGGTCTTTTCGTGGGCATGATTGTCGCCGTTGCCGTGACGGAGTTCTTTGCCCTGCTCACAAATGTCGATCGCATTAAAATCAAAATGCCGGACTCCGTGCCTCATGGCATCGCGGTATCTTTCAATACGCTGATCCCAGTGTTTATCGTTATCACATGTGCGGCTCTGTTTGGAACGATCTTCCGCTCCGTTGCCGGTTCTTATGTCAACGAGTGGCTGTATCTTGCGCTCCAACGTCCGCTCGAGGCTCTTTTTAACAGCCCGCTGGGCGTAGTATTCATGGCTTTGATCTCTCAGATCTTCTGGCTGCTCGGGATTCATGGCGGGCTTATCATTGAGCCCATTCGCAGTCCTTTGTCTGCTGCTGCCTTGGCTGCGAATATCGCTGCCGTGCAGGCGGGGCTGAGCCCGGAGAATCCGCTCACCCGTGGATTCTGGACGGTCTTCGTGGTTGCCGGTGGTGCCGGCCTGACGTTCTCGTTGATCCTTTCAATTTTGATGTTCTCCAAGCGCGATGATCATCGTGCCATTGCCAAGCTCGCCTTCCTTCCTGGTATTTGCGGTATTGGAGAGCCCATGGTGTTCGGTCTCCCGTTGGTGCTTAATCCGGTATTCGCAATTCCGTTTATCCTGAACTCCGCCTTGGCGGCAGGAATCGGTCTTCTTGCCATCAATACGGGCTTTATTGCTTGCAGCACAGTTGACGCTCCGTTCGGTCTGCCCTTGTTTGTGAACGCGATGCTGTCCTTCGGCCCCAAGGGCGCGCTCGTCCAACTCGCAATTCTCGTCGTCGGTTTTATTGTCTGGACACCCTGCGTGTTCATGGCGAATAAGCTTGCCGAGAAAGAGGCCGCTCAAGTCTCTGCCCAGATGGATGCCTAGGGCTTGGAGGTTGAACATGTCTTTCCCGAATGGCTTTCTCTGGGGTGGCGCTTCTGCCGCCAATCAATACGAGGGCGGCTGGAACGAGGGCGGTCGCGGTGTCGCTGTTCACGATCTCATGACCGATGGAACAAAGGACGAGCCGCGTCGTATCTATTGCAAGAACGCCGAAGGCGATGAGGTGACGATCCAACAGGGCGAGTGCATCCCGTTCGGATACGAGGGCTATCTCAAGGATGGTCACTACTATCCAAGTCACCAAGCGACGGACTTCTTCCATACGTACAAGGAAGATATTGCCCTGATGGCGGAAATGGGTTTCAAGACGTTTCGCCTCTCCATCTCATGGACCAGGGTTTTCCCCAATGGGGATGATGAGCTTCCCAGCGAAGATGGTCTGCGCTTCTATGATGCAGTCATAGATGAGCTGCTTGCGCATGGAATCGAACCCCTTGTCACTATCCTGCACTTTGATATGCCGTTGCATCTTGCAAGCACGTATGGCGGCTGGATTAACCGCAAGCTCATTGATTTCTACCTGAAGTTCGCAACGACGCTTTTTGAGCGTTGGCGTGATAAGGTGACGTATTGGATTACCGTCAACGAACTCAACGTGCTTGGAGGATATTGGACGCTTGGGCTCGCTTCGGACAATCGCAAGGACGAAGCGTCCTCAAATCAGGGCGAGACCCCCATGGGAGATGCGGGCATCAAGCTTCAGTCGATTCATCATTTGCTGGTGGCAAGTGCGCGCGCAAATGAAATCGCACGCAAGATCAACCCCCATTTCATGCTGGGGACCATGTGTGCGCTCTCGGGAATTTATCCTGCGACATGTCATCCAGACGATGTGTTTGGTGCGTATGAGTTCCGCCGCAAGGCTCTGATGTTCTCCGATGTCACCATGCGCGGTGCATATCCGAATTACGCCCAGTCGATTTTCGATGGCTATGGGTTTGCACTTGAGAAAGAGGAGGGGGATGATGAAGTCCTACGCAATAATACTTCTGACTTCCTAGCCTTTTCGTATTATCGGACGACTGCATATGATCGAAATTCGCCCAATACGACGACGACGGGCGGGCAGCAGGCTTCACCCAACCCGTATTTGGAGAAGACTCCGTGGGGATGGCCGATAGATCCAAAGGGCCTTCGCTTCGTTCTCAACGAGCTGTACGACCGCTATCAGAAGCCCTTGTTTATCGTGGAGAATGGCATGGGTAATCTGGATGTGCTTGAAGAGGACGGCAGCATTCACGATGATTATCGAATCTCGTATTTGCGCGACCATGTCCGAGAGATGCGAAACGCGATTGAGGTCGATCGGGTTGATGTGCTTGGCTATACCATGTGGAGTGCGGTGGATATAGTGTCCGCGGGTACGGGAGAGATGAAAAAGCGATACGGATTGGTGTACGTCGATCTTGACGACAAGGGGAATGGCACTTTGAAGCGCTATCGCAAGGATAGTTTTTACTGGTACCAGCGAGTGGTCGCATGTAACGGAGAATCTTTGGACTAGCTTCAGAGAAGCGTGGTTTGCCGCGATGAGAATCTAATATTGCCCGCCGGCAGTATGGCCTGCCGGCGGGCTTAACGCTTTCAGTTCAAGCAGCACTTTGACATTATGTGTAGCACTCCGGGACGCGCCGTGTCCCCCTCTCGCCGAAGAGCTCAAAACGTACACCTATGTGTAGTACGTAAGATAAGAAACAAAAACTGAATAACTGTACGATAAGAGGTCTAGAATCCCTTGACCGTTGGGACAACCTGACGAAGGGAAGTCATATGACACAGAGCAATGGGAATAGAAGCACCTCGAGTCGCCGCATCAAGCGCATTTTGGCGATCATCGTGGGCGCGTTGGCAACGACCTGCCTGGTGGCGGGCATCGCAATCTTCGCGCTGTTCGGAAACGAGCTCAAGACGCTCGGCAGCATCAAGAAGATCGATGAGTACCCGCTGTATACTATGGACTACGCCGGCGATTACGGCATCGACGAGTTTTTGGAGCAAGGGGGCGCCTCCAATGACGCCGAGCTTATCGACTTTGTGGTAGGCCGTCTGCTCAAGGGCCTGCCGATTGAGATCGAGCTGCCCAATCTCGCCTGTTCGACGTTCAATGCGGAAACGCCTTCGGGCGATGCGATCTTCGGCCGCAATTTCGATCTGGAGTTCTCGCCTGGCATGATGGTCCGTACGAATCCCGAGGATGGTTATGCGTCGCTGTCAATGGTGAATCTCGCGTTCATCGGATACGGTGAGGACAAGTTGCCCGATGATCTCGCGTCGAGCATCGTGTCGTTGGCGGCGCCCTTTGCGCCGCTCGACGGTGTGAACGAGAAGGGCCTGGCCGTGGGCGTTTTGCTCATCGACACCGAGGCGACCGACCAGCGGACCGACCGCGTGGACATTACCACCACGACGGCCATTCGCATGATGCTTGATCGCTGCGCCACGGTGGACGAGGCGGTTGCACTGTTGGGCGAGTACGACATGCACGCGAGCGGCGGACGCAGCTATCACTTCCAGATCGCGGACGCGAGCGGCAAGACCGTTGTGGTCGAGTACATCGGCGACGAGATGAACGTGCTGGGGCCCGGCGATGCCACGACGGCCGGCGTGCCCGCCGAGGGCAAGACGTACATGGCGGCAACGAACTTCCTGCTCACGCCCGGTGAGTATGACTTCGGAGGTGGCGAGGACCGTTACGCCACCGTGATGGGCGCGCTCGAGGCGGCCGAGGGTGTCATGGATGAGCAGCAGGCCATGGACACGCTTCAGAGCGTGAGCCGCGAGGTGAAGATCAAGGACAACGGCGAGGTCTTCCAGACGCAGTGGTCTGTGGTGTACAACCTCGATCGCGGCACGGCGAAGATCTGCATGGGTGGCAAGTACGACGAGGTTCATGAGCTGTCGATCGCGTAAGGAAGCGCAGGTATGCTATCATCTTGACCACTGCGTTGACGGAGAGGTCGGGCCTCACCGCATCGCCGCAAAGAGAGGGAGGGCCACCGGCTGCGAGCCCACCCGCGGCGAGGAGCCCCGAGTTCACTCCCGAGCTGCGACCTGAACGGCAGGTGCGGGGGCGCGATGTGTAATCTGCACCCGTCCCTAATTGCACATACTGAGTAGGGGAGCCGCGCGCCCGCGCGACATCGGGCAAAAGAGGGTTCGCCGGGCAGACAGCCGGCGGCCAATCAAGGTGGTACCGCGGAATCTCATCCGTCCTTGGGAGTGCGAGCGATCGCGCGATCCCAAGGGCGGATTTTTCTATGGAACAACGTGGCGCCTATATGGCGCCGATGGACGAGAGGGGAACAGATGAGCCTGATCGACGAGCTTGAGGAGCTCGAGCAGCGAGCCCGCGAGATGATCGAGGGCGCCGAGACGACCGAGAAGCTCGAGGCCGCCCGCGTGGCGCTCATGGGCCGCAAGGGCGAGATCACCGGCCTCATGCGCATGATGGGCAAGATCGAACCCGAGGAGCGCCCGGTGCTCGGCAAGCGCGCAAACGAGATGCGCCGTATGGCCGAGACCCTGCTCGACGGCCGCATGAAGGACCTCAAGCGCGCCGCCGTGCGCGAGCTCATGGCCACGGAGGCCGTGGACATCACGCTGCCCGGCGCCCGTCCGCAGATCGGCCATGCGCACCTCATCAACCAGATCATCGAGGAGATCGAGGACGTCTTCTGCGGTATCGGTTACACGGTCGAGGCTGGCCCGCAGGTCGAATCCAGCTGGTATAACTTCACCGCGCTGAACGCCCCGCTCGATCACCCGAGCCGTTCCGCACGCGACACCTTCTACGTGAAGGACAACGCCCCCGGTACCGCGGCGCACCCCGAGGAGCATGCCCACGGCGAGTCCGACGTGCTGCTGCGCACCCAGACTTCCGGCGTGCAGGTGCACACCATGGAGACCCAGGAGCCGCCCATCTACATGATCGCCCCGGGCCGCGTGTATCGCCCCGATACGGCCGATGCCTGCCACCTGCCCCAGTTCCATCAGATCGAGGGCCTCGTCGTGGATAAGGGCATCACCTTCGGCGACCTCAAGGGCACGCTCGATTACTTCGTGAAGTGCATGTTCGGCGAGGACCGCGCCACGCGCTACCGCCCGCACTTCTTCCCGTTCACCGAGCCCTCCTGCGAGGTCGACGTGAGCTGCGGCGTCTGTGGCGGCGAGGGTTGCCCCTTCTGCAAGCACTCCGGTTGGATCGAGATCTTGGGCTGCGGCATGGTCGACCCCAACGTCCTGCGCAACTGCGGTATCGATCCCGAGGTCTACTCCGGCTTCGCCTTCGGCGCCGGCGTCGAGCGCATCGCGGCGCTCCGCTACGACCTGCCCGACCTGCGCACGCTCGTCACCGGTGACATGCGTTTCCTTAATCAGTTCTAAGAAGAGGTTTCATCTCAATTTGGGGACAGTCCCTAAATTGAGGTGCATATAGAAGAGGTTTGAGATGAAAGTTTCTTACGACTGGCTGAAGAGCATGGTCGAGCTGCCGGAGGACCCCTCCGAGCTTTCCCGTGAGTTCATCCGCACCGGCACCGAGGTCGAGGCCATCGAGACGGTGGGCGAGTCCTTCGATCACATCGTGACGGCCAAGGTCCTTTCCAAGGAGGCCCATCCCGATTCCGATCACCTGTGGGTCACCATGGTCGACGTGGGCACCAACAACGTGGACGCCGAGGGCAACCCGGAGCCCCTGCAGATCGTGTGCGGCGCGCAGAACTTCAACGAGGGCGACCACATCGTGACCGCGATGATCGGTGCGGAGCTGCCCGGCGACATCAAGATCAAGAAGGGCAAGCTTCGTGGCGTTGTGTCCTGCGGCATGAATTGCTCCGCGCGTGAGCTCGGCCTCTCCGCCGATCACGAGGGCATCATGATCCTTCCCGAGGATGCTCCCATCGGCATGCCACTCGCGCAGTACCTGGGCACGTCCGACACCGTGCTCGACTGCGAGATCACCCCGAACCGCGCCGACTGCCTCTCCATGATCGGCATCGCGCGCGAGGTCGGCGCCATTTACGACCGCGACTTCCACGTCGACCTGCCCGCTATCGCCGCCGAGTCCGGCACCCCGACCGCCGAGACCGTCTCGGTCGAGCTCATCGACGAGGGCCTGTGCGATCGCTATGTCGCCCGCGTGGTGCGCGACGTGAAGGTCGGCCCCTCGCCCGAGTGGCTCGTCCAGCGCCTCAATTCCTGCGGCATCCGCACGCACAACAACGTCGTGGACATCACCAACTACGTGATGATGCTCACCGGTCAGCCGCTGCACGCCTTCGACCTCAACGCGTTCGAGGAGAAGGGCGGCAAGCGCACCGTGGCCGTGCGCGCGGCGCGTGAGGGCGAGGTCTTCCGCACCCTCGACGACGTGGAGCGCACGCTCTCCGCGGGCATGGGTCTCATCGCCACCGGCGAGGCCGGCGCCATCCCGGTCGCGCTCGCGGGTGTCATGGGCGGCATGGAGTCCGAGGTTACCGACGCCACCGTCGACGTGCTGGTGGAGAGCGCCTGCTTCAACGCCGGCCGCACCTCCCACACCAGCCGCGACCTCGCGCTGATCTCCGACGCCTCAATCCGCTTCGAGCGCCAGGTCGACGAGACCGGGTGCGTGGATGTTGCCAACATCGCCTGCGCCCTCATCGAGCAGCTTGCCGGCGGCAAGGTTGCTCCGGGTTGCGTGGACGTCTATCCCGCGCCCAAGCAGTTCGCCCCCATCAGCCTGCGTCTTTCCCGCGTGCACGAGCTGTGCGGCGCCGCGATCGAGCCCTCTTTCATCGAGACGGCGCTCACGCGTCTCGGCTGCTCCGTCGAGGCCGAGGGGGAGGGGGATGCGCGCGTGCTCGCGGTCATGCCCGCCACGTTCCGCCCCGACCTCACCCGTGAGATCGACCTGATCGAGGAGGTCCTGCGTCTGTGGGGCATGGATCGCGTCGAGGCCACCATCCCCGCCGCCAAAAACCACATCGGCGGCCTCACCCGCGAGCAGCAGCTCACCCGCAAGGTCGGTCAAATCCTGCGCGCCTGCGGCCTCAACGAGACCATGAACTTCTCCTTCGCCGCCCCCGGCGACCTCGAGCGCATCGGCATGACGGACGAGGGCCGTGGATGCCCGGTCGAGATCATGAACCCGCTCGTGGCCGAGCAGACCGAGATGCGCCGCTCGCTCATCCCGGGCTTGCTGCAGTCCGTCGAGTACAACATCAAGCACAGCACCGCAAACGTGCAGCTGTATGAGATCGGCACGCTGTTCTTCGGCCGCGAGAACGCCAGCGCGCCGAAGGAGCGCGAGTCCGTGGCGGGCGTGCTTTCCGGCTCCATGGGCGATGTGACCTGGAATCACAAGCCCATGCCGCTTCGTTTCTTCGACGGCAAGGGCGTTGTTGAGGAGCTGCTCTCCCAGCTGCGCACGCCTAAGGTCCGCTTCCGTCCCGCCGACGGCGACGACTACGCCTTCCTGCAGCCCGGCCGCGGCGCCGAGGTGCTCTCCGGCGGTACGGTTCTCGGCTGGGTCGGCGAGATCCATCCCGATGCGCGCGATGTCTACGGCATCGATATCCCCGTGGTGGCCTTTGAGTTGAATCTCGAGGCGCTGATCAAGGGCGCTGGCGCCCAGGAGGCCTATCGCGAGTTCTCCCAGTTCCCGAGCGTCGAGCACGACCTTGCCATCGTTGTTGACGACGACGTGACCTGCGAGGACCTGGAGCGCCGTCTGCGCTCCGCCGGCGGCAAGCTGCTCGTGGGCGTGCGCCTGTTCGACGTGTACCGCGACCCGGTGCGCGTTGGCGTGGGCAAGAAATCCATGGCCTTCGCGCTCACCTATCGCGCCGACGACCACACCCTCACGAGCGAGGAGGTCGAGCGCGCTCACTCCAAGCTGGTGACGAAGGTGTGCAAGGCCACCGGCGGCGAGGTCCGCAGCTAGTGCCTAGCTGGAACATACATATCGCGCATGCGGAGCGGCTGCTCAAGGGCGGCGGCTCCGTTGCGCGCGCCGTGCGCGACGGCAATGCGTTTCTCTTTGGAAACTTGATTCCCGATATCTACGTGGGTTACATGGTGCCCGGCGTGGTGCGCCCCGTTCCGTATCGCGTGACGCATTTCGCCAAGCCCGAGCACATCCCAAAGCCGCGTGCGGGCGAATTCTTCGATGCGTACGTGCTGCCGCTTGCGCGTGAGTGCGGGCTGTTGGATGCGCTCGGTGACGATTGCGCAACGGGGGGAGGTGTCGGGGCGCCCGGTTTTGCCTCCGGTTTCGTGGGTGCCGATTCTGATCGTGCGCCCGTTGGTCCTACCGGCTCTGCGGCGGCCGGGGACCCTGCCCTGGAGCGGTCCTGGCGGGCGCCCGCCTCCCTCGCAGCCGAGGTTGCCCACGTGTCTCCCGCGCACACGCCGACGTTCGAGTGGGATTTCGATGTGGTCGAAACCGCCGCGTGCCAGCGCGATGCGTTTGCGACCTCCCGACGCGCGCTGAGCCGCGATGAGCTGCGACGCTCCTTGTTCGACATGGTGCTCGGCACATGGGTTCACCTGCTTGCCGACTGCACGTGGAACCAGGCCGTGAGCGATTTGCTTGATGCGCGTGGCGAGCAGCCCAGTCGGGATTTCCGTATCAAGAAGCAGGGCGATTTCGACCTGTTCGGCAAGTCTCTCGAACTCGATCTCATGCCGCGTCTTACGCCACAGCTCATCGAGGTCGCGGCGGCGTTTCCTCAGTACGAGATCGATGCGGCGTCGGTATCTGCGACCTGCGCCATCGCCCATGAGACCGTGCGCACCAATCACCCGGTCACCGGCGCTGCGTACCGCCTGCTCGATGAGGAATTTTTCAGCCGTGTCTTCGCCGAGGTCAACGCACGAGCAGAGCGCGAGATGGAGTACGCGGAATCCCGTTGAGAACTCAGCGAACCAGCTGTTCCCAGTTCGAAAGGACCTCGCACCTTAGGTCGCGCTCGGCGGCTTCCATGCCCGCCGATTTCGCCTTTCGCCGTTTTCCGAGCAACGACGATAAGTGGGCCGACAGACGATGGAACCTCCCGGGGTTATAGAGTTGCTCGGCTGTCACCATGATGACCTCGATACCCATGCGCTTGAGGCCGAGCATGCGGTTGGAGTCTATTCTGCCCGCTCGGCCCCCATCGTGAACCATATGGCCCTGAAGCTCGATATCGATTGCCGGATGGATGTCGTTTTCGGGGAAAAGGATGTCGGCGTAGCAGGTTGATTGGCCGGCGAGGATGCGGGCGTCGCGGTTCAGCGTGATGGGGTGGTTGTTGACGATGGGCCCCAGCCCTTCGCCGCCGCGTCGTCGCGTAAGGTTCAGCAGCATGGATGCTTGCACTTCGAGGGGAGACGCCGCAACGCCCGTGACCGCACGTGCGGCCTGGCAAAGCTGGCGATGGCCGTGCATGCCCTTGCTTTCCTCGCAGAACCCGCGAAGCTCATGAAGCGTCACGAGCGGGTCGCGGTGCCAAAGAGACGTCGGTTTGCCCGCGTGGTCATACACTTGTCGCCATCCTCCCGGCCATATGAGGCGCTGATTGCGCAAGCGGTCGAGCTCGCGCTGCATTTCTTTGGTGGGCGCGTAGACGGCGAATGTCCCGCAGAGTTCGTAAGCGGCCATGGTGAGACGGTGCACCGAGACGAGCGGCGCCAAGGTGAGCAATGTCATGAGCGGCGAGGTGTACTGAACACCGACTTCGTTGTTTTCCCAGATAGCTGAACTCGGGAGGTCCCCGCTCCAGATGTGGTCCTTGATTGCCGAAGACCGTGTTCGGGCTGACGGGCTGTCGCACAGGGTGTGTATTGGAAGATTTAGCCAAGGACCCAGGTCGTTCGACCGGGAGATGGCGCTGCGTTGCCGGCGCGTCGAAAAACGGGGAAACTCTGGGAGCAGCAGTGTGACCTGGGGCGGGATTCGATAAAGCTCAAAGGCGCTGGCGCCGCAAATCACCTGTTCCATTAAATACCCCCTCCCTCGGTGAATGAGCTTGTACCCAAATGGGGAATCGGGCCGCGCGAAGGCATTTGAAGTCAATTCATCGACTTTTGGTAATTAGTTTTCCAGACTGGCCGGTAGCAACGCATTCTGGCGCGTAAAACACCTGGTCGTGTGCATCCAAATGGGCCTTATATCTCGAGGAAGCGATAAGTAATTACCAAAAGTCGACGAATTGAAAACGGCGTGCTGAAGAAGTGCATCAATTGGGCTATTTTTGCCTAGCGGATGCATAGCGGCCAGAAGACGTGGCCCGAGGGGCTCTGCGCCATCTTTTCAGACGGACGATTATGCTGTTTTGGATCTTTCGAAAGCGCGGGATTTCGTTTGGAGGGATTGAGGCGGTGGTTTTACCTGCAAGAGGCTTTGCTTTCAGAAGGGCTATTGGGGACGGGCAACGGGCGCGCTGTCGAGATGGCCGATGTTGCAAAAGGAAGGAGCACCGAAGTGAACCGCCTCCCATCTCCAGGACTTTCATTTTCCAGTCCAAGAAATGGGAGGCAGTTCAATTCGGCGCCCCTTAGCGGGTGCATGTTGTTCCGAGCAACGGGTTAGCAGGCGTCCTGTTCGGCCACAGCTTGCATGGCCACGGCACCGATGAAGTTCACCGGCTGGCAGAAGTTAGGCTGGAAGAACAGGTCGACGTTGGCGAGCTGATCGATGGTGAAACGCGCCTGGATGGCGATGGAGATAGCATTTGCGGCCTCGGCCACGTCGTGGCGGCACAGGAATTGGGCGCCCAGCACGCGACGGGTCTCGGGATCCCAGGTGAGGGTCGCGGTAACCGGCGTGGTGGTGAGCATGAAATCGGGACGGTAGTCCTGGACGATGGTGGTGGAACGGGCATTCACGCCGCGGGCCTCGGCACCTGCCTGGGTGAGACCGCTCGCCGCAAGGGACAGGTCGTAGAGCTGCACGGCGCTGGTTGCCTGCGTTCCCATGTACTTCTGCACGGGCTCCTCGATATTGGCAGCCACGAGCAGGGCCTGGCGCACGGCGTTGGTGGCCAGCGGGATGTAGTCATAGGTGCCGGTGGGGTTGTAGAGCACGGTGCAGGAGTCGCCGGCGGCGAGGATGTCGGAGCTGGCCTCGGTGCTGCCGGCCGGGAATGCGCGCATGTACTCGTCGGTCTTGATGGCGCCGTTGGGAAGGGTTTCGAGCTGGCCCTCGAACAGATCGGTGCGGGGAAGGAAACCGGCGCCCATGATGGCGTAGTCGACATCGTATTCGCCGGCGGTGGTCACGACGGTGACACCGGCACCGCTCTCGTTCAGACGGAACTCGGTGACCATCTGGCCCAGTGCGAGCTCCACGCCGTGCTCGGCGTACACGGCTTCGACCTGCTCGGTGATGGGTGCATCAAAGTTTTTGGCGAGCGCGCGATCGAGGCCGTCGATGAGGGTGGCGCGCACCCCGGCCTCACTGAACTGCTCGACAAGCTCAGCGCCGATGTATCCTGCGCCGATCACGGCGACAGAATCCGCCTGCATGGCGTTCTCCTTGATGGCCTTGCCGTGGTCCCAGTTCTTGCACAGCATCACACGGCCATCTTCAAGTCCCTCGGCCAGACCGGGGATGGGCGGGGTGACGGGCTTGGAGCCGGTCGTGACGACGAGCTTGTCAAAAACGTAGGTCGACTCCTCGCCGCTGGTGAGGTCGCGCGCCACGAGAGACTTGCCGGCGACATCAACGGAAAGCACGTCGTGCTGCATGTGCATCTGCGCGCCGAGCTCGGCGAGAGCTGCGGGGGAGGAGTAGAACATGCGGTTGGGGTCGCTCACATGACCGCCGACCCACAGCGCGATGCCGCAGGAGAGGAACGACAGGGTGTCGTTGCGCTCGAAGACGTGCACGGTCCAATCCGGGTGCGCGGTGAGGATTGACTGAGCGGTGAACGTGCCGGCGTGCGTGCAGCCAACAACGGCGACGGTCTTAGGGGCGGAGGCGGTGGTCATGGTGACTCCTTTGAGGAAAAACGTGTCAGCACTAGAAATGATACAAAAAAGCAAACAGTTAGCAAGGGCAAACTGGTAAACGGGGCGGAGCGGCCGGGCGGTGTGCGGCGCCGCGACCGTATGCGGTAAGATTTTGCCGAATAAGCCAAGCGAACCATGCGACACGAACAGGAGCGCATATGTCTTTTGCCACAAAAGCCACGGCCCCGGCCACGACGGCAGCCGAGGACCTGCTCGACTTCATCGCCGACAGCCCCACGATGTTTCACAGCGCCGCGGCTATCCGCGCGCGCTTGGATGCGGCTGGTTTCACATACCTGAGCGAGGGCGCCGCATGGGAGGTGCGCCCGGGAGGCGCGTACTACACGCAGCGCAACGGATCGAGCGTTGTGGCCTGGCGTGTGGGCGAGCGTGTGGCCGCTCCGGGTTTTGCTTCCGATGTTGCCAAAGCCGCCGACCGTGTCGCCGGATCCGTCGATGTCGCTGCTGGATCGGCCGGTGACAGCGCCCCGTACCACTTCCAGCTCACAGCCTCGCATTCCGACTCCCCCTGCTTCAAGGTAAAGACGCATGGCGAGCTCGAAGGTCCCGCCGGTTATGTGCGTCTGGACACCGAGGCTTACGGCGGCATGATGGACTACACCTGGTTCGACCGCCCGCTTTCGCTCGCCGGGCGCGTGTTGGTGCGAGAGGGCGCGCGTATCGAGAGCCGTCTTGTGGCCCTCAATCGAGATGTCGCGCTTATCCCGAGTCTTGCAATCCACATGGACGGCGGCGTGAACAAGGGCTTCGCCCCCAATCGCGCAAGCGATTTGTTCCCGCTGCTCTCCGCGGGCGACTTGGCGAACGGCTCGCTCGACATGATCGTGGCCGATGCCCTCGAGATCGATCCCGCCCAAATCGTGTCGCGCGACCTGTTCCTGGTCAACCGTGAGCGCGGCCGCGTGTGGGGTGTCACCGGCGAGTTCATTTCCTCGCCCCGCCTCGACGACCTCATGTGCGCCTACACTTCGCTCGTCGCCTTTATGAACGGCGGGAACGAGCATACCGTCTCGGTCTATGCGTGTTTCGACAACGAGGAGGTCGGCTCCGAAACCAAGCAGGGTGCTGCATCGACGCTTTTGGCCGACACCCTTTCCCGCGTGAACGCCGCTTTGGGCTTTGGCCCCGAGGAGTACGTCCGCGCGCTCTCCGCTTCCATGCTCGTGAGCTGCGACAACGCGCATGCGCAGCATCCCGCGCACCCCGAGCTCGCCGATAGCCTCCATGCCCCGCAGATGAACGGCGGCATCGTGGTGAAGGAGGCGGCCAACCAGCATTATTGCACCGACGCTTTCAGCCGTGCCGCGTTCACTGCCGTGCTCGACGACGCCGAGATCCCGCATCAGGCGTTTGCGAACCGCAGCGACAAAGCTGGTGGCTCCACGCTCGGCAATATTTCGAATATGCAGGTGAGTGTGCATGGAGTCGATGTAGGGTGTGCCCAGCTCTCGATGCATTCGTGCATGGAGACGGCCGGGGCCCGCGATGTTGACCTTGCCATCGAGGCGCTCACGGCGTTTTACGATACGAACGTCCGCATCGACGGTGCCGATTCGATTGAGCTCGGCTAGACGAGTATCACCCCAACAGATACGAACCTCGATAAAGGGGCGGCGCACCACATTGGATGCGCCGCCCCTCATCTCTTGGACTTGAAAGTAGGGTCCTCGAGATGGGAGGCGGTTCATCGTTGGATTCGCTGTCCCGCTCCTGATCGGTTTATCGGATGAAGCTCGTGAAGGACCCGACTTCCCGATCGGGTAGGCCGATTCCCGCCTCGCGCCCCGCCTCGAGGGATTTGAGCAGCCAGGCCATGTTGCGCCCGAGCTGTCTCATCGTCCACAGCCCCTCCTGGTCCTGTTCGACCTCTTCGGGCGTGCATCCATGGACCATATTCCAGTAACGGGAGCTCACAATGGGCATGTTCGAGATGGTGAAGAACTTCTGCATGTCGTCGAGGGCGGCTGTGGTGCCGGCGCGTCGGGCGGACGCGATGGCCGCGGCGGGCTTGAAGCTCAGTACGTCGGGCGCGCCCGCTTTGCCGTTGGAGTAGAACAGGCGGTCCATAAAGCCCATGAGGGAGCTGGCGGCATGGGCATAGTGGACGGGCGCGCCGAAGATGAATCCGTCCGCCTGCTCGGCACGGGCGCGAAACTCGTTGACGGCATCGCCGAAGATGCAAGCGCCGGTCTCGCGGCAACGCCCGCACGCCATGCAGCCGGCGGCGGGCTTGGCGCCGATCCAGAAGATCTCGCTTTCGATTCCATGCGCATCAAGCGTCGTGGCGACTTCGGCAAGCGCGCGGTGAGTGCAGCCGTTCTTGTGCGGGCTTCCGTTGACGAGTATGACTTTCATGGCGCTTCCTCCCTCGTTGCTCCGCATGTATATGCGGCCATTGTCTGCGTTCTCATCAGTTTAGTTCGTTCTGCGGCGATACGGCGCGGGCCTTGATGGGCATCTGGTATAGTTCCGCAGGTGAAAGAAATGAATGGGCGAGGATTTGCTGCGCCCACATGAGAAAGGAGCGCCCATGATCAAGGAGCTCGTGAAGGATGAGGCCATCCTCTCCACCCCGTGTGAGCCCGCCACCGCCGCCGACGCGGAGATCGCGCAGGACCTGGTGGATACCCTGCTGTCCATCGAGGACGCCGCCTGTCTGGCTGCCAACCAGATCGGCGTGACCAAGGCCATCTGCGCCCTGGCCGACGACGAGGGCAACACGCTCGTGATGTACAACCCCAAGGTCCTGTTCGGCATGGGTGCCTTCAAGGCCGAGGAGAGCTGCCTCACCCGCGAGGGTTCCGTCAGGGTGACTCGTTTCGTCAAGATCAAGGTCGCATACGACGAGCTGGTCGACGGCGAGCTCAAGCCGCGCAAGCGCGACTTTGTCGAGTGGCCCGCCGAGCTCATTCAGCACATGTGCGACCACTGCCAGGGCAAGCTGGTTTAAGTTGCCCAATAGGCAGATCGTTCCACATGGACATACCCGGACTTGGATGTGGTCCTGCGCCGCGTTTTGCCAGTGCTCTGATTTGCCTTGCGCCGCGTTTTGCCGGTGCTCTGATTTGCTCTGTAGCTCTTACCTTAAAACCCGGACCATCCGACCGATAGCGGTTCTGGATGGTCCGGGTTTTTACGTGTGATGGAGATCGCGGCAGCTCTGAGTGCCCGTTTCGACGAGAACGGACAGAGTGCGAGAGTGAGCGGGGCGATTATGACGTTCGACGCACGCGCACTGCGGTGCCGCAAGCGGTGGTCATGATCATCTCGGCAAAGGTCTCGTATCCCACGTTCGCGCCAATGACTGCGTTGGCCCCGAGCGCCTCGGCGCGCTGCGACATCTCACGCAGGACCTCCTCGCGCGCCTGGGCCATTTCGTCTTCATATCCTGCAGATCGCCCGCCGAACACGTTGCGCAGCCCGGCGCCGATATCGCGGAACATGTTGATGCCGCTCACGGCCTCGCCAGTGACGATTCCGAGGTATTCGACTACCTCGTAGCCGTCGAGGTTGTTGGTGGTAGTGATGGTTAGCATGGTTCCTCCTTTTGACGGTACTTTCTTATACCCAGCCGTGCGTTTTGGAAGAAGTGGTCAAAAAGGGTTGATAGTGCGCCGAACGGCGATGTGATCGAAAACATGTATAGTCGTTGGTTTGATGAATCCGCAGGTCGCGCAAGGGTGTGCTTCGGGCGCGTGGCCCGCGTGGGGACGACCGTCATGTGCGCTCCGCAATCATTTAATCGAATCCAGGGGTTTTGTTGGGGGCGGACTGCATGGTCGGCGCACAATTAGGGTATTTTGACCAGAAATTGGAAAACGTACGAAAGGGAGGCGAAATCGTATGCAAATCGACGCCAATCTTATGCAATCTCTCATATGGGCCGCGATGGGCTGCGGCTTCACCTGGTTCATGACCACAGCCGGCTCGGCCGTGGTGTTCTTCTTCCGCAAGGACCGCGCCGTCACCCATCGCATCTTCCTCGGGTTCGCCGCGGGTGTCATGATCGCTGCGAGCGTCTGGTCATTGCTCAATCCTGCCATCGAGCAGGCCGAAGAGCTCGGTCAGGTCGGCTGGATCCCGGCGGCGGGTGGTTTCTTGCTCGGGGTGGCGTTCCTTATGGCACTCGACACCTTCCTGCCCCATCTTCATATGGAGGGCGATGAGCCCGAGGGCGTCAAGACGAGTTGGAAACGCACCACGTTGCTCGTTTCTGCTGTGACTTTGCACAACATTCCGGAGGGAATGAGCGTTGGCCTGTTGTTCGCGATGGCGGGCCAGAGTTCGGGCCCTGAGCGGACGGCGTATCTCGGCATGGCCGTGGCGCTTGCTATCGGCATGGGCTTGCAGAACTTTCCCGAGGGCGCGGCGATTTCCCTGCCGTTGCGACGCGAGGGGATGAGTCGAGGCAAGGCGTTTGTGATGGGCAGCCTGTCCGGTATCGTCGAACCGATCTTCGGCATTCTCGTGGTGCTGGTGAGCACGCAGATCGCGCCGTTCATGCCTTGGATGCTCGCCTTTGCCGCTGGCGCGATGATCTACGTCGTCGTTGAAGAGCTGATTCCCGAGGCGCATCTTGGGGAGCATTCGAACATCGGTACGTTGGGGGTCATCGCGGGCTTCGTGGTCATGATGGTGCTCGACGTCGCATTGGGTTAGTCAGTCGGCAAGCGGCGGTGTATCGATCATCGAAAAAGGCCCTCGGGAGTCCCGAGGGCCTTTCCTTGATATGTGCGATGCCGCTATTTGTCGCTGCTGCCACCTGCCGCTACTGCCACCTGCCACTACTTGCCGTTGCGCGTGTCAGACCCGTGGCGCGCCTCGCGGATCTCACGTGCGGCGGCGACTCGGGCCTCGCGTGCGTCCCGCAAGGCGTTGTGCGCGCCGACCGTCTTGCTGCGCGCGCCGCGCAGCGTCTCGGCGAGTTGCGGGTTCGTTTCGGCCACACGCGTTACGAGCGGTCCGTCCAGCTCCTCTTGCGTGGGCTCGGACAGGAAGTCGATGGCGTATTGGGCAGCGACCATGGAGCCCTTGACGAGAACCGACTCGTCTACCTTGAAGAAGCACGAATGTTGGGCGAACGTCGCCCCGATCTGCGGGTTGCGGCAGCCCACGAACGCCAACACGCCCGGGACTCGGCGCAGGTATTCGGAGAAGTCCTCTCCCGACATGGTGCCGCGGTAGCTGCCAACGCCCTCGGACCCGAGCGTTTTGAGGACCGCCTGGCGGCAACGCTCGCTTGCGACGGGTTCGTTTTCGACCTTGTAGTTGGCGATGGTGTAGTCGGAGAGCTCGGCTTCGGCGCCATGAGCCTGCGCGATATGCACCGCGATGCGTTCGATGAGCGCGGGCATGAGCTCATGGGTCGCCGTGGAATAGGTGCGCACGGTGCCCTCCATGTGGGCCTCGCCCGCGATGACGTTGCGCGCGCTGCCGGCGTGAAGCTTGCCCACGGTGACCACGGCGGGTTCGTAGGGGGAGAGCTCGCGGCTCACGATGGTCTGCAGCGCATTTACGATTTCGGCGGCGACCATCACGGCGTCGCTGCCACGCTGCGGCATGGCGCCGTGGCAGGACGTGCCGTGCACGTCCACACGGAACCAATCGGTGTTGGCCATGCGCGGACCGGGCTCGCAGCTGATGGTACCTGCATCGACCTCGCTCCAGATGTGCATGGCAAACGCGCCGTCGACGCCCTCGCATGCGCCGGCCTCGCACATCATGCGTCCGCCGGAGCCGTTCTCCTCGGAAGGCTGAAACACAACGCGGATCTCGCCGTGGATGTCGTCGGTCATGTGGCGCAGGACCTGTAGGGCGCCGAGCATCATGGCGATATGGCAATCGTGGCCGCAGGCGTGCATGCAACCTTCGTTGACGCTCGCGAATTCGTCGTCGGTGCGCTCGGTGACGGGCAGCGCGTCGATGTCGGCGCGCATGAGCAGGCGCCGGCGCGGCGTGCCGTCCTCGCGATAAGCGTCCGGCGCGGTTCCGCGCAACGTCGCAACAAGGCCGGTTTCGAGCGGCTGCTCGTAGGGGATGTTCATGGCGTCGAGTTGGCCGGCGATATCGGAAGTGGTCCGCACCTCCTGAAGGCTCAGCTCGGGATGTTTATGGAAGTGGCGGCGCTGCTTGATGATGTATGGCTCGAACTCGGCGGCGATGTCTTGAATCGCCGCGGTGATCTGGTCGGCATCACGGTGCTCTTTGTGGGCCATGATTTGCTGTGCTCTGGTCTTGGGCATGGTATCCACCTTGCTTTTCGAGGGGCGCTTCGGCGCCCACGCCTATCTGCTGCCTTCTACCATACTCCTTGAAATACGAAAACGGGCTGCCGATATCGCTGGGGCCCAGAAGACGAACCGCCTCCCATCTCGTGAGCATGAGAGACGGGAGGCGGTTCAAGTTTGTGACTCTGACGAGGTGCTGGTTTCTTTTTTAGTGCTTACTGGTTTTCGGAAGTGGTGGGCTCGCCAGCTGCGCTCGGCGCATCCGCCGCGACGGGCGCCGTGGTTTTCTCATCGGTGGCCTTATCGTTGTCGCCCTTAACGCGTTTGGCGATCTTCTTGGCGCTGCGTTTGAGATTGGTGAAGAGGCCGCCGGCGGGATGTGCGGCGTTGAAGGCGTCACGCTTGTCGCGCTTCAGGCGCTCCTCGACCAAGATCTCGCCGTAATCGGCGAGGAACTTGTCGTAGAACTCGACGGCCCCATCGATGTCCTCCTGGTTGGGGCGTCCCTTGTTCATGCCGCCCACGAACTTGTACGGACCGAAGGTGTCAAAGCCGGGGCAGCCGTAGGTGCACATGAGGGTCGCCATCTTCATGCGGCACACGCCGTCGAGGTCGCCGCCATTGAACTTGGCAGCGCCGCCGTAGGTCATGAGGCCGATCACGTTGTCGCCGTCGCGCAGGCAGTGGTCGCATACGCGCAGGACATCCTTGTCGAACTTGGTGTAATAAATACCGGAGCCGACGATGATGATGTGATAGGGGGAGAGGTCGGGATACTCCTCCTTGCCGAGCGTCGCAACATCGATGGTGTCGATCTCGGGGTGGGCGGCGACCAGGGCGTCGACGAGCTTCTTGGTGTTGCCGTGGTGCTTGGACCTGTAGAGGATGACCGTTCTTGGATCCATGGTCGGGCCTTTCGTGATGAGCGGGTTGGCGTGGTCGGGCGTGCGGACCCGTGCCCACGGCGATTGCGAGTGCATGGGCGCGCGAACCGCAAGTGGATGAATCAATTGAGGCAGCTGGCAGTAAAACGAGTCAGACCAACTACTTGGAAAAAAAGATACCAATCAATTCAAATCTTCATAATTGTATAACCAGTGGCACATTTAGCCAGCAGGTTTACGGGCGAACATGCTGGAAGCAGAGAACCTGCGCAAACGCCTAGAGGGTGTTAAACGGTAGCGAATATGCAGTTGAGCACAACCAGAAGGGGTGAACGGTCGATTTTAACCGATGAACGGTTCGAGACCGGAAAAGCCCGAAATGTCGGAAACAGAACATTCACAACTGGTATAGTGAATAGCGACTTGTTACGTGGTTACTACCAGTGCCGCACCAAATGACGCGGCGGGAACAGGAAAGAGGGATTAATGGTCGGTTTTATTTTGACTGGTCATGGCAACTTCGCCAATGGCATCAAGAGCGCGCTCGATATGGTCGCTGGTGATCAGGAGGCGTTCGAGATCGTTCCCTTCGAGGGTTCCCAGGCTGCCACCTATGGTGACGACCTCCGTGCCGCCATCACCAAGATGCGCGGTGAGTGCGAGGAGGGCGTTATCGTCTTCGTCGACCTGCTCGGCGGCACTCCCTTCAACCAGTCCATGATGATCGCCAACGATGTCGACAAGCTCGAGATCGTGACCGGCTCCAATCTTCCTATGATCATCGAGCTGCTCTTCGCCCGCAACGGCGCCACCGACGTGACCGCTCTCGCCGAGCAAGCCGTCACCGTGGGCCAGCAGGCCGTCACCCGTCAGTCCCTGGCTTCCGTCATGGGCGCCGCTGACGAGGACACCGCCGAGGACGGCATCTAATGGAGAACTTCGGGCAGAACGTTCTCGCCTCCTCCGTCGCCCTGCTGCTCATCATGGCGGTCATGGGCGTCGTCTACTTCATCTGGTCCAAGGCCAACATGAAGAAGAAGGTCAAGTACTTCGAGCACATCCACACCGACCTGGCACCCGGCCAGCGTGTGATGTTCGGCGGCGGCATCTTCGGCGACGTGAAGAGCGTGCAAGGTGACGTTGTCGAGGTCAAGGTCCGCTCCGGCGCGACGCTCGACGTCTCCCGCTACGCGATCCAAGAGATCGTCAAGTAGCTTAAAGAGATTAAGCCTCGCCGATAAGAGGCTCAATCCCTTAGGTAGTAAAGGCCAGTACGCGAATACGAAAGGACGGATCGCAATGGCAGAGCCCAATATCCTTCTCACCCGTATCGACAATCGACTGATCCACGGTCAGGTTGCCACCCAGTGGAACTCCACCCTGGGTTCCAACCTCATCCTCGTTGCCAATGACGAGGTCTCCACGAACACCATGCGCCAGAACCTCATGAAGATGGCTGCTCCTACCGGTGTTCAGACCCGCTTCTTCTCCATCCAGAAGACCATCGACGTGATCCACAAGGCCTCCCCGGCCCAGAAGATCTTCATCGTGCTCGACTCTCCTCAGGACGCGCTCAAGCTCGTCGAGGGCGGCGTGCCGATCAAGAAGCTCAACATCGGTAACATGCACATGGCCGAGGGCAAGCGTCAGGTCGCTACCACCGTCGCCGTCAACGACGACGACGTGGAGTGCTTCCGCAAGCTCCAGGAGCATGGCGTCGAGCTTTCCATCCAGCGCGTGCCCAGCACGCCCGTTGAGGATACCAACAAGCTGTTCGCGTAATTTGGGGGTTTAGCGAACCAGTTTGTTTGTATACGGGATGAAATCATCCCGGTCGTTAATCTCGTACGAGAAAGTACATTTGAAAGGAGGAGCAAAAGATGGACGTGAATTTCCTTCAGATCGCCCTGGTCTTCCTGGTGACCTTCGTTGCCGCTATCGACCAGTTCGACTTTACGGAGTCCCTGTACCAGCCCATCGTCACTGGCCCGATCATCGGCGCTATCCTCGGCGATGTGCAGACCGGCCTCGTGGTTGGTGGTACCTACCAGCTCATGACCATTGGTAACATGCCTATTGGTGGTGCTCAGCCGCCGAACGCTGTTATTGGTGGCATTATGGCAGCCGTCTTTGCCTGCACCCTCGACATGGATCCCAACGTCGCCGTTGCGACCGCGATTCCGTTCGCCCTGCTCGGCCAGTACGGTGTGACCCTGTTCTTCACCCTTCGTGCCCCGATGATGGAGTCCTTCCGCGCCGCGGCTGTGAAGGCTGACACCAAGGCCATCACCAAGCTGACCGTCGTGTCCGAGATCATCCTCGGCCTCATCTTCGCCGCGATCGTCACCCTGTTCTTCGTCGGTGGCCTCACCGCCGGCCAGGCTGTCGTCTCCGCCATCCCCGCATGGCTCAACGCTGGTCTGTCCGCCGCTGGTGGCATGATGAAGTTCGTCGGCTTCGCGATCCTGCTGAAGATCATGATGTCCCGCGACATGTGGGCCTTCTTCCTGCTCGGCTTTGGTCTCACCACCATCGTGCACGGCATCCCCGCGCTCGCCAAGCCTGAGCTCCTGATCATGGCCATCATTGGCTTCGGTATCGCTTTCTGGGACTTCCAGCAGCAGACCGAGCTCAAGGGCGCTTCTTTTGACGGAGGTGATATGAGCGATGGCATCTAATGAGTTTGTCGTCCCCGCGCAGTACGAGGATCTCACTCCTGCGCCGAACGTCGATAAGAAGACGCTCAACCGCATGGTCTGGCGCTCCTACTGGCTCCAGTCCTCGTTCAACTACGAGACCATGCAGTCCGGTGGCTGGCTGTTCGCCATGGTCCCCGGTCTCGAGAAGGTTCACACCAACAAGAACGACCTCTCTGCGTCGATGTACCACAACCTGGACTTCATCAACACGCACCCGTTCCTGGTCACCTTCGTTATGGGTATCGTTCTCTCCCTCGAGCAGAACAAGGTCGATACCCAGACCATCCGCTCCGTGCGTATTTCCGCTGCCTCCCCGCTGGGCGGCATCGGTGACGCCCTGTTCTGGCTGACGCTCGTGCCGATCACGGCCGGCATCACCTCGAACATGGCCATCGAGGGCAACATCATTGCCCCGCTCATCTTCCTCGTGGTCTTCCACGCCGCTCTGTTCGCTTGCCGCTTCGGCCTCATGAACTGGGCTTACAAGATGGGCACCTCTGCCATCGACTCCCTGACCTCCAACATGCAGGCCTTCACCCGCGCTGCCGCCATCATGGGCTGCTTCGTGGTTGGCGCCCTGACGGTCAACATGGGTGGCACCCAGATCAACCTCAACATCCCGAACGGCACCACCCGTGGTCTCGCCGCTCACACCGTTGTGGTTTCCAACGAGGAGGCCGAGAACTTCGACCTCGCCATCGATACCAAGACCGCTGAGCCCGGCTCCCTCGGCATGACCGCTGAGGACGGCACCGCCCTCAAGGCTGCTGACGCTGACGGCAACGCTGTCGACTGCGGTATCGTCGACCTGGGCAACGGCATGAGCTCCGTCACCTACGCTGAGGTTACCGAGACCCCGGTTTCCTTCTCCGTGGCTTCTACGCTCGACACCGTTATGCCTAAGCTCGTTCCTCTGGCGCTCGTCATGCTGCTTTACTTCCTGTTCGCCAAGAAGAACTTCACCCCCATCAAGGGTATCGTTCTGATGCTGGTCATCGGCATTCTTGGCGCCCTGCCGCTCAACGAGTGGCTCGGCCTCACCTGGTGGACTGGTCTCTGGTAATTCCAGCCGACTGATGAGGTGACATCTCCCCCAGATGCGCCTGCAAACCCGGCGTGGGCTTTGTTCTCACGCCGGGTTTTTTCTAATCATTCCCATCGATTGCAATCGTCTCGTTGAGCGCATTGCGTTCGAATTGACGATTCCCCTTTTGTATCGGAGGCGGTTCTCATGGTGGCAACGGCTCGCAAACAGCCTTTGTATGACCAGCTCGTGGATATTCTTGCCGACAAAATCGAGCATGAGTATCACGCTGGCGACATGATCTCCTCCGAGCGCGAGCTCTCCGAGCGCTATGGTCTGTCCCGCACGACAGTCCGACTCGCCCTTCAGGAGCTCGAGCGCCTGGGCCTGATCGTTCGCCAGCACGGGCGTGGCACATTCGTGGCCGATCGCTCCGCCCAGACCACTAACCTCATGCAGTCTTACAGTTTTACCGAGCAGATGCGCGAGTTGGGCCGCGATCCGATGACCACCATCCTCGAATTCTGCGATGTCGAGGCTGATAAGAACCTTGCCGAGCATATGGGCGTCCGCCTTGGCGAAAAGCTCTTCAAGCTCAAGCGCCTTCGCTCCGCCGACGGCATGCCGATGATGGTCGAGCGTTCCTACCTTCCCGTTCGCAAGTTCCTGTCCCTCAAGCGCCCCCAGCTTGAGTGCAAGCCGCTCTATGACGTGATCGAGAAGGACTACCACGAGAAGATCAGCGTCGCGGAGGAGGAGTTCTTCGCGAGCATCGCCCGTCCTGCCGATGCCTACCTCTTGGGTATCTCCGAGGGCTCTCCCGTGCTCGATCTGGTTCGAACCACCTATAACAGTTCGAACGAGATCGTCGAGTATACGTTGTCGGTCGCCCGTGCCGACCAGTTCAAGTACAGAGTCCAGCACCGTCGCAGCGAGTAGTTCATGCGTGGGCAGTTGAGGGGATTGCGGGGTAGTGAGAACCGACTCTTTCCCGGCAGGGTCCTCAACTGCTCGGGCAGGTAATCGTCAATTGTGTCCAACGCGTGAAGTCGAGAACTACTGGTTATAACCAGATAACCAACTTATAATGAAAGCCCTTGTAAAACCACAAGTTAAAAAGGAGTGGTATTAATGTTCGAGATGACGACTGACCAGCTCAACGAGATTGGTGGTTTCAACACCACCACTGAGATCAAGCAGCAGCCCGAGCTGTGGCTTGACACCCTGAACATCTACAAGGAGAACCTCGAGGCCATCGAGTCCTTCCTGGCCGAGGCTCGCGCCATGGGCGAGGGTCGCCTCTCCGTCGTGTTCACCGGTGCCGGTACCTCCGACTATGTCGGCGACACCTGCGCTCCTTACCTGCGTCACGCTGGCGACACCAAGCTGTATGACTTCAAGCCCATCGCGACCACCGACATCGTGTCCGCTCCTCGCGATTTCCTGAACCCCGACGAGCCCACCGTGGTCGTCTCCTTTGCCCGTTCCGGCAACAGCCCTGAGTCTCTGGCCGCCGTTCAGGTTGCCAAGACCTTCGTGAAGAACGTCAAGTTCATCAACATCACCTGCGCTCCCGAGGGTAAGCTCGCCGTCGAGTCCGAGGGCGACGCCGATCAGCTCACGCTGCTCATCCCGCGCGCCAATGACAAGGGCTTCGCCATGACCGGCTCCTACAGCTGCATGACCCTGCTCTCCACCCTCATCTTCGACACCGCTTCCCTCGAGCAGAAGACCGCTTGGGTCGAGGCTGCCGCCAAGCTGGGCGAGGATGTCGTCGCTCGCGAGTCCGAGATCGCTGAGTTCCTCTCCGGTGACTTCAACCGCGTGACCTACCTGGGTTCCGGCTCCTTCGTGGGTCTGGCTCAGGAGGCTCAGCTCAAGATCCTCGAGCTTGCTCACGGCCTCGTTGCCACCTCTTGGGACTCCTGCATGGGTTACCGTCACGGGCCGAAGTCCTTCGTCGACGACAAGACCATCGTGTTCGTGTACATGAACAACGACGAGTACACCCGTCAGTACGACCTCGACATCCTGAACGAGATCAACGGCGACCAGATCGCCGCCAAAACCATCGCCATCCAGCAGGACGGCGCCATCAAGTTCGACGGCACCTCCTTCACCTTCGCCGGTGAGGCTCTGCCCGAGGGCTACCTGGCCCTGCCGTTCGTCATGGTCGCTCAGGTCATCTCCCTGCTCAACTCCGTGCGTGTGGGCAACACCCCGGACACCCCGTCCCCGTCCGGCACCGTGAACCGCGTCGTCAAGGGCGTGACCATCCACCCCTTCGAGGCCTAATAGCTCTCGGAATTTCGAATTGAAGGCGCCCGCCCGGTCTGCAAGGACGGGCGGGCGCTTTTCTTGCTGCTCGTTCGTTGCTTTCTGGGTACAAGCCCAGTGCGTGCATCAATATCGTGTTAGGAGAACACATGAGCACTTATGCAATCAAGGCCGATGCCTTCTATCTGCCCACTCGCGTTGCCCGTGGCGGCTACCTCATGGTCGAGGATGGCGTTTTCGGCGAGTATGTGACCGAGGCCCCCGACTGCGAGATTCGCGACTACTCCGGTCACGAGATCGCTCCTGGCTACGTCGACACCCATATCCACGGTTTCGATAACCACGACATCATGGACTGCGAGTCCGAGAGCGTCGCCATCGTGTCCCGTGGCATCCTGCGCAACGGCGTGACCAGCTACCTGCCCACCACGCTCACCGCGAGCACCGAGCAGCTTGAGAAGGCCTGCGCTTCCGTTGCCGAGTACGTTGAGGCCGGCGACGAGACGCCGCACGCCCGTATCCAGGGCATCTTCCTCGAGGGCCCCTTCTTCACCGAGAAGTACAAGGGCGCCCAGAACCCGGCTTACCTCTCCGCCCCCACCATGGAGAAGCTGAACGCCTGGCAGACCGCCGCGCATGGCCTCGTCAAGAAAATCGCCGTCGCCCCTGAGTACGATGGTGCCGTCGAGTTCACCGCCGAGGCCGTCAAGTCCGGCGTCGTCGTGGCCCTCGGTCACTCCGCCGCCACCTGCGAGCAGGCTCAGGCCTGCCTGGACGCGGGCGCCAAGGTCTTCGTCCACACTTATAACGGCATGAGCGGCCTGCATCACCGCGAGCCCGGCATGGTGGGCGCCGCCCTTTCCAGCCAGGATAAGTCCTTCTCCGAGCTCATCTGCGACGGCCATCACGTCAACCCCATCTCCGCGGGTATCGTGATGCACGCCAAGGGCCATGAGCATGTCGCGCTCATCACCGACTGCATGTGCGCCGGTGGCATGCCCGATGGCGACTACTTCCTGGGCGAGCTGCCCGTTGTCGTTGCCGGCGGCACCGCCCGCCTGAAGGACGGCGGCTCTCTGGCCGGCTCCATCCTCAACATGAAGGACGCCGTCAAGAACGTCTACGAGTGGGGCATCGCCACGAAGGCCGAGGCCGTCTACATGGCCACCCAGGCTCCCGCCGAGGCCAACGACATCGCCGACGAGTGCGGTTCCATCCGCCCCGGCCGCAATGCCGACTTCGTCGTCCTGAATCCCGACCTGTCCCTCGTCGAGACCTATCTCGGCGGCGAGAGCGTCTACACGGCGTAAAGGCGGCAATCCGGCATGCCCGTTGACTCGAGATGCGACGGGTGACGGGTGGCAATCGAATGGATTTAGAGCAGGAAGCGCCCCGGATTTATCCGGGGCGCTTCTCGTGTAATTCGACGCGATGTTCTCATGCGCGCGGCGGCGTGGGCGATGAACGTCGTTGCGCGAGATCGCGACCGCAGTTTTAGCTTGCGACAATGAGGCTCGTCGCGCCCTCGATCTCCCGTCGTTGCTCATCGGTGATGCCGGCGTCGGTGACAACGGCGTCGATGCGGTCGAGGCTATAGAAATTGTAGAAGTCCAGCTGGCCGAGCTTGTGGGAGTCGCATGCAAGGTAGCGGCAGGCGGCACGGTCGCATGCTAGGGATTGGAGGCGTCCCTCCTCAAGGTTCGAGCATGAGATGACGCCGGATGTGACGCCGTTGGTGCCGATGAAGCACTTGTCGATTCCGAGCGGGGCGAGGGAATCCTCGGCAACGGGCCCGACGAACGAGCCGGAGCGGCGCCGATACTGCCCGCCGAGGCAGCACACTTCTAAACCGGGATGAATCTGCAGCATGTTGAGCGCGATGATGCTGCTGGTTACGACGCGCAGCCTGATGGGCGGTAAGGCTCGGGCGATGGCGGCGCATGTCGATCCCGGACCGAGGAAGATGGTGTCATCGGGTTCGATGAGGGTGCATGCGGCGTGGGCGATGCGCTGCTTCTCGCCTTGGCGTACGGCGAGTTTTTCGAAATAGGGGGTCTCGGTTGGATCGGATTGCGAGACATCGGGCAGGCGGATTCCGCCGTGCTCGCGAACGACGGCCCCGGTCGAGGCGAGTACGTCGAAATCGCGGCGAACGGTCATCTCGGAGATACCGAAGATTTTCGCGGCCTGACGGACTGAAACGGCGCCACGTTGGGAGCACAGGTCCATGAGCTGCTCGTGACGTTGGGATTTAAGCATGGCGATCACGGGTCCTCTGGATTACTCGGCGATGACGGTGGTGTAGGTTTCGAGCGACTTGATGGCCTCGGCGCTCGCGCCAGGATTGATGAAGGCGGCGGCGATGCGGTCGAGCGTCGTGAACGAGCAGAAATCGCGAACGCCGACCTTGTCATCGTCGAGGACGAGATACGCTTCGGCAGAGTGGGAGACGGCATTTCCGAGCAGGGCGCCGACATCGGGGTGCGAACCGAAGACCTCGTTGCCGAAAACGCCGGTCGCCGAGACGAATGCCTTGTTCGTGCTCAGCCCGTGAAAGGCGCGGGCGCCGTAGGGCGTCGTGAACACGCGCGTGTCCTGTCTCAAGGTGCCGCCAACTAGGAATAGGTCGATGTGGGGGTTGTCGGCGAGTAGGTTGAGGACCGGCATACTGTTGGTGACGACGCGAATATCTGCTTTGGGAAGGTAATCGCACATGAGCTCGAGCGTGGTGCCACCTCCGAGGAATATTGCATCTCCGGGTTTGACGATCTTGGCGGCGGCCCGAGCCGCGGCACGCTTCTGTTCGACGGACCGGTGTTTCTTTTCCTCATGGGAACGCACGCGAAGAAGCGAGCTTCCTCGTGCGCTGCGGGGAAGCTGTGCTCCGCCGTGCACGCGCACGACCAGCCCCTCCTCGGCCATTTCGGCGAGATCGCGGCGAATGGTCATGTCCGATACGTGCAGGGAATCGGAGATCATCTTGACCGTCACCGTCTGATGCTGCTGGAGCAAGTCGAGTATCACTTGCTGGCGCTCGGATTTCATGGTGCCTCCGTACAACACGCGATGGTAGAAGTGAATCAAAATTACCAAACGAACAACATTATTAAACACTACGCTGATAAAGACCAATAAACTACCGTTCATCGGTAAAAACACCACGTTCATGGAAAAACGCGCGGAAGAATGCAGGAAATCGGCCGAATATCAGTATTCGACTTAAACAAAACTTGACATACATTCAAACATCAACGAACATAACCGTTGTAAATCGAACATAAGTTAACAGCGAAAGGACAGCAGATGCGTATTGGCGTTATCCTCGCGAGCCACGGAGAGTTTGCACGCGCCGCCCTCGGCGCCGTTGAGATGATCGCCGGCAAGCAGGGCGACGTCGTGGCGCTTGGCCTCACCGCCGAGAAGAGCCTGGAGACCTTCGAGGCCGAGATGCGCGAGGCCTACGAGACGCTCAACGCCGAGTGCGACTTGGTCGTCACCCTGTGCGATATCTACGGCGGCACCCCGTTCAACGTGACCACCCGCGCCCTGCTCAACGGGATGGACATGGTCGCGTACACCGGCCTGTCGATGCCCGTGGTCGTCGAGCTCCTGTTGACCCGCGATGGCCTCGAGTCCGCCGACGCCGTCCGCGCACAGATCACCGCCGCGCATGCCGGTGCCCAGCAGGAGATCAAGGCCCCTGTTCCAGTCGCGGAGGACGATGGGGACGACCTCGATCTCTAACTCACCCGCGATCGCCGGTTCCGAGGGCGCGCGCCCGGCCCCCATTGGGTGGCGCCTCACGTGTTACGCCACTTGCTGGAAGCAATGAACATAAGTGCAAACGACAAGGAGAACATCATGGCACTTA
>OLPB01000197.1_pt1 | contig 40779 bp, 60 predicted proteins | sample 1672001 | NCBI WGS metagenome assembly OLPB01 (sample SAMEA3136635, study PRJEB25190) | human gut metagenome | biome: human gut; feature: human-associated habitat; material: faeces | place: Austria | collected 2013 | reverse complement strand
GCGGCTTAATTTTCCAAGGATCAAAATCATCTTCTATCGGCGTAAAGGAAAAATCATCAACTGATCGTGTAACTTCAGTTGTTTTTTTCTCTAATTCCCGCTGTTTTCTCAATTGTATCTCTTGATATGTAGAAAAAGCCCCAACACCTACAGTAACTGTAACAAAAAGCATATACACAAAATTTCTAATCGTTCGCCATAATTTTCTCAGCCAGCCAAACCCATATATCCACACACCACTCCAATATCCCCAAACAGGAATCGTAAAGATCATAAAGCGCAACATATCGTCGTTATGCTTCAAATGAATATCTGCGGCTAAGTAAATAAAAATGACATAAATCAAGCTACATAATACAAGAATTTTTTGCTCTCTAGTTAATTTCATGTCACCGCTCCTTAATATAATAAACCAATAATACGCAAAATATATAAACAATCAACCAAAAAATTATTTGCTGCCGCCGCCAAACCAGTAATAATACGGATTGCCGATTAACGGCACATTCCGCCAGCTTTTATAATCCGCCACATCCCGGTTACTCAAAACATCTTTGATTATTTCATCAAAAATAACCGGGAAAGCAAGCTGATCCTGAATTGTCTTAAACAAACCGTCACGTTTAATACTCATACCGGTGTATCGGTTAATGCTGCCGCCGACAAAAACATTTTCAAGCAACGTATCCGTCACGTCAATTTCCCGGCCAAACAGCAGATCCTTTAAGAAATCAGCCCCGGCATTAAACAGCATCAGCCACAATGTCAGCCGCATCAGATCAACGAGGGCCTTTTGCGGATTCGTTTTGGCCGTTTCAAAACATATTTTGCGGTATTCGTTCAACTGTTTGATAAAATAGGACTTCATCATATAAAACATCCGCTTTTTGCCGCCTTCGGCATAAAATTTAGGCATCTGATCAATCGTTACCGGTTGCACATCCATCAGTTGGAACATTGCATATTCGATAATTTCCGGGGTTTTCCGCCCTTCTTTCAAATCGTTTGCCACTTCTTTCCAGCGATTGCCGAACTCAACCCGCAGATATTCTTCCAACTCTTTGCTGCCGGCCTGTGCATCCCGCCGTGCTTTGTTTACGGCGGCATTCACCAGCGTCATCTTAGAAATCCCGTCAATCTTTTCAAAACCGGTATATTTCAAAACCTTGTCCAAATGCTTTGTTAATTTCGACGTATCAACATATCCCCCGTCGGTAATCACCTTATTCAGCCCAAGATCCTCAAGCGTTATTTCAGATTTACCCTGCCATGCTTTTACATTTTCAAACATAGTATTCCAAAATCCGGCTTTATAAACAGCCGACCCCAAATCACCGAACTGTGTAATTGCACTGCCGACATTGCCCAGTGTCCATATATAACCGCCATCACGCAACATCCGCAAAAATTCATTACCCAACCCCTTGTTACTGAATCTGGCCACCAACAATTCCTTCAGCCGCATTTCCTGTGTATGCGTGATCACGCCGTCCTTGGCCAAATCATAAAGAAGATTGCCTACGGATTCTTCAATCGTATTGTCTGCCTTTTCGCTTAACTCGTCCTCCAGCGTTTTCAATTCCTCGTTCATTCTCCGTAAGGCTATTTCTTTGACCTGTTCGGCCTTCCTGTTTTTCAAAAACTCGACTTCCGTTTCAAGCCGTGCCTTTCTTTCTTCCAGATCCTGCCGCAGCAAATCATCATAAGTATTGCGGATTTGTGCATCAACAGCGCCGATTTTGTAATTGCGGGTTTTTATTTCCTTCCATTTTGCCTCTTTGGCATCCATTTTTTCATATTCGGCAATCGTTGTTTTTCGGTTGGCCACCCGCCGCCGCAAAATTTGCACGTCTTCCGCCTCCTTGCCGAAATACTTTTTGTTTTCCGTCAGGTTGATTGCACCGGATACATAATCAACCAGCGCATCCACCGAGTTTTTATAATATTTGTTCATCTCGGCATCAATCAAATCAATACTCCGCTCTTTCGCATTGCCGACGTTTGCCAGCGAAATCGTCCCGCCGTAACCGCGAAACAGGCTGTTAACAATTTGCGCCCGGTCCTCCTCGCTTCTTATCCGTCCGTCCTTGGATTTTTCTTCCAGAACCTGTATAATTTTTGAATATTCCGGTTTTCCTTCGTACTTTTGACGTAGATAATCCAGCAAACCGTCCGCATCTCTCAATTTGCGCGGGAAATAATCGGGCAGGTAATTAATTTCAACGCCGACTTCAATCATTTGTTCGCGCAATTCGTCCAACACTTTGCGAACCTCAGTAAAATCATCCGTCATATCGTTTTCGGACAAAATTCCGGCAACCGTTTCCACGTCCCTGTTTTTCAAAGCCAGATCAAGTTTATTAAAAACCTCCGGCATCAGCTTTTGCGCCTTGTCAAAAAAGCCTTTTACTCGCTTAATATATTGACTGTTTTTTTGTAACTTAGCAATTTCAAGGCGGCGATTTTTGGTCCACAACTCCGGTGAAATGGATTTAACCACCTCTTCCAACGGCACGATTGCGTCCTGTGTAAAATCTTTTGCGTCTTTCAAAATCTGCTGTACGGTTTTCTGAAGTTTGTTTTTCCCGGCGGCATAATCCTGGTTGGCTGCCTTATAAACCTCGTCCATTTTCCGTCGTTCTTCAATCGCCTTTTCCCGGTTATAGTTTACCACTTCGTCAATCGGCGCCTGCAAATAATAATCCAGGTCTTCTCCACCCAGAATATCCCCATAAACAGCAGAAATGTCTTTGTTGATTTTTACCCGCATTTCTTTTGCCGTTGTATAAATTCGACGAAGCCAATTCAAGAACATATCAAAAACACGCTTCAAATAATTACTGGGTGCTTTTCCCTCTCTTAAAAATTGCTCAAAACCGCGAGCAAATAGTTCTTCTTTAGCATAATTTCTTGCCAAATCCGCACTTTTGAATCCCTCATGAATAATAATGCCGTTTTTATCCAGGACCCTGAAATCTCCGTCTTTCTCATCAATAACAAATTGCCGGTCGAACTCTGAATTTTCCCAATCTTCCACCGCTTTCAACAGCTGGGCAGACTTTTCAGATTTACCGGCAAAATATTTTAATTGTTTTTTGAAAAAATGCGAACTTTCATGCATAAAAGTCGAAGCGTCGGCATTTTCAAACAGGTAAATCACATTCATCTGCGGAGAATACGCCCCCTTCGGAATAGAGTTGATCCTGTCTTCTCCTTGCCCCTGTACCGCCTCAGTCTCAAGGTTCGGCTCATTTATACTTATATCATTACCGTTGAGGAAGGTCGGGGATTTATCCCCGGAGATATTACCCTCAGCGGTATTTTTTCTGCCCACTTTCATATCATAGGCAGATAGATCCCGCCCCCCGTTGTCCTCAATTTCAATATCCGTCAGTTCCGGCCGCTTGTTGGCCATTTCTTTCACCGTCATCTTGACGATAAAATTTTCTCCGTCGGAACGGATAACGTTGGCATAACGGCGGATTTTATTTTTAGAGCCGTGTTTGGCATCCGGCGTTGTTTTTATCAACATTGCCGTGTCAAAAATACTGCCGATGTTGGCTATTGCCTCTTTGCCCAAAATACCGCCGATATTCTGGCTATCCAGTCGGTTACTTGTAGAACTAAACATTTTGCTAATAGCGCTGTTTGATAAAGTCACCGTTTCACCGGTAACGCTGTTTTTCAGCACGCGCACACCGTTTTCATTCCGTCTGACGTTTGCATCCACCGCCGCCATCACCTCATCAATGCCGATTTCTTTGGCTCTCTTCCTGTCAGCAAAAAAGCGGTTGATGTCAACCGCTTCTTTAACTTCGTTTTCTCTCCCTATCAAGTCGGGATTGATATCTTTTCTCTCAAACGCCAGTCTCTCGGCATCTATCTTTCTTATCCGTTCTCCTTTTTGATATTGAAAAGGTATATCATCATCCACCAAAGTAGCCAGATCGCCGTTTTCGCGCATCACCTCGGCATAAGCTTCTTCCGCATTAACATCGTTTTCCCGCAGAATAAAATAACGTTCCTGCAAATCATCCGATAATAAACCAACTTTTGCCAGTACCTCATCTTCTTTTTTTCGTGCAGCATAAGCATCCATTTTTCGACGGATTGTATCCGGGCTGTCCGCTTCAATATCAACACCTGCCGCCTCAAAAGCCATTTCATAATTGCGCAGCGCTTCTCTCTCATCAATTGCAGCAGAATTAGTCTCCGTCAGCAGATAATGCGGTCGTCCGCGAAATTCATCATCAAGCGCGGAAAGCAAAGTATTAACATCTGCATCTGCCGGTAAATACCCTGCCTCTGCTGCCGCCTCTCGGGCATAATCGAGGCTTAAACCATCTTCTCGAACAAGGCGCTTTTCCTCTTTTTTTAACCTTTTGCCTTTTTTACCCATATCAGCGGCAACCACCGCATCAAGAGCGGACAATTCACCGCCTTCATCTTTAATCCCGCCGCGGGAAACTAAGAATTCAGTTAATGTCATCCGATCATCAGCAACTTTCTTGCCTCTGGCTGCTTTAATATCCCGTACAATATTTGCCCAGTTTTCATTTGCGTTACGAGTACGATAACGTTGTGTCTGACTATTAAAATCGTTATAATTCATTTTTACGATTTTTGGCATATAATCTGTTATATATTCTTTCGGCGACATTCCTGTTTCCTGGCTGGCAAAAAGCGCAAAACCCTGCCAAATCCGGGCAGAAGCAGCCGCATTGTTTTCTCCGGTTTTATCCTTTAAGGCATTAAAAACATCATCATAAATGCTTTCAAGTTCCTGTTTTGTCTGCAAAGCCTTTTGAGCCTCTGCCGTGCCTTTGTTTTCTTCAATAAACTTGTTCAGATTATCAAGACGTTCGTTAATATGTTGAAAAGCAGCATCATTAGCCGCATCCGCATTGTTTTCCAAAACATAAGTGCTTGCATCTATCAGTCGATTAATTTCTTCATCCGACGCCCCTTTGTTTTTTAATCCCTCACGCGCATCCGCATACTGATATGCCCCCGCCAGTGCGGCACCGGCGCCAAATCCGCCGATTGCAGATTCAATAACCCCTTCCATTAAATTTTGTGTATCATCTATCCCGTATTTTCTTACAAAATTCTGCCATACCTGTTGCAAACTCTCCGGCATACCCTCCAAAAAACCTGCTTTTATTCGTTGAAACACTTTAGATTTCAGCGAAGAAGAAGATGTTTTTCCCATAATTGCATCCAAAGGTTTAAACACAAAATCAATCAGCGCAGTACCGGCAACACTTCCCGTAAAAAGTAAATTTGCCTTATTTTGATCCCCGGTGTTTCTTGCTTCTGCATACAAATCTCCGCTTTCGCTGCCGGCCATTAAATAGTATGCCAGCGCCGGAGATTTCGTTGCCGCTGCAATTCTTGTAATAAACAATAACGAAGGCGCGGCGCTCATTGCTGCCGAAGCAAAGCGGGTTACACTTGGATTTTCAACAATATCTCCCTCAAAAATATCCTCATCCAACTGCAACTCCGGGCTGGATAATACAAAATCTCCGGCCTGTTTTATTTTTTCCCCGGCAGACTGCCACAAACGGCCAAAACTATTCAACCGGTTAACTGTTGCGTCACTTAACCCCAAAAGCTCCTGACTATCCTTGCTGATGATCATGTTGTCGCCGTAAAAAGTAGCCATATCGCCAAAACCTTTTAAGGTTTCAAAAATTCCGCGGGTAGAACTTTGAAACATCGTGTTACCGAATTTTCCCAAATCACTCTCGGCAAATTTTTTTACCCACGACTTCTCCACAATATCCATCTTTTCCGCCGCATTTGTATTTTTCCCGTCAACGGAAAATATATGTTGCGGCTTAATTTTCCAAGGATCAAAATCATCTTCTACCGGCGTAAAGGAAAAACCTTCAGGAGCAACCTTCAAATCAACATCCGGTTCTTCACCGTCTTCTATCGGTGTAAAGGAAAAGCCGCTGTCATCAGCGGCCTTTGTTCTTAACTGTTCAGCAAAACGGGGAATCGACAAATCTTTCACAATTTGTTCATCAATTAACTTTCTTAATGATTTTCTCTTTTCATCAGGCGAAAGCCCGGGGCTATTCTCCAAAAATTTATTCCAGATGGCCTGCCTTTCTGTCCCGGCATAGGAAGTATTCAGATACCTAAGAGCTTCATCCCGTCCAAAATTGCCGATATAAAAATCAGAATTTGTCCCCCCTTTTCCGGGATTGTCTAATTGCCAGCTTTCCTGCACAAACTTAAAAGCTTCCTGATGATATTTGTCTTTTTGTTCATCAGACAAAGAAGAGACCGGCTCACCGCCCGAAAGTTCATTGAATTTGTCAAAATACATTTTATAAATAGGCAGAGCCGCCCTTGCCTTCCTTTGTTTCCAGGCTCTGTATTCAGGATCAGAAATCTTTTCTCCATGTAACTCTTTATTACCCTCGTCATAGTCATCTTCTCCGTAGATACCGTCAATAAACTTTTGCAACCGGCTGACTTTTGTAAACCAACTGTTCCAAGTTCTCTTTTTTTCCCCGCTTATTTCCAACATTTCATTGTATTCTTCAACATAAGGCAAATAAAGGTTATCAAAAAAAGAATCTCCTTCAGATTTTGACAAATATCCTTTTGAAACACCTTCTGTAATAGTATCAACTAATCCTTCAAAATCAGACAAGTCTGCCATCCCGTTTTCTTGTTTCTGAATAACTTCGGCAATTTTTGTTTCCACGTTTTCATAATATGAAAACTTATCCGCATCAGCTACTTCCACAGTTCCGGGCTTAAAATCTGCTTCTTTCTTTTTCCGGGCGGTTCTCAACTTGCCGGCCTGTTCTTCAGTCAAAGTCTCGTTGCGTACCAACTCATTGATTTTCGTTTCTCCCGGCAGTTCAGCGGTATTTTTCGCCGTGTCAATCTGATTGCGTAAATCAATATAGGTATTGATTTGTTTTTTCTTTTCCTGTTCCTTAACCGCCTTATCCAGTTTTTCTTTTTCCGCCTTCTGCTTTTCCTGTTCGGCTTTTTTCTCCTTTTCCGTTTTTTTGGCAATTTCGTTCTGATAATCCTTCAAACCCTTGACTTTCTCCGTCGCCAGCGCCGGATACGGGGAATTTGCCAGTTCCTTGTCCACGTCCACAACCTCGCCGGCAGACATTCTCAACTTCAAATCGGCCTCCCACGCGACCGTCGCGTTTTTTTCTTTCTCGTCAATATCCTTTAACAGGGCGTCTCTCGTCGTCTTGTCAAAGTCTCCGCGGACAAAAGCCTGATTAACCGCATCCCGACCCTCGTCAACAAGCGACAAATTTGCCCGGTATTTAGCATCTTCGTCTTCCCCGTCTTTCGCCCACAGACCAAGCTCTTTTCCCTGAGCAAGCAACTCCTTGTAATCTTCGTCATTCAACGTCTTGTCTATATTGGCAAAAACAATCTCTTCTTTAGTTGCCGTCTTGTTTTTAATTTTTTCCTCAAGTTCTTTTAACACATTCTGGTCGCTCTTCTCCTCTCCCGGTTTTCCAAGCACACGCTCTCTCAATGTCAACGCTGTCTCAGGAGAATCCATATAATTATCATCGGCAACTTTCAGTGCCTCTTCGGCACTCATTTTGCCTCTCACAAATAAATATTTTGCCCGCGTAATGTTAAGATCAGCAGCTGATTTCTTAAGCTTTTTCTCCCTTTCCTCCGCCGCCAGCCGGTCTTTTTCTTTTGCTACCAACAGGTTGTCGGCTTTTTGCAGATACTCCCTGCGTTCAATATCCGTCAGGTTGGGGAAACGTCCCGGATCGGACAATGCCTTTTTGGCAACTTCCGGATTGTTGTTCACCATCCCATTGATAGACAGCTTCGCAAAATTCTCCTTTGCTTTCTCTTTCTCGGTCGGCGTCAGATAAGTGTCGGCGGCAATCAGCCTGTCGGCGTCGGCAGATAAAAAAGCCGCCTCGTCTTCCGGCGCGGCGGCAATCTGATCGGCATAGGCTTTCAACGTGTCGTTCAGGCTGATCCCGGCCAACTCTTTTTCTTTAGCCCTGAACGCGTTTTGAACGTCCTGCTGGTTATACGAAAGAAAACCGCTGCCGAGGTTTTCCATCCACTCCTTGCCCCATTTCTGGCCACGCATGTTGTCTTTGAGCTTCTTCTGAAAGTTTTTGACAATGCCCGGAATCTCGTCAATCGATTTTGCGGTTTTGATCGCGTTTAATTCCTCGGTCTGCAAATTTGCCGCCTCAAGGTTTAAGCGCTTCCACACCAGCTGCTTTTCCCTCTCAAAATAATTGTTTCCCGCTTCCACCGCGCCGGCCACGCTGTTCACAACCTCATTGATGCCGCTGTCGCGCCAGGTCGGGCGTTTCTCGGTCACCAGCCTGGTGCCGCTCAAATATCCTCTTTTTACCTCTCCGACCATCGTTTATTCTCCCCACAGCCACGAAAATTTTTTCTGTCCTTCCTTATCTACCGGCTGGCTGGCATTATATGCCGCGGCAATGCCGTTGGCCGCCCCTGAAAGCAAACTCATCCGAAACGCGTTCTTCCCCTGCTTTTTGGCCTGTTTGGCATAAAAGTTCATATCGCTTGCCTGTTGCATGTAGTTTCTGGCCGCCGTCTCCGTCTGATAACGGATGTTAAGCGCGTTTTGTTCGGCGTTGGCCGCATCTTGCGCCAGAGAACCGATTGCGGTTGCGCTGTCGGCAATTCCCATTTCCCCCATCAAAGCCCTTGTTTTTGACAACTGCTGCCGGTTCTCGGCCCGCTGTATGTCTTCGTTAAGCGCTCCCTCCAAACGCACCTGCCGGGCGTTTCGTCGCAAAATGTCGGCGTTGGCGTTATAAGCCTCCGCCTGCGCTTTTCCCTGCCGATAAGCCTGATAACCGCCGATAACGGTTTGAGCCGCCGCCAAACCGCCCATTACTCCCGCACTCATTGAAAAATCCTCGCAAACAGTTGATAATCCTTGCCGTTAAAAACCTTTCTCATGGTTCCTTCATATTCAAAGCCCAGCAGCCGCGCCAGCCGCTCACCGGCCTTAAAACCGTTCAAGACCGTCATTTCCAGCCTTTCGGCCGAAAGTTCCCGGCTTCTTTGTTCAATCAGCCGGCGCATTGCCTTCACAAAAGGAAGCATCTTCCGCCCGGCTCCGGCATTGATAACGGAAAACAACGCGAAACGCTTAGGGGTTATCTCCACGTACCAGACAATAGCCACAATTACCCCGCCCGTCTCAAACGTTTCGGCGCTGTCGGGAATTGCCTCTGGCACAAATTCCCCTTCCTGCTCCCTTTGAATTACGATCCGCTCCAGATCCGTTTTTTCAAATTTTCTTATCAAAACAACCTCCCGACCAAAAAAGGAGAGCAATTGCTTGCTCTCCTTCCAAAATTTACTTCTTTATCAAGAAGAAAATTTTTAGTTTTCGTATGACAATAATAATTTTCACTATCATTGCCGTCACTCCTTTCGTTTGTATGAAAGAAGTTGACAAATCCGACTCTCGGATTTATACTGTAACCATATTGATTGAAGTTACATGTCAACTTCTTTCAGTGGTTACTGAATACCCGGTGTTGCCGCACCGGGCTTTTCTTTTATATATCCTAATATGCCTCTTGTCAATTAACGCGAACTCTCCATGCTCGGCACGATTGCCTGGATCAGCATCGGATAAACGCTCTTGTTTTGAATAACGATATTAGCCCCGCGGTCTTTCAACAAAGAAGTACCGTCCGGCCACGGAATAACCACGTTGCCGGTAAACAGGCGCACCTCGCCCGCAATCAGCTCCTTGCCGTTGTGGTATAAAATTTCCTGCTGCCGATCGTATGCCGGACCAGCCGTCCCGCCGCCGGAACGGTAAACCATCAGCGTCAGATGATCGATCCGCTGAACGGCGGCAAGCCCGGCGCCTCTGTCCGACTGAAGATATATCTTTTGCGGCTGCAACACCGAATTAACCGGCAATCCGACCACCACCCGCGCATCCGTTTCCTTAATCTCGATCGAACCGTCCTCGGCCACAATCTGATGAGGCCGCTCCAAACCGTTTGCCGAAATCGCCACTTCACAGCCTTTCAGATGATCAAGGCCGGAAAGCTTGGTCGTCACATCGCCGACCGGCCGGTTGTAAATCAGGCCGCTGTCAACAAAAAAGCAGGAATCGCGAATATAATCCAACTCCGCTTTCTCTCTTTCTACCGGATCGCGGATATATTCAACGTCGTCGGGATAATCCGACCGGGTGCCGCCGTCAATCCATTCCACATATCTTTTCATCACGCTGCCGATTTTGCGCTTAGCAATCACCCATACGTCATCGCGGCGTTCGTCATTTGAGGGAATTACCGCCACCGCTTCGGCCGAACCGGAAAAATCATGTTGCGCCAAAGCCGCCACCTGCTGTTGGGCGTCGAAGGTAAAAGACACCAGACGACCGTCGGCCATTGCCAGCCACAACAGCTTGTCCGGCACGTCCTGCCAGTCCCAACTGACAATTCCCGACGACAACAGATGTTTGCCCATAAGACTGGCATCCAGCGGATCATAACCGTCGCGTTCGTAGCTGTAAACCAGATCGCGGATCGAAGTGCCGAACCGGTCGACAAACAAAATATGTCCGTTGACTGTTATCGGCTGGATCGGTTTGCTGCCGATACCTGAAATCTGACGGATTGCCACATTATCGGCCGAAAGCGCCTCACCGTTGGAAATCGCGTCAATATAAAACTCTCCGCTTGACGTTCCGACAAACAGCACGTCGCCGCCTGCAATCCAGCGCCCCTGATTGTACTCTTTGGAGTTGACCGGCACCGTAACCGCGCATTCCGCCGTCACTTCACCAAATTCTTTGTCGGCAAAATTGTTGAAGTCACCGGAACAAGATCCGCAGGCTTTCAAACCGTCATCGGCATCAATCAGCAGCCACAAACGGTTTTTATAAGAACATCCGGACATCGGATAATTCCTCCCGGGATAAATCATGCCGAACTCAAAATGCGAGGTTACCAGCGCTTTCGGCATCTCAATAATCACTTTGGCCTTGACTTCGGTGGCCGACACATATTCGTTGATTTTGGCGGTACCATAACCGGCATGCAGATACTTCCACGTCACTTTCCCGTCCGACCGGCTGCCTTCCGTATGGACCGGCTTCACATTGCCGGTGGTTCCCTCGTTTAAGGCCTCGTAATATTTGCCGTCCGACGTCCACACCGCCCCTTGGCTTACGCTCTCCTCAACCTGCCACGCCGTCGTGTCGTCATTGACCAGCGTCAGCCGGATCAGGCGCCCGACGTCATCTTCGGCAAATAAATTCGCATCTGCCGTCAAAGTGACGGTTCCGGTCGTTCCGCTCACGGTAATCTTAATATCTTCGATGTTAACGTGATCCCATGGGCCGTTTAAGAGTTCCCAGTCCTCAAGCCGCCAGTCGTCGTTGGCATAGCGCACCAGCTTTTTCATATATTTCGGGTGGAAAATATAAAGAACGTCGCCCATTTGCGTAAATTGCAGATTATAACACTCAAGTTCCGCGTTCCAAATATCCTCAAGCGTATAAGGGCTTTCCAACTCATACACCGCATCGTCTTTCAAAACCTGTCCGTGGTTGGCAAACAGGCGGATGTATTTGTCGCCGAACTCAAGCATAAAACCGGCGTTGCCGGCAAACTTAAACTTGATCAAATCGGCTCTTTTGCTTGTTTTCTCTGCCATCCTAAGCCTGCCCCAGATATACAATCTTTACATAACCGTTGGTACCGCCGGCACCGTTTTCGCCCAAATCTCCCGCCTTGCCGCCGGCGCCAAATCCGTTTTGCAGCAACGAGGTCGTCGATTCCTTTTTGCCGGCGGATTTAATGGTGGAAGAAATGATTTTTAACGTACCGACTTCCAATTTGCCGCCGTCACCGCCGCCTTCGGCATAAGTTCCTGTACCGTGGCCGCCGCGGCCGCCCCACAGATCAATCAGGCTCTTTCCCTTAAAAGCCAGATAAGTCAGGCCGTTGACTTCCAGCGCGGAAGAGTAACCCCACCACTCGCCGCGGGTTGCGTTGCGCCCGCTGGCCCATCCGCCGCGGCCGCCTTCTCCGACTTTGATCGTGTATTCTCCGGCCTCCAGCCATACCTTGCCGGCAAATGCCGCACCGCTGCCACCGTTACCGCCGTACCATGCATGCGCACCGGCAGAACCGCCGGCACCACCGCCCGCACCACAGCCAGACAAATGATAATAGCCGCTGATTTTTACTTTCAGCTTATAAGTACCCGGTTTGCTTTTATCAAAGATGACTTCGTTTAAGGCATAACCGCTCTCATCCAAATCAATATATAAAATTGTCGACCGCTCAATCGTCTGGCTGCCGCTTTGGGTTTTGTAGCCGGGCTTGGACACGGTCCAGGTAACCAAATCGCCTTTTTGAACTTCAATTTTGCTTTGTTCAATACCGTTGATGACGATTTTGGCTCCCGTTTCCGCGGTGCGGATTTCAAAACTCATTGCCAGCTTAACCGTAATTTCCGTGTCCGCGTTAACCTGAATACTGTCGGTTTTTGTATCAAAGCCGTCTTTCATCACCTCATAAGCCGCCGTCGCGCCGCGGGTAACCACCGCCGGATTTTGCCGCAAACTGTTGATGAAGACGTCCGCGTCTTCGGGAATTGTCTTAACCGTTAACGTCGCCCGGTAGAGCGTGGAAACCAAAGAGATGTTCAGCGTCGTGTCTTCTTCGACAATATAGCTGCCGTTCACCGGGAAATAACCGTCGAGTTTGACGGAATAGCTCACTTTCTCGCCCGGCGCCACATAAAGCTCATCGGCAATTTCGTTGTTGATGTAAACAATCGCCTCTGAAGGCGTCGGCACAATCTTAAACAAAACCGCGTCCACTTCCTTGACCGGTGCCACGAAATGCGACCCGCCGCGGCGCTTCACCCCGCCTTCGACCTGCGGAATAAAATTCAGCATTTTGGCCGCCGAATAATTGTATTTCGGCAAATCGATCCGCCCTTCCAGCCACGGACTGATCTCGCCGCCGTTGAATTGATTTAAGACCGGTTTTACCATTCTTCGTTTCTCCACGTGTCACGGATGGTTACCCAGCTGTTGTCCGGCATCGTTTCCATATCGCGGACAATCTCGTTGTTCATTTGCGCTTGGGTAATGTATTTTTCAAACTCGGCCAGAAAAAGCTGCTTATAATCCGCCCCCTGCTTAATCCGCACGCTCATCTCGGCGGCAATCAGGGCAATCAGCGCTTCTTTGAACAACGGCGTGAAAAGCTTCGGATCCGAAACGTCGGCAATATAAGTGATATTGATATTGCCGGGCTGTTGGCAAAGCATCCGGTTGCCTTCGATCGAGTAACGAACGTCCGGGGCAACCACCGCATCGCTCACGTTCGGCATTTTATAAAACTCGCCGAAATCCTTTAAGACCAGATAATCAGCCGGCAGGGCATAAGCATAAGCAAACAGCGTCGACCCCGTTTCCTCGTCCAATTCGGCCAAACGCGCGCGTTTCAAGGCAAAACGCCAGTAATGCGAGGATAAGAGCATTTTGCGCTGATCCTCATAAACCAGCCCCATCAAATCTCCGTACGGGTTTTGCGAAAGCGACGTGATCGTCCCTTCGCCGATTTTGATCAAAGCGCGGTTGATTATCTCGATACTCATCTTTTCTTAAAAACTCTTTAAAAAAACAGAAGCCGGCAATCCGGCCCCTGTTTTGTTAACAAAAAAGCCCGACGGTTGCGTCAGGCCTCATTTTCGGGAAGTTTGTCGTTTTGGATTTTTTCCTCAAGCATTTTCTCTACTCGTCCCATCACGTTTTCGGTGATTTTGTCTTCCAGCTCGGCAAGAGCCGCCGCCTTCACCTGCTCAAGAACTTTGGCAATCTGCTTATCGGTAACAACCGTTTTGTTTTCGGTTGCCGTCAAACTCTCCTGTGCGTTTGCCTTGCGGAAAAGCTTCGGATTGAGTTTGTCCAAATCCTTTCCTTCAACAACCGCCCCGGCGGCAATAATCTTGCCGCCGTCAAGCGTTTCTTTCAAAGCTACGAATTTTGCCATCTCTCACCTCCTATCTGGCCAGATAACCGAGGGTTACGCAAATAGTGCCGCTTGCCGAACTGTTGCCGGCAACCTTGCCCTTCAGCCAGGTTTTAACATCGGGCGCCAAAGCAATCTGCGCAATCAAATCACCGGCGGCATAATCCCCCACCGTCAAATTCGCGCTTGTTTCCGTTGTCGAAAAACCGCCGTCTTTGACGTCATCACCCAAAATCGTGACCGTAACCGAACCGGCAACCTTGACCGCGCTTTCGGCAATCACGTTGACGACCAGTCCGCCGTTGGTACCGCCGCCGGCAACAGCCTCGCCGTCAACGCTGGTTTGAGAAATATCCGCAACCGCCAGATCCTCTCCCCACACCCGCAATTTATGTTTATACATTCTTTCTTCTCCTGTTAATCCAAAACCACCTGCGGTTCGTCGCCTGCCATAAACTGGTACGACGAAACCATCGGAATACCGTTCCACTCGCCGATCAGGAAGTTCACACCCTTTTCGGCATTCGTCATACGGATCATTTCCTTTTTGTAAGCCTCTCCCAGCCAGTTCAAAACCCGCGGATGCATCATTATACAAGTGTCACCTTCATCCGCCTGCACCTGCAGCAAAGCTTCGTTAATCTGCCGGATCGTCGGCAGTTTATCTTCGGAAATGTTGACGATTGTCGCACAGGTATAGGGATTCATCAACTGCACGCCGAAGTAGCCTTTGACCTGTGTGGAATAACCGGCAACGCCGTTCTCGTCGTGGCAAAGCTGGCCGCCGTAAAGCGGCTGCACGTCAAGCATGGCCCCCTGCTTAAAACCTTCCGGCGAATACAAGCCGCAACACTCGCCGGGAACCTGCCGGACAAATACTATTGAATACAAACCGTCGGTTCCCCCTGCCGTCTGCACGTTTCCGTTGTCAATCGCATACTGGCGATAATTTGTATAAACAATATGCTTTTCCGTCTGCATGCCGGCTTTGGCAAGAATGCTCGGCATCTGCTTGGCCAGGTATTTGGCCAACCCGCCGAAAGCTACCGCCTTGTCCTGCGGTACGAAAATTTCGCCGCCCATAATATTCAGATCAACCTGCTCCAAGGCGGAACGGGTCGACATTTTCGGCATCGGCGAGTTCATCAGCACAAAACCTGGACCGTTAATTTCGGTTTTCTTTTCCGCGACATTCCACAGCGGATGCGATGCCCGTTCAAACAGCATCCAATCCAAAATCGGTGTTCTTTTTAGCAGATAATTAATTTGCTTCGGCTGTTTTTTTGCATATTCATTCGACAACTCGCGCAAAGTTGCCGGCTCATCAATATTAGCCATTTCTCATTCCTTTCGCTTTTTCAAAAATTTCGGTTAAATAATCGACGGTCGACATTGCCTCGTCTTTCAAAGCCCCGCCGCCGCTCAGGCCTTTGGCCGTGTCTTCGCTCAAAGCATTTCCGAGCTTCAAGCAAAGATCCATAAAGTTCCTGGTGCCGATTGCCGCTTCCATTGCACCGACCGCCTCTTCACCAAGACCAAGAACCGCCGCGCCCCGGCGCGCCAGTTCCTGATTTTTTGCCAGCCCGTCGCCCTGTGCCTGCTGCCAGGCTTCCATCTCGGCTTTGGACCGTTCGTTCCACATTTTGGCCTGCTCTTCCTGCATGTCATCCCAGGCCTTGACCAAACCGGCCGCCGCCTTCTGGCTCAGCCCGTTGTCAAAAAAAGCCTTTTGCATGGTGGCAGCAAAAGGCTTGTCCGCTTCGCGGAAACTGATTTCATACTTGTCCGGCGCTTCCGGCCGGCCCAAACGGGAATAAAGTTCGTTCCATTCCTCCGGCTTGTCTTCTGCCGGAATATAAAACTTGTCGGCCGGCGCTGCGTTTTCCGCCCCGGCCTTATCAACCGCCGCTTCGGCAGTGTTACTTTCCGCCGCCGGCTCATCCGGCAGCGTGTCAATATCTTCGCTCATTCCTTTTCCTTTCAAATTTGCGTTAAATCATTAAACAAATCGTCTTCTCTTTTGGCCTCGGTCATGGCCGCCAGGTTAAACACCTCGGTTTCGTCAACCGCCAGCCTTGAGATCAGCAGATCATAAACCCGGCGGCTGCCGGCCATATACGCTACCGCCGCCGCGTCAAAGCGTCCGTCCGCGGAAAAAAGCAGTGACATTCCGCTCTCATTTAACCGCCGCCCTTTAGCACCGACTTCATCCCTCAACCATTCAAGAACGATTTTGGCATCCTCTTTCAATTTGCCGTCAGGCTCAAAAAAAAGGCGCTTTAACGCCCGCACCTGCTTATACTTTGCCCATAAATTAATTATCATGCACCCGCCTCCTTCAAATTCTTCATCGACTGCGACAAAACCGGCGCCGCCTGCAACAGCTGCTCGGCCTGCTGTTGTTGCGCCCTGGCCTCACCAAGCGCCTGAATTTGTTCCGGCGTCCGCAAAATCCGGCTCGGCACGCCTTTGTAGTTGGCAATAATGGTCAAGGCCTCGCCCATATCGATCCGGTCAAGCACCGTCGGATCCACCTGCGAGAGCGACATTGCGCTCTCCAACGTTTCAAACACGCCTTTAATCTCTCCCGCCTGCTGCATATGTACCAGCGGGCTTTCAAACTCAATCTGCAAACTGCCGTCCTCCATCAATTCATCCGGCACTTCGTCCAAAAGCCCGTACTCACGGATAATGTCAATCTCCCGTTCACAATTGCCGACCATCCATTCGGAATTGATCCTCTCGCCCATCGGCGCCAGCAGCATTGCCTTTTCCTGTTCGCGCAAACGGGCTTCCTCGGCCGTCATCTCCTTGGTTTGCGCCAAAGACAGGAAAAGCGGCTGCAAAAAGGCGTTGTGGATCGCCTCCCGCACCTGATTTTGCAACTCCAGTGTTATCGACAGATTGTTGCCGTATTGCATCGGCGCCAAGAGCGGCCGCCCCTGAATATCAATTGCACCGGGAATTAACGCGCCGGCGGTACCGGCTCTGGCGGCGTTGGCAATATTAGCGGCGCTTAAAATCGGCGGATTGCCCTGCAGTTGCCCGGTCCGAAGCACGGTTTTGCTCATTTCATTGATGGTGAGGATATCGAAAAAGGCCTGCAATGCCGGACTGTCGCCGTATGCCGACCCGGGGATCCCCAGATAATGCGGCACCATATAAGGCTGCGTGCGGTAGCCGCTCTCATAGATCAATTCTCCGCCCTCGTCGTCCAGATTAATGTGATACGACACAAACGGCATTCCCGAATAATCCTGCCGCAAAGGCTTCCGATCCTCACGCGGCTCCACCACATGCAACAGCCGGACATTGCTGTCCGGCTGCTTTTCAAATCGTTCCTTCATCTTCGCCGTCGCCCGGCTGCCAAATTCCTTAATCGCCTGCCTCAGCGACATTTCATATTCCCGATAGACCGTATCCACCCGGTTAAAACGGTTCACGTCACAATAGATTTCGGCCATCAAAATCGTGCGGTAAGAAATGCCGCGGCCGACGTTGTCTTCAACCAGCCACGGCGACTGTCCGTACAATCCCAGCTGCGTCAGCATCATATCCGCCTCGCTTGAGAAGCTGGATCCGGCGGCATAACGAAACTTAAACAGCAAATTGTTGACGTATTCCAAAAAACGCCGAACGGCATCATTGTCGTCCAGCCCCGGCCTGCTGGCTTTGATCCGGTGATAACGCTGATTGCTCGGCACCAGAATTGACTTTAATGCCGCGGCAAAACGGGTCAGATCGGAACGGGCAGTCGTATCAAACACTTTTTGTACAAAACGTCCCTTATCATCTTTAATATAGATTCTGGAATTGATCGAACACAATTCGGCCGCCTTGTCCCAGTACGGCTCCCAGAATTTCCGTTTGTCTTTCAGCGCCGACAGCCTTTTCAAGGCATATTTCACCCGTTCTTCCGTCATGCTTTCAAGCCCCCAGCGTGGTTTTGGTCGTGGTTATGCCGCCGGTCGTCGTCTGTCCCGACAAAAACTGACTGGCCGCACCCTGACGGCGTCTCCGGCGGCGTTCTTCTTCCTGCGTTTTGGCAGAATTGTCGATTACTTCGGGTTTCACTTCTTCCACCACCGTCGGCGCCACCTTCGGGCTGCCCCCAATAAGCGAACTCATCTCTTTCTCCTGAAATTTGAAAATTAAATATAAATATTACCGTCGACAAAACCGCCTGCTACATCGTCAACATAGACGTTGCCGTCCACGAACTCAGTCTGCACAGTTTGCAGCGAAGACGGATAAAACGCTTCGGCAAACGTCAACGCCAGCGCGTCACCTAAATCCGGCGAAAAGCCCAACCGCGTTTTGATTATTCTCTTTTCTTCCAACATCAGCCGCCCGCGGTTGTCAAACCCCTTGTTAACTGCCGTCAGATCCTCCAGAATCCCCGGCATATCGGTAAGAGAAACGCCGCTCTCGGTTTTCAGCCAGTCGTTCAAACGCCCCCACATCTCCGCCCGCCGGTTGGCATAACGCTCGGTGTCCTGCGCTTTTGATCCGAAGTTTACTTCCCGCACCACTTCCTGATAACCGCGGTCGATCAGCAAATCAATCACCCCGGCGCCGTTTTGTCCGGCGTCAATATTAACCCGCACCGGCTTCTCTTCCCGAATAATCCGCACAATCAGGTTGGCCACCGCCACCGTGTCCAGATGTTTATAGGTCTGCATCTTGCAAGCCTGCCGGCCGCGGCGGCGGCAAATTGCCGTCCGGTCGTCGCCAAACCGCGCCACGTCCACCCCGACAACAAGCGGCAGCATGTTGTTGGCGTTGTCAATCTTAAACGCCAGCGCTCGGTGAACGTCGGCGCTCGAGATAAGCTTCAGCGTTCCCTGCGGCAGCGGATCCCCTTCCCAAACATGAAGATAGCTTTCATAATCCTCGCGTTTGCATTTCTCCGCCTGCAGCTTTAACTCTTGCGGGCAAAAAGGATTGTCATAATAATTGACTTTGCGCACCAGCGTCCGTTCGTCCGGGTTAGCGGCCAGCGCAACCCACAAAGCGTCGGTCTCCTCTTCCCTGTTCATCGAAATCCAGATTTCCGATCCGTCCTTGCGGATGGTCGGATCCAAAATTTTCCAGCTTTTTTGGGTAATTGCCTGTCCCTCTTCAATCCAGCAATAATCTACGCCTTCCAGCGACTTGATGTTCTGGCTGTTTTGGTCGCGCAACCCTTTGAAAATAAACCGGCTGCCGGTTTTAACGTTGTCGATCCGGTCTTCATAAAACCGGTAACCGGGCAGTTGATACAATTCAATTCGCTCTTTCAACAGCTTGTAAACGGAATCTTTGATTGAATCCTGAATTTCGCGCAAACAGGCGACAAATATTTTCTTTTGCGCCCCCAAAAGCGCCAGACTGTCGGCAAAGGCATAAGACTTGCCGCCGCCGCGCCCGCCGTAATAAAACTTGTAACGCCATCTCTCCGTCAACAGCGGCGCAAAAGCTTCAGGTATTTGCATGTCCGCCATCATTGCCGCCGTTTTCCTGCTTTTCATCTTCCGCCCCGCCGGCCATATTTACAAACCGAACCGTCACCCCGCCGACCTCGCCGCTCAGATTAATGTCTCTATCATCATTCCAACTGCTGGTTTTCCAGTTTTTCATATTTTTAAGAATAAACTCGGCCTTGTTACCGGGCTTTCCTTCCGCCGCCTGCCTTACCCAAAACTCCTCGACAATTGCTTCATACTGGTTTACGATATTTTCAAAGCCTCTTTTTTTCCCATATGCATAAAAAGTCGTTTTTCGTATCCCGCAAAAAACGCAAAAGGCCTCCAAGGTCGTCGGCGCCGGAACATTAACTCGCAAAACCTCGCTCTTACCCGGAAACTCCACAATTCGATTCAGACTGTGCTCAAGAAAATCATAAATCTTCTCGGCCAATTCCTCGGGCGTTTTAAATTTAGGAGGCCGCCCGCCCAGCGGATATTTTGCTTTTATTTCCTCTTTTGTCAGCATTTTTGCCCTCAAACCGCCTCGTTAAAGCCCCATATTTAACCACCCGCAAGCCCTTATTTTTCAAGGCCTTGCGCTTATATTTTTCTCTCGCGCGCGTATTTTCGAGTAAGAAAACTACCCCACGTTGACGTTTCCACGCAAAAACCCCGGAAAGCTTAAGCCCTCCGGGGTTTCCAACAATTTTTTAAGCGAGAAATATCTGAACAAACCGTTTTGTTTCCCAAAAAACAAAAGCTCCGGTAAGGATTTGCACCTTACATAACAGTCCACTCCCCTCCTCAATCGAGCCTTGACAAATCAGCTATTTCACTGTGTCATTGTCAGGTGGTATCGAACCACTAGAACCGCCTTATCTGCTGTTAGCGTCTACCTATTCCGCCACGGAAGCAAAGTCTAATAACAAGCTCTCGCTTTTTTAACTTTTAGTCTTCGTTTTTTAAGAAACAATCTGAACCCATTTGTTCATCATATAAAAATTATAGCGCAAAACTGCAAAAAATGTCCAACACAAAAATGTTTAAACATGTTTAAACATTTGCTGTGGATAACTTTTTTACAAAAAAGCATTGACATGTTACCAAAAGTAACATATAATGAATTTATAAAAGGAAGCCAAAGGGGCAGGCCTTAAAATTCTAAAGGAGAATTAACATGAGATACACTTTCGATCAGATCAAAAAAGCAGCAGAAAAAGACAATTATAATAAAACAGACTGCAGCAGTCCTGCCGACATATATATCACACGCCACATAAACAACTGCGTCCGCGCCGGCGATAAAAAAGCAGCAATAGCATATTTAGAAAAAGAAGGTTTATTAAAAAAATGACCAAAAAAGGATACCTCACCGCCGCGGAATATCGCACCATCCGCCAGACGCTCGGCTTCAGTCAGGCTGAAGCCGCCGCATTTCACCGCGTACGAAGCGTCATCACCATCAAACGCTGGGAAAGCGGCAAAAGCTTTGTCTCAGAACTTGCCTGTAACAAAATCACGGCCCTGTTTGAGCAAATCAATCAGGTTGTCAAAGAAGGTGTTGAAAAAATATTTTCCGCGGCAAAGGATACGCAGATTGTCCTGATTGTCTACCCGGAGGGCTGCCGCGACCTGATTCCGGGACTTGGCGACTTGCCGCTTTCCGTGCACACAGCCATGGTTCGGCGAACATACATCGCCGCCCGTGAGCTCGGACGCAAAGTCGGGCTGGTAAATTTTAACCCGCAATCATATTTTTCTTTTCTCGCCGCCAACAACCTCAAAGACGGGCACGATAGCCGTTCGGCTTGGGCGTGTTTTGAATACGACCACGAAAAAGAAGCCGGGGATTAACCCCGGTTTTTCACAAATTCGGAAACACCGTCCAAAGCCCATGGTCTTTGGCGTTCATCAACACTTTCAGCATGCCGCGCTGGTAGTCGGCGGACAGCGTCGTCCTTGAGGTCCCGTCAATTTTGAACTCCGCGTCCAAAACATGCATCAACGTCTTAAAGCCCATGCCTCCCGCACGGAAAAACACCACCAGCTTTTCCCGCCGCGACAGTCCGCCAAACCAGTTGTCCATCACCGTTCTCGCATCGTCACAGTCACGGTTGTCAGCGGCAATCATATCATCGGCATCACTTGCCCACAGGTGCGACGGAATCATCAGCCCCAACGCGCAGACAAACCCGCTCGGTCCCGGACGGCTCTCCAGCCGGTGAATCTCCACCGCCCTCTCCAGTTTCCTTTTGCAAAGCTCCATTTCCGTCATTTATGCCTCCGCAATTCTGATACAGCAGTTTTTATAATCCGGGACTTTCTTAAAAGTCCGCCGACGCCGACTGTTTTTTTCTCCGATCGGAATAATCCCGAGGAGTAACGCCGGCGTCAAGACAGACAAGCGCCGCCAGTTCTTTGATCCGCGGCAGTGCTTCACGGGTTGCTCGAATAACCGTTGCCGGGTTGCGTCCGAAACCGCACCCGATTTTCACCGTCGAAAACCCGGCCATCCGCAAAGCACAATAAAACACAATTCTGGCGGTGACGGCCTCAAACTTCCGGCTTCTCCCGCAAATAACCTCATCCGGCACCCCGGTCTTAAAGACAACCTGTTCAAGCAAATTGTTCCATAAAAAAACCTTAGCTTCCGTCATCTGCTCCTCCTTGTTTCAACCGCGCCCGCCGCAACAGCTCTGCCGACAGGCTCTCCGTCCGTCCCTGATTTTCGGCAAACCTGAAAATCAGCCTTCGGATCCACCATTTCTCAACCGAACGGCCCGTTTTCCACGCCTTCAGCTTGTCCTCAACCCCGCGGATCAGAAAATCATCCAAGAAATTCAAATCCGCAATCTTCGGGTCCAGAAAATCAAGCCGAAAATCCGGCAAGATCACCACTTCATCGCCATCCGGCCAGCGCTTTGGCGGTTGGTCTTTGTCCCATCCGCCGCCGCGCACATGAACACTTGCCGAGCTTTCTCCTTCCCCCGCGCCGGGGGAAGGCCGGGTTGGGGGCCGCTTATTGCCGCCTTCAGGCGGAACATTGCCGGTTTCCGGCATCTCCCTGCCCTCCGCCGGCAGTCCGAAAGCCCGCGCTTCCCATTGCCCTTTGCCCATTGCCGCCAAAGCGTCCGGCTTTGGCTTCCCGGCGCTCTCCGCCGCCGGATCCGCATCAGGCGGATCCGGCTTATTGCCGGCGTCCAAACGCCGGTTACTGCCCTCCGCCAGCACGGCGGCAGGGTTATTGCCCGTCAGGCCGTCTGACGGGTGATCGTCCGGCGGATTATCCACAACCGGCCTGTGGATAACTTGTTTTCCCCCACACCCCCTTTCCTCAATAACAACCGAGTGTTTAACGAGGTTGTTATTTAAACCAATAACCCCATGCGATCGCATACTTTCGCTCAAACCATTGCTGGATAAGGCTTCATCGACAGTCTTCGTCACCGCTTTCATCATCGTTTCGTCACCGTTCGACAGCTCTTCGTCATCCATAAAATCAGACGAAACGCCCATGTTATCTACAACCGCCTCTTCTTTTTTGGCAACCCTTTCGTTCCTTCCGGCAGCGGTGGCGTCATCTTTGTCGTTACCTACCAACTCCGAACAATCTACTTCCTTAATCCGTCCTTTTTTGGCGGCATAAGCTTCCCGCCAACGACGGTTTCTTTCGGCGGCCCCTCTTCGTTTCTCCCAACCGGATAGAGCGTTCTGAGTGTTGGCTAAAACCTTCTGTAGATATCGTGAATTATATTCTGTGATGGTTTTATAAACCATTTTGAAAGCCACCTTCGCCACCGGCGACAAATCAGAAATGTCAAACCCTTCGCCGGTTTGATGGATTTCCCAATATCTGGCGTAATCGTCAATAGCGCATATCACTTCGCAAAAGACCTCCGGCGGGAAATCCCCCAGCAGGGCATCCCGCACGGTTCTCGGTACCATGAACGCATCTCTGATCAATTCCGCCATTGTTTTATTACCGCTTTTGCTTGCCTTTGTTCAGAAAATATCTTTTATTGCTTTCGGCCAAGTCGCGTTTTATATGGTTCCATACGATCCGTGCAGCGGTGGACATTTCAGGCAGTTCAAAACCGTCGTCCGTCTCCCACTCATCCCAATACCGGCAATAATCCCGCACCAACGTCATCACTTCGGCCATAACAGACAGCGGGATATCTTCCAGCATATCCATAATATCAACCAGTGGCACTTCATAAAATTCTCTCGTCATATCTCATCCTTCCTTCAATAATTTTTTTACAAGCGACAAAATATCCGCCAAAAATTTTTCTTTGTCAGCAAATGCACGAAAATAACGCTCGCCCGTACGAACTTCTTCTATAGAATACCTCGCACCGCCTTGTCTCTCATATTTCAATACCCGAAAGACACAGCCGTCTAAAGCATCCGAACGATGGTAACCGGAAACATTTTTCACAACCTTCTTCGACCGTTTGAGCGCTGGCGAGATTATCCGTTTCTTCGGCGGACACACCTTTTCAAACCGTACAAAACCACTTTTTGGCTCTGCCCGCATCGTCGTTTCATCAATAAAAATCACTTTACCGTTTTTATAATCGGGAATCGCCTTCTTTAACGATTGCGGTTGTAACACCGATTGTCGGACACGGCTCTTTTGTGTTGTCAGCGACGGACGACCGCGACGACGCACTTTTATTGATTTATTACAGTCGGATCCATCATCGGCAGAAGTATCTTGTTTTCCTTTTTTTTTATTCCGAGATTTAACGTAACGTTCCCTTGCTCTCTCCTTGTCACAGACTTTACAATAATAACACAAGCCGTCACGGCTTTGTTTGTTGCGGGAAAAGTCTTCCACCGGTTTCAATTCCTTGCACCTTGCGCATCTTTTCAAAAATTGCTCAGTCATAATTTCTCCCTTAAAAAATTGTCCGGCTTGCCTGATTTTCACTCTCATATGCGGTCTCTAAAAACCGTTTCCCCTCGAGTTTGCGCCATCGCTCGGATCAGGCATCACGACAGACGGCCGGCCGCCTGCTAGGAAATAGGGGAAATATTATTATTTTTTTTCTATGATAACTTCCGAATCCTCACGGCAAGGCATTATTGCAACTCTGACATGGAAATCCTGACTCTGTATAAAACCAAGCAACGCACCATCAGCACCCTGAAGTCCAAACGTCGGTGCTGCCCTTACACCCAATTTTGCCAACGCCGAAGCCAACTTTGAAGTTAATGCTAAATTAAAACTTAACCGATCAGTTTTTTGTTGCGCACAAACCAAAACCTTTTGATAGTCAACCACCTTATCCGTATTTTGAAAATCCAAACGTAACGGTGTATCATTAAACAATTCCATTATGATCCGATTATCCGCGGTCAATTCAATAACCGAACTATATAAAGCTTCGTTGTCATTTTTTTTCCATTTAATAATCCCCTTCAAATCATCAGGAATATGAATAATGCAATCATCTCCTTCGTAGAATTCAGGTTCAGTTTCCACTACCTCAATTAAAATGACCCCATTTGAAGCCCAAAACACAGGCCCATATCCTTTTTTACATTCAATAAAAACGGTATTGAGTTCTCTGTCTTTATCCCCTGTTATACAAAAAAGACATTTCAATATACGGTTATCGACTTTGATTTTATTCATCAACTTCCCCTTTCTTTAACAAAAAAATATTTATATTCAGGCCTATGGCAACCGCACCCAGCATCACTCACCACCATTTTTAAACAAAATCATTGCAACAAGGATCATCCAAAACATGTTGCTTAAAAAAGAAAACCACATCCACCGGTTTGCCCGACGAATACCGGAGTACAACGCCCGCCGCCAATATTTCAAAGCCTGGCACCAGCCGTCGGTTGCCATCTCACAACTGTTCTTTAATAAAACAACAAGCGTTTTTTCTCTTTCCAATTGTTCCCAAAGCTCCTTTAATTGCTGCTTTAATTCCGATTTTTTATTTTTCTTCCTGCTCATTTTCTTTAACCCTTGAAAAAATTATAAAAACAAAAATGACGGCGGCACTGCCGCTGTCATGCCGTTAATCATCGCCATCGCCGCCATCTTCAAAACAAAAGTCATCGGCAGTTACCATTCCTCCGGTAATATTGATAATTTTTCGCATGTTTTTTCTGGTCGGCATTCCCCGACCATTGATGTAATAGCTTATAATGCCTTGCGTAACGCCTATCTTTTTTGCAAAATCGGCTTGCGACATTTTCTTTTCCTTCAAATATTCGCATAGTTTCATTTATTTTTACCTCCTTTTCTTAATATAAAAAATTTTGATACAAAATCAAGTAAAAAAAAAAAAAATTATTTATATTATTTTTATTTGCTTTTTATTAATTTTTTTAATAAAATAAAGATATGAAAAACAGAGTAAGAGAAATGCGCCTGGAGAAAGGCCTGTCACAGAAAGAACTGGCAAACCGCTTAGGCTATGTCCAGCCTACGATTGCGGCTATTGAACGGGGACAAACCGCTCTCAATATAAAACAGATGGCCGAAATATCCAAAGCACTTGACTGTGAACCTTATGAACTGCTGCCGCTTGAGTGGCAACCGCAACCGTTGACAGAAGAGGAAAAGCAATTGCTTGCTCTTTTTCGTAAAAAAACTGGCAATAACGAATAACCGAACGTTCTTCACTATATTATTGCTTCCATAAAATCCTAATTAACTAAAATCAGGAAAGGAAGCAATATGACTGATGCTGATAAAAAAATTTTAGTAGAAATAGTTAAACAAACCATTTTTGAAATCTTTGACGAAGAGACTATCGCACAAATAGATCTCTGCCTTCGTCGCATAATTGCCGATGAATTGGATAAGCGGCGAGAAAACAAATAGTTTGTTAAAAAAAATACTGCGAAAAAGCAGTATTTTTTTTGCGCTATAAAAAAATTTTTTATATTTTTTCTCCTTGAAAAATAAATTTATAGATTTTTTTGATATTTTCTCTTGACTAGATATAAAAATTTTTGATATCCTGTTTTCAGGAGGTAGAATCATGAAAAAATATATTAGCAATGAAATTCTAAACCATTTCGACGCAACGTACCAAAAACCGGAACCGTCACTTTCGGCGGCGGATATTACCGCGGCAGCCGTTCTCGGTATCGTCCTGGCTGTGGTTTTTCTGGGGAGTCTGTTATGAACTGGCTGCCCTACCCTGATTTTAAGCCGCTTAAAACCGATCGTTATACCGATTTTGCGGTGCTCTATCCCAACGCCAACTACAACGGCCGTGAAGGCTGTCCGCGATATATCCCGGATATTATGAACTGGGACGGAGAAAAGTTCTTTTTTCTAAACGAAAAACATCGGCCCCGCTACTGGTGCCGGCTGCCGAAAATTCCCGGATCAGGAGAAGAATAATGGAAAAGCCTCAAAAAACGGCAAATAAAAAACTCTGTTCAACCTGCGGCGAAATGCTGCCGTTCTCGGCCTTCAACCGCGACCGGAAAGCCAAAGACGGGTTGACGCACAATTGCCGCGAGTGCCGCAAAATCGCCGCCCGCGAGTATCGTAAAAGCTTAAAATGAAAGTAAGGCATTAGCTCAATTATCTTGAGGTACAACACTCTGAAATTATGCAAGGTGCAAATCCTTGCCCCTCCGCCAGATTTTGAAAGGAAACTCAATGGTAAAAATTAATTATATCGACCTTTTCTCCGGCATCGGCGGCTTCGCTTTAGGCCTGAAACTGGCCGGTATTGAGTTTGAAAACCATTGGTTTTCCGAAATTGATAAAAATGCAATTAACATTTATAAAAAACACTTTCCTCGTGCGAAGGAATTGGGCAATGTCAAAACAATTAGAGATGTTTCCGACCTCAAAGCCGACCTCATCACTTTCGGATTCCCTTGTCAGGATCTTTCAATTGCTGGCAAACGAAGAGGTCTTGAAGGCACAAGAAGCGGCCTGTTCTTTGAAGCGATCCGGCTTGTCAGACAATTGCGCCCCCGTTATTTTATCTTTGAAAACGTCAAAGGCCTGCTTACAAATAACCGGGGACAGGACTTTGTCAGATGTTTGCGGAAAATTGCCGACCTTGGGTTTTATGCCTGCGAATGGCAACTTGTTAATACTGTCTGGTTTTTACCCCAAAATCGTGAACGACTGTATTTTGTCGGACATTTTGGAGGAAACTCCGGACAACAAATATTTCCTCTCGAAAGCAGCAACAGCGCGACTGATGAAATACAAAGACAATATACGAATACCATTACAGCCCGCTACAATCAGGCAAGAAACCAGGGATCGTTCATTATTGAGAATAAACAGCATACGTCAGTTCAACAGAATAACATAGTATGTCCTGTCATCTCGACACGCTTCGTCAACAAGAAACAAAACGACCGCGTATTCAAGGAAAACGGCGAACCGTCATTTACGCTGACCGCGTGCGATAATCCCGGTCTTTATGACGGACAAGCCATCCGTAGACTCACACCGCTGGAATGTGAGCGCCTGCAGGGTTTTCCTGATGGATGGACGGAATACGGCACCGACGGTAAAAAAATATCGGATACCGCCCGCTACAAGGCTCTCGGCAACGCCGTCAGTGTCCCGATACCACAATATATAGGAACCAAAATTTTAGAAATAGAAAGGAAAACAAACAAATGACCAAAAACCTCGAAGAATTAACATCAAACTGGCAGGACGAGAAACTTGACGACGGATTGTATTATATCCGTCTTGAAAACGGGAAAACACCTATAGCTGAACTCGAGACTTGGTGTAGATACGATGATGAAGTGGAGGAACCTTATAAAACCGAACAAGAATTTTTCGGGTATCCGAAAGATATAATCAGCGAAGTTCTTTCCCCCATCCCGTCCTATGACCATTTTGTTGAACTTAAGAAAAAAGCCGAAATTGACCGGCTTAAAAAGGCACTAAAATTTTACGCTAAAGGAAGAAATTATAAGAAGTATTTAGTTTCTCTTCCGACAGGTATAAGCGGAATGAACTATATTAAATGTTTTGTTACGCTTAAAGACCGAGGAGAGATTGCGCAAAAGCCTTAAACGGCGAAAGTGAGGAGTAAATGGTTTACGCTAGGCTGCATTTAATTTGTGGTAACTGCGGAAACTCTGACCCAGATGAATTTTCCGCAAAATACAACAAAGGGGACAACTTAACACCTGCAACAATATATATCACCTGTGCAAATTGTGGAACACTTCACGATTTAGCAGATAATGCAGAGATTAAACCTCTGGATAACGAAAGTGAGGACTGATGTATGTATTAATCCATTCTATGTTTTACGCAATTATTTTTTTCGGAATAGCTATTTCTATCTGGAAGGAAGGTTCGTGGGATAAAAAAGCTTTCTTGTATGATCCTACTGCAAGATTCTTAATGCCGATATGCTTTGTGATGGGGACATTTTGTTTGTGCGGCATGTATATCGGCTATGATTGCGTGAGAAATGCTTGCGACATACACAAAGCAGAAATTAAAAGAGAAAGTTTAACAATAATGAGGGGCAATAATGAATAAATACGAGCCGCCCTATTCTGCCGAGATCCGGGCTAAACATTGTGAGCCGGACGACGAGATAGACTTCGGCGAACGATATTGCACCATCTGCGGTTGCGTTTTGAGCTTTGATGAAGAAGACATTTGCAACGATTGCCTGTTTGAGAGCAGCCGCCCGCTCACAGGTGAAGAAATCAAAATTTTGAAAGGACAGAAAGATGAAACTCGTTGAAATTAAAGACATCCGCCCCGGACAAATAAGAAAAGTTACAGCTTTTAATCAATGGAAAGACGAAGAAGAATTTGAAGTTTTGGCCGTCATTGAGGCGTCTGGGCTTGGTGAATATGCAGAATTTGACACTTATGCTGAGTTTTATGACATTAAAACAAAACAGTTAATGGAAGATGATTCTGAAGAATTGCGCTTTTATGAAAACGGCGAACTTATCGGCAAGCTAGGCATTACCCACCGCACTGAGGACGGGAAACTGGTCGAAATTCCAAGAACAGCCGAATTTCAAATTGATGATGTTGTCAAATTCAAATGGTGCGACCCACGACTTTATGTTATCAACCGCGAAATCGACTTCGGCATCAAGGAAAGCCACCCAAACAACGCTTGCTTTGAAGCCACAAACGACCTCTATGGAAGCCGCCAACTGGTGGATTTTGAACTCAAACGTGTCGGCATCCTCGGCGTTACCCACGAATTTGTAAACGATCGGGAGGCTTGATATATGTGCGTATTCTCTATGGTGGGAGGCTGCAAACACTGCGAAAATCGTGAACAATGCAATGCAGAACTTAAAAAACTTTTAGAACCAGAAATTAAAAAGATGTTCGAAATTATAGCAAATACTATCAAAGACGAAATTATAGCAAATACTATCAAAGAAAGGAACTCCGAAAATGATCAAACCGGGACAGATTTACAAAAATGATGATGTTGTTACTTCGATATACGTAGTTACCAACGTCATTTATGGTAAAGATAGAAATAAAATTTATTGTATTTATGAAGACGGAAGTTGTGGTCAAATACCAAATCATTTTTTAGAACGCTCAGAACTTCTAAAAACATTTTCGACTTGGCAGGAAGCCGTCAACTCTCCTGAATTCAAAGGAGAAAGACATGACTAAAACCGACCGAGAGATTGAACTTGAGAAAAAGCTTTCGATTGCCGTTAAGGCTTTGAAATATTATGCAAACTCTAATTGTTGGAATGATTGTTTATATAATGGCCGCATAAAAGTTAGCGCTTATTTGCAAACCGCCGGCTATAAAACTGCCCAGCAAGCATTAAAGGAGATTGAGAAATGCGTAAAAAATATGGATTAACACAGCACGAGCAAAAATTATTAAGTAAAGCTCAATACTACCAAAACAAAGCCTCTGAAATGCACAGAAAATTTGCCGATAGTCTACAAAATAGGTTTTACAATTCAACCACGATCAGCGAGTTTGAAGAGTGGGATTTATGGACATTAAACGAAAGCGGGGATTGTTCAGGAAGTGAACAGGAAGCACTGTTTTGGCGAAAAGTAAAAGAGGAGGAGCAGGATTAATGTATGTGTACAAAGATCAATATAACACTAAAGAATTTAGAAATGCTCTTCGACGTCTCGAAAAAGCTATTAAAGATATCAACGACATGGGTTTTGTCCCCTTTTGTGGTGGGAACGTTAATATTCATAGAAAAGAAGACGCTTATCATTTTTCAAATGAAAATATCGTTGCCGTTTTAGACGGTGTGTTTGCAGAAGGAGGAGATTATTAATGGCATATTTAGAAGAACTGCTGCCCGAGTTCAGAAAAGGGGCCAAGATTAGAAAGAAAAGCTGGGATAAAAGAGATTATTCTTATTATAAGGATGGACGTATTTACGACCAGAACAATCAAGCTATGTATAGTTTTTCTGCTAAAGCTCTTTCGTATGACGGTTGGGAATTTTATAAAGAGCCCGAGCCTGACTGGGACTACATCATTAAGAACAAATGCCTTTGCTGGTTTTGGGATGATGATAAATGTAAATATATTGGGTATTTGCAACAATTGCTTGATAAAAAATTTTGTGGGTTAATAGGTTTTAATCTGGTTTCAATGAAAAACTGCCGCCCCGTCCGCAAAGATGAAGTCACTTTTTACGAGGATAAGGAGAAATAATCATGAAAAAAATATTTTTTGTCGTTTTAGCTTTAGTTTTATTTTCAGATTTTGCAAATGCAAGATTTGGTGGAGTTAGAATCTCCAGAAGTTTCAGTCGTCCATCTATAAGTCGGAACTATAGTCGTTCAGCGACAAGATCATCAGCAAAACCAGTGGTAAAGACTTCAACCCCAAAAGCATCTCAGATTAAAAAACAAGTAGCTGAACGACCTCAAAAAGAAAATCCAGGACATCAAGCCTCATCTGGTAACCTTTTGCCTTGGATTTTTTATGGACACACTATTAGCCGTAGTCAGAGTAATGGAAAAATATCTTGTGATTGCTCTTCATTGAAAGATAAATCAGAGCTTTATCAAGAATGCTTAAGGCAATGCCCAAAGTCTAAAAAAATAAATAGTTTTTACGAGGATAAAAAATGATCATCCATTGTTTCAACATCTTCAGCATCTGCCGGGCCATCTGTAATGATGAGAGCCTGTCCGAGAAAAATGCGCCAAATAAAATAAATAAGTATTTGATTTATATTAATAATATATAAAAACACGAATCGAGTTTGCAAAAAGTTTACAACTTTACTTTCTGTATAACCTTTCACAAAATAATCACCGCCTCGGTGATCATATAAACATGCCGGATCGACACGGTTGGCCATATCCGGCCGATATATCCAAACCTTCATTTGCCGCATACCTCCAGCTCCTGCCGAAGTTTATCGATCCGGCCGATCCATTCCCAGGTGTTCGGAAATTCCGAATAGTTGGCTTTTTCCAACTCCGCGGCCACTTTTTCACCGGCTACCGGATAAACTGGACAACCCGGACTATAGCCGACCGGCGCGCATGAGCTTAAGCAAATCATCGCGGCCGGCATTAGGGCGAGCGTGAATCTCAGCCTTCTTCTTTTCCACATATCGGATCACCTCAACCTGTTTTTCTACCACTTGAACTCTGGCCTCGCTCCGGCCGACTTCCTGCCCTGCCTCGTAAAAGGCAAAGCAGAGGGCGGCAACCATAAGCATGGTCACCGCCCAGCGTATCAGCTTGTTTACCATAGCAACCCCGCCAGACCGAACCGCCATGCGCATATTGCCAGCACGGCCAGAATTCCCCACAGCAGCCAGTAAACCCGACGATTTTTCAATGCCAACCCGATCAGCCACCGCCAAAACCGGTACCGGCAATTTTTATGTTCATTTTCCATCAGTCAATCCCCTTAAAAAACAAATGATGTCCGCAAACGTAACAAGGCCGCATGCCGGCCGCCCATTTCGGCGCAGCACAAACCTTCGGATTATAATAATGAGTTGCACCGCCGGTCGGATCCGGTTCAAATTCCGCCTCTTCGATCAAATCAATATACGGTTTAAGCTCAATATAAGTCAGTTCTTCCATCTTGCCCCGATTCGGGTCGTTTTTGTTCCAGCAAGAATATTGCCAAGGCTTTTTACAAGTAGCGGCAATCGTTTTGCCGGCATACCAGCGCCCTGATTTAAAACGATTAAAGACGGTATGAATTACCGCCTTTTGTCCTTCCGTCCCCTCGCCTCTGGCCTCGCCCCATACGGTTCGCGCCAGCGTTAAAACATCGTCTTCCGTCACAGCTTTTCTCCTCTTTTCTTTTTGGACTTGTCTTCAAACATCAAATCCAGCTTAACCTTCAGTTCCGTCAGCAGTTGCGTCTGCACGTCGTTTTTCCGCAAAAGCTCGCCGATTGAACGTTCAAACGCATCCATCCGTTTTTCCAGATTGTCGACTTTTGTTTCCTGCCTTGCTTTCCATTCTCCCATTCTGATAAAGTTGCACAATACGCCGATCAGCGCCGAAACACCGGCAAACAAACTCCAATCCATTACTTTTTTTCTCCAACAAAAAAGGGAGCGTTTCCGCTCCCCGTCGTTACAGTTCCTCACCGTGTTCATTATGTTTCATCATCCAAATCGTCTTGGCCTCAGACTTCATCATGTGCCCAACGGCTTTGGCCATATCGGCCACCGTTTCGGACGAGATTTTCTCGCCCTTGTCCAGCTTGGCCTCGATTTTATCCAGCAGTTTCTCGCCGGCATCGCTCAGCCTGCTGTAAAAATCCTCATGTTCGGTTAAAGTTTTCATTTCATGCCTCCCGCTATTTTACGGATAAGAGGCGCCGCCTGCCGATAGACCTCTATCAGCCGGAATTTGCCGTCCGGAACAATCGCCGCCAGATTACCCGAAAGATATTGTTTAATCGTTGAACCTTCGATTTTCCCCTGTTCATCCATCAGCGGCCGCACCAGATTTTCAAATTTGTCAATATATTTCTGGACCTGCCCGGAAATATTGACTTTGAAGATACCGGATCCAACCGTCATATGTTCGGAGGAAACGCCGCCGAACAAATCGGTTAAAATCTCTTGTTCAAAAAGATCAAGCTCTGTTTGCTGCAAGGATTCAATCATAACAGTTTGTCTCCCTGTTCGGCGCGGAGTTCGGCCAGCTGCCGGCGAAGTTCCTCGTTTTCTTTCTCCAGACCTGCCGCATGCCGGCCAAACTCCTGTGCCGTTTCCGCCACAACGTCAACATACTCTCCGGCAAGAGCGGCAAACGCGGGAATTTGCACAAACTCGTCCTTAAAGCGCTCAAACAGCCAGTCATTAAAGGTTGTCATCAGCTGCTGCCGCTTGGCCAGGGCTTTCTCGTCGCCGTTGACAAACGCCTGCTGATCGTTTGACATCCTGTTGACCAGCTCATCAAAACGCTGCCATACCGGCGCCCGCACCGGAGCGCTGCCTTGGCTTTCTATTTGATGAAGCTTTTGCTTAAATTCCTCGATTGCGTCGGTTTTTCCCATGATGCCGCCCTCCCTTTGCTATGCTGACGGCGTAGCCGATTCCGTCGGTGCTTTCCAGTCGTTGTACCGCGGCATGGCGGACGGACAGAGGTTGTCAAGCGGCATAACCAGCTTTCCGGGAACGAAAGTCGCGTTGCAATAACACAGAATTTCGTTTCTGGTCGTGTCAATACGATTGTTGAGATATGCGAAGTTGTCGACCGTCGCCTGTTTATCGACCGCCACCTGCTTGTCCAAAGCGGCAAAGGCTGCCGCCAGTTCTTTGTAGTTGGCGTTGATTTTGTCGTCGTTCTTGTTTGACAACGCAATCGCTTCTTTGTAGACGTCAATGCCGATACTGTCGGTATAGCGTTCGGCTTCCAGCTTGGCAATATGCGCTTCCAAAGCCGAAATCACCCGGCTGTCACCAACCGCGGTTGCACCGGCCGCAACGGCACCGGCATTTCCCAGACCGCCAAACAGGCCGCCCAGCAAACCACCGCCATTTGAAAGCTGGTTAACCAGCGCCACGGTTCCCGGAATAGCCAAACCGAGAGCGGCACCGGCCAGTCCTTTGGAGGCAACGGACTTTTCTCCGTCTGCTGTTTTAATCATCATGATCGTTTCTCCATTATTGTTGAGTTAATGAAGAAAGCCTTCGAAAACTTATTTATAAAAATAACTCCGGATACTTTCTTCATATCCAGAGTACCTGTCACAATAATCATAAAGAACGCCGCCGGTTCTACTTTCCGGGACACTCCAAAAGCCTTGAAATATAAGCCGTTAACAGATCCGAGGACATTTCAAGGGCTTTATTATACCGGCGGGAGATGGTCTTCACCTCCCGCCCTTCCTGCCAGGCTATTTGTTTTTGAGGAATTTTCAAAACGTCAACCTCAATCAAGATTTTCTTTTGCGCTTCCAGCAGCGGAAAAGAATTGATTAAACCGACGGCTTTTTCTTTCGACATGCGTTGAAACAAAAATTTTGCAAATTCCTTTTTAACCGCCGCCTTCATGACGGTCAGGACCGGTTAACGGTCCACTCCTCAAACGTCAATACCGCTTCGTTCGGGAAATTTTCCGCTGCCGGAATATCCCGCAAATATTGTCTGTACGCGCGGTACTCTTCTTTCGCGTCATATTTGATCGGAAAATCGGCCAGCATATACTTGTCTGTCTGACATAACAGTTCGTTCCGCTCTGCCCGCACTTCGGCAGACCGGCGCTTAACTTCAAAATCCGGATCTTCGGCCAAAGCCGTTCCGTTCCATACATAGCGCTCAATGTTTCTGAACACTTCTTCCGAAATTTCCACATTGTCGACGCCTTCCGTCGACTGGCGGCACTCGCCGGCGCCGACCAGTTTATTGTCTTCTATAAAAGCGTAAAACATTCTCCTAATCTCCTACTTTTCGGTATGCAATAACATTGATATAACCGTTGGTCGCCTCGTTGTTGCCGGTATTTGAAAAACGGATCGTCTTGTTACTAACCAAAGCGGCATAAAATCCGGCACAGCGGGATTCGCCCGTCGTCAGAAAAACACCGGCAGTCGGCGAAGACGCAATCGCGTCATAAATTGAGGGATTCAACGCGCCGCGGACCGTAACGATTGAACTCGACGTAAAAAATACGCTGCCTATAATCTCATACAAACCCTCGTCCGGCAAAAAATCCAAAGCAAAAGTCGAAACTTTGTTGGCGCCGATCGTACCGTTTGCCAAAATGTTCTTCGCCGCAAAATAAACCCACGGGTGCGGAAGTTTCGCGTTGCCGACCGACGACAGATTGCTTAAATCCTTATCCGCCAGATTGTCCAAGCTGACACTTGCAACCGCAATTCCGGCGATTGCTTCTCTTCCGGCCGGCGCCAGATTGCTGGCATCCGTTTTCAGCAGGCCGCTCACATCAATATCGCCGCCGCCCGTTCCCGTCGCCGGGGACGCGCCGCCGGCATACAATACGTCATTCATGCTTCTATCCTTTCAATGCTGACAATTGAGGGGCCTAATCCATCAGGATCACGCAAATACAAATCTCCGCCGACCTTTTTAAACATCAGCTGCGCTTTAGCAGGAACAATCCCGCCGCGCTCGTCTTCCGTCGGCTGTCGATCCAAAACGATATACTCAATATCCCTAAGCAACGGCTGGACGGCATAGGTGCTCCCGTCCGCCGCTTCCGTCACCGGTTCCCATGCCCGGGAAAATTTCTTGTTGGCAATAAACATTTTTTCCTCCTTATAAAAAAAGCCAGAGCAAAAGCCCCAGCCAGAAAACAATTAAAATCCTCAACATCAATCCGTTTTTCCCATCACCCATTCGCCGCCTGCGTTTTTATAAACATGCGCCGGAAGCGACAATGATGCCACCTCAACAGCAGAAACGTACCCTTCCGGCAGACTGTCCGCGTTCGGAGCAATGAAATACATGTCTGCCGGCACACGCCGCACTGTCCCGTTGATTTTGATTTCATAAATATGTCCCCAACCGGAAAACAGAGAATTAAACTGAAACTTTATATATTTATATTCCGTATCGTTGGCAAAACTAAGCGTCAGAGTATCCAGCTCATTGTCGGCAAACGTGGTCAGCGGCGTCCAGTCCGAATTGTCGTTTGAACCTAAGATCTCGCCCGAAGCGTAAACCTCGCCGTTGACAAACGAAACCGCGACCCCGGTCGGAACAAAGCCGTCCGGATCATAAAACACAACGCTTTGCGGCGTCGAAGGCGTCCCCGTTTGCCACTTGGTTTCCGTGTTGCCGTCAAAAGCATAATATGCCGGCGCCTGCTCTGCCGTCCCCGAACAGGCCGGATCATTGCCGCCAAGCGTTCCGTTGGCGGAAAGCAACGGCTGCATATATGCCTTGCTCACGGGCTCCCCGCCAGACTTGCCCAAAAATATTTTCAGATCAACCGCCGAACCGTCGTCCGTATAATTGATCAGATTGCCGCCTTCCTCATAAGGCTTCATCACAAGCGTTTGCGACGGAATTACCTTGCCCTCACAATAAAACGGCTGCGTGATCAGCCGCATATAATCGGTCAGATAAACCCTGACCTCCGGCGTCATGTTTGCCGACGACAACGTGCAGGAAACATTGCCGCTGACCACCTCCAAACGAAGCTCCTTAATACCGCTGTAGTTGCTGTCGTTTGCCAGCATATAATATATATAGGCCGCATCGGCACCAACTTCCAACTCAATCAAAGACGCCGCGGAAGAAGGTACCACTACTTCCTTCACCAGCGTCATCAGCGAAGTGTCCCCCAGATAATCCGCTTCGTTGGTCGCATATATCTTCAAAGTTTGCGCGGAACCGGCTATTTTTATCTTCCTCAGCAAAACGGGTTTGCCAAATTTGAAATATTTCTGCTGCGCAAAATTCGTCGACGTCGAAAAATTATTGTCAAACCACGGAATCCAGCCGCCGCCGTGCGCGGTACAATAGGTTGCAAACTCATATCTTGACGCTTTGAAACCTTCCAGATCGTCTACATAATTAAACGGAAACTTTTTCCAACCGGCTTCCTTCATCTCATCTACCGGATAGCTCTTTGACATTGTCGCATTCTCAAAAACGTACGCGGCAGCCGCTGCCTTGCCGCCCTCAATCTCCGCAATCTTTTCCGCATACGCCCGAAAAGTCACCTCGTCGCCGACTTCAACCCCTTTTTTGATAATTGCCGACCTGATCGCGCTTTTGGTCCCGGCAATATAGCGGATTTTTTCAACCACCGTCCCCATCAGATCACCTCCCCGTTAATCTCGTCCGCAAGCGTTCCCAACGCTTCAACCACCGCTTCGGCCCGTTCAACCAGTGCGGTTGTTGTTGCTGCCGCCGCTACCGCTTCGTTCGCCGCCGCCTGCGCCGCGGTCTTATACTTGAGCACCGTTTCCACAATGTTTTGCGGATCATCGCCGGAAACCGGATCCACCAGCAACGCACGGGAGAGCTGCTCCTGCAACTCCTGCAAATTCATGTAAACCCCGTCAAACGAATCCTCCAGCTGCTCCATGTCAAACAACTGGCCGTTGATATAATCCGCTTCCTGCAAAAACGGTTTGTTGCGCAAAACCGCCAGCTTCACGTTTTCCGCCGGCGGCACCGCAAATACCACCTTGCCCGTGATTTCCTCGCCGCTGCCCGCCACCGTGTAATCGGTCCCTTCCGTCAAAACCTTCAACGCGTCACCGCTGCCGGAATAAACCTTTATCTGCGCGGTACCGTCTTTGTTCTTGTAAAACTTAAACGGCACCGGAAATTCCAAAGCCGTCCCGTCCGCCACATAATTGACTTTGCTCACATCCGAAAATAAAGTCATCTCTCACTCCATTAAAAAAGCCGCCCCAAAGGACGGCCGGTTACAAAAAAAGACAAACCCGTATATGAAGAAAAGCCGTTGATTACTCAACGGCTTTTCCCAAGAAACTAGTTATTTATAGTGATTTGGAAAGGGCTATAACTAACATTTTTAACTTTCTCCTAGATTGTATTAAAAATTTATCCCTCTGTCAACATGTATTTCAAATTCCTTGTAATGCAAAAGGAGAACCGTTGCCGGCTCTCCCCTTTGCCTTACATATATAAAGCAATGATCAGTTCAAGAATAATCTTGATAATAGTCATTATCTTAATCATCCTTTGCACCCCCTCTCGCTTAAATGCGAAAGGAGCTAACCATTTGCCTATTGACTTTTTAAGTCAAATAAGCTATCCTAACCTCATCGAAAGAAGTTAAGGATTGGTTAACCCCTTTCTAGTTAAGAAAAGCCCGGTGCCGCAAACACCGGACTTTTTCTTTATATCTCAACCCCTGTCTGCTGTCAATCGGCTTTCGCCAACGCTTCTTTTTTCGCAAACCAGCGGTCGGACTTCTCCTTTGTGTTCACCGACCACAGCCAGACAAAACGTTCGGCAAACGCCGACACCGCCGACCGGTCACTAAGAAAAATACAATTCTCACTATTTTTGCCGGTTGCCGGCTCTGTCCAGTTATAACTTCCCGTCACCGCCGTTTGTCCGTCAAACACCGCAAATTTGTTGTGCTCAATTTTGTGTTTCGAGTGCACCCGGATATTTACCCCGGCTCGGTAAAGCTCCCGCACCTTGGAACTTCTGCCGGCCGCTTGCAAACGATCGGTCAGGATCCGCACTTTCACCCCGCGGCGGTCAGCCTCTTTCAAAGCCTCCACAATATCCTCATTGTTCAGCGAATAGACGGCAACGTCAATTTCCCGGCGGCTGCCGTTGATCATCTTAACAATGCTTTCCTCACAGGCATTTGACGGCGAAAAATACACCTCAACACTCCCGGCCGGCTGAAAGCCCGCCGCCAGCGCCGCTCCACAGAGAAAAACACAAATAAGAATTGACAGCTTTCGCATAATACAACCTTTCGATTGTATTTTTACACAAATAATACTTCTCGTCAACAACAAAGGGCTGCATTTTTACAAATACAGCCCTTTTGAGTTGCAAACAATAATTATCAGACAATATCCTTGAACTGCTCAAAGATCCGCTGTCGTTCGGCTTCCACCGCTTTTTTCACCCGGTTTTCGAGTGTGAGCGCCAAAAGCTGCATGCACCACTTCTCCAAATCTGGATCGGCCGTTGCCGGCAAGGACGGAAGCCCGCTTGTTGCCGGCACATCCTCAACGGTTTTCAACACTTTCAACACCCATTTTCTGAACTCTGCCGCTTTCGGCGTGCGGGCAAACATCCCGATCAGCCACGCGCCCTCGCGATTGAATATCCGCACCCTAGTACGCCCCTGCTTGATCAGACAGCTCATTTCTTCGTCAAATTCTTCCTTGTGGGCGTTGTATATTTTAGATAACCCGTTATTCTCCCGCACTTCCAACGCTCCCCCAATTTGGGAGAGTGTCATATAATCCTGCCCATTGTGCCGCAAAAGCTCAATCTTGTGATCATGAAACTGCACAATATTATTCATGGCAGCCTCCGTTCAACAACTCGGTTAATTCCTTCAGCTTTTCCATAACCAAAGCCAACGTCGCGCGCAAAAGCTCGTTTTCAGTTTGCAGTTCTTTTATTGATTTTTTCATGATTACACCTATAGTTTTCAGTAGCCCACACAAATTGCGGGTGGGGGTCGCACTAATGGCCCATATAGGTACGCCATGTCCGGTATTCGATATATTTCCGGCTCTAAACCCCCGTAACACAGGTGCAAAAAAAACGCCAAAGCTGTCAGGGGCGTAACCGCCTATATGAGTTTTTAGGCTTTCAGCATACCCCGTAAATCTTAAAAAATCAATAACAAAATAATCTTTACTCATGGCGACCGCCCTCCAACAGTTCAACCACCTCCTTCAATTTGGCCAGCACAAAACTCAAAGTGCTTTTCAGCGCCTCGTTTTCAACTTCCAACTCTTTATTTGATTTTTCCATCACTTTGTTTCCTTTTAAATATTCAGGCGTGGAGAGGTTCAAAGCGTGCAACGTGACACGTGGGCTTATTCAAATATATCACCACCCTCTCCACAATAATTTTAAGTACAAAAAAACACAATCTTTCGGGTTGCGCCTTCCGCACGTTGTAACAGACCTTTGACCGTCTGAAGCTTCCGCTTGTTTATAATAATAAACAGAAATATATGAGGTTGTCAATCTGAATTAATATTCCTAATCCTCCTCAATTCATATTCCAACGCTTCCGGTAATTCCCTATATTCATCCTTTGTATCAACAACCGGAGCATTGACCGGTTCCCTGCCTCTTTCCTCATCTTTTTCTATATGTTGCGGCTTAATTTTCCAAGGATCAAAATCATCTTCTATCGGCGTAAAGGAAAAATC
>OLPB01000195.1_pt1 | contig 41002 bp, 33 predicted proteins | sample 1672001 | NCBI WGS metagenome assembly OLPB01 (sample SAMEA3136635, study PRJEB25190) | human gut metagenome | biome: human gut; feature: human-associated habitat; material: faeces | place: Austria | collected 2013 | reverse complement strand
GAATGTTCGCTTATAGGCTCACATTCAATCCTCGCTCTAAGGCCACAAATATAGGTTATTATTTCTTTTGGGGAGCTGTCTTTGGCTGTAACTGCAGAAACAAAATCAGAATTAATGTTGGAGGATTTGAGGATTCGCCAGCAGGTTGTGGCTTTCCAAAAAACTAAAGTTCTGAAGCTTGCCGCTTAAATTATTGATAGAAAGCATTTTAATAAAGCATATTTGTGGCCTAGGGGCAAAGGTTGGATACGAGCGGTTAAGCGAACATTCAACCTGCAGCGACTAAAGTCACAAATATGCTTTATTTATCTTTAGGAGTTCGTCTGTCTTGCAACCTCACAAGTTATTTTTCTCGATGTAGATATCTATATATTTCATCGCATCTCTTCCATGATCAGCTGTTAAAAATTCCATTCCCTGTGAGCGAACATATTTATAGAACTTAATTAAAAGCTCTTCATTGATCGTAATGTTATTCAGCCCATAACACATCACTACATCTAACTCTTTTTTCTCTATCGCTTCCATAATACGGCGGAAACTTGGTCTGTCTGTATTTTCTGAATCATATTGTCCAAAATCTGTATAATGAAGGAACTCACAATTTTCTTTTCCATAGATTTCTTCCGCTACTTCATGGCATTTTTCATAGGATTCTACCATCTCCTGAATAAAATGTCTGTAACATAGTTTGCAGGCCCCTCTATAGTATTGATAATGATAAATACCTATTCTCTTTTTCATTTTTCCACCCCGTCCATTTATAATAAAAAAAATAATTATTATTTATTATAAAACAGCAGGTAATCTAATATAGATACAGATTCACACAAAATCTGGGAAATATGTAGAGTGGAGAAACAGACGCTCCCGAAGAGAGACAATATCCTATATTAGTGACTCTATCGCTTGCGGGTTGAATGTTCGCTTGACGGCTCTCATTCAATCCTCACTCTAAGGCCACAAATATAGGATATTGTCTCTCTTTGGGAACTGACTGTGGCTACTGAAGTAAATATATCTATCACAAATCAATTTTAAATGAAATACAATAAAAATTTAATGTTTTTCATTAAATTTTTATTGACATTCGATTGAAAATTACTATAATATTGCCAACCTGGTGACATATTAGAATATGATAATTCTGATTGAACAAAAATCGCTACTCAATGGCTTGCGAAAGCTACGTGCAGCGATTTTGTTCAATTAGATTTTTTGCTATTATTTTCTTCTTCCCATTCTTCCTTCCTCATTTTTGACTGTATAACTGCCACGCCAACTACTATAATAAATCCAATGATTATTTCAAGACCTATTGCTATACTTTCCTCAATACTCATACCTTGAAATATATTCATTCTTTCCTTTGATGCTATTGGAAATACCACCCACAAGAATCCTACAGCCGCTTCGATTCCCTGTATCCATTTATTTGAATTACGCAATTTTCTTTCTGGCATTTTTTTATCAAGATAACACATACAGAAAAAAACTACTGCTGCCAAGATCCAGTAAATTATATTTATTCTATTAATAAAAGGCCATTTTTCAGATAATTGAAATGGCAGCATGAGCAATTCCAAGCTCACAAATTCGAGAATATAGATTACTATCTGTACTCCATAAAGCTGTTTTTCATCAAGGGAAGCAAGTAACATTTTTTCTGTTTCTTTTTTATATTCTTTTTCCTGTATTTTTTCTCCCGCAAAGAATTCGCCAATACTTATATTCAATTCTTTGCAAAGAGATTCTATAATTCCTACATCTGGTATAGATCGTCCATTTTCCCACTTTGAAACCGCCCGGTCTGTTACTCCTAATTTTTCTGCCAGTTCTTTTTGTGTCAAATTTAGATTCTTTCGATTTTGTGCTATGAACCTTCCTACTTTTATTGGCTCAACCATATTTTCACGCTCCCGTGACATCCTCCCCCCACCTGCCGAGGTTGGTTCTCGTTCGATAACACTACTGTGCTAAGCATATGCGAGCTATCCCCGTGTGTCCCACGGTTGTGTTATATTTTATAGCATATTACTGTTTTTATTATACCATTATGTAAACATATTGCATAGTACTATTCTCGGATATAACAGCCTTTCTGCTCCCAGTGGCCAACCCACTTTGCCTGCCGATTTGTACCCTGTGGACGCTTGCCGGAGGCTATCTGTAACGGATCTCCTACTGTATTCTTGTTATGAACTAAAACATCATATACTGCTTCATCCAGTCCTGTCTTTTCCAGATTCACAGCCGTTGTCTGGTCAAAGTCCGTATGTACCTTATGAATTGCAACGACTGCTGCTTCTGCCGCTGCCTTGATTGCTCCAGCATTTCCTTCGAACTTAATAAGAATATGTCCATCATATCCACTATACTCATATCCTAAAAGCCTGACATTGGCACTTTTTGCTATGGTATCCGCTGCCTGCAAGGCTGCTGCAAGACCGACGGCTTCTACAAAGCCGACACATTTCCTTCCCACACCATTCTCCTCCTGACATTTTACTATATAAAAATTCAAATAACTATTTCAGAAACAATTCATAAAATCACATGTAAAAATCCTCTATAATCTGAAATTGTTCTCATTATCCCATGATTATAATTATAACAGAGAATCCCATAAAATCAAGGAAAGTAATTCTTGACATTTTAGTGCCTAAACTATATAATTTTTGAAGCATTTTTTGTAATCTCGGAATTATTCTATATTTAATTTTGTTATTTTTTGATTGGTTGTACTCAAATTTATAAAATAAATATGATGCATAACATTAATAAAATTTGAATTCAGCCACCAAAAAGCTATTTTCAAAATCAAATACAGGAAAACTCCGTGAGTGCATCATCAGGGAGGTATTTATGAAAGAAAGAGAAAAATTAGGTTCTCGTCTTGGATTCATTCTGATTTCCGCCGGCTGTGCAATTGGAATCGGAAATGTATGGAAGTTCCCTTACATGGCTGGGCAAGGAGGCGGCGGTGCATTCGTACTCTTCTATCTCATTTTCCTGCTCATGCTCGGACTTCCTATTATGACAATGGAATTTGCCGTTGGAAGAGCAAGTCAGAAAAGTCCTGTAAAAGCTTACTACGCTTTGGAGAAACCAGGACAGAAATGGCATATCCACGGTTACATCACATTAATCGGATGTTATCTGTTAATGATGTTCTACACAACCGTTTCCGGATGGATGCTTCATTACTTCTATCTGACCGCAACTGGAAAGTTTACCGGACTTGATTCCGAGACAGTATCCGAACAGTTTAACACGATGCTCAGTCAGCCGCTCGTTATGGGATTCTGGATGGTTGTTGTCGTTATCGCCGGTATTTTAGTATGTTCCATTGGATTACAGAATGGACTTGAAAAAGTAACAAAAGTAATGATGATTTCCCTTCTCCTTATTATGATTGTCCTTGCTGTCAACAGCTTTTTTATGGACGGCGCAAAGGAAGGCTTAAGTTTTTACTTAATTCCTGACTTTGGACGAATGAAAGAAATCGGAATCATTAAAACGATTACCGGTGCCATGAACCAGGCATTCTTTACATTAAGTCTTGGTATCGGCGCCATGGCAATCTTCGGAAGTTATATCGGAAAGGAACGCTCTTTACTTGGAGAGTCTTTAAACATCGCTCTCTTAGACACATTCGTAGCAATCACTTCCGGACTGATTATCTTCCCTGCCTGCTTTACATTTAACGTAGACCAGACTTCCGGACCAGGGCTTATTTTTATCACTCTGCCAAATATCTTTAACCATATTCCTATGGGAAGATTATGGGGAAGCCTATTCTTCGTATTTATGTCCTTTGCCGCATTTTCCACGATTCTTGCCGTATTTGAAAATATCATTTCCTGCGGTATGGAATTAACTGGATGGAGCAGAAAGAAATCAAGCTTTGTCAATGCCATCGCTATTATCTTACTTTCTATTCCATGCGTACTTGGATATAACTTATGGAGCTGGGATGGATTTGCTGTATTTGGCGGTGCTGTACTTGATTTTGAGGACTTCTTAGTAAGTAACCTCTTCCTTCCACTCGGTTCCCTTGTATATCTTTTATTCTGTACAAGCCGATACGGATGGGGATGGAAGAACTTTACTACAGAAGCCAACACGGGAAAGGGGCTTAAGATGCAGAACTGGATGCGAGGATATATTACTTACATCCTTCCGCTAATTGTACTGTTTATCTTCTTCTTTGGATTATATGATAAATTTTTCTAAATTTTGATTTGCACAGTAATAGACGCCCACAGAAAATAAAAGAAACTATATTTGTGACTTTAGTCGCGGCGGTTTGGATACTCGCTTATACACGCGAGTATCCAAACCTTGCTCCGAGGCCACAAATATAGTTTCTTTTATTTACTGTGGGCTGTGCTTTGGATGGGCAAGAAAAAATGCAATCTATTTTGGAATAATTTGCAAATCCGTCGAAGGATCGTCTTTGACAGTTAAAGGAAATTCAGAAATTATTTTTGAGAAATTTGAGGAAGGAGATTGGCGATATAGAATATTCAAGAAATGAAATACCATAAGGTTGACACTTAAACTATTGTTATAATAGCACATTGATTTATGATTTCCACTAATAGTTAAAACCAACTTTCCAGAAAGCCATACCCCTCTAAAGCCTTCCTCAAATCCCTCCAATATGAGTTCTGAATTTATATAGACAGCCAAAGACAGCCCACGCTACAAATCAGAATCCTCCACATCAATCACTTTGGGTTGTTTGCGGTAGAGAATATCATACATGACTGGAACGATAAATAGGGTCATCAATGTTGCATAGAGCAGTCCAAATGCAACTACCACTGCCATTCCCTTCTGCATCGCATTTCCGGCATCCTGTGAAAATACCATAACACTCATGGAGAGAATTGTGGTGAGTGCAGTCATGAGAATGGGGCGCATTCTTGTTTTTCCTGTTTCTATCAGGGCTTCCCGTTTACTCATGCCACCTATTCGCAGCTGGTTGACGTAATCAACGAACACAATACCATTGTTTACAACGGTTCCCATTAAAATCATGAATCCCATCAACGCCATTGCGGAGATGGACATTCCAAAAAATCCAAGTCCGATCATTCCTCCTGTGAACGCTAATGGTACAGTGAAAATAACGATAAATGGGGATAAAAGGCTCTGGAACTGTGCAACCATTACTAAATAAATGAGCATGAATCCAAGTGCTAATGCTTTTCCCATCTGTTTTAACATATCTGTTGTCTGTGTGGCATCACCGGAAAGTTTTACTTCATAGCCGCCTGGCGCTTTGTATTTATCAATCTTATCCTGTAACTTTCTTGATAAAAGGGTTGCATTTGCATTTTCATCAATTTCTGCCGTTACGGTAATATATGGTTTCTGGTTTTCTCTGGTGATGTTGTCCATGCTGTATCCATCATCTTCAGAAGCAAAATCAGACAGTTTATATGTATGTTTTTCATCCTCACCATCACTGTTTTTCTCGGTTGTTTCTATTTTCATATCTAAAATATTTTCATAGGTGAGTTTATCCGTCTCATTAATGAGGTTGACTTCCACATCTTTCTCATCCATGTTGAGCGTAATCGCATTTTTCTCCGTTGTAGTATGTTTCAATATTTCCTGATAAATCTGTGCGATAGTCAGTCCATGTTCTGCCGCTTTATTGCGGTCAATTTTCAAATGAAGCATTTTGTCAGCGGACTCAATACCATTTGACGCTGTTTTTACTTCGGAAATCTCTTTCATCATCTTGATAACATCTTCACTGATTTTAATTAACTTCTGCTGGTCCTCTCCATATACGTTGACAGAAAGCCCTCCACCGGAAAGACTTGACATATCGCCCATTGCAGAAGAAGAAACCGTGATTTCCTTACATTTTACTCTTTTAGTTTTGCTCTCGATTTCTTTTCGGATTTTGCGAAATTCCTTTGTTGTCTTTATATTATCTTCTGTGATGATATTAAAGCTGAAGCTTGTGTAATTATCTGTCGTTCCTGTTCCGAGCATACTGGAAGTTACACTGGCATTCCCATCAAGGGCGGAAACCTTTTTAATGCCGTCTACTCCAGTTAGAATTTCCATAACCTCATCTGCTGTCTTGTAAGCATTTTCTTTTTTTACGTTATCATCTAATGTCATACTGACTGCAATCTGATTACTGTCCATGTCATCCATCATAACAATTCCCGTCCGCATACTCTGCATCACACAAAGTACAAGAAGTACAATAGAAATCGCTAACGGAACAATCTTAAATCGGAGAGCCAGTTCTAACACTTTTCCATACACATCTTTTATCTTATCAAACCACGGCTGTTTTACATCTTTTGTTTTTCTAAGAAGCACAGAACCCATTGTCGGCACAACAGTAAGTGCCACTAATAAAGAAGCAATTAATGCATAGGAAATGGTAAATGCAAACGGCATTAAAAGCTGGCTTACCATACCCGAAGTATATACCATCGGCAGGAATACGCAGATTGTTGTAATCGTGGATGCAAGAATCGGCCCTGCTACCTGCGCTGTTCCCCTCACCGCTGCCTTTGATGCCGACATTCCTTCATTTCGAAAACGGTAAATATTTTCCATTACTACAATGGAGTTATCTACGAGCATACCGATACCAAGACAAAGCCCGGCCAACGACATAACGTTAATATTAATTCCCGTAAAATACATGATAATAATAGCAAATAATACACTAAACGGAATACTGAATGCAACAACGATTGTCGGGCGGATATCTTTTAAGAAAAGAGCAAGTACAATAATTGCAAGTACTGCTCCTAAAAGGATACTGCTCAATACACTCTTTATAATAATGTTAATGTAATCACCCTGATTCATTATCGTGGTAAAGGAAAGTCCTTTATATTTTTTCTCTAAATCTTTAAAAGAGTTCTGAATTCCCTTGGATACGGTACTCGTATTTGCAGTACTTCCTTTAAATACTGATAAAAGAATCGCATTTTCTCCATTAACCTTAGAATAAGCATCTCCCTGATTATCCACTACTGTGATATCAGCAATATCTTTTACCCGAATCTTTCCCACTCCGTCAATCTTTGTGAGAACAAGGTTTTTAAGCTGCTTTTCATTGGTAAAATTATCTCCGACTTCCACAAGCCACTGGTGTGAACTCTTATCCTCAATATAACCTGCCGGCATGGAAAAGTTCTGTGCTGAAATCATTGCAGACAGTGTATCGAGACTTAAAAGGGTATCAATATTTGCATTCTCTCTTGCCGCCTTTCGGGAATCTTCCAGTTTATCTTCTGAATCCTTTAACTCTTTTTCCGCAGATTCTATCTGTGTCTTACCTGCCGCAATCTGTGCTTGTCCCGAACCAAATCCTGCAGCGGCTGAATATCCGCCTGCAATAAGCTTTGACTGCTGCTCATCTAAGCCTTTCATCTGTTCATTTAATTTATCAATAATCGCTTTCTGTACCTTAATTTTTACTTGCAGGTTAGAAAGTTCAGTATCAATCTGTGGCAGGCGAACCTCCACTGCCTTATACATCTGTTTTAATGAATCTATTGTCAGCTTGGAAAACTGTTCACCATACCCCATCTGCTCCATCCAGGAAACAAAGGCTTCAAACTGCTTTGGATGTTGTATTGCTTCTTTTACAGAAGACGGAATCGTAATTCCCATCTGCTTTGCAGCCTCTCCCATTGTCGCATTCAAACTTTTGAATGTGTTATTCAGCGTCTTATACGTCTTCTCTAAACCTGCATCTTTATATGCTTTCTTCTCCGCTTTTAATGCACTCTGACTCGCTTTTAAGCTGTTAAGTTCCGCCTCATATGCTGCTTTCTGGGATAACGCTTCTGCGAGCTTTGTCTGTGCCTCTGCAAGCTTTGTATTCGTCTCTTCCTGCTTGCTGCTCAGCGTCTTTTCCTGCTTCTTTAACTGTTCCTTACTCTTTTTTAAAGAAGCCTTCGCCTCCTCAATCTTATCACTCGCCTCAAGGAGCTTATCATTCGTCTGTCCGAGAATCTTATCATTCATCCGGTCAATTTTCTTCTCATTCAGTCGGATTTCCACATGATCTTGTATCAAGCCATTCGCAGATACACTGGCAACATCATCCTGACGCTCCAGGTACGGCTTTACCGTCTGCTCCGTAAAACTGGACAGTTCCTTAATGTCTTTTCCCTCATAACTGACACTGGCATACATCGTTGCCATCATATCCGCACTGATTTCCATGATATTGGGTGTTCCGCAGCCCTCCGGCAAATCTAATGAATTCAGCGCTTTCGATACACGAACCAAAGCTGCCTCCATATTTGTATCTTCTGCAAACTCTAACATCAACATTCCATAATTATTTGCCGAAGTACTTGTCAGCTTCTCCACGCCGTTAATCGTACCAAGCGTACTCTCCATCGGTTTAACAACATCACTTTCCACCTTTTCCGGAGAAGCACCCACTTCCGTTGTAATCACAGCCATGTATGGGAGTTCCATTTTCGGCAAAAGATCTGTCTGCATCTCACCGAGACTGACAAAACCAATAACCAGGACAATGATTACGGTCACCAATACAAAATATGGCTTCTTCACAAAAAACTTTGTCATATCCTTTCCTCTAACTTTCTTTTTGTTCTCTTTCTTTATTTCTCTATCTGAAAAATGTCCACCCTCTACTATCAGAAATAAATCCTTAAATTTAGACATTATCATATAATTGTATCACAAGATGTGGGAAATTACTATTTAATTCATTAAGAGACAGACGCCCGCGAAAATGTCAAGTTTTTTTGCAACATTTTTTTGAAAAAAATTGAAATATTTTTTTGCAAATATTTCCTTTCTACTTATTGTTTATAATGACACAATATAGATGTAATTACAATTATTTTTAGCATCTTTTTTAAAAATTGTATAGGAAAAAGACTGTCTTTCGGCAGTCATTTTTTCTATATATACTTGATTTTGTTTTATCCTGTTAATTTTTCCATTTCATAAACAAATTGTTCCTCTGCTGTATTATATCCAAATAGCTTCCGAGGATAGTTATTTATCCATGTTTCTATTTCCTTGATTTCAGATTGCCTTTTCTTATCAAAATTAACTCCTTTCGGAATGTGCCGACGGATGAGACGGTTAGCGTTTTCATTAGAACCTCTCTCACAACTGCTATATGGATGGCAATAATATACTTTCGTTCTCTTTTTCTTCTTATTTCTTCTCGACCGTTCCAACCCTTCTGCATCAGAAAACTCTACACCGTTATCCACAGTAATCGTTTTAAAGACATTTCTAAATAACCTTTCTCCATAGCTTCTCTCGATAGTATTTAATGCCTTTACAACCGTCTGCGCCTTTCTATCTTGCATTAGATACACAATCTCTTTTCTAGTCTTTCTCTCTGTTAAGACAAGCATTACTTTCTTTGATTTGCCTTGAGGACCGACTACTGTATCCATTTCCCAATGTCCAAATTCTTCTCTGGTATCAATATAATCTGGACGTTGACTGATACTGTCTCCTGCTTGTACTCGCTTTTGTACCTTTCTTTTTTTCTTTTTATGCTGTTTCTTTTTTTCTGGCAAATCTTCCATAGTTACATTCAAAAATATGCCTTTTTTTATATAGCTATATATAGTATTCGTGCACAAAGTAACTGTAAATTCTCTCCCTTCTTTTTTTATCTCATGCAGTGCAGCCGCCGGAGAACGCTTTTCATCAACAATTTTTCTTTCTATATAATGTAGCAGTTTTAAATCACTGCCTATTTTCAAACCACGTCCACGTTCTTTTAAATTCTTTTGACAGCGTTCTTCTGCAACGTAAGGGTCATACACTGTTGATTCCGTATAATCCGTGTTCCGTTTTACAAATTCTCCGCGCTTTATTTCACGATAAATTGTCTGTCTACAAACTCCTAGCCTTTTTGCAATAGTGGCAATCGGTATCTTATCCTGTAGCCACGCATATATTTTTAATCTATCCTCGTATTTTAACTGTCTCCATTTTTTTCCCATAAACTTTTCCTCTTTCGTATATACCATTACAGGTATATGTACTATGTATATATCTTACTCGAATAGTTCATGTCAATTTCTCTTCAAGACTTTTTTTATAAATGTCTCTGTTTTTGATTCAATTGCAATAAAATAGTAACGCAAATATTTTTTAAATCAAGTAATTTTATACAGGTTATATGAAAAAAAAATTCAGTTTTTAAATATACTTATAATTTTCTTTTTCATGTACCGAATTTCGGCACAAAAAAAAGGAGGTCTTATTCATTAAGGCTCCCCTTATCAAAACGCTTTATTATTAAATTAAAATAAGCTGTTCATTATCTTCGTCTAATCTATATGAAGCTAAAGCTCCTCTCTCTCCCAAATAACATCTGATGTACTCAAATCGCCTTTTATCCCTTACTATTTTATAATATGTTGGTATTTTCCAGACACTTCCAATTTTCTCAACTGGGCTATATTCCACTGGCAACCAAGTATAAGCGTTCAACTTTCCATTTGTCAGTTCTTCTTTTACTTCTACGATTTTTACATCATCTATCCTTATAGAGTCCTCCCACCGTCCAAGTGAGGGATATACAGGTGGATAATTAAATGCCTTGAATATTTGAGCAAAATCATTCTCATACTCTACACAAATATGCAAAGTATAATACCTGTCAACCAATAATTCAACGGTACACAATCTTGTAGTAAATCCAAAGTAATCACCCGCATCATCATCAACAATTATTGACCATCTATCTTCCATTTCTTTATTTATTGTTCTAAAATGAAAACCTCCAATATATCCTTTATCAAATACTTGCTGCGGTTGCATCAAATACTCATTAGTGCAAACTAATGAAAGTTTAATTCTATGTGTTTCCTCCCATTGACACAATTTATGTATCATACCTATTACCGTTGAATATGGTGGTAATGGATGTGTAGTTAGAATCGAACCGTTCATTATTGGTTCTTTGAAAGAGGCGGTTTTTTGATAAAACTTAACTTTAATTCCCTTCATTAGCAAACTCCTCCATAATTTCAATTGCACGTTTTTTCCCGACAGTATCAATAAATCTGTCTAGCAGCTTTAGAATTCCATATAAATTATCTTTATCATAAATGGACTGGGTTAAAGTGTTTATCCGCACTTCTTCATAATCTCCAATCTCTGAATTTCTCATAGCTTCTGCATGAGCCAATTCATCATGCAATAAATCATCTATTGAAATCTCCAATGCATTACAAAATCTTTCAATAACATAAATATCTCTTGGTGTCCTAGACCCTTGTTCCCAACTTCGTATTGTCATCACGGGTATACCAGAAACTTTAGATAGTTCTTCTTGGCTAAAGCCTTTCTGTTTTCTAAGCGCTTTTAATTTATCAGCAGAAATTCCCATCATTAACCTCCACTACTCAACATACAGACAATTCCAATATGTTCGAACGAAAGTATCATCTTCCATATATTCTTCTGCTTTTTGATAGATTGTTACAAATGATACCTTATCTAATTCATTTTCTTCTTCATCATACAACGTATAATACTGATCATAATGATAGTATTTACCTACTTTATACTCATCTCTATCTGAGTAATCGTCATCTTTAACGTAACCTGCAGCAAATAATAAATCTTCACCTTCTTTTTGTGTTAATCCTTCTAATTCTGTCTGTTTAACTTTTTTGTAATTCATAAGACCCTCCTACACATGTATTATTTTTATTATATTATATGTCCTACGCATGTATTAGTCAATATTTTATTTAATAAATAATATTTATTTTCAGATACCAGATTAAAAGGCAGTACTTTATAAATATTCTAACAAAAAAAGGCAGAGGAATAAAATTATTCTCTCTGCCTTTTTTGTGCCGAATTTCGGCACATTTATGTTCTGTTTTTCCTTGCGGTAAGAACACGTCTATATTGACGCATTTTATCTGCACCATACAGAATAAAATATCTTTTTACTTCCTGATCCGTAAGTCCTTCTTCGATGCCTTTTATGATTTCTTCCTGCTCCTCTGCTGATAATTTGCCTGAATATCGCTGAAAGCAGTCGATAATGTCTCCAGACAAATCCCATTTTTCTCTATCTTCTACGGTATCTTCTTCCCTCTTTTTCTCCTCTTCCTCCTCATTGATTTTCGATACTTTTATCTCTTGTACCATTTTTTCTAATTCCCGTAAACTTGGCTGCGGAGTTTCGTTAAAGTTAAGATATAGAAATGCTTCTTCATCCATTTGGAAAGTCTGAATACTATCATCTTTTTTTGATTTTTTTTCATAAAATTCAAATTCTTCCTGTGATATATAATTTAGCCTCGATTCGAAACGGGTTGTGATGTATTTTTTATTGTTTTCATCATAGGTCACATATACAGGATTTTTATAACCATTTTCCCCAGCTATTCTTTCTGCTTCTTTGAAACTTTCTGTAGTAAATGACCAGTTTTTCTTATCATAGATTGGACGTTCCCCTTTTAAAAACAGGATACAATCATCTTTCGGCAATCGGCTAATCTGTCCCGGAGTCATCAATTTCATGCCTGCCTTGTTCATTTGCAGATTACCACCACCTTGTGAGTGTCCCAGATTCTCGGAACGGCTGTCAATCGTCATGTCTTCTAGCATATCCGATACCCATTGATGTGTTGTATGAGCTGTGGCTCCAGAACCTAAGAATACAGTTGTTGCACAGTTTCCTGTGAAAATTTCCCATTTATCATTAGGGTATAAAGTTTTTATCTGTGCTATATCCTGAAGGATTGGTATGATAGACATATTCCTGCTTCGTATCTCTCCTAGCAGAGTTTCACAATTTAACGGTTTTGGTCCAGCATAATATTCATCTGCCCACAATCGCACATGAATCGGTAATTGTCCGTTTCTTCGATTATCTGCTATTCTCTTTAATACTGTAAATAACTGTGTATAGAACATATTGATAAAAAGATTATAAGAAGAATCTCCTGATGGCATAACAAGGAATAGCGCTGTCTTTTTTTCTGGATTTCCATCTACACCTAAGCCAAGCGATGGAATATCTATATCGTCTGTTCCTTCAAAGATTCGCTTAATTTCTGGGATTTCAAAAAGACGTAACTGTGCGTTTACCATGATGACAATGGAACGGACTGTTTCGGATGCTCCTTCTTTTAACTTACGATAATCCCGGACTGGAGGATAATCTTTGCCATATCTTTGTTCCAGTTCGTACATATCCTGTTGTAGCTGTGTTGTCCCATCTTCATCTATTTTTTGTGTTTCTCTATTTACTAATTCCAAGATTCCCGGCATTGAAGCTACCCTGTTTTCTTCCCTTGCCTGTAACCATTCGTACTCGAAGAGAGATTGCAGATACAGACCAACGCCATCATCCCAGAATGGGTCACCTTTTTGAGCATCTGGCGGTTTTACAGAGGTCTGTATATTCGTGATAAGTTCTACCATATCCGTATAATTATCTATATATACAAAAGGGTTATATCGGTCAGATTGTAACATATCTTTGAAATTAAGACTTTTTACTGTCACATTCTTTTTTTCTTTCAAATATCCTCCGTAGTTTTTTAGCAGGTCACCTTTGACATCTAAGATAATGTTTGTCATATTAGCAAGTAAAATATTAGGAATCAAAAGGGAAGTCGTTTTTCCATCTCCAGAACCGCCTAGAATGAGGATATGCATATTAGGTAAAGCCTTTGCATTTACTGTGATATTTTTACTCAGACGTGTAATCGGTTCTTCCCCTTTGCCATAAAGTTTTTTTGCTGTCTTTGCTACATCTGCCCATTCCGCAACTCCATGCTCCTGGTCTGGATGGAAATCACGGTAATAAGTAAGGTAATAACAGATGAACATTGCCCATGCGACTAGCGCAATTCCCATAACTGCGGATGTCTTATTATTTAACCAGTTTCGAAATGGGTGCATCAATATATAAGTTAATTTATCCTGATAATTCTGCATTGTCACACCATCCAGTGAAAATAAACCAGCTATATAGTATGCAGCAATGAGTATTAAAACTAAGCCAATTAAAAACATCCCCCATGGCGGTTTTCTTTTTTGTGTCATAATCATTCCCCTTTCATAAAAAAGCAGGCAAAAGTACTATCTTCTGCCTGCTTTTCGTGCCGAAATTCGGCACATTATTTTGATTTGATTGGAGGGGTTGGCATCTTTACTTTCAAGTCACTTAAATCCTTGCTTTTTGCTTTATATTTCTGTAATGAAGTCACTTTATTTTCGGCTGTTTTATCTACTTCATCAAAGTATTGTTTTACAAATTCCTCTCCTGTCAGTTTTCTTATTTCATGGTCAACTTGTTTTGTTACCACATCAAATACAAACGGTGCTTCATCTTTTCTCAAAAAAGCAATATAAGAACCATTTGTTTTTCTGAATACCTGCTCATCAGGAATGACAAGCTGTTTTTCATTTTTACCATATGTACCCGGTATCCTGCAGGAAAACTGGTTATATCTCTCTAATCCATCTTTATTTATCACGTTTGAATTTTCAACCAATGTTCTTCTATCAATGCTAATCGGAATATATTCTGGATCACGGATATAGCGAAGATATGCGGTTGAAGATTCCTGTCTCATCGCATTACGCTCGACCGTTTCTATCTGATGCTCTATCTCTCCTTTTTCTTTCCCTTCATACTTTGCATTAGCAGCTTTTAATTCTGGCGCTGCTGTATCAATATATTCTGCTTCTGTCTGCTGTCCTGTCTGCATATAGTTGTCCATTGACATCTTTTTCATGTCGGGTATATCTGTTACTCCTTCATTTAATAAATCATTCCGATATAATTTATACCATGATTCAACTTTGGGTAAATCCGCATTCGCTACAACAATCTGTATTTCGCCATCTCCAACATGTAAATCAGGAAGCTGGGAATAGTTAATTCCCATTGAAGTAAAATCTTCTTGAATAGTTTCTTCCTCATCTTCTAAAGGAAAAGAGACTATTGTTGTTTTACCTGACGTAAGATTTTTTAATTCCTGTAATTCTTTTTCTCCACCTGTCATCCGGCTCATGATATGACGTTGATACCATGCTCCAAAATTATCTCTGTCTGGCTGATAAACAGCAACCTGAATCATCCCATCGTTCTTCTCAAGGTCAGGCATTATCATGTAGTGAATGCCTAACGTATCTAATTCTTCTGTTAACTGCCCTTCTGGAATCTCCGGGACATTCATAATGTCATATTTTCCGTCGGTTGCTTTAAGGAATTTCTGAAAATCTGTAAATTCTGTCACTTTGAGTTTTCGTTCTTTCACCATACGAGCGAAATATTGAAGTAACAATACTGTTCCCATTGCTGTCAATTTAAAAAACGGGTCCATATACCTCGCTGCATTGGATATTGCCATCACAACTTCATGGCTTTTATCTTCCATCTTATCCATCTCCTATCCTATCTGTACCGAAATTCGGCACACTTTATAATTTCGGTGCAGATTCTTCCTGCACTTTTTTCGGAAAAATCTGTTCTTCTTTTTCTACCTGTTCCGTCTTTTCTTTTTCCTGTTTTTCTTCTTTCATCTCTATATCGTATTCTTTTTGCAGTTTTTCGATATGTTCCGCAATCTCTTTATTATCTTTTTCTGTTCCTTGCAGATATTCTAAAGTCTCTTTCATAAGATTTATTAAATTTGATTGCGAATCACGATAATGGATCTCTCCGTTTTGCAGGCTGTCAGGATATACGTTTAAGGCATTACTTAAAAGAGTGAGCGTCATTTTGTCTGGCTGTTGTGTTCCATTTTCAATTTTTCTCAATTCTTCCAGTGATGACAATGTAAGTCCAGCCAATTCTTCAATACTATATCCCTTTTCTTCTCTTAATCTCTGAATACACTCTCCCATCTTCATTAATCTTACAGGCATTTTTTTAGTTCCTCCTTCTTTACCAATTTCGGTTCTGTTTTTGGTTCCATATCCAATTCAGCATTTATTTTTGTTAAACGGTTCTGTACATATTTCAATTTATCTTCCTTATCAAAAGGCTTTTGTACTTCTTCTTTTGCCTGGGCAAACTGTTGTCTGGCATCTTCTAACCGTTCCTCCGCAACAGCTTTTTGCCCTGGCATTTTTTTTAATGCTGTAAGGATACGTTCTATATTTTTTACAGGGTCTTTTTTTATCTCAACGGATACAGATGATTCCCTTGTCAGTTTTACATAAAAACTATTATCAAAAAGTGAATAGGAAGCCTTCATTTTAAAACCCTTAAAGGTTCCGATATTTGCTGCATCTGTATGTTCCTTTTTCATATTTGTACACGCCTGCACAAGTGCTTCTCCAGCAGCTTTTTCATCGTTATAGTTAATATCCTGTATTTCTATTGAAAATGGTCTGCTTAACACAGTATCTAAATGAGCTATATCTGCTTCATATGCCGCAGTCAGTTCCTCATATTTTGCAATCCGTTGAGGATATTCTACTGCAATCGCATCCTGAAGCCGGAACAGATTACTTTCATAATTTGCTTTCAACATCTTTAATTTTGTTACCTGCACATCCAGTTCCATCTTTTCTTTTATCTTTGGATTTCCCGTTGCAAGTGCCTTCGTTTCTGCATAAGATAATGCCACCGCATCTACATCCTGACAAGAACGTACTGGCGATTTGGAGGTCATGATCTGGCTGATGAATTTCTGTTTGTTTTCTAAAATCTGCCACATATATGCATCAAAAGTATTTTCCACAATATAACGGAATATTTTGACTTTTTTATTTTTATTACCCTGACGTAAGATACGACCTTCCTGCTGTTCGATGTCCGCAGGTCTCCACGGAACATCTAAATGGTGCAAAGCTATCAGTCTGTCCTGTACATTTGTACCAGCACCCATTTTTGATGTGGAGCCAAATAGAAAACGTATCTGTCCCGAACGGACTTTGGAGAACAGTACTGCCTTCTGCCTGTCTGTATTGGCATCATGGATAAATGCAATCTCCTCCTCCGGGACACCTTTTTCTATTAATTTTTGCTCTAATGCATCATACACATTAAAAGAACCATCTTTTTTGGGTGTAGAAGTATCGCAAAAGACAAGCTGTGCGGATTTCTGTTCTTTTGTTTCCTGCCAAACCTTAAAACATCTTTCTGCACATGCAGAAACTTTATTGTTTGCTGTATCTGGCAGCATATCATTAATGAGACGCTGATCTAGTGCAAGCTTACGTCCATCTGTTGTGATTTTAAGCATATTATCTTCTGACGGGTCTACTTCCCTGTTCCTTACCCTGTCTGCCCTTTCTGAGATAGACTGTAGTATTTCTTTTTGTTCTTCGCTGGCAGGTAGTACGACATTTTCATACTCTGCTTCTGGCACAGGTAACTGCAGCATATCCGATGTCTGTATATCAGCTACTTCTTGGAAAACAGACATTAATTCTGGTAAATTAAAAAAGTTTGCAAAACGGGTCTTCATACGGTATCCATTCCCTTCTGGAGATAATTCCATCGCTGTCACAGTTTCTCCAAAGATGGATGCCCAGCTATCAAACATTCCAAGATTCATTTCTTGCAGACGGTCATACTGCAGGTATCTCTGTATAGTGTATAATTCTGTCATACTATTGCTCACAGGGGTACCTGTTGCAAATGTGATACCTTTACCGCCAGTAATCTCATCCATATACCGGCACTTATTATACATATCCATTGCTTTTTGTGACTCACTTTGTGCCACTCCGGCAACATTTCTCATTTTTGTATACAAAAACAAGTTCTTAAAACCATGCGATTCGTCTACAAACAACCTGTCAACACCCAGTTCTTCAAAAGTAACTACATCATCTTTTTTCTTCTCGTTCAGTTTTTCCAGTCTTACCTCTAAATTCTTTCTGCTTTTCACCATCTGTTTAACAGTGTAGTTTTCTCCTTGTGCTTCTTTTGCAAGAGCGATTGCTTTTTCAATCTCATCAATCTGGCTTTCTAATACAGCACGTTGTCTTTCCGCAGAAAGAGGTATTTTTTCAAATTGAGAATGCCCAATAATGACGGCATCGTAATCACCAGTCGCAATCCTCGCACAGAATCGTTTTCGGTTTGCAGGCTGAAAATCTTTCTTTGTTGCGACAAGGATATTTGCAGCCGGATATAACGTGAGAAATTCTGCTCCCCATTGTTCTGTTAGATGGTTTGGTACCACAAACAGTGATTTATGAGCAAGTCCAATACGTTTTGCTTCCATTGCCGCAGCCGCCATCTCAAATGTTTTTCCTGCCCCAACGCAATGTGCAAGTAAAGTATTATTTCCGTATAATTGGTGTGCTACAGCATTCTTCTGATGAGATTTCAATGTGATTTCTGGATTCATGCCCGGAAATTCTAAATGACTGCCGTCAAATTGTCTTGGGCGAATCGAATTAAATTTTTCATTATACAGAGAAACCAACATTTCCCGTCGTTCTCTATCCTTGAAAACCCAGTCTTTGAATTTTTCTTTTATCATGTCTTGCTTCTGGCTGGCTAATATAGTTTCTTTTTTGTTTAATTCCCTATGTTCTTTTCCCTCCTCATCCGTGTATGTATCAAAAATTTGTATGTTTTTCAGATTTAAAGAACTTTCAAGTAAACGGTATGCCGTTGCCCGTTTTGTTCCATATGTGTTTGTTGAGAGGATACTGCCATCTACATTTTTCCCTTCGATGTTCCATTCCCCTGTATATTCAGAATATCGTAACTTAATTATATTTTTGATATACTGCGATGGCTGGAAAGTTTCCCTCATGAACTGATCATACACTTCCAATGGAATCCACATCGTTCCTAATCGTATCTCAATCTCTGAAGCATCTAATTTTTTAGGCTGTACGTTCTCTAATGCTTCTGCATTATTTTTATAAATATCTTCACTTTCTGCAGCTTTTTCTGCTATACGCAGTTTTTCACGTACATTGCCTGACAGATATTCATCTGCTGTTTCCCATTCCTGCGTATCTGGATTTTTAAAGATAACCCCAGTCAATTCTTCAGTGATCTTTTCAGCAGATTTTCCACACAGATTTGACATGAAAGTAATATCAACTTTTCCATATTCCTCCATTGATACGGCAAGTGCTTCATTTGCCGTATCTACATGGGTAATAACTTCTTTCCTGCGGATAGTCCGTTTCGTGAACATATCTGCTTTTCCAGCAAGATTTCCATCCTCGTCTAATCTTTCTAAAGAACATAGAAGTGGATAAGAAGAATCTTCCGAAAAAGCTCTCCTATTCGCAACACTATTTAACAGTCCCCATTTTGCAGTATAGGAATCATATAACCTGTCCAGCTTCACCTGTTCTGCAGAAATCTTTGCCTCTACATCTTCCGTTTCTTCCATCTGCAGACGGATTAATTCCCGGACACAATCCCGGATAGCAGTCATGCCGGTGATACGTGTTTTTGCTGTGTTGGATACCTCTTTTTGTTCCAGACCGGTTTCATTTTTATAGTAGATCTCCCCAGTATCAGATAGGACATAACTATATATCCTCTCTTTAGAAGCATCAAGAGTATCTGCCATCTGCTCTATTTCGTACCGAAATTCGGCACGTTCTTCTTGTGTTCTTTCAGGTATATATCCTGTAATATTTGATACAGCAGCCTGTAACTGTTCTTCTAAAGAACTTCCTTCTTTTTCTATGCAGGCTGTTTCTAATCCATATGGTCCTGTTACTTCCTGCATCGTACCTAATACCATTTCTGGATGTGCTGCAAAATAACTGTTTACACGGATGCCATCTTCATTATTCACGATAGAAATCCACTCTGGATTCTCTCTTTCTTTTTCCCTTTTCTGCAGGAATAGAATATCCGCAGTTACTTTTGTCCCTGCGTTTTTAAATGCAGTATTTGGCAGTCGGATTGCTCCCAGCAGGTCTGCCCTTTTAAAAAGATATTCTCTGACTTTACTGCTTTCTTTGTCCATTGTGCCTTTTGTTGTGATGAAAACAGCCACACCATCAGGACGGAGCTTATCCAGTGTCTTTGCAATAAAATAGTCATGGATCAAAAATCCATGACTGTTATAAGCAGGGTCATTTACCCGATAATCCCCAAATGGGACATTACCGATTGCAACATCAAAATATCCATCTGGATAATTTGTCCGTTCAAATCCTGTATTCTGAATATTTGCTTCTGGATAAAGATAACCTGCTATCTTTGAACTCATGGTGTCTAGTTCAACACCATATAAAGTAGAGTTACTCATACTTTGGGGAACAAGTCCAAAGAAATTTCCAACCCCACAGGAAGGCTCTAATATTCTTCCTTTGTTAAATCCCATATTCTCCAGCACTTGATACATAGATTTAATAATAACGGGCTGTGTAAAATGGGCATTTAACACGGATTCTTCTGCAGAACGGTATTCCTCTGGAGTAAGGGCAGTCTGTATCCGTTCCCGTTCTTCCTGCCACTGTGGTTTCTTCACATCAAAGACATCTGCGATCCCGCCCCATCCAACGTAATCTGATAGTATGTTCTGTTCCTCTTTTGTTGCCTGCCGTTGTTCCTTTTCTAACTGTTTTACCGTTTCGATCGCAAGGATATTCTTCCAGCATTTTTCACGGATTGTTCCTGTTCCCAGTTCTTCTTTTGAAATATGATAATTCTGCCCCATGTTTTCAGAGACAGGGGTAATCGCTATATTGTCCGTATCTAAGATTTCTTCTTGCAGTTCTGCCGCCGCAATGCTGTCTTTTCTTATCTCTGCTGCCCAGTCTATTATATCATCATATCGGATTTCTCTTATCTTATCTGCATGATTTTTGATATATGTCCTTGCTTCATTTTCACTATGAAAGAGTATCATTTCTGAAAGATATGTTTCCAATCCATTATTACCCTTGCGTAACAAACGGTAAACAGGCTGCCGGTTTCCGTCTGTATCAATCGCTGTGACAAAAGAAACCGTTAAATCTTCATAATCCTCACTGCTTTCTATAGCTACTTCAATGAGATTTGATTCTTTTTGTTGTTCTTCTATCCAATCATCAGCTTCTTTTCTAGTTTTACAGAACTTACTACGTCCTGAGAGAACAAAATCATCATTCTCTCTTGTCAATTCCTGTGCGTGGAATGGGAAATCTATTCTTCCAGTATCAGCAATCTCATATTTTTTATCCTGTAAAGCCTGCGGTTCCTCTTTCTGCATTAATCCATCAAGCTGTTTCTGTTCTGCAGGTGTTAAGTCTGTATGTTCTTCAAGATATGGCAAAAAGTTTTCACTATACTTTGTAATCTGTTCTATCTTTTCATCCAGCACTCCATCCTGTTCCCAGTATTGTCTATACATACAGTCGGAAGATAAACAGTAATCATAATATTCCCGGATATGTTCTAAAAGGGATTTCCCTTCTGAACCTATGTCATATCTGCCCTTGAAAGAATATTCTTCACTATCTATGACCGCATAGATAGAAAATGCTGTCTTATAATAAGAATATCCTTCTTCTTCATTCTCCTGCTTCTCCATCTCTTGTTTATCCAATACTGTAAATAGTTTATTTGCTACAGCAAAAGACATTTTCCGAACAGTAAAATCACCTTTTTCTCTATCATAAGGGCTTATAACATCATGCTCTGAAAAATCTATCTGGAATAATAATTCATCTGGCTTTGATTCTTGTGTACCGAAATTCGGCACATTTTCTCTCTCCCTTTCTTTATTTTTTGTCTGTTTATTCTCTGTTTCTATATTTTCCTGCTGCTGTGAATAAGGATATTCTTTATTTTCTATCAACGTGCGGATACGTTTTTCTGCCTCTTTCCATGTCAGGTTTTTCTGTATATTCCCTTTTTTCAAAAGAAATCCTCTTGCATCATGCCATTCATCTGAATGAAATGCTCCTGATATAGAAGCAGAGTGTCCGCCAGTACCATATTCTTCTTTTAAAAAAGCAATCGCTGTTTTTGCATCTGGTACAGGGTCTTGCTGATAAAAAGAAAGTATTCGGCTCTTTCCGCCTTGAACGATACCGCCTTCCTGCAACAATTTATCTATCTCATCTGCTGTGATAAATGCTATGTGTACTGGTTCTGTTCCATTTTGTGAAACAGGTATAAATGCCTGATTCAGTTTTTTAAGATGTTCTTTTGCTGTTTCAAAATTCCTTTTCTGCCAGCCAGTTTCAAAATCTACACGTTTTTCAAATGATAGAAGTTCTTCATATATGGTATTTACACCTATAGGATCTCTTAGCTCCCCAGTAATCTTCTCAACAGCTTCAATATAAACTGAACCCCACCGTGATTCCAGCCTGCTGTCTCTGTAAAAGAAAAAAACATATTCTGCTATTCTCGTCCGTATCGTATCAAATGCTTTTTCCTGCAATTCTTTTGTAGTAAATTGTCCATTTTGATAAAGCCTTTCAATCCGTTCTGCAGCTTCAACCCATGATATTGTCTTTTCGGGATTCTTTCTTGCACCATTTCCACGGTGGAAAGAAATACCATCCTCGCTATACCAGACACTTACTTTTACCCCATCTGACATTGCAAGCCCTTTACCGCCTACCCACATCTTTTTTAAATCTCCTGTGAGCAATTCGCTTGGATTTTCCTGTACTAAATCAAATAAGATATATTCTAAAGAATCTTGATTATTTCCACCTGTACGCAGGCATTCATCAATATAACTGTCTGGAAATTCAAAAACAGCAGCAGGTGTATCACCTGCTGCTGTTCCATAATCAGCCTGTTCTTGCGGACTTTCGGGGAAAAGACTTAGCTGAATATAATCTCCTCTTTGATCATCTCCTCTGCCTGCTGTTTGCAGTTGTTCACTATTCCGACCCACTTCATCTGGTCGGCTGCTTTCAGTTCTTCTGTCGCTCCTGCTGTTTTCATCAGCTCCGGAAGCAGTTCGTCCATTCTCTCCTCGGCTCTCCGCTGAATCTCTATCATATGTCCTTCGTAATCTCCCATTTTGAGAACCTGATATGTTGACTTCTTGTGTTCCTTCAGATACTTCTCTCTCATCAGGCTGTATTTCCCGATGTATCCTTCCGTCTGTTTTCTCAATCCTAAATCTGGATACATCAGTCCGTCCTCGCCTTTCGTATATGTTAATTTCATTTCTGTTCACCCCATTCTTTTCTTTTATTATTTCGTTGACTCTATTATATTCCTCCTGTCTTCCTTGTACAATATCTTTTGCCCTGTTTTTTTGTAAATTTTTCCGCCAGAGAAAGGCTCCTACATCTTTTAAAATAGCAGAACAATTTTCACTTATAAGACTTCCTAATCTTGTAAGCACTTCTGCACTATTAAAATCCGTGATTGCTCGAAAATCTTCAATATACATATATTCACCGGGATTTATTCCACATCGTCTTAACAGTATATACCACGTAGTCGATATAAATAATTCTCGATATTCTACACGAATAGTATCATAATCTAATTCTTCTAAATAAGACCCCTCTTTATTTTGAAAAATTAAAGGCAGTTCATCACTGATACCATCCTCCGCAAGATCTTCCGCAAGTTTTTTCAATATTGTAACAAGGTCTGTGTCTTTTCCTTCAATACTATACTTTGCCTTTAAATAATCGGATAAACTTTGAGCATCCTCTTTCTCCATCTCCCATATATAAGGTTTTCTTATCTCAGTAACCGGGATATTTTGTACAGCCCCTGTATCTTTATAATCATAAACATATCTTAACTTTTTTCGTGAATCCACAGTCTGGATAAGAGCAATTCCTTCTGTACCCCGTTTTACATAGTGGTTCATTTCTTTCCACTTTTCAAAACTTGTACAACCTACCGCATTGGGACGCTGTGCATAAATCATAAGCTGGTCATCAAAATCATACTGATAGACACGGGATGCTGTATTTAAAAATTTTAACCATTCCTCTGGGGAAGAAGAAACCTTTTGTACTGTTTCCTCAAACATTTCCTCTGCAGTTGGTAACTTCATTGCCATACATTATTCCTCCTTTACAGTCTCGGAGCCTGTTCTGGTTTTTTAGGTTTCATCAACGATTTTTCTTTTTTATTAAAATGATTCTCTAAATAATTTACTGCTTTTTGAACTTCCTTGTTTTCTTTGTAAAAAGGTACTATATCAAGAAATTCCCTACAAATCTCTCCTCCTTCAAACAAGCTACATTTTCCCGGATATAAATTTTCTTCTGGAAAATGTAGGTCAATACCAATTCCTTTTCTGCCATGCATCCTTTCTTCTGGTATCTTTTCATATATTTTTATTGCTTCATCGAGTGTTAATCCCTCATGGTATTCACCTAATGATGGAAATTCCGAACATTCCGCAACATAAAAATCAACTTTTACTATATACTCTGCTTCTTCAATGTCCTGTTCTAGCTGCTCATAATCCGTCTCACGAATATTTTCAATAGTTATTCCTTCATCATTTAAAATATCTTCTGTCGCTTCTGCAATCGAAACCTCTGGATTATCATAAACCCCTCCATCCAATTCTTTAAACTCATGATTGTAAAATGTGTAATCATATCCTCCGTCTGTTTCATGAATCATAAAATAACCGTTATCTGGCAAGAGATATGCAGCTTCTTTCTTCTGATATAGAGATTTGCTTAATAAATATTCTCCAATTAATTTCATTGCTTCAGGACTAAAGCCATGCCATAAATCTTCTGCAATAACCTGTCCTTGTTCATTTACGATAATATCTGCAACCTGTTCTCCAAATTCATCATGCCGCATCTGAAAAAATTTCTCATTGTGAAATTCCTGCATCTGTATTGAATGCCATGTTCCAAAGTGTCCTTCAGCTGTAAAACCCTTTGTTGATTCTGTTATCTGTTCTACTACTCTTAACGACGGCTCTTTATAAAAATCAGGCAACGGAACAAACCCTATCATGTCCACGTAAGAGACATTTACTTTTCCATTTCTTTTTATCAAAATAATGTCACTTACAGAGAGGGAATGTCCTGTAAAATCATCAGGGTGTGCAATATTAAATTTTGTAAACAGGCTGTCTCTATTTTCATCTGCTCCTAAAATATCACTGTAAACAAGCTGATACTCTGTTCGCTCTGGTACTTTTCCTTTTGAACGTAAAGAATCAAAAGAAAGGAAAGCATAATCTCTTCCTGCACCTTTCCTGTTAACCTGATAGATTCCATAGGCATCTTCTTTTCCATGCAGGATTTCTTCCTCTGTCAGCCTGCCACCCGTTTGTTCTATCTTTACCATTATTGTCCCCTCCGTTTCTTTCTTACTTGTCTTAATCTCTGCATCATTGCAGGAGTAAGACTTGCAGAAGCATATGTTTTCATTTCCTCAACAGTGTCACCTTCTTCGAGACATTTGATTAAGAATTCTTTTTGTGCTTCATTAAATGTATCGCCTGCCAGATACGTTTCAATAAATCTATCCGGCTCCTTCGATCTCTTTTCTTCTTTATTGAAGAAATGCCAGCGTTTCTTTTTTTCGGTTACATCTCTTACTGAATTTTCTTTTTTAGACGGTACCTCTTTTTGCTCTTCCTTATCATCGTCAGATGATTTTTTTTCTTCTAACTGTAAAAGAAGTGTCTTCTTTTCTGTTTGCCATATTTTTTTATTCTGCTCTATCTCATTCACTAGACTTTGTATCTTTTCATCTCTTTCTTTTATTAATTCCTCTTTTGCTGCCAAAGAGTTTTGATAGGATTCCCTTTGTTCCGTAAGGGCATTTTTTTGTATATCTAACGTCTGCTGCAATGTAGCGTTCAATGTTATTCTTAATTCTTCCGTCTCCTGAAACACCTTACCAGCTTTATCATGTAACTCTGAAATCTGCTTTTGCATTTCTGAATTAGGTACGAATATGTTTTCCAGAAAATTCAGCCGTTCTTCTTTGATGTGTTTAATTTTAACCCGCCAGTCCTGAACAGCAATGCTATCAATCCGACGTATCTCTTCCACAGTCATTCCATCTAATGCACATATGCAGTAGTATTCCCGGAATACATCGTCATCTATCTCATCCAAATAGGCAAGCATTTCAGCCGTACAGTTTGCTTCCTGCAAAACCTTCCTCTGAAATTCTATGATGATATTTTTTTCCTCCTCTTGTTCCATTTATTTTCACCTCCTGTGCCGAATTTCGGTACGTTCTGTTTTTGAAATCCTCTGCTCTTTATTCAGACTTCTTTCTTCTTCAACGATTCGGTTTACAATCCGTTTTTCATGACGGATTTCCCGAAGTATTGCATTAATCTGCTGTCTTTCTTCTCCAGCTTTTAACATTCCTTCGGGTATCTGTTTCAAGAACATATTTAATTCCTCTTGATATATTTCAAATCGGTCATCCCAATCTGGAGTATCAGACAGACGTTTTTTCAAAGCCCTGTACTGCCTTAACATTTCTTTATCTTCCACTGAACGGAGAGAACTCCGGCGGTTCATCAACTGCTTCTCTTTTGCCAGTAAAGCATTTTGTTTTTCTAATAAATCATCCTCTGTCTTAATGTTGTTTTTTAGAATGTATTTGCATTCTTCATATAACTCATTAATCCGAATGGCATTTTTCCGCACATCTTTTTGATTTACTGCATAAGGATTTTTCCCTTCAAGATAATGCCCTGCTTGATAAAAAATTTTGATTTTTTTAATCTGAAATATCGTAAGTGTCTCTGTATATTGAAAGATTTCTCTTTCATATTTCTTAGACAATTTAGAGGACAGAATACTTTCTGCCCCCTTTTCCTTTCCTTTGTTTTGAATCCTCTCTTGGATTTCTTCTTTCCTGTATCCTGTACCAAGACGGGAATCTCTCCGTCCCCGTTCAAAACCGGGTGGGATATATGTCACATACTTCCCTTGACGGATTTTATATCCTAGACTTTCCATTTGCTTCACAAAATCGTTCCAATCTTCTGACATAGCAATCACAAAGTCTATGTCTGCCTTAATAATTTTTTCAGATGATGGTCTGCCCTCTTTCTCTGCATAATGTGCTGCATAAGATTTCCCTATCTTATTATGTGGGTCATAAACCAGTGGCGGCAGACCATATTTTTCACAAACACGGTCTGTAATTGGCTGGATATATTTTTCCCAGTCTCCTTTTTCATAACGGTACTTATACCCATCCATTCGGTTGACAGAATTAAAAACAATATGTCCATGCATATGTTTTTGATCAGTGTGAATAGAGAACACATAATCAAAATTTTCTCCAAGATATTCTTCGCAAAAATCATTTATTACCGCATATGCTTCTTCTTTTGTCGCTTCCCCCGGTGGAAATGAGATAACGAAATGATAGCCTTGCCTTCCATTTTCTTTTTCCCATTCTTGCTTTGTATCCATCATTACTTGATAAACTTCCTGCGGAGTAGTTCCTGCATTTCCTCCAACCAGTCCCTCTGTTTTATCAGAATTTAAGATATACGAAATACAATTTTTTAAATGTGCCGCCCCACCTCCCTGTGGTGTTCCAATATTCGATAGCTTAGTGATTGCCATAATCCTCTACCTTCTCATTAAGCGTTTTCATCTCATGTTTTACCTGCTCTAATGCTTTTTCAAGATTATAAATATCAATCTGATTGCCATAACCAGCATTAATTTTTGCAACAACCTGATTGATGTTGACTCCTATTTTACGCACTTGGTAGGAAAGAGTTTTTAACTCTTTTTTCAAGCTGACAGGATTATCGTCCTGTAAAAAAATACACTTCCGTATATATGCAGAAGTGTTTGCTTTTTCTCCCTTTTTTGTTTTTGTTTCGGGGTCATTCTCCGCTTTAGCTAAAAGTAATTGATACTCTTTTTCTGTCAGCCGGAGGTCGAATCTCCTTTTCCTTATTTGTCCTCACCTTCTTGTTCTTTTTCCTCTATTGATTCTTCCTCTGATTCTTTTTCTTCAGTAAATTCAGACATATACATATCCAAAACTGTTTTTAAATCTTCGATTTTTTTAGCATCCATCGGTCCAAGATATTCCGTAACGATTTCTGCAAGCTGTTTATTTTCTTCATTCTCTTTCTGTTCTTTTGCTTTTCTCAGTTTTTCTTCTACCTCTTTTTTTCTTTCTGCAAGTCTGTTTTCTTTCTCTATTAATTTTTTAAGCTCATCCTCTAATTTTTCAATCTGTTTATTCCAATCCATCTCATCAATCTCCTTCTTTGTTTTTCTTTTCAAGTGCATCTATTTTTGCTTGTAGATTTTTTACCTCTGCCTGCAGTGCTTTCCTTTTTAATAATTCATACTGTGACACCTCTGTAATCTGATTTGGATATTCATAACGGCAGAGTGTATATTTTTCTTCATCATCATCTCCTCTTGGTGATGGATATTTTCGATACATCTTATACCATTTTTCAAGAAAATCATTGATAATACTATCGCTGTCAAATTTTAAATAGTATCCGTCCTCTTTCTTAACCGGGCGCAATCCGTGAAAATCTTCCATATCAAACAGTGCGTAAAACATTTCCTGATAGGAAAGCATATCTGCATGGATCAAAGCACCTTCACCAACTCCTAAAGCATTACACATATCTTTCAAGATTTTTTCTCTTGGAATTTTTTTATTTTTTTCATACTGTGCGATCCTTACATCTGCAGATGAAAAAGAAAAGCCACACATCACACCTAATTCTTTTTGTGTGTACTTACGCAGCATACGGATTTTTTTAATCTTTTGCCCCAGAGAACCGGGAGATACCCAATTTTCTTTTTTGCATTCTATGATTTGCTTTATCCAATCCATCTCATCCATCCTTTAGAATTTATTTTAGGAAATCTGGTTTTCCATAAAGTTCTTTTTTCTCTGCATCGCTTGAAAAGGAAATATTTTTTTTGCTTGCATCTTCCTCAAGCTTTTTTTCAATTCTATCCAGTTTATCCTGTATATCTTCTAATTCATCCATAACATTTTCCGTTTCTTCTTTTTTAAAAAAATTCCGTACAGCTTCTGTAATATATACATTTTCTGTAGGATACATTTCTTTATCCCTATTATTTATCATCGCCAGAACATCTTCTGGAAGACGGAAATGTTTCTGCTTTACCATTTTTCCCTCCACAATTTCTCACCTTTCTTATACATTATTTAGTCTTTATTCCATAATATATATGTACCATTTCTGGTATTTCCTCTGCTTTCGCATATACCATTTTGGGTATCCATATACCACTTTTGGTATTTAGGCTGTTTTTCATGTACCATTTCTGGTATTTCTCTTACTTTCGCATATACCATTTTTGGTATTCATGTACCACTTTCGGTATTTTTCATGTACCATTTCTGGTATTTCCTACATACCAATTCTGGTATTTATACCAAAAATGGTACAAATAAGCCGATAGGCTTATTGCAAGATACGCATTTTGTACACACAAAATACATCTTGTTAGGGGGGAAACCCCTAAAACCCCCTTTCAACAACCAACGGCATCTGCATCCCCTTCTTTCAATGCTGACCAGAGGAATTTATCCATTCCTCCACAGCCTTATCATATAAGTTTTGCATCTGTGCCGCATATTTGTTTTGAAAGAAAAGATAAAAAGCATCTGCAGCTTCGCCTGCATTTTCTAAAAGGATTTTTGCTTCTTCGGCTCCGCACTTTTTCTTTAATCTTTCAAAAAATTTTTTCTTAATATTGATTTCCTCAGCCCGGATAATCAGATTTATTTTAGACCCAAGTGTACAGTCCATTAAAAATTTTTCGTATGCAAATGTGAAATCTTCCTCCAAAATTTCACCGCCTTTCTTTTTCTCTCCCTGCATTATTCTAATGAGAATGTATAGGTACCATCTTCAAAAGTTACCGTGATGTTTTTTCCGTCACTTCTTTTTGTTACAAAATCCAGTACGGCTTTATAATTTTTCTCCCCTGTATTTTCAACAGAAGCAACATAAAAATTTCTCCGTTCTTCCCCTTCTTTCTCTAAAAATTTTAGTAATTCCTGAGACAGTTCTTTTTCATTAGCTACTGCTTCCAATGAATTATCCTGATCGGTAATCTGTGGATTACCAAGATTGATTGGCTCTGTTCCAATCTCGTTATAATCTTCTTCGTCATCCTGCATTGTATTTTTTTCCTGTGGCAGCCCTCCATAATCTTCAATATTTTCAATCTGCTTTTTATATGGGGCAAATGAAAAAATTTCTTTTCTCTTATCGTAGGAAATAAGAATAATAGAATTATCATCATCATCTAGTTGTAGATAAAATGTTGCTGTCCCTGCATTACTTGACACATCATCATCATACTTTGAAAGGGCATTAATCCATTGTACATTTTTATAATTTTTTTCAACATACTCTGCTGCCCGTTCTTCAAAATCTGTTTCATTTTCGGAATTTATATAATAGATATATTCCAGATTTGTGAAATGATATTGTTCTCTTTTTTCTTTTTCCGTCTGTTCTGCAGTGTCTTCTGTTTTGGGTTGTTCCGTTGTATTTTCCCTGCTGTTTTGATTTTTTTTTGGAGCGAAAAAACATAAAGCGGAAACAAGTAAAGCAAAAACCAGAAAGACTGCCAGTAGAAATATCACTATTTTTTTCTTCATCCTGCTCCTTTCCTGTACCGAATTTCGGCACATTTTCATTATTATCTCAAATGATTTTTCCCAAGATTGACTGCTTTAACAACCCGGCTTTTTGCCCATTCTGGATGAAATCTCGTGACGGTTTTTCCTGTGTGATACCACATGGATTTGTTTACAACAAATTCAACGACACTGTGTCCACCATCATGTCCCCATTTATTGCAGCCTGCATCAGACATATTTTTTTCATCACCCATAACTCCATGTATGACTCTGCCATTTGCCAGAACAAAATCTATCTCATCACCGATCTTTCCGAAAGTTGGAGTGCAGGCTATCACGTATCTGTCACCAATCTTTCCGAAACCATTCGCATCATAATGCTCACCTGTTTTCACACGCAGCTTATACTGGTTACTTCCTGTTGACGTAATGAGTGACCATCCCATGTATGTAAAACTGTCTCCATACGGCGATGGGATATTGGTTGTTTTTCCTGAACCATAGCTGTCCTGGTCTTTTACCCGGAGGATCACTGTGATGACCGCCCAGTTGATTTCTCCTTTACGGACAGACTTTACAAAAACACTTCCCGGCTTTTTGTCTTTTGTCTGGTCACGTCCAAAATCATACCAGTATGTTTTACCGTTCTCATCTTTTCCGGCATAGATGTTCGTATGCCCTTTGAAAAGGCAAATATCCCCCGGCTTTAAGTCGAGGTCTTTTGATTTTTTCCCGCCAGTCTTTATGATGTCAAATCCTTTTTCAATCTGCTTTCTTACGGTTCCGTTACAGCTTAATTCTCCCGATTTATTTCCGAAAAATATCTGTCCTTTTTTCAGAAGTCCAACTTCCTGAAGCACAAGACAGACACCGTGGGCACAGTTTGTTCTTTTTGCAGATTGTTCAGCCGCAGCAAGGGAACCCTTTAGATCGTAATTGGAATACACCCATTTTTCATCCACCATCATTTTACCAAGCTCCTGTGCTTTTGATAAGATCTCTGATGCTGTCGAGGAAGTGAGTCCTTCGTCTGGATAATCCGGAGTACCGTATCCCATGATGCCTTTATAAGTAAGCTCATAATGTCCACGCATGACCTGATTATTTTTATTTCCTTCTATGGTATGTACGATTCCATTTTCAACGTACTCAACGATACCAACATGATGAGATTCTCCCACCCCGCCTCTATCAAAATAGATAATATCTCCTGCCTGTGGAGTATAACTTCCTGCTTTTTGATACTGCTGCTTATGGATAAACCATTGCCGTCCTGTCTCGCAGGCGGCTGTCTTTGGTATGATATTGCTCTCGATAAACCCACATTCATTCGCACACCACGAAACAAAGGCATGGCACCAGGACATTCCGTCTGTTCCTGTATACACTCCATACTTTGTATGATTTCCTGCCCCTTCGTGATAACCTATTTCCTGTACAGCGACCGCAACAATACTTGCCCCGGAACCCGATGCATAATCTGTATTATCTACTGCGGCTGCAAAACCTGACAGCAAAGTGATGATGATTCCAAGGAAAGATACGATCACAATGATCGGTATTAACAGGATCAACAAAACAAAAAAGATCGTCACGGCAATCTGTGCAGCAAAGTACATCACTGTAACTACGACAGAAGCAAGCATGGCTGCGGCTGCCACGCCAGGGCTTCCTGTTTTATTTTCTTCGATGAGCTGGGATAACTTCGTCTGCGTTTTTATCCTCTGGCTTTCGATCGCTGTATTTTTCTGCTGCAGCATTTCTTTGAAATTTTCTGCCGTTTTTTTTGCGACCAGTGCAGCCAGACCAGCACCCGTAGATACAGCTGCTGTATCCACTGTTTTTGCTGTAGCATTTCCTGCAGCTTTTGCTGTTTCTGCGGAAGCAGAAGAAGCAATATCTACTGCCTTTTCTCCTCCGGCAACGGTACTCTGGGAACGGATAGCTGCCCGGCTGTCCCTTGATTTCGATGCGATCTCTCCATTTCCACCATGGCTGCCGATCTCTTTTTTATCAACAGGTTCTTTCCATGTACTTGATTGATATTTTCTTTCCTTTGAAAAGATTTTTGCCGCCTGCTTTTCTTTTTCCTGGACGGAACTGGGTTCTGTCTTTGCAATCCCGTTCCGTTTTTTCTGCCGTTTTAACTGCCGTTCTGCCTGCCTGATATAACGCTGCTTTGCGGTATAAGACAGCCTTTTCCATTCTTTTTTTTCTTTTTTGGAAAGATAATGGGCAGGGTCTATGCTGACATTTTCGTTCCCCTGTTCCTGTTCCTCATTTCCATTAAGAGGGTCGGTGTTCTTCACTTTCTGGATAGCACTCTGGGAAGTAGCAAACGCACTGTCCATTTTTTTAAAACTCGCTTCTTTTGCTTTTTTTACTGCCATAAGCATCAGCCTGCTTTCTGATAACGGATATTGCCTGCTTCTTCCGATTTTATAAGATACCCTTGCTGGCATAGAAAACTTAATTGTTTTTCGGCTTCTTCCTGCGTGATCTCCAATACGGATAAAAGGTCACGGACAGTAACCGGGGCAAGTTCCGCCATCTGTAAGATAATCTCCTCAATACGGTCATTGCTCTCCTGCTGCTCCTGTCTCTGCTTCTGTTTTTTCTTTTCTGCTTCTTTCGCTTTCTCATGGAAATTGGTATTGATAAGCGGATACAGTTCATTTTCTTTTGAGATTTTTGCATCAAAGAGGACAACCTTTTTGCCCCATACCATGACTCCCTTTCCTACCTCCTCAGAATTCAGTGCATTAAATTCTGTCTGGGATAATTCCTGGATCTGGGCAAGGGCATTCGCATCTGCACCTCCCTGGTCAAGGAAACACTTATAGTTGCAGTTGCTGAACAGTTCTTTTAACATTTTGTTTTCTAAGGCGGCAGTGATATTCTGCATTGCCATCGTACAGATGCCGCCATACTTTCTAAAGGTTGCAACCGCCGTATTGAGCTGTTCGGCAGAAGTACCTTTCCTGCTGACAACCTGCGTTTCATCCACAATAAAGTGGGTTGCCCTCTGTGCCTCCTGATTGTATTCCATGCGGGTAGAGGTATAATGCATAACTGTTACCATAACCGGCTCCCAGTTGTCCGGCGGTACATTTTTAAGTCCAAATCCAATCATACGGTTATCCAGACGTACTGTGGATGGATAAGCCAGCATATCACAGCTTCCTTCTGTATATTCTTCAAGGGAATTATAGATTGGCTTTATGATTGATCTATCATAATCATCTTTTGCATTCTCTAATTCCAGTTTTATCTCTTCCCTCAACATACGTAAGGTTGCCTGTTTCTTTAATCTTTTCTGTGCAAAGATTTTATCAAACATCTTTCTTGTTGCCCTGCTGACTACGGTAGCGTGTTCCTGTGTAAACAGGATATTTGTCATGATAGCTGCCACAAGGCTTTTTGCATACTTTGTCTGCGTAGCGATAAATTTTTCTTTTGTGTCTTTGTCCGCATAAAATACCGCATCGGACACCTCAAATCCATTGATATATATCTTTGATTTTGGGGTCAGGTCAAAATAAGAACCTCCGTATTTTTCTACGATCTCTTTAAACTCGTTCTGAGGGTCTAAGATTAAAATATCGTCCGACGTGGAGATAAGTGTCTGGAATATCTCTGTTGCCTTGATAAGCACCGACTTACCAGAACCCGTGTGTCCAACAATGATTGCATGAGGGTTCATCAGCAGTTTCCTGTTTCCGAATATCAATCGTTTTGTCGTGAGGTTCAACCCATAAAAATATCCGCCTGGGTCTAAAATATCCTGGGCAAAGTATGGCTGCATCGCAACCATGGAGGAAGATAGGAAGAAACGCATGTAGTCTACCTGCCGTCCGGCAAAAGGTAATGCTGTATTCAACGCTTTTAACTGGGTATAGTCTGCTGTACTTATGACTACTCCCTGTGCCTTGCCTGTCTCTTTTAACTGCTCGACTCGCTGTGCGAGGGTTGTTTCATCTGCTGCCGTTGCCACGAACAGGAAATTCAAGAAAAAACCTGTCTCATCATTGTCATTTACTAAATCCATGTATCCTTCTATCTCATCTTTTTTTCTCTGCTTTGCGTAAGAAGGTCCTGATACAATGATATTCTTTTTCCTTTTTGCTTCTTCCTCCTCACTGATGGATTTTTCATTGTTCATCGCTGCAGCAACCAGTTTTTCATTGATAACATCCGCAGGGACAGGGGAAAAATCCAACGTGATAAACGATGGAAAATCCACATAGGAAAAACTCCGCATCAGCTCATCCGGCTTTAATGCCCTGCTGTATTTCCATCCGAACAGTACGGAAACATACTGCGTTTTATCAAATATCATAAAATTGGAATACTGCTTGATTGTCTGTGGCATCACATCATTTTTCCAGTCATGCTTTCCTGTCTCATCAAGATAGATATACTGTTCTTCGTCCTTTTTACCCGGACGGAGTAATGCGTGCAGGCATTTTAACCGTTCTTCACCGTTTAAAAGGAGTATCTTTCCACGCCACTTTGCAAACATCTGCTGTATCGTTGTATCCAGCGCATTGAGCAGGATAGTCGCTTCCTCCAATGAATTTGCCCGGCAGGAAACGGTAAGATAACGGAGTGTCGTTACATTTGGATTGGAATTCTCCAGTTTTTCCCTTGTCCATTCTTTTATCCCTTTATCAATCTGCGGGTAAGCCTTGCTGTTCTGCTTTCCCCGTATCTTTTCTAAAAATTCGTCAATACTCTGAAATTCGTTTGCAATCGTAATCTTAAAATCAACGCTCATCGACTTTAACCAGGACATGAACTGGTTCAGGAAAACATCTTTTTCACTTTCATCCTTGTTGATATAATTGATCTCCTCAAAAACATAGCATCTGTCATACAGACTGTTTGTTTTCGATGGTTCGATCTTGGCTATTCCATTTTTATACATCCGTTCGATATTCAATGCCTGCCGTACATTTTTCGGGACAGGAACGATTGGGATACTCTTAGAATGATAAGAACGGAACTTTCCACTCGCATTGATAACCGCCACGTTTATTCCTCCTTTAATCGAAAAGAGCCAGAAACTTTATTTTCCGGCTCTGTCATCTTATTATTTCTTTTTTCTCTTTTTCTTTTTTACAGCAGGATGGTGCATGGTAAATATCCTGCCTGTCTTCGGAGCTTCTTCCGCCCCATAAGTAAGTTTTTTAGTTGCCCTGTAAAACCGCATCTCTTTGTACATCGCCCACAGGGAATGGTTCTGGTATTCGTAGATACCGATGAAACAGATCGGCAGCATGACAGGGATTGCAATATAACTGCCTGTGACCGGGGAAATCTTTAAAAAAACCCATAGTGCGATTATCGTGCCTGCTGCCATGATAAGACCAACGCTAAATGTTATGATCTGTTTTAAAGTAAAGCCCTTCCAAAGGTCGTCTGGAAAGGCTTTTTCAAAGTCTTTATTAATATCAATCTTCATCTCATATCCTCATTATTTATAGTAATAAGAAATTTTTCTTTTTCCACAGCGTTTACATTTCTGTGTTTTTTGATACTTCATCTTTCCCCCACGTTTCTTTCCTATCTTTATGCTTGTACCTTTATCATAAGAATGTCCCAGGGCAGGTATCGTTTCTACTGTAAGATACCCATCTTCTGCTCCTCCGTAACTGTTCATGCAGCCCTTTCTTGTGCAGTTTGTAGTTTTGTACCCAACAGAAGTACAGCCCGGCTTCAGTATCTTTACTTTTCCAGGTTTATGTCCCAATGCCGGAGTCCTTCTTATGACATCTGTCCATTTTTTTCCGCATGACTTACATTTTTTATACTTTAATCCCCTGTTGGTACAGGTTGCTTTTGTTTTTGTTACCCATGTGATATTTTTATGATTACATTTTGATTTTGCCTGTATACTGATTCCTGGCATAAGTACCAGTAGCATAAGTACCATTAAAACCGCAACAATATGTCTTTTTGTCTTCATAATCTTTTTCTCCTTCTTTTTCTCTGTTTTCAAGATCCATCATGGAAAATAATAGCTCCAGCCTCCATATTCATTTTTTAACTTAACTCCGCCACATTTCAAACAGTCATATCTTGTTCTCCTCTTTCTGGTAAGTTTCCATTTGTGTTTTGTCTTAGGGATTACTTTTTCCAGCAACACTTTTCTGCATCTCACACAAAGTTGTTTTTTTCTACCTGTATGATTACAGTTTGCTTTTTCTGCAATGATCCACGTTCTGCCTGTATGTTTATGATTACACCCTGCTTTTGCCTGTGCATCTGCAAAAAATACCATAGTCATCATTATAGCCATTAACACTATAGTCACTTTCTTTTTTAGTTTTTCCATAAATTCTCCTTGTATCAAATAGCGTGGAGTTTCTCTTTCCAGCTATTTAACATAAACCGTCTCTTTCTTTCCGCATCGGCTGCATATACGTGTCTTTTTCGGTTTCTTTTTTATCATACTATCGGTATTTAACTTCCACTTACTCCAGTGATGTCCAAGAGCTTTCCCCTCCTTATGAGTTGACTTGTACTTACAATTTTTACATGAAGTTACGATCGTTTTTGGTGCAGTACAGGTAGCCTTGTAAGTTTTATCAATATAGGAATGCCCCAAAGGAGCTATCTTTTCTGTTTTGTAATATTTCCTATAGCCATAAATACAATCTGGATTTAAACAATATGTTGCCGTTAACCCCGGTTTTGTGCATGTAGGCATTTTTTCTATTTGTGTGCGTAATCGGTGTCCTGATTTTTTTATCTTCTTTATTTTTAAGATTTTTCCACAGTTCTTACACTTTTTAACCTTCATGCCTTCATCCGTACAACTAGGTTTTGATGTTGTGATCCATGTTACATTCTTGTGATTACATTTCTTTGTTTTCGCCTGTATATTGGTTTCTGGCACAAGTACCAGTACGATAAACAGAATGACAACCATTGTGATATTTCTTGCTCTCATAACTTCTCCTTTCTGTACCGAATTTCGGCACATTTATAGACCAAATGCTTTTGATAAGAAAGCATTGGAACCTTTTACAGCCGCCGTTACAAGAATCATTGTAAACAGGCTGTTTAATGCATCCCAGAACCCATCTACCATCGAGGTCACGATGTTTTTTCCGTCAAACAGCGAGATGCCTGCACCGATGAGCTTGAAGGATATGACCATTGTTAAAGCAATTACCACGATTTCAAAAGCATTTAAAAGGAAGGTACGCATCCACGCATAAAAGCTTCGCTCTATTTCCTGTCCACCTACGAGGGTTGACATCGCAAAGGGAGCCAGTATCATAAGCAGGTACAGCTTTATATACCGGCTGTATACTGTCCACAGCATTAAAAAGCTGCATACGATTGCTGCCAGTATAAAAAGCAGACCAAAGAGTTGATAAAATAGTGCCGAGCCAATATCCATATCCTCTACTTTCAACTCTGGGGCATCTAATGTAAAAACTTCTTTTGCCATCGCAGACGAGATGGAAAATACCGTTGTCATGATATTTAAGATATTAAGATATAAGACATTCGCAACGACAACCTTAATCATCGCTTCAATGACCATCTCCAGAGTGATATTCTGATGCAGGTTACTGACAGCTTTTAAAAAAGCTATCATAAAAAAGAGATTCAGGGCAGAAAGCCCGATGCCTTCTGCCCACGGATACAGGTTTTCCTTTACAAATGCCCATGTCCCGGTAGAAAACTTTTGTGGCGTACTGCAGACCAGCTTTATGATCAGTCTCATACTGGAGTTCCATATCGCCTCCGCAATCTTTATCGTCGGACCAGAGAGAAAATCAAACAGCCATTCCGGCATAAATCATCCCCCCTATCCTTATTTTAAAGATGCACTGATAACAGTAACGATCTGCGGGGCAAGGCAGGCAACTAATCCAGATGCGATACGTTTAAATGCCATTGACTGCATTGTTCCATCCTGGGAGTTTAAAGCCGTTGCCCATTCAAAAACTCCCCATAACAGTAATAACTGTCCAATACTGCTTACAATCGCTGCTACGATCTCATACAGCGAATTAAATCCTGATGTGATCACTGAGGTTCCTGTTGCTTTTGCCGCATACACAGGCACATACATACTGAAATAACAATATGCAGTAAAAAAAGCCGGGACAGCTCTCTTTACTGTCCTGACTCCTTTTTCTCTCATTGCTCCTATGAAGTTTTTTACTCTGTTCATTTGTCTAGTCCTCCCCGATGTGATTTGTAAAGATAATGATTAATATAATCCCTACGGATATTACGATCTCTAACAGTGTTGCTAATAGACCCGTCCAAGCCTGCATTCCTGCTGGTAACAGTCTGGGCAGGATAGCCCTTGCCGCCAGATTTGCCACCAGCCCAACAATAAATGCGATCAGGATGATAATATATTTCTTCCAGTTATTTCTTCTCACTTATGATTCCTCCTTTAAAGGCAGCAGACATTTCTTTGCTGCTTCTTTTTCAATGATGTCTGTAAATAGACGTTCTGTCTGTTCCGTACCGTCTCCGGCATATTTATATAATGCCGTTTCGTAATCCTTATACCTGCTCGTATACAGGTAGGATATTGCCGCCTTAAACCTTTTCTTATTTTTCCTATTACGGCTCTTTTTCACCGCCAGATGAAGCATTCCCTCAATCGAATCTGCTGCTTTATAACAATTAAATAATAAGTGTATTGTCTCCTCATCATATGTTGCCTTCGGTAATTTTTTTAAATATGCCGGCTTCGATCTGATGATAAAAAACCGAATCGCAACCACACCTATTATCAATACTATTAAAACTGCTTCTGCAATGAGCATCGGTTTTGGAACATTCTCTACTGCCAGTATAAAATCTTTCATTATTCTTCTTCTCCTGTATCAAAATAAGTATCGAGGAGACGGTCTAAATATCTTAAAAGTTCTTCGGCTGTCTGGTCTTTATCAAAATCTCCTTCGGCTGTAACTGTGTTATCCGTAGCATCATACTGGAAGGTGAGGTCGCTCTGATTTTTATTCCAGTTGCGGATTAAGCGGCGTAACTTATGATTATTGCTAAATGGTTTCTTAATATCAAACCAGCCTTCTTTTGCTTCTTCTGCAAAAACAACTGTTACTACGATCTGGGAAATAGCAATGTTGACCATATCGCCCTGTTTTGCATGGCGAAGCTGGATAACTCCGCCTACTTCCTGTTCCTGCAGATAATTATAAAATCCTTCGGCTGTCAGAGGGGTATCCATCTCCATCGCTTCCTTCAGGTTTTCTTCTTCTTTTGCATACACAGATTCTTCTTCCGGGACTACTTCTACCTCTTCCACTTCCTCTACAGGTTCTTCCGCCCCTGATACTCTTTCTTCTACAGGTTCTTCCGTCTTATCGGGAACATCTTCTTCCCTCTCTGGAAGGCTTTCATCCTCTACTCCCATCAGTTTTTTCCAAAGCTGTGCTTTTTCTTTATTCAGGGTATCAATCTGTGCGACAAACCCACTCTCTTTTTCTTCCCATTCGTCCGCTTTATCTTCCCATTTTTCGTTTTCCTCATTAAGACGCTGGATTTCCTGTTCCTGTTCTTTTATCTTCTGTTCTTTTTCCTCTAAGACAGCCGGGTCAAAATTATCAGAAGAATATCCCAGATCATTCAATTTATCTTCCAGTTCCCGGCTAAGACGTTGCTGCTTTAATTTCTCGTTTCTGATTTCCTCCCGGAGAATAGAATTATCAAGTAAGGACTGCTGTTCGTCTGCTTCTAACTCCAATCTTTTTTTCTGCAGATACTTTTCCATTTCCTGCGTTTCTCTCTGTTTTTCTTCGAGCATCTGCATCTTTTCTTCTATCTCTTTTTCCTGCTGTCTTACATTTTCTTCACGGCTGCTAAACTGCTCCTCCTGTTTCTTTAAGCTGTTTTCTTTCTCTTTTACAGCTTCTTCACGCACACGGTTTCTCTCTTCCATTTTTTTGTATTCCGCATCACGCTCTGCAAATATCTTTTCCATTTTTTCAAACAAAGGGTCTGTGTTTCGGTTTAATAATTCACTCATTTTATTATGTGCCGAAATTCGGCACATCCTCCTTCCTTAAATCTTCTCTATATATTTATCTGGTCTGGTATATCTGCTTCTCCCTACTCCTAAAAGCAGTACAAAGATAAAAGGCAAAAACATGATTCCTACTGTATAACCAAATCCATGTCTAAATGCTTTGCTTAGACGGTGATAAAGCATTACTGTCAGTACAAATGCTATACTTGGCAGTATAAGCTGCAGCATCTCTAAAAGTACACCTGCTTTTAATGTTACAGATACTACTTCGTACAAACAAAGGCAGAGCCATTTGATAAGACAGATGGAAGGTTTCCACGCTATCTTAAATAACAGATATTCATTATAAAATGGAATCAGCACTTTCCAGCCTTTTTCGCCAGCTTTGCAAAAAACTCCCCAATAACCGATGACTGTTAATATCAGTAAACATACTGCCATCAGGAATAAAATGATCAGGATTG
>OLPB01000194.1_pt1 | contig 41225 bp, 36 predicted proteins | sample 1672001 | NCBI WGS metagenome assembly OLPB01 (sample SAMEA3136635, study PRJEB25190) | human gut metagenome | biome: human gut; feature: human-associated habitat; material: faeces | place: Austria | collected 2013 | reverse complement strand
CCTGGATTACGTCCTACTGCTGCTGCACCCTGTCCTGCTGCGTATCCCTGTCCAATACCAGGTCCGATACCTGCGATCAGTGCAAGACCAGCACCAATTGCACAACCAGCCAGTGCGATACCTTTTGCCAATACTGTAAAATCCATAATCAAATCCTCCTGTTATTTATGATTTCTCTTGTTAAAAAATACAATTCAGCCGGAAACTGCAAAATATTTTCTGCATTCTCCGGTTTTCTGCCCACTTCGTGAACCTCTGCCTTCTTTAGACTACTCTTCCGCTGCATTCGCAATATACATTACAGTCAGCATACAGAAAATAAATGCCTGCATGATTCCGGAAAACCAATCAAAATAAACTGACATAATTGCCGGAATACCAACATCCAGGAATGGGATCTTCGACAATACATCTCCCACAATACCCGGAATCAGTCCGAACAGTTTGGAACTTGCCAGCGCCAGCGCTGCATAGATCAAACCATTGATAACTACACCGGAAAGAATATTTCCAAAATGACGGCATGCCATACTGATCGGTGTGGCAATCTCAGAAAGAATATTAAATGGTGTCATAATAGGGATTGGAGTTGTAAATCCCTTCATATATCCACCGAAACCATTTGTCTTGATCTTCTGTGCCGTGATCATGGTAAATACAACAACTGCCCATGCAGCTTCTGTGGAAAGATCTGCTGTAGGGCTTCGCAGTCCTACAAGGCTGATCAGGTTGGATACCACACTGGTGGCAAAAAGCGCCGCCACAAAAGGAATCATATAGCTGAATTTCTCACCCATATTTCCGATGACGAACTTATTTGCTGTCTCCACCAGAAGCTCAGCCACAGCCTGTCTCCTGGATATTTTCTCCACCTTCAGATCATGTGTCAGCCAGATACAAAGTCCTGTGATCAACAGCATAACCAGCCAGCTTACAACCAGAGTCTCCGTGATCTGGAATTTCCCAAGGATGGGAATCTCAAATGGAAACGTATAGAATATCCTGCCACCGGTTATTTCAATATCCATGTACTCTCACCTCCTGTCATTATAAATTTGCAACTGTTCTGTACCACCTCTGTCACACACCTCGTGGAGTAGTACCTGCTGAATAGTTACATAAAATTATATATATCATTATGCGGCCTTCCTTCCCCCAATAATTCCCACTGTCTTGATCACAATGTTTGGAAAAAGCAATGGTAAGATTCCGGCTACAAACTGAAAACAGGGAACCGCAATCGCCAGAACGCCCCAGATAAGCTGAAGCATCATTCTCTGACTATAGCTGGCCTTCATCTTTGCTGCAGCCTGTTTATCGTCCTCCATGGAAACTATCTTCTGAACGGTCAGTCCCATAAGGAAAAAGTTCAGTACTGCCACCATCCCGCCAATAAATCCGGCGAGAAGCACTGTATAATCAAACGGAATCTGCTCCGGCACTGCCAGATGTCCGATTCCAAATACAGCCCACATCAGGACTACGCATACAAATGTACCAATCGCCACCTTCTTAGTCTCTTTCCTCACTGCCGGCTGCACATCTGCAAACATTTTGCTCATACAAATCTCCCTTCTGAAACGTGTTTGAAAAAGGCTTTCCGCAAAATGTACGTCACACTTTGCAGGAATGATTCCTCAAACATACTCTAATGATGTCTGTTAAATGAAACTTTATTCTTCTTTTTCTCTTTCTTCTGATGGCCGGTTACGGACAGGTAAAGCTTATAGGCTACTGTAAAGGATCCTCCCAGTCCGAAAAAAAAGCCAGGAATAAAAATCCATTCTCCTATTCCCAGGCTGGTACTCATCCACCAGCAGATCAGCAGGCACAGAAGCAGAGGAGTGATAAAGGATAAGCTAAATTGACTAAGCAAAGTCATATTCTTGATAATATCTCCCCATTTTTTCATAAAAGCCTCCTGTCTCAAGTCTCATTTTATAGACAGATTTTAACACAATTCAGTGTGGATAGCAACTTTTATTGTGCACATTATTTAAAAACCGACTTCCATTTTATTGCATATCGTCAATTTTTTCACACTTCAAAAAGTAATTACATGCTAACAAATTCTTGTTATTTTGTCGTTATACAATTGTTAAACATTGACTAAAATTCAGACACTGCAGGTAGTATTGTCTAGAGCGTGTTTGAAACAGGCTCTGGCTGCAATATCCTTTGATATGCAAAAAACTGCCTTGTATCAGCATTCCCATTTCTGGTAAATTCATGCTGTACAAAGCAGTTTCTCTTTCATAGTTTCTTATGAACCGCTCTATCTTATTTTAGAGCGTATTTGTAAAATCATTCCCACAATCTGCACGCCCCACCTTGCGGTATAATTTGCCCGAATTCGGTTGTCGCAGCCCGGTTCGGATAATCATTTCTGAAAGTTGTAACGTGCCTCTTATGGAAACTGTTTTAATTTGCATACAAATAAGAACTGTATGTAGGATCATCGATGTTTGAGGAATCAATCCATGCCGGGTCGATACGCACATTCCGCTTGATTTCCACACTCTTCTTTGGTGCTGTAGTCAAAAGTGCTGTCCAGATGGTCTGATATCCCATCGCATAAGGCTGCTGGGAAACCACGCCGACCTCTTTACTATTCCGGATAGCCTCCTGTTGTTTCGCTGTGGCATCCACACCAACCATCACAATGGAATCCTTTGTCTCATCCTTTTTCATGTCCAGATACAGATCGGCAATATCTGCATTATCACAGAAAACACCGTCCAGCTGCGGATATTTGTCAAGAACCTCCTGCATAGCAGCTGTCATATCCTCTACCTGATCCTGGTAAACAATCTCCACGACCTCAATATCCGGATAATTGGTGATATAATTGGTAAAACCACTTACACGTTCCTGAATGCTCTGCGTCTTTTCCTGCGCGGAAAAGACAGCAACCTTACCCATTTTTCCAATGGCTGTGGCTAATCTATACGCAGCGATTTCTCCCACCCTGGTATTATCCGTACCGCGGAATGCACGGACCATCTTGCTGTCCGTAACACCGGAGTCAAATGCCACAACCGGGATTCCATTCTCCTTGGCAGCTTCCAGCTGCGCCTGAAGGGAATCCATATCGCTGGCAGAAACACAAAGTACATCCGGATTCTCTGCAATTACCGCATCTATGGTATTTACCTGGCTCTCCACATCTTTCTCATCACTGGCGCCTTCAAAGGTCATGGTCACCTGATCTTCTTTCTTGAAGCCATATGCCTCGTTTACATCGGCAATTGCCTGCTCCATTCCTTTCTTAACCAGCCCCCAGAACTCTCCGCTTGTACTCTTGCTTACAACTGCCACCCGGGATCCTGCCTGGATTTCTACAGATGTATCAATTTCAGGAATAAGAGGATCCTTTTCTTCCTGGGCTTCTTCTGTGGATTCCGTAGTCTGCCCGTCAGAAACCAGTGGCGCGATCACATTCTCCACTTCTTCTTTCTTACAGCCTGTGAAGGTGCATAATGCAGCCAGAACAACAGCAGGTATCACTGCTACTTTTTTCATTTTATTCACTCCTCATCTGAATGTTTAAAGTTTTTTCAAAAAAACTTTTTATAACTATTTTTCGCAGTCTTCATCTTTGTTTAATCTTGCTTTTACATTATACACAATTTCGGTTCCACGTCTATAGTTTTTATGTTTTTTTCACATTTGCGGGATAGAAATCCCCTTAAATTCCGCCCCTTCCGGCTTTGTCACGAATTTCATCACCTTTCCGGTTACCGGATGGAAAAAGGTGAGGCTTGCAGCGCACAGAGCCAGGCTGCCTGCCCCAATGGTCACATTAGTTCCAGCACCATATTTCCGGTCACCTGCCAAAGGCATTCCGGCATGAGCCATCTGAACCCGGATCTGGTGATGGCGGCCTGTATCAAGATGAATTCGGAGCAGCCATTTTTTCTTTCCGGAAATTGCATCCACAGCTTCACCGAGAACCTCATAGGAAAGCCTGGCTTTCTTCGCACCAGGAGTGTTCGCATTCACTACGGAAGAAGTATTGGATTTTCCATCTTTTTTCAGGTAATCTTCCAGAACTGTTTCTTTTTTCCCATTCTCTGCCTGCTGTCCATATGTTACTGCCAGATAAATTTTTTCCATCTTTCCAGCTGTAATCTGCGCACTTAACGACTTCGCAGCCTCAGGTGTCTTCCCAAATACAAGAATACCTTCTACCGGCTGATCCAGCCTGTGGATTACTGCCAGATATGGAATCCTTCTCCCACCGGCTTGCATTGCCAGATAATTTTTCAGGCTGCTCTCCAGATCCATGGCACCAATTCTTGCATTCTGTACCGCAATTCCCGCTGGCTTACGGCAAACTATAATCTCTTTATCTTCGAAAAGAATGTAGTCCTCTATTTTCCCACTAAACATCGTCTGCTTCCCTCATAGTTTCTAATTTTCTCCGCTCATTATAGCGGATTAAAGCCTGATTTACAAGCTCACACTTTCTATTCCGGTATGCTTTATGCTGCATATCGGTTCCTGTTCACTTCGTATCCAATACATCATCCCGCTTTTTTGTCTCTCACAGCATGGAAAAGGACGGTCATCATTTTACTTATATTTCAAATGATGACCGTCCTAAAATTCTTCAGTATTCAATGGTCTTTTCCTCGTTTTTCAAATTGATTTACAATTTAATATTTACGTGGTCTTTATTCAGTTGTTCTATATTCAGTTTTAAGTTTTTATTTAAAATATCTTATCTTATTTCCTGCTCATAAACGATATGATGTTTATCATTCGGTTTATTTAGAAGTTTGATAGATTGAAATTATAATTCACGTTTTATAATTTCTTCTGCAGAAATATCGGATATACTTCTCAGGCTCTGAATCATTATCATAAACAATTTCAAACTTAATTCGGTTAAATCCAAAACCACTTACTGGTTCATATGCTCTCTTATATGTATTATACAAAAAAGTTTGAGCGGAAGTTCCTGATCTATTTCTGACTGGAATATCAATTATGATATTCTTCTAATGCAAAGTTTCGATTCATATTCTAAAGGTTCAATAGGAATCTCAAGATATCCTGCTTATCTGTGATAAGGGGTTATATCCTCTGGAAAAATGTTTCTTTACACAAGTTCCAGATCTTTGTATTAGTGGTGGACAGTTATTCAATATAAGTAATCGCTTCTATTTACCTTGGATACGTTTATAAGTATCAGTTGAATCAAATGATACTTTATTTTCTATTTACACAGTTCTCGTATCAGGTCTTCTTGCAGGAAATGCGATTCCTGTCTCTCTTATATTGATTAGAAAGATTTTATGTTCCCATTGGAATCACTAAGCTCCTTTCTTTATGAAGTTGTTTTTCTTTTGATGAGCTTATATTACCATCTCTGGTCTTATTTGTCAATACTTTTTCGTGCATTTTTCGTTTTATTTCTGTTTTATTTTGGTGCTTCGCGTTGTATTTCTGTGTTTTTTATTAATTATTGTAATTATTCAGAATATTCGTTCATGTAACAAGAAAGGCTCCTTTTTGCAGAAGTCTAAATGGGTGTTTAAAAAAGGCTTTCTGCAAGATGTACGTCACAATTTGTGGGAGATTTTGTCCGGATGAGGGTATTATAGCGGGCTACGACAACCGAATTCGGGAAAAATATACCGCAAAGTGGGGCGTGCAGATTGCGGAAATGTTTTTTTAAACACGTTCTAGCCTATGTAGAAACACATTGAGCGATATTTACCTTTTCGTTGCAGTGAGATCATACCATGTAGAACTTTTTATGTAACAGGGAATTTTGATAAAAAGGCAGGTCGCTCTCAAAAAGAATGACCTGCCTCATAACATTTTATTTTCTATTGTAGTTGATCAGACAGCCTTTCAGGATGATTTCCCGCTCATCATCTGTCAGCTCTCCAAGTGTTACGGTAAACGGAACCAGTCCGCTCTCTTTTACCACATAGCCGGTAATGCTGTCGGCTTTCTCTTCCACTGCCTTGCGGATTTCCGGGAAGAACAGGTAATCACCGTTTACAAACGGAAGATCACCGGCCGGGATCAGGAATGGAAGCATTCCCCAGTTAATCAGGTTGGAACGGTAACGTTTGGTAGCGTATTCGTTGGCAATGTTTGCCCAGCCGCCAAGTACTTTCTGGCAGGAAGCAGCCTGCTCACGGGCAGAACCATCTCCGGGCTTCACTGCGAAAATAGTACTTCCAACGCCAAGATTGCCTTTGCCAGCTTCCGGATACTCTTTGTTCACCGCTTCCATAACCGGCTTCAGCTCTGGCAGTGCATCCAGCGGACATTCGCCGTTCTCAATAGCATGCTCTGCTTTCTGAACCTCTTTTGCCCGTCCAACATAAGCCGGATCCTTTCTGGAAAGAGTAAACTCAGCCAGTCCAAGAGGATTGGAACGGTAGGAGGAAGTCTCACCGGACGGGATCAGCTCGTCGGTAGTAGTTACCGGATCGTGAATTTCTGAAACAACCTTCAGAACCAGATTCTCTGCAAGTGCCGGCATCTTCGGCCAGTCTTTGATGTTCGGTCCAAACTGGATCTCAACAGACGGATCAGCCACGCCCTTGCTGTCAAATATACGGTTATCGTAAATCGTTTTATCAAAGAAATATTTCTGTCCTCTGTACTCTCCTGTGAAATTCTCAGCAGAGGTAAGGAATCCCTTGTTTGCAGCTGTAGCAGCGATAGAACGGGCATCCATAAGTGCAACAGAAGAAATCTGACCATTCTGGATCTTGGAGCCTTCACGGTTCGGGAAGTTTCTGGTGGTATGGCGGATACTGAAAGCATTGTTTGCCGGAGTATCTCCAGCACCGAAGCATGGACCACAGAATGCAGTTTTCACAACAGCACCTGTCTCAAGAAGATCTGCCAGAACTCCATTCTTAGCCAGTTCCATATAAATCGGAGTACTTGCCGGATATACGCTTAAAGTAAAGGCATCTGCACCGATGCTGGTTCCGCGGAGAATATCCGCTGCAGCACAGATATTCTCAAATCCACCGCCTGCACATCCTGCAATAATTCCCTGGTCAACATAAAGCTTTCCGTCTACAACCTTATTACGGAGAGTATAAGGAACCTTGCCGTCCAGACTTACCAGAGCTTTTTTCTCAACATCGGCAAGGATGTCATCCAGATTTGCATTCAGTTCATCAATTGTATAAGTATTGCTTGGATGGAACGGCATAGCGATCATTGGCTTGATCTCGCCAAGGTCAATCTCCACACAGCCGTCATAGTAAGCCACATCTCCCGGTTTCAGTTCTTTATAGCTCTGGGCTCTTCCATGGATCTCGTAAAACTCCTGAATCTTCTCATCTGTCTGCCAGATGGAGGAAAGGCAGGTAGTCTCAGTAGTCATAACATCGATTCCAATACGGAAATCAGCACTTAAATTAGCTACGCCAGGACCTACGAACTCCATTACTTTATTCTTCACATAACCATTTGCAAATACTTTACCAATGATAGCAAGAGCAACGTCCTGCGGTCCTACGCCCGGACGTGGGCTTCCTTTCAGATAAATAGCAACAACTCCTGGCATATTAATATCATATGTCTGGGAAAGGAGCTGCTTCACAAGCTCCGGTCCGCCCTCTCCCATAGCCATAGTTCCAAGAGCGCCATAACGGGTATGGCTGTCTGAGCCAAGGATCATCTTGCCGCACTCAGCAAGCATTTCGCGGGCAAACTGATGGATAACTGCCTGATGTGGCGGAACATAGACACCGCCGTATTTCTTCGCACAGGTAAGACCAAACATATGGTCATCCTCATTAATAGTACCGCCTACTGCACAGAGAGAATTGTGACAGTTTGTCAGAACATACGGTACCGGAAAACGCTCCAGTCCTGAAGCACGTGCAGTCTGGATAATTCCTACAAAAGTAATATCATGGGATGTCAGTTTATCAAATTTAATCTGAAGCTTGTCCATATTACAGGAAGTATTATGGGCTTTTAAAATAGAATAGGCAATGGTATTTCTTGCTGCATCTTCTCTGGAAACAGGAAGCTGGGCTTCAGCTGCCGGAATGATTTCCTTTCCATTATGCAGATACACACCGGTATCATATAATTTCATAATAAAGCTCCTCCTCATCTTAAGAGATTTGTAACTAACCAATTTTATCGTTAATTATAGTAGATTTCTCCGAAAGGGTCAAGCAAAAACACTTTAGTGTGCTAAAAAGCTTTTTCTGCAAAAATGACCTGTAATTTTGCTCCACATTTCTGTTGCAACTTTTTCAAATCAGTGATAAGGTAGAATCTACCAACACTGAAATAATGGGAGGTGTTCTAAGATGTTTCGCCTTTGGGGACGAATCTGGAAAGATAACCATATGCTGAAGGATACCGTGATCTGTGATGACCGCCAGGAGACCAGGACGCACAAGGTTTTTCACTGTCTGGAGCAGATCTGTTATGAGCTGGATCTGGGAAATCCGATCTGGCTGGATACTACGGTACGGGATTTTAAGAAGCACAGTAAAACACGTTTTTATCAGGATAATTTTATTGAACAGATTGACTTTGATTACCTGGAAATACAGGTAATAGAGGAAGATGGAGGAAAATGATGAAAAAGACAAAATTATTTATGCTGGTTCTCACCAGCGCAGTACTTACCCTTACTCCGGTAACTGCAAGCGCAGCCGAAGCTGTACCTTCACAGGTAACGGAAACTGTTATTGCCACCCCTTCTCCGATGCCCAAAAAGCCACAGAAAAAAGGCTGGGTGAAGACCAAATCCGGAATCAGAAGATACTATCGAAAAGGCAAACGCCTCACCGGTTTCCAGAAGATTGGCAAGAATTATTTCTATTTCAGTGCCAAGGGAACCCTATTAAAAAATACTACTGTTAATAAAGGTTACAGGGGATTTACTTACTACATCGACAATAAAAGTCATGTAATCGGCAGAAAAAAGGGTTCTACCTACTATACTGCCAGCGGAAAGAAAATGACTCAGGTTCAGATTGCCAACCTCCGCTCCAAGCAAATTGCCGCAGAGATCACCAACTCCAGCATGTCCAAATCCCAGAAGCTTCAGACATGTTTCAACTGGGTGATCAAGGGATATTATAATATCTGGCGTGATTTTGACCAGGGCGGCAAGGACTGGCCGGCTACTTTTGCAAATGACCATTTTCTCCATCACAACGGGGACTGCGTTTCTGACGCTGGCGCCTTTGCTTACCTCGCCAAGGCAATCGGATACAAGAATGTTTATGTATGTGCCGACGCTGTGCAAAGCAACAACAATGCCCACGCATGGTGTGAGATCAACGGATATGTTTATGACCCGCTTTTCGCAGAGGCAAAGAGTTACAGCAAGTATTACGGTGCAACCTATGGTTCTTATGGACTTTACCCGGTTTTGAAATATAAAATCTCATAAATGGTTAATATTCGCTGTACTGGCTACAACAACTAAATTCAGACAAAATATATGTGGCGCACAGATTACAAAAGCTCCCGGATCCGCTACAGGATTCCGAGAGCTTTTTTGGCAAGCTGGTCAGCCATATCGTTGTATTTGTCGTTGGAGTGTCCTTTTACTTTTACAAAATGGACTTTTACTTTCTTCACGGCTCCCCGGTAAAAGCTCTGATACGCAATTGTTCCGGGTTTGGTAGCTTTCCAGGCACCGGTGCACCATTTGGCAATGCCTTCATAATCATGGTAAATGGTGATTTCCGGAATATTATGATCCACAGCATACTGCATTGCCGCTTCGGAACCTTTGATTTCTCCTGCTACATTATGCATCAGTGCCAGTTCTTTGTCCGTCATTTTTTCACAGAATGTGTACTCTTCTCCATCCTTCAGAATGACCATTCCGTAGGAAAATTCACCAGTGTCAGAGCGGTAACTGCCATCTACGTAGGCAATTACCTGATCTGACGCAGGTTTTTCTGCTCTGGAAAGTGTATCCGGGATGCCCTCTGCACTCACACCGGCAAATGCCTGTGCCTCTTCCATAGTTGGAAAGCTCTTAAATTCTGCTCCCGAAAATCCTGTAACCTGTTTCTGGCACTCTGCCCAGGTCATAAATACACCTGTTTTTCTGCCTGTTCTTACTGCATAGTATTTCTTTGCCATGTAGCCTCCTTCTATATCAGACATTCTCAAACACTTTTTCTTTAATTATAACGAAACCGTTTCTTATCTTCAATAATAGATTAGAGCATGTCCACAACACACTCTAATCTATCCCTGTCCCGAAACTTTAATATACCCTGTTTGTCCTGTCGTCACATTGAAACCGCTGAATGTTTTTCACCACTTCATCCACTACGCGGAATCTGGTCTCTTTTGCAGCCCATGCAATATGCGGAGTAATGATCAGCTTGTTGCTGTCCTGGATCTTAAGAAGTGGATTCTCCGGATCCATTGGCTCTTTGCAAAGAACATCAAGGCCTGCACCTGCAATGGAGCCTTCTGTAAGAGCGGTGTACAGATCTGGCTCATTTACAATGGCGCCTCGCGCAACATTCAGGAAAATAGCGGTTTTCTTCATCTTACGGAATTTTTCCAGTGTCATCAGGTTCTCCGTGTACCCATTCAGCGGCGCATGGACAGAAAGAATATCGGAGCGGGAAAGAAGCTCATCCAGGCTTACCTGTTCATATTCTGTATTGTATTTTTTCCCGGAAGCGGAGTAGCAGATAATATGGCAGCCAAATGCCTTGGCGATCTGCGCCACCCTGTTTCCAATTGCGCCAAGACCAATAATTCCCCAGGTTTTCCCATCCAGCTCGAAGAAATTCTGTCCGAAGTGAGAGAAGCAGGTGCCTCTTGCATATTCTCCAGATTTTACGTAATTGTCGTAATAATTCAGTTTTTCCAGAACATAAAAAAGAAGAGCAAAGGTATGCTGTGCCACTCCGTTTGTGGAGTATCCGGCAACATTGTAAGCTGCAATCCCCTTCTTTTTCAGATAGTCTCCATCCAGGTTGTTAAAGCCTGTTGCAGTCAGGCAGACCAGCTTCAGGTTCTGGGCTTTTCCAATGGTAGACTCGCAGATTGGAACCTTGTTGGCTACAATCACATCTGCGTCTTTTGTCTTTTCTTCCATTTCATCTGCGGTTGTAGTAGGATAAATAACTACCTCGCCTAGCGCCTCAAATGGGGTAAATACCATATCCTGTCCCAGGCTGTCTGCTTCCAGAATTACAATTTTCATAATGTACTCCTCTCTTTCTTCTGTGCTCACTTATATAGTCGTACGTTTCCTCATCTGTTTTATAAAATACCGTTTTCTCCGGGAAAATGCAATCCCCAAAATATAAGAGCGCAAAGCTGATAGTGCCTGCGCCCTTATTTAGCAGTCTGTAATTATCAAGTCATAAATTCCCGGATGATCTCACGCATAATCTTCTCTTCCTCAGGAGTCAGCATCTTACTGAAATGACTTCCGGAAGCAGCGGTCTGCTTAATGCTGCTGGTAATCTTATCCACGATTTCTTCCTGTAAAACAGGGTCCGCTTTTTTCGCAGCAGGAATCTCTTCTGCCCAGCTTCTCATCTGCTCCACATAATCTGCCAGCGTATCCATCACCAGCTCTTCTTTGTAGGAAAAATCCAGTGCCTGGCGCAAAAGCAGTAATGCAACTGGTATAGTGGCGCCCACATACAGATAGGTCAGAGGAAGTCCCTGTTCTATCCTTAACGTCTGGGAAAAATAGATGGCGCAGCCAAGGATCGCAGTGGACAAAAGTGCCGGATACCACACCAGCCGGTTCATTCTGTGAAGAAGCCTGTCCCGTGTTTTCCAAAGTCTCAGCCATTTTTCCTTCAGGCTGATCCGCTGGCTGCTGCCTGTTCCTTGGGTGTTTTTCGCGCCTGTGGTTTTGCTTCCGGTACTTTTCAGCATTCTTCTGTAGGTGAGGTTTGTCGTCAGCATTCCAATTGCTCCAAGAGCCCCCAGGGCCGCCATACTGTAGAGCAATATCTGCAGATCCATAATTTTCTCCAGCATAATGTCCTCCCATACTCTTAACTTTTAGGACCATTATACCGCTGTCCTGCTCTGTATGAAACATAAATCGTTCGTCAAATTCTCGGAGAATTTCACTTATTCTGTGGTTTTTCTGCATATTTTTCTATTTTACGATCACTTATATAAAGAATTTTCACAATATATCAATTAGTTTTTGATTTATTGCGAAAATAAATATAAATGCCCCTTAAACAGATTCTGCTTATTTCTACAGAGTCTGTTTAAGGGGCAGTATATTATCTTCCTTACATTTCCTGTAATGCAGCTACCACTTTCTCAAACTGCATAAAGTGAGACGCCTTTACCAAAATGGTATCACCAGTCTGCACATAATCAGACAGATGGGACAAAAGGCTGTCACGATCCGGTTCTTCTATAACGATAAGCTCCGGGTTCTTTCTCGCCATCTTCGCAATGTTTGCGGAAAGAGGACCGGTGCAGATGCATACGTCAATTCCACACTGGGCTGCATGCTCGCCTACCTCTGCGTGAAGCTGAACTTCATTCTCTCCAAGCTCTCCCATGTCGCCTAAGATTGCCACTCTTCTGCCAGCACCATCTTTCAGCACATCCAGTGATGCTTTCATGGACATTGGGTTGGCATTATAACAATCGTCTACGATAAGGAAACGGTCTGTCTCGATCATGTGGAATCTGCCGCTGATGGCTTCCAGGGTCTCAATTCCGTGGCGGATCTGCTCCAGTGTCAGCCCATAAATGCGGCCTACTGCTGTAGCAGCCAGCGCATTGTATACCATATGGATTCCCGGCATCGGTACAAGTACAGAAAAGCTCTGCTCTCCCATATGGATCCTGCAGGACATTCCTTTCAGACCCAGACTCTGAATTTCATCCGCATATACATCATACTTTTTATTTAAACCGAAAAATACCGGACGGATTCCATGATATTCTTTTACTGTGCCAAGCTTGTCATCATCGCCGTTAAGAATGATATTTCCGTCAGGCTTCATAGAAGAAAAGATCTCTGTTTTTGCCTTCAGAACTCCGTCTCTGTCTCCAAGATTTTCCAGATGGCAGGTTCCGATATTTGTAATGACACAGGTTTCCGGCTTTGCAATTTTTGCAAGTCTGATCATTTCGCCAAAATCACTGATTCCCATTTCCAGAACTGCGATCTCATCCTCATCTCTCAGTCGGAATACAGTAAGAGGAAGCCCCAGCTCATTATTAAAATTCCCCTGGGTTTTCAATGTTCTGTACTTTTCCTTCAGAACAGAGGCAATAACTTCTTTTGTACTTGTTTTTCCCACACTTCCGGTAATTCCCACAACAGGAATCTGAAGCTGCTCCAGATAAAATTCTGCAATATCCTTTACTGCCTGAAGCGAAGATTCTATCTGGATATAAGCGTAATCTGCCCCTTCCTGCAGTCTCTCAGAAAGGGTTGCAAGACAGCCCTTTTCCATTACATCCGGAATAAACCTGTGAGCATCCACCCTCTCTCCCACAATGGGAACAAAAAGAGCTCCTGTTTCCGCTTTTCTGCTGTCCGTGGTCACAGACGTCACTTCCCGGTCCAGAAGCTCTTCCGGTCCATGGTAAGTACCGCCGCATACCTTTGTTATATTTCTTAATGTAAGATTTTTCATAATATCTGTTCCTTACCTTCCGGATAAAAGATTTCCCGGAAATTCTTATTTATATTTTTTCTCAGATACCCGGATCAGTTCCTCACATAACGTAGGATAATCCATGCCAAGAACTGCTGCCTCCTGAGGGATCAGACTGGTAGGAGTCATTCCCGGAAGTGTATTTGCTTCCAGACAGTAGATTTTTTCATCATCTGTAACAATAAAATCAAGTCTTGCATAGCTTTCCAGTCCAAGAGCCCGGTATCCCTGAACCGCATAGTCCTGAAGGCGTCTGGTAAGCTCTGAAGAAATGGGAGCCGGACAGGTTTCCTTTACTGCCCCTGGTTTATATTTGTTTTCATAATCATAAAATCCCTGACAGGGTACGATCTGAACAACCGGATAAGCTTTTCCATCCACCACAGCTACTGTATATTCTGTACCCTGAATAAATTCCTCTACTACAACCTCTTCCTCATAGACAAAAGCTGCATCCAGAGCTTTCATATATTCTTCCTGGTCTTTTACAATATAAACGCCGATACTGGAACCGCCGCAGCATGTTTTTACAACAACAGGAAAGGCAAGACCCAGCTCTGCCAGATCTTCTTTTCGTGTGTGCCGCTTCATGGTCACTCCGCCCGGAACAGGTACTCCCTTCATCTGGAACATCCACTTGGTCACACCTTTGTCCATGGCCATAGCACTGCTGAGATATCCGGTTCCTGTGTATTTGATTCCCATAAGGTCAAAAGCGGCCTGTATCCTTCCATCCTCACCGTTTGCTCCGTGAAGTCCGAGGAACACAAAATCTGCTTTCTTACACAATTCCAGTACATTTGGCCCAAAGAAATCCTTGCGCATCTTTTTCAGCTGCTCAATATGCGGATTAAAGCTTTTTATATATGCGCTGGCAGCTTCCACATCATATTCCCGGGGAAAAGGGTCTGCCCAGTCAACTGTTTCCGCTCCGCAGAAAACATCTACAAGAATAGCCTGATGTCCCTTTGCCCTCAGTCCATTACAGATCCCTGTTCCTGATACAATGGAAACATCTCTTTCTGTACTTGTTCCTCCTGCTAAAACAACAATCTTCATAATTATTCTCCCTTACTGCCGGAGGTCTGGTCTGTACAGCTTCTCCGGGTACTTTTAATGTAAAAACTGCTGCAAAAATCCCTGCCGGAATCTCTGCAGCATTTTCATTCTGTTTATTTATAAATCACTACCGGCATACCGGATCTGACATTCTGGTAAACCTCTGACGCCATATCTCCCGGAATCTCAATATAACCACTGTTATCTGTCCATATGCCTCCGTCTGTACTGCTTTCTCCTGAGCCAAAATCACTGACTGCGGGAATACCTTCCTCCCAGAAGCCTACATCACTTTGTGTCAGATTGGGATTATCCAAAATTCCTGCATTTTCTTCGTAGGGAATCCAGAAATTTACAGTCCCTCCGTTGACCTCTGCGGGAGATTTCATTTCTCCAACCATGTAAACGCCAGTTTCCGTTCCGCTTCCTGCGCTGATCCCGGTATCTGCCACAGGAGTACCGTCCTGATATACCACCAGCCTCTGAGCCGGCAGATCGATCTCCACATATGTATAACCGATATCATTGGTGTTGCGGCTCATTCCACTTTGTTTGTATTCCGGCTTACGAACCTGAATTTTTTTACTTATAATCTCCTGATAAAGCGCCTCAGCTTCTTTTTCCTGGTCAATGACCCATCCGTAATTACCGCCGGAAACTGAAATCTGTCGGTTATCATAAGTCTCAAAGGTTCTCTCTGTACCTACAGTATCATATTTGGCTCCAAGAGTCTTTACATAATCTGCGATCTTTTCTTTATCAAGAACAAGATCTTCATTTTCGTCTCTGGAAAGGAAAGTACGGATCACATTCCGGTCCACAGTTTCTTTGCGGTCATCAAAATCATAGGTGATCACAACATCTGTCAGCTCATTCATCTGACTGCAGTCCTTTATGAGCCTTTTATCATCTCCGTAAACCCGGGGATTGATATAGCATCCGTCCTCTTCAAGATCTGCCACCGGATCACCTGTAGTCAGCGCCTTTATTACTGTTTCACGAAGCTTTTCCTGATCTACCAGATTCCCCTCTGTCTCAGGAACAATGGCAAATTCATTTCCTGTATCTTCTATAGACGCATCCACAGGCTGCACATTGTCCTGAAGGCACTTAAGGTTCTGGAATTTCTGCTCAAAAAGCTCCTCCTGATAGAAAACAGAGGACGGAACCTCCAGAGCGCTGTGCTGTCCAAATGATAAAAACCACAGAAAACGATTCTGGTCATTCATCAGTTTTTTTACGCTTCCATCCGGCTTATATACCAGACCGATTTCCTCTGCCGACATGCTCTCCTGACCGTTCCCTCTTGTACGTACTGCCAGAACATAGGCCTGTGTTTTTTTCTCCAGGAGCTTTTCTGTCTCTGCCTGATCCATATAGGAACAGTTAAATCCGTTTACCTGAGTTCCCGGCAGGAAATGTCCGGAAAAATAATAAACTCCATAGCCGTAGACGGCTGCTGTTAATACCAGAAGCACAGCGATCAGACTGACCACCAGTTTTCTGCCTGTGCTCATTTTTATCTTTTCTTCTGTACCGTTTTCCTTCACAGGCTCCTGCTCTTTCATTTTTTCTTCCATGCAGTCTCCCTTCTGCTTCTCAGGACAAGCTGCCTGACATGTGTCTTTTGCTGAAAAACAGTATCGGAATCTCTCTTATTCTCCTAACAGCTTTTCTACACTTGCCAGTTTTACACATACTACAAATACATAAGCTGCTTTTTCAAGCTCCTCCATAGACGGGAAAGTAGGCGCGATACGGATATTGGAATCCTCCGGATCCTTTCCGTATGGATAAGTAGCTCCTGCTCCTGTCATTACAACGCCGGCTTCTTTTGCCTTTGCCACAATATTTTTTGCACAGCCCTTCATGGAATCAAAGGAAATAAAATATCCTCCCTTTGGAGTTGTCCACTGTCCGATTCCAAGGCCTCCAAGTTCTTTATTCAGAATATCAAGCACCAGTTCAAATTTCGGACGGATAATATTCGCATGTTTTCTCATGTGTTCATGAACGCCTTCCAGATTCTTAAAGAATCTTACATGGCGGAGCTGATTCAGCTTGTCGTGACCGATGGTCTGAATCTGCATATATTTACGGAAGTCCTCAAGGTTTGCCTTGGATGCGGCAACTGCTGCAATACCTGATCCCGGAAAACTGATCTTGGAGGTTGAAGTAAACTTATATACAATATCCGGATTTCCGGCTTTTGCACACTCAGTAAGGATCTCAAGAAGGAAATCCTGATCTTCATCATAAAGATGATGTACACTGTATGCATTGTCCCAGTAAATACGGAAGTCAGGAGCAGCCGGCTTCAGATTGGCAAATCTCTGGACTGTTCTTGCTGAATAAGTATAGCCCTGAGGATTAGAGTATTTCGGCACGCACCAGATACCCTTGATAGCCGGATCTTCGCTGACAAGCTTTTCTACCATATCCATGTCCGGGCCTTCCGGAGTCATGGGAACATTGATCATTTCAATTCCAAAAAATTCTGTGATCTTAAAATGTCTGTCATACCCCGGCACAGGACAAAGGAATTTCACTTTATCAAGCTTACTCCAGGGAGTATTTCCCATAACCCCGTGAGTCATGGAACGGGCAATGGAATCAAACATGACATTCAGGCTGGAGTTTCCATAAATAATAATATGTTCCGGATCCACCTCGGAAATTTCTCCAAGAAGACGTTTTGCTTCCGGAATACCGTCGATCACACCGTAGTTACGGCAGTCCACTCCTGTCTCACATTTCAGCTCCGCGCCATCTGCAAGAACCTGCATCATTCCCATGGAAAGATCAAGCTGATCTGTTCCGGGTTTACCACGGGACATATCCAGGGCAAGTCCCTGTGCCTTAATGTCTGCATACTGCTGATCCAGTTCTTTTTTCAGGGCAAGAAGCTGTTCTCTGCTCATTTCACTGTATTTTTCCATGTTTTTCCTCCTCGTTCCGCTCTTTTCGGACTTTTTTCTATTACATTGCTAAACCATACTATCCCGTCTATTTTAGTATGCTAAATTCCCTGTTGTCAAGTCCTGTAAGCATTGTATTTATAAAAACTCTGTTCGTTTGTTCCGGGATCTTGGCATATATGTAAAAACATCTGATGGGATAATGCCGTATGACCAGCAGCAATATAACCTGTCAAAAGTAAACTCCGTTCTTTTTCACTTGCAGATTTACGGCAATTCCCCTATACTGGGGATAGCATCAGTGTATGCTGATTTTATTAAAACTAATGAGAGGTTATCATTTATGTGGATTGCAGATCAATGGAAAGAATATGAAGTAATTGACACCTCCGGCGGAGAAAAACTGGAACGCTGGGGAAAATATATCCTGGTCCGTCCGGACCCGCAGGTTATCTGGGATACCCCAAAGGTAAGCCGGGGCTGGAAAAATATGAACGCCCATTATCACAGAAGCAAAAAAGGCGGCGGAGAGTGGGAGTTTTTTGATCTTCCCCAACAATGGGATCTTCATTATAAGCATCTCACCTTCCACCTGAAACCCTTCAGCTTCAAACACACCGGACTTTTTCCGGAACAGGCGGTAAACTGGGACTGGTTTGGGGAAAAAATCCGCAATGCCGGAAGACCGGTAAAAGTACTGAATCTTTTTGCCTACACAGGAGGCGCGACTCTGGCCGCTGCCGCTGCCGGCGCAAGCGTTACCCATGTAGACGCTTCCAAGGGCATGGTTACCTGGGCAAAAGAAAACGCTGCCGCCTCCGGACTTGCAGACGCTCCTATCCGCTGGCTTGTTGATGACTGCGTAAAATTCGTAGAACGGGAAATCCGCAGGGGCAATCATTATGATGCCATTATTATGGATCCTCCTTCCTACGGAAGAGGTCCAAAAGGAGAAATCTGGAAGATAGAAGATGCTATTCATCCTCTTATCAGGCTGTGTAAAAAGATTCTCAGTCCTGACCCGCTGTTTTTCCTGATCAACTCCTACACAACAGGTCTTGCTCCGGCTGTTCTTACCTATATGCTGGCAACTGAACTGAAAGAATTTAACGGAACCGTAGATTCCCAGGAAATCGGACTTCCGGTCACCTCCAGCGGTCTGGTTCTTCCCTGCGGCGCTTCCGGCCGGTGGGAATCTGTGTAAAACTGATTTCAGATAAAATTATTGGAGGAAATTACAAATGAGTAATTTTTCGTCAGCCTTTAAAAACATGGACGCAAAAATAGAACTGAAACGATATAGTTGTGCAGTGATTGCTGCCGTGCTCTTTGCCGTGAACATAAAAACCTTTGTAAAAGCCGGAGGACTGTATCCGGGCGGCTTTAACGGTCTCACGCTTCTGATCCAGGGCATTTTTCAGGAATTTGCGGGAATGGAAATTCCCTACACCCTGATCAACGTTATCCTGAATGCCATTCCTGTTTTTATAGGACTGAAGTTTATCGGAGTTAAATTTACCATGAGTTCCTGTGTGGTGATCGTTCTGTCCAGTATTCTGACAGACCTTATTCCCTCACAGCCCATTACCTACGATCCGCTTCTGATCAGTATTTTCGGCGGACTGATCAACGGTTTTGTGGTCAGTCTCTGCCTGATCGGAAATACAAGCAGCGGCGGAACTGATTTTATTGCCATTTATTTTTCAGAAAAAAACGGACAGGATATCTGGAATTACATCCTTTGCGGAAACGCAGTGATCCTGGTTGTTGCAGGCCTGCTTTTCGGATGGGATAAAGCGCTTTATTCCATTATCTTCCAGTTTACCTCCACTCAGGTGGTACAGATGCTCCATCAGCGCTACAAAAAACACACTCTGTTTATTATTACAAGGCATCCTGATGAAGTCTATGAAGAAATTTCCAAGCTGTCCCATCACTCTGCCACAAGAATCGACGGTACCGGCTGCTACAGCGGCGACAATACGGCAATGATCTATTCTGTAGTGTCCAGGGACGAAGCAAAGATCCTTGTGAAAAAAGTTACGGAAGTGGATCCTCAGGCATTTGTAAACATTATAAAAACAGACTTTATCAACGGAAGATTCTATTATAAAACCGATTATTAAAAAATTGTATTTTTTCTTTCTGTTTTCTTGATTCTTTCGCTTTCCAGAATTATAATCAGATAAAGGAGAGTGATACTTTATGAAGGAAAAGTATGACGAAAAAACAGAGGTTCCTTTTACCTGTACGCCGGAATATGACCGCAGCTCCTGCGGAAACTGTGTATGTGCCACCTGCTATGAACAGGAATTCTGTGACCGTTGCCGGACCTGTGAAAATCAGTCCCGGAAAAAAGAATCCTGCTCTGCTTATGAGGGAGCCTACTGCTACTGAACACACCCACACAAAAAGAGTACGGACATCATCTGGTATGATGTCCGTACTCTTTTTGCTTTCGCTGCAGTCCTCCTCAAAATTCCTTTTCCCGGAAATCCATCCTGTCCTGCAGGGTATGATTATGCCTGTTTCGGCAGGGTCACTGTAATCTCAGTTCCTGAATCCACTTCGCTTGTCAGCTCCAGTGTTCCTCCCAGGAAGGCAACTCCGTGCTTTACAATAGAAAGTCCCAGGCCGGTTCCTCCGATCTCCTTGGAATGACTTTTATCCACCCGGTAGAACCTCTCAAACACCCGGTTTCTGTCCTCTCTCGGGATTCCGATTCCATTATCCTCCACAGAAATCTGAATGGCATTGCCAATATCTTTCAGATGAATGGTCACTGTGCCATTGTCCTTATTGTACTTGATTCCATTATCGCAGAGATTATAAAGAATCTCCTCAAAAATCGGACGCACAGTGCGGCAGATCAGTCTTTCTCCGTCAATGTAAAGATGCACGTTCTTTTTCTGCGCGATTTCTTTCAGGTTTCCACATACATTCCGGGCAACGGAATAGATATCCACATTTTCCCACTCATAAGGATTTTCTCCTTCGTCAAGCTGAGAAATCTTAATGGTGTCCTCCACAAGCTGAATCAGCCTCTGAGCCTCCCGGTAAATCCTGCCTGCAAACTTTTTCACATCCTCTTCCTTCACAAAGCCGTCCTGAATAATCTCGGCAAAACCTGAAATAGAGGTCAGAGGTGTTTTCAGCTCATGAGAAACATTGGCAGAAAACTCCCTTCTGAGGTTTTCCCGCTGGATTTTTTCTGTTTCATTCATCAGAAGCAGCACTGCGCCTACGATTTTTCCGTCTCTTGTAACCGGATTTGCGATCAGCTGCACAAATTCATTATCCAGACGAAGAAGAGCGTTTCCGTGTTTTCCCTCCAGAACATGTTCTATCACCTTTCTGAAATCCTCATCTCTGTCAAGAGAGTATACGCTTTGGCCTATGCCGGGTTCATTTACCTGAAAAATCCTCCAGGCGCTTGAATTACCGGAAAGTATCATAGTATAAGGATCGATCACCAGAAGACCTTCCTGCATGTTTTCTGTAATAATAGAAAACTCCTCCTGATTTCTCCTTGCTTCCTCCAGCTGTTTCTGTATCTGGCGGTTCTGCCGGTTTATTTTTCCCAGAAGAGGAGCCACCTCTTCATAAATTTCATTTTCTCCGGGCTTTTCCAGATCCAGTTCATTGATGGGTTCCACGATCTTTGAAGCAACCTTTGACGCGATCACTCCTGCTATGATCAGCATTACAAAAATAATACAGAGTACCGGCTGTACAAGCTGCAGAATCAGAGCAAATACAGAATACTGTGTACTGGATACACGAAGAACAGAATTATCGGAAAGTCTTATTGCAGAGTAGACTGTCTTTTCTGAAAGCGTGTCGGACATACGTACCGCCTCGCCTTTCCCCTTGCTCAGCGCCTCCTGAAACTCTTCACGATTCTTATGGTTCTCCATTTTGTTTTCATCTGCTGTATTGTCATACAGGACATTTCCATTCTCATCTATATAAGTAATTCTGGAATCACCGTATTTGATCTGCTCCAGATACTCCTGCCCCTGCTGCTCTACTCCGTAAGCCAGATATCTGGCTTCCTTTTCCAGCTCACTGTTCAGCTGCTTTCCGAAATACTGATAAAGAATTCCCATAACAAAGGCAACCCCCAGTATCAGAACTGCTGCTGAAGCAAGAACTGTAGACTTAAAAATCTTTTTTGTCAATTCTTATTTCCTCCCATTTGGTGCTCATTGTTTCTGTGAATGCCTGTAATAGAATACTCCACCCATTCTGCAATGTTCACCGCATGGTCTCCGATCCTCTCCATGTACTTTGCAGTCATCAGAAGATCCAGCCCTGCTTTGGCATCCATATTTTTGTAGATCAGATCAGCCAGCTTGTTTTTTGTCTGATTAAACAGCTCGTCTACAAGATCGTCATCATCAATAACCTTACGACAAAGCGCCAGATCCGCTTTCACAAACGCGTCAATGCTTTCTGTTACCATATGAACGGTTTTTTCCGCCATTCTGGCAATTTCATCCGGAATCTCCACAACGCTTCGGTCAATAAACTTGGAAAGGTCTGCGATATCTGCCGCCTGGTCTCCGATGCGTTCCATATCAGAGATCATTTTCAGAGCCGCGGAAATCTCACGAAGATCTCTTGCCACCGGCTGCTGATGAAGAAGAAGCCGCATACAGATGGCCTCGATCTCCCGCTCCAGTCCGTCGATTTCTCTATCTGTTTCAAAAACCTCTCCGGCGCAGTCCTCGCCCTGGATTGCCTTTGCAGAAAGAGCAATTACCTTTTCGCAGAGACTTCCCATGGTAATGATCTGTACATGAAGCTCTTCCAGCTGTCTTTCAAAACGTGTTGCCATATCAGCCAAACCTCCCTGTAATATAATCTTCCGTTCTTTTATCCGCAGGCATGGAGAATAAAGTATCTGTATCATTAAATTCTATCACTTCTCCCAGAAGGAAGAAAGCGGTTTTGTCAGAAATACGTGTCGCCTGCTGCATATTATGAGTTACCATAACAATGGTGTAGTCCTTTTTCAGCTCCATTGCAAGCTCCTCGATCTTTGAGGTGGAAATAGGGTCAAGGGCAGAGGTCGGCTCATCCATAAGAAGAACCTCCGGCTGCACTGCCAGAGCCCTTGCAATACAGAGCCTCTGCTGCTGGCCTCCGGACATTCCCAAAGCGCTCTTTTTTAACCGGTCCTTTACCTCATCCCAGATTGCAGCATCCCGAAGAGATTTTTCCACAATATCGTCAAGCTTTGCCTTGGAACGGATGCCGTGGGTTCTGGGGCCGTAGGCAATGTTGTCATAGATACTCATTGGAAATGGATTGGGCTTCTGAAACACCATTCCCACTCTTTTTCTCAGAAGATTCACGTCCATATCCCCGTAAATATCTTCTCCGTCAAGCTCCACCTTTCCTGTGATCACACAGCCCTCAACAAGGTCATTCATTCTGTTCAAAGATTTAAGAAGAGTTGATTTTCCGCATCCGCTGGGCCCGATAAAAGCAGTGATCTCCTTTTCCGGAATATGCATATTAATGTCTTTTAAGGCATGGAAACTGCCGTAATGAAGATTCATATTTTCAATAGAAAGCTTTGTATTATTACTCATGTATCCTTATCCTTTCGCAATTCGTTTTGCTGCTTTTCCTGACAGCCAGTTAATAACCAGTACAAAAACAAGAATTACAACCGCTGTGGCAGATGCCTGATTCATGTGGAGGCCTTCACTGGAAAGCACATACATGTGAAGAGCCAGTGTACGTCCGGATCCCATCAGATCGGGAACCTGGGCAACTGTACCGGAAGTATAAAGAAGGGCTGCTGTTTCACCGATAATACGTCCGATTGCAAGAATAATTCCTGCCAGAATCCCCGGAACCGCTGAAGGAAGCACAATGGTAAAAATCGTGCGCAGCTTTCCTGCTCCCAGTCCGAAGCTGGCCTCTCTGTAAGAATCCGGAACTGCCTTCAAAGCCTCCTCAGAAGTTCTCATAATAAGGGGAAGAACCATGATCACCAGTGTACAAATACCTGCCATAAGAGACATTCCCCACTGAAGGGCTGTCACAAAAAACAGCATACCGAAAAGTCCGAATACAATAGAAGGAATACCGGAAAGTGTCTCTGCTGTAATACGGATCACCTTTACCAGACGGTTGCCCTTCTGAGCATATTCCACCAGATAGATAGCGGCAAAAATGCCTATGGGAGCCGCAATTACAAGTGTCAGAACAGTCATAATAAAGGTATTGATAAGAGAAGGCATCAGCGATACATTCTCAGAATTATACTCAAAGCTGAAAAGCTCAGGTGTCAGATAAGGAATACCTTTTATCAGAATATACCCTACCAGAAAGATCAGTACCGCAAAGGTCAGTACTGCAGCCAGTCCTGTCAGAAAAGCAAGAATACCGGAGCCCGGATGGCGCAGGTAGGAACGAAGCTGATCTGTAAGGGAAGAGCTGTTTCTCTTTTTTGAATTGACCTGTGAATTCAAAGCCGCAGCATTAGTTTGCATTTTCCGCCCTCCTGTTCAGTAATGAAAGACTTAAGTTAATGATCAGGATAAAGACAAACAATACCACACCGGTAGCAATAAGCGCCTCTCTGTGCATACCTGTCGCATATCCCATTTCAGTAACAATATTTGCAGTCATAGTACGAAGTCCCTTGAGAATCCCCTGAGGCATTCTGGCCTGGTTTCCCGCTACCATAATAACCGCCATAGTCTCGCCAATGGCACGTCCGATTCCAAGAACCACAGCTGCAAGAATACCGGATTTTGCCGCCGGAAGCATTACGCGGAAAATGCTGCGTTCCTTTGTGGCTCCAAGAGCCAGAGAACCTTCATAATAGCTTTCCGGAACACTGCGGAGCGCTGATTCTGTAGGTCCGATAATGGTTGGAAGAATCATAATTCCAAGAAGCAGGGACGCTGCCAGCCAGCTTGTTCCTGTTCCTCCAAAGGTTTCCCGGATCATTGGCACCATGACCACCAGACCGAAAAATCCATATACAATAGAAGGAACTCCTGCCATCAGTTCAATACCTGATTTTAATGGTCTGTAAATCTTTTTCGGACAGTAGCGGGCCATAAATACAGATGTAAGCAGGGCCACAGGAACTCCTACCAGAATTGCTCCTCCTGTTACATAAATGCTTGCCACGATCATTGGAAAAATTCCATACAGATCGTTGGAGGGCCGCCATTCTGTTCCAAAAAGAAATTCCAGAGGACCTATTTTTCCGATTGCCGGGATTCCGCTGGCAAAAAGAAACAGACAGATCAGGAATACTGCCAGTACAGAAGCGCAGGCAGCAACCATAAATACAATTTTCATTCCCCGTTCTTTGATTTTATTCATAAAATGATTTCTTCCTCTCTAACTTCCTGACTGCAGAACGGAAGCCCGGATTTCCGGGCTCCTCTGCGTTCTGTCATGTTATGCAGGTTTTATTACTCTGCCAGATCTTCCCATTCTGTTGTCTCGCCTGTGAAGATTGCTTTTACCTGATCGCTTGTCAGATCCTCAACCTCATTTTCATTATTTACGACTACCGCAATACCGTCTTTTGCAATTACAGTAGCTGTAAGATTCATCTCTGTTTCCTCATCTTTCAGTTCACGGGAAGCCATTCCGATATCACAGATGCCTTCTGCTGCAGATGTAACTCCTGTTGTGGAATCGCTCTGCTGAACCTCTACTGTAACGTTTTTGTTCACTGCTTCATAAGCCTCTTTCAGTTTTTCCATTACAGGAGAAATGGAGGAGGAACCGGCTACAACAACCTTACCTTCCACATCTGCTGCCTCATAAGGTTTTGCTTCTGCATCAGCTTTGATATAACCGTTGTCCTCAACGATCTGCTGACCTTCTTCGCTCATAATATAGTTCACAAAATCCTGTGCTGCCTCGCTTACTTTCTCGCCTGTTACAATGTTAAACGGACGGGAAACTTTATATGTATCATTTGCAACGTTCTCAGCAGTTGCCTCAGCTCCGTCGATTTTTACAGCCTTTACAGTATCGTTAAGAGATCCAAGGGAAATATATCCGATTGCATTCTCATCACCAGCTACTGTTGTCATCATAACGGAAGTGCTGTTTGTGATGCTGGCATCAACTGTTGTCATATCAATTTTTTCGCCGTCTTTTTCTTCCTGGATGCCGAACAGCTCAATAAAAGCGCCTCTTGTTCCGGAACCATCCTCACGGGAAATTACATTGATCGTTCCGCTTGCCGCACTTGCAACGGTTGCGAATGCTGTTGTTCCGATTACTGCTGCTGCTAAAATTCCTACGATTTTTTTCTTCATGATAAGTCTCCTCTTTTTTATAAATAATGTTTTGTATTTCTCATTGACAAGTGTCATTATAGGCAGGGAAAGTTAAAACCAAAATCCTGCCTGCGTAAAATCTTTGTAAAAAAGAAAAGACTTCCCTATTCTCATTCCTGATACATCTGAAGAGTTTCAGAAGCATCTGTTTCCTGTGCTGATTCTTCCGGAAGAGTTACATGAAGCTCTGTTTTCATTACATCTGCCGCGCTTTTGGCGTCTTCCAAGTACGCAGTTCCCATGCAGATGATCTCCTCGGGAAATTCACTTTCTGTGGATTCTCTTTCTGCAGAAACATAGATTTCCATGCAGTCATCCTCTGTAAGAACGAAATCCATAGAATTTGTAAAAATTGTATTCTCTCCTCCATGCTTTACACCAAACCCAATTCTGACAGGCTCCAGATTATGCTTCTCTAAATACTGACCAATCGTCATGTCCCCTTCCTTACCAAGGTAATATACAGAGTCTTCTTCCATAGCATCTTGTGGAATCAGAAGGTATTTTCCCGGTTCCAACGCCTCTGCCCGTGCAGAAACATGAATACTGTTTCCCTGAACCAGAACCTCTTTCACTGAAAAATTAATCATAGAATCTCCTGTTTCCTTATAAGTAACTTCCTTGTTAATATCACTTTGCACATTTTCCGGCAGCTCCTGTCCTCTCAGCTTCCAGAAATCTGTGATCCCCAGATATTTTTCTGCTGCAAAAACAGACACGCCCAAAATCAGGATAGCGGCAAAGGATAAGATCAGGGCACGTCTGCGTTTACGGCTTCTGCCCTGGAGAGAGAAGGAAGCAATTTTATCTCTTCCGAAATCCGGCTGCTGTTCCTGAATTTTATTAAGGGCTGCCTCTATCCTGTCTGTAACGATCTCCGGCACCTCTGTTTTTCCCGAAAAAATTTCAAATAATTTGTTATCCATAGATTTTTCCTCCTTCCAGCTCCCGTTTCAGCAACTTCCTGCCTCTGGCAAGTCTGGTAATCACCGTATTGCGGCTGATATCCAGAAGCTCCGCGATTTCTCTTGTATCCATTTCTCTTGTGTAATACAAAAGAAGAATGATCCGGTATTTTTCATCCAGGCAGGAAAGAACCTCTTTCCATTCACAGTCTATGTACCCGCTGTCCTCAAAAGCAGATTCCTGCATTTCTGCCTTTGACTGTATCCTGCTTCTGTGTTTTAAAATATCCTTACACTGGTTAATCAGGATCCGTATCATCCAGGTTTTAAAATAAGCGTCTTTTTTCAGGGTTTCAATCTTTTCGTAACACACCAGAACAGTTTCCGAAATGGCGTCCGCAGCATCCTCATCATTGCCCAGATACGTCCAGGCCACTCGGTACATGCTCTGTGTACACAGCCTAACCAGCTCTGCAAAAGCAGAAGAATCTCCCCTTTTGGCCTTTCTTACCAGTTCTTCCATTTTTACTGCTCTCCTCTCTGTTTTCTTATATACATTAGACGAAAAACAGAACTTACCTATTTCATCAAATTTTTATTTATAAAGAAAGAGCCGATGATCACATCAGCCCTGTAATTTTTTTCGCATGTTCCAGTTCATTTTTGTGAACCAGAATTTCATATTCATATGTCTCGTCTGCAGGAATGCCGGCGCTTCCTGTCCTGCCGCGCATGGTCCCTGCCTCTGCCCACTGGCCCATGCGGTTTTTCACCTTATGTTTGTAGGTGGTCCCGGCCTGTTCCAGCTGTTCACGCAATTTGTTAAATAATTTCATGTCTGTTCCGATCCACAGACTTTCGGAATTTAATAATGTGAGCATAGACATTCCTCCCCTTTTCCGCTGCGAAACCTGACTGTCAGTTATAATTTCACTATAAACTGCAAGTCCGATAAATGCAAGGGAGAATGTTTTCACATAAGGGGGCCCTTTATCTTTCCCTGCTTTTTAGATAATTGGTAAATCCCTCTGAAATGCGCTTGTACAAAACCAGTCTATTTCGCCACATTTGCATCTCCGGCAGCCGGATTGTTGATCAGCTTTCCATCCCCTTCAAACCGGGATCCGTGGCAGGAGCAGTCCCATGTGTGCTCCTGAGGATTCCACTTCAGCGCACAGCCCATATGGGGACAGCGCTTCATAGTAGGAGTGAGAAGCCCTGCCAGAGCTTCCAGTGTATTTACAAACAGCTGCGGTTTCCATATACTTCGCGATGGATCAAAAACTGCCTCCCACCCAGTTTCCCGGCCGCAGATCATCTCTGTCAGAATATGCGCTGCTGCCATGGAGGTAGTCATTCCCCATTTTCCAAAACCGGATGCCACATACAGCCCCGGTGTGTTCGGGGAGTATTCTCCAATATAAGGGATGCCATCCAGACTCATACAGTCCTGGGTCGCCCAATAATAACCTGCCTTGCCGATACCATAATACTCCTGTACAAACTCCTGAAGCTCTTCCCAACCTCCCCCTTTTCTTCCAGTTCTGTGGCTTCCTCCACCTACCAGAAGATAATCTTTGTAATTGCGGAAGGACATGCCCTTCTGCGCCTCATCCACATACATTCCCCTTACATCTGAAACATTTTTCAGTGCCATAACATAGGAACGATGCTGATATAATTTCAAAAAATATGCGCCGTGCTTATTCAGAAAAGGAAAATGTGTTGCTGCAATCATCCGTCTGGCCGTGATTGTTCCCCCGTCATATCGGGCGCATCCCGGCGCAAGCTCCTGGATAAAGGTATGCTCATAAATATTCAGGTCTCTGGAAATATAAGCCAGAAATCTCCTGGGCTGAAACTGTGCCTGGCGTGGAAATTTCACCGCTCCTTCAGTGTCAAAAGGCAGATTTACCTCCTGCACAAACTCCGCAGGAAAGCCAAGAGTCTCCAAAGCCTGCACCTCCCGCTCTATTTTCTGCCAGTCTGTCAGAGTATAAACAAAGGCATCCTTTTCCTCAAAATCACACTCTGTTTCCTCTGCCAGCTCCCTGTATTTGCCCAGAGCCCACTGGTTGGCGTCCAGATACTGAAGTGCCTTCTCTTTCCCCTGTGTACGCAGCAGCTTTTCATAAATCAGCCCGTGCTGAGAGGTAATCTTTGCCGTTGTATTACAGGTAACCCCTCTCCCCACAGCATCTCCCTCCACAAGCACATAATCCACTCCTGCCTGCTTCAGGAACCAGGCGCAAAGTACTCCGCACAGACCGCCGCCAATAACCAGCACATCCGTCTTTATATCTCCCTCAAGCTTCGGAAAAGAGGGAAATTCCACATCCCTTTCCCAGATTGACTGCCTCATCCAATTCCTCCGATCCCTTGGTAAATTTTTTTCATCATATTTTCTTAGTCTGTCCAAGAAACCAAAGAGCCATGCAGAAAGTTTTGGTTTTATCCGTGACCGTAATACGCATTCCTGCTGTATTTTAGAATAAAGCACACCAGAAAAAGGTAATCCTCATGGAATCATCAACTGCGTGCTTCCGCAAACGCAGTCTGATCAGCATCACCAGGAAAATTTCTCCTGTTCGAAGGCAGGGGGCCCGTCTAAAAATTACACTATTGTCAATATAAGATGCAATTTTTGCACTTTTATATATAAGTATAGGTAAATTATAAAATCAACAACATCTCCATCCACATCAGTGTTTTATGCTGGACTGTTAAATTCACTGGAAACAAAGCTTGAGCAGAGCAGTTGAAAATTAATTCCTGCTCTTCAGATAGTTTAAAAATCCTGTTCCATAAGCAACCGCCAGCATTCCCCATATCACTGCCGCACCAATGGAAGGTGCGTTCATATTCTGTATAGCATCCCATACACGTATGCCAAAAATAACAATCATAAAAAGCAAAACTCCCACAGCGCCTGCTCCCACAAGCCACTTTCTCATGCCCATACCCATAAAGGAAATCCCCCACACTCCTGCTGTGGCTGAATAATCTCCGAGATCTTCCAGAAGCTCCCGTACCTCTGCAAATCTTCCGCCTTTTTTCTCTTCCTGATAAACATAATTAAGATACTCTTCCAGTTTCTCATTCCCTGGGATTTCTGTCTCTTTCATTACCAGCTTACAGAGCTCTGATGCGCCTTTCAGTTCAGTAATCTGCTCTTCCAGCAATCTTTTCTGTTCTGCTAAAACCTCTCGCAGATTCGCCTTTCCTTTTAAAAGAAGTTCAATGGTTTCCACTGAAATTCCTATCTTCCGATACAGAAAAATCTGTTTTATTCTCTGCACATCTGCTTCTGTATAATCCCGATATTTACTTCCGCTTTCCCTCTCAGGAAGCAGAAGTCCCTTTCGTTCATAAAAACGGATACTACTCACATTCATACCTGTCAGTTTTGCAGCCTCACTGATTTTCATTATATCTTCCTCCCTCTTAATCTGTTTTACGGAGACCTTTCTCCTGAAATTGTGGAAATTATAAACCCTGAACCTGGTGCAAAGTCAAGAAATTCTCAATAATATTTTGTAAAATACAAAATCTCCCTCCACAGAACATTTCTGCCCTGAAGAAGGAGATAAGCTTTACTTATTCAGCGGAAAGCATACTGTAATCTTTGTGCCTCTGCCTTCCTGGCTTTCTATCAGAATCCCATAGTTTTCACCATAAATAAGTTTCATGCGGTCGTCCACATTATTGACGCCGATCCCGGTAAAATGTTCCCTGGAGGCATTCTTTTTGTTCAATAAATCCCTTAAAGTTTCACTGCTCATTCCGATCCCGTTATCCTCAATCTCCACCCTCAGAAGTCCATCGCTCTGGCGTACAAAAATAGAGATAGTTCCTTTTTCGCCCTGAGGAAAAGCATGAAAAAATGCGTTTTCCACAAAGGGCTGCAGGATCAGCTTGGGAACTTTCTGTTCCTCACAGTCCGGTGTTACATAAAAATCTACGTTCACCTGATTTCCATACCGTATCTGATTGATCAGCACGTAATTTTTCAGATTTTCAATTTCTTCCTTCAGGGTAATAAATTCATTTTTGTTGCTGATGGTATTCCGCAGAAGCTGTATAAATGCATCTATCACCTGAACGGATTTTTCTTTATCCCCCTGCCAGATCAGCCACTTGACACTTGCCAGAGTATTATAAATATAGTGAGGATTGATCTGCATCTGCAGGGAATGGATTTCTGCCTCACGTTTGGATTTTTCCACCTGCATCAGTTTCTGAATATAATTATCCAGTTCTCCCAGCATGTCATTATAAGTAGCGGAAAGCTCCCGGATCTCCTGAGTTCCCTCCACCTTTACCAGTTTATCCAGTCTTCCGTCCTGCACCTTCCGCATATTCTCTATCAGCTTGGAGAGAGGCTTGGTCTGCTGCCTTACCAATATAAAAATAATCAGAATAGCTGCAGCTGTAATAGCAGCTGTTACTTCTATAATATATCGGAAATCATATACACTTTCAAAGGCCTGATCCGGGTGAATTACTCCCATTGCTTTATAATCCGTATTATGAAAATTCTGCATCAGATAAACGGTTCTCTGCCCATTTTCCTGTCTGGTGATAGAACTTTTTTTATCCTGCATCTCCTCAAGTGCGTCCCAGACCTTTTCTATTTCACTGGATGAGGTCAGATATTCTGTATAGTTGGAAGAGATAATTTCATTATCCTGATTAAAAATCAGTATATCATTGGAACTTGTAGTAAATACCTCATAATTATTCCGGAAATCCTTCTCTTTAATTGTAAGAAGAATCACCCCATCTATGGTTTTTCCTCCATTATTGGTGATTGCCTTTGCCATCATAATAACAGGATAGCTTTTCATTACGTCTGTATATCCGCCGCTTTTATATCGGCAGATCAGCTTTTTAGGCGTTTCATATGCCTGCTGGATAATCTCTGTTTCCAACAGTTCTTCCCCTGAAAGAATCAGACGTGAGGTACTGTTATAATTATATGTTTTTCCATTGTTTCCAACTAAAATCAGACTCATATCGCTGTATTTCGCAAGAGGCTGCTGCTGAAGAATTTTTTTCACATCCAGAATATTCCGGAATTCCTCTGCCGCCTCCCACTTTTCCCTGCCCAGATACTCCCGTACGGAAGAGCTTCCGCAGATGACGGAGGTAGCCGCAGTTACATTCTGAAAAAGCTCATAAATATTTTCATCAATCTGTCTGAATATTTTCTGCTGAGATTCCACAAAATTCTCTACAAAAACATCCTGGGAGGTCTTAATATTCAGCACGCTTAATGCCCCTGCCAGACATAAAATCGCCCCCAGCACCACAATAATAATCTTAAAAAAAAGTGTATTACATTTATTTTTCATTTCGCTGACCACCTGAGTTTTTCCTGTGCCGGTACTGACTTGGCGTCTGCCCCATCAGCTTCCGGAATATCCTGCAGAAGTACCCGTGATCGGAATATCCCACCGCTGCACTGATATCTGAAATAGACATTTTTGTTTCAGCCAAAAGATCGCAGGATTTTTCAATCCGCACCGTATTCAGATATCCGCTGAACCCTTCTGAAATATGCTGATTAAAATACGAAGAAATATAATGATAATTAAACCCGAATTCCTGGGCGATATCTGTCAGATCAAGTTTTTCATTATAATGTACATTGATGTAATCTTTGATCTGAGCAACAACAGGGTCTGAATCTGAATTATTTTCAATCCCGGACACAATCTCCCGTAAACGCGCAAATGCCCCCCCTTCACAGTATTCCATATATTCTTCTGCACTTTCTGACTGATCGATCTTCCGGAAAAACTCCCCTCGGAGCCTGTCGCTTTCCACACCGTACTTTTCAATTTCCATTAAAAAATTATACAAAAGATTTTTAAGAAGATTTTTGCTTAGATACTCATCATATTTACTTTCTGCCAAATACCAGATATATTTCTGAAAAAGCTCCAGAGCCTGACTGTACTGCTTCTGCTCTGTATATTTTTCATAATGAAAACGCTGAACCTCCACTGCCGTATATTCTTCTTCCCTGATCAGCGCCTTATCATTAAAATAAAATTTCTGCTGCAGACAGGGCTTTACTCCTTTTTCATAGATGTCTTTTATATAAGTGAAATCTGTAAAAGGTCTGCTTACTACAAACAAAATCTTTTCTGCAATCTGTCCGGCTCTCCGGGCGCTGCTCTCAATACTTAAAAGAAGCTCCTCCTCTGCCTTTTTCTTATAATTTATAATGTAACACAGAGTTTCCTGCTCCAACCACAGAGCCTGATATGTGTCAAATCCGTCCTTTTTCAGCCTGTCCTGAATCATTTCCTGAAGCTGTTCCATCTGACGGCGGTTATTTTTACATGCTTTTTTCATATCTGCTGCAAGAATCCGGCAGTTCAGATACGGAAAGCAGTTTTTCAGACCTTCCTCTTCCAGCGTCTCTGAATATCCTGTAAGATATCTCTCCAATTGGGTACTGACATCTATTTTTTCCTTCCGGTCCAGCTGAAAACCCGGAATACCCCGGGCAGCTTTTTTCAGAGCGCGAAGCAGTATCTCCGGATTCAGCGTAGGCTTTAAAACATAATCCACTGCTCCGTTAAGAAGGGTTGTACGAACATATTCAAAATTATCGTAACTGCTCAGGATAATCAGTTTAATATCCGGATATTTCTCCTGCAGAATCAGCGAAAAATCAATTCCATTGAGAACAGGCATCACAATATCGGCCAGTACAATTTCCGGCTGATATTTTTCAATCATTTCCAGACCTTCCTGTCCATTGGATGCTTCCCCTACAATCTGAAAACCTTCCTGCTCCCACAAAAGCATATGTTTAATTCCCTGGCGGGTGATAAACTCATCATCGATCACCAGAACCCTGCAATATCTGCTCATAATGCATCACAGCGTCAGCGAACAGGATACAAATCCCGTACACTGACGCTTCCTTTCTTTTAAATCATTTACAAATCTTTTTTTATTTTACACTGGTTTAATACGGAATACAACGTCCATATTTCTATCAGAAGCTATTCTGTACTGCTCATGTACAGGAGCACCCCAGCTGTCGTCTCCGCCAACTCCCATCTGCGCCGCAAGAATACGGACCCAGGTATGATGAGGAACCGGAAGCTCCTCCAGATGTGACGCGCTGTCAAGCTGCGCTGCGCTGTATGGAAGCACACTCATTTCAAAAGGTCTGTCCTCCGCCTCAAAGCGCAGACCTTTTCCGTTGTCGTCCATTACCTCCAGCCAGCGCACGCCCACACGGTTTCCGCACTCCTGAGGAACAAGATAGCCGGACATGTTTCCTTTTGCCGTATTTTTGTAAATACCAAGCCTTGCGCCTTCCATACGGTCCACATAATTTTCCTCCGGTCCATAGCCATAATAACGGAAATTATGAAGGGCCTCTTTAAACTGCCATTCCATACCAAAGGCAGGCAGATCCGGCAGATTCTTTCTTCCTTTATAGGACGCATGAACTGTTATGGTTCCATCTGCAAAAGCACAATAGGAAACACTGGATTCCACTTCTCCGGAAACAGGCACTGCAAACTTAAAGGTCACAGTCACAGAATTTTCTCTTTCCTCCGCTTGCACATCACTGACCTTCTGGTACTGTCCGGCGTTCTGCCAGTAGCCGCTGTCAAAGCCAAGAGCGCAGCCTCTGTCATTGTCTGTAAGGGCTCTCCAGTAGGTGACACGGGGCCGTCTGGTGATAAATTCCTTTCCGTTGTAGCAGAGAGAAGCAATCCCCCCCTCTGTTCTGGAAAACATGGCTGTAAAGTTTTCTCCTTTTACTCCGATATTCACATCACCATGAATAATCTGAAGCTTTTTATCCACACAATTTTTCTGCTGTTCTTTCATTTTCCACACATACTCACCAAAGGAGACCTCAAAACCTTTTTCTGCCCATATTTTTTCCCGGCTGAGAACGGCGGAAACCTGAAGTGCATATTCTCCCATCTCCTCACTAAGAGAATCAAGCTCCGGAATTGCTCTGTATTTCTTTTCAAGAGCATTGACCTCTGTTGAAAAGTTTCCTTCCTTTATCACATGACCGTCCTTCAGCAGTTTCCAGAAAAACTCATATTCCTCTGTGGAAATAAAATTGTTTCTGTTTTCAATACACACGCCATTTCTGTCAGGGGTTAATCTTACAGGAGCATAAAGGTGTTTCACTTCCTGAGCCTTTGGAGAAATTGTTCTGTCTGCGTATACAATTCCATTTGTACAGAATTCATAGTCAGAAGCGCGGTCATCAAAATCTCCACCATAGGAAAGTACGGTTTCCCCAAACTCATTGACACGCTCTGCAGCCTGGTCAATGTAATCCCAGATAAATCCACCCTGATATTTCTCATATCTGTCCTCAAGATCTGTGTACAATTTCATTCCGCCGCAGGAATTTCCCATAGCGTGCATATATTCGCAGCTGATATAGGGCTTTTTCGGATCTGAATCCAGGTATTCTGCAATTTCTGCAGGCTTTGCATACATTCTGGATTCCATATCTGTGCTGTCCGCATATTCACGGTTCCACACACAGCCCTCATAATGTACCAGTCTTGTATTGTCTCTTTCGCGGAAAAACTCAGCCATTGCCAGAATGTCCTCTCCTGCATAGGACTCGTTTCCGCAGGACCAGATCACCACAGACGGGTGATTTTTGTCACGTTCCAGCATGGAGCAGGCTCTGTCCACAACATTTTCCTTCCACTCCGGCAGACTCCCGGGCACGTTCCAGGAAGGATCGCACTTTCCCATTTTCTGCCAGGAACCATGACTTTCCAGGTTCGTCTCATCAATCAGATAAATTCCATATTCATCACAAAACCTGTACCAGAGACTCTGATTTGGATAGTGGCTTGTACGCACTGCATTAATGTTATGACGCTTCATAAAACGGATATCCCAGAGCATTTCCTCCGCCCCGATGGCTCTGCCCTTTCTGCGGTCAAACTCATGACGGTTCACACCCCGGAACACCATACGCTTTCCGTTAATAAGCATAAGTCCGTTCTTCATTTCAAAACGACGGAAGCCCACTGTCTCTTTCACCACTTCGATCAGCCTGCCATTACCGTCATAAATCCTCACATACAGAGTATAAAGATACGGATTTTCCCCGCTCCAAGGCCTCACTGTTCCAACCTCTCGGGCCTTCACACCTTCGCTGCCCGCAGCTGTTCTTTCCTTATAAAGTACCTCACCCTTATGGTCTTCCAGAACAAGCTCAAGCTCTGCGCCCTCCTCATAGCCCAGAAGCTCCCATTCTGCGGAAAAAACACCTTTTTCATAGCTGTCATCCAGCTCTGCCTTTACAAAAAGATCCTGCACATGGATCCTCGGAACCGCGTACACATATACATCTCTGAAAATACCGGAAAATCTCCAGAAATCCTGATCCTCAAGCCAGCTTCCGCTGCATCTTTTATATACCTCTACTGCCAGCTTATTCTTTTTATCCTTTATAAAAGGTGTAATGTCAAACTCAGCAGGGGTAAAGCTGTCCTCACTGTACCCTACAAAGCTTCCGTTAAGCCACACATAGAAGGCAGCTTCCACACCCTGGAAGGAAAGAAAAAGTTTCTTTCCCTTCAGGCTTTCTTCCAGTTCAAATTCCTTTACATAGCTTCCCACAGGATTGTATTCTCTGGAAATCCTGGGAGGGCGAAGCTCTTCCTGTCCGTCCCAGGGATACATGGTGTTAATATAATGCATATGGTCATAGCCCTGGGTCTGGATATGACCTGGAACCTGAATCCGTCCAAAATGACTGATGTCATAGCCTTCCCGGTAAAAATCTTTTTCCCTTCCGTCCGGATTCTCACTGTAGGAAAAGCTCCATTCTCCGTTCAGATACTGGCGCAAAGGCATTTTTTCTTTCAGCGAAGTTTCTGTTTCCTTCTCATAGAAAAGATGATCCGAATGTGCTTTTATGCGGTTTACCTGAAAAATTCCCGGATTTTCAAGCCACTCCAACGATGCTTCTGTTATTCTCATAAACTGCTGCCCTCCAAATATTTCTGTTTATCATCCTTTTACGGAACCGGTCATGCCTGCCACAAACTGCTTCTGCATCAGGAAAAAGATCAAAGCGGTAGGAACAGTAGCCAGCACAACTGCTGTCATCATCATACCATAATCCGGCGTATAAGAGGAGCCCATTGCAGAAATAACAAGAGGCAGGGTCCTTCTCTCCGGAGACTGCAGAGCGATCAGCGGCCACAGATAATTGTTCCAGCTGTTCATAAAGGTTACGATAATTGCCGCAGCATAGGTAGATTTCATAGTCGGCATAAAGATCTTAAAAAAGATCCCAAGCTCTCCCACACCGTCGATTCTGGCTGCCTCGATCAGTTCCTTGGGAAAGCTTTCTGTATTCTGTCTGAAAAAGAAAATCAGAAATGCCGTGGAGATTCCGATTACAATAACAGCCCCCGGAGTATTCAGCGCAATGGTTTTTAACAGCGGGACACTGTTAAACTTGCTGAACAAACGGAACAGAGGAACCATCAGCGCAGCAAAAGGAACCATCATGGATAAAAGAATAATGTTAAACACACGCTCTCTGCTTTTTGATCTGTAAATAACAAAAGCATATCCTGCTGCTGAAGAAACGATCATAGCCAGAATTGTAGTCACTACAGAGATTATAAGAGAATTTTTAAACGCAGTGGTATACTGCAGGTCTGAACTGAGGACTGCCTTTAAATTCTCCATAAAATAGCTGCCCGGCATCAGAGTTCCCTTTGTTACATCTACAGATTTATTTGTTGCCGCAATAATCATCCAGAAAAACGGAAAAATCGAAACAAAAGCACAAATACTTAAAAATATATACTGAAAAGTCCGAAGCACTTTTTTAGTCATTTTTATCCCCCACTTTCATCTGAATCATAGACAGGATTACGATCAGCACAACCACTACATAAGAAACTGCAGCCGCATAGCCAAAGTCAGGTGAATACTTAAACAGAATATTGTAAATATACTGAGAGATCGTAATCGTAGCATTTGCCGGACCGCCCTGCGTGATGTTCATAGTCTCGTCAAACAGCTGTAAGGTACCGATAGTTGAATTAATGGTTGTAAAAAGAATGATCGGCTTCAGCATAGGAACGGTAATACTCTTAAATTTCTGCCATGCTCCTGCTCCGTCAATCTCAGCCGCCTCATAAATAGAATCATCGATTCCCTGAAGTCCGGCAAGATAAAAGATCATGTTATAACCGGTCCATCTCCAGGTAATGGCAATAATGATCAGAACCTTTGCCCAAACCGGATGAGTGATCCATGCAATGGGTTCACTGATAATATTCAGATTCATAAGAAGCGCATTTACAAATCCGTCTGTAGCAAACAGACTTTTAAAAATAATAGAGTATGCTACAAGGGAAGTTACACATGGCAGGAAGATCGCTGTCCGGAAAAATCCCTTGGCTTTCAGTCCCTTGGTGTTCAGCATAGATGAAATAGCCAGAGCCAGAATGATCATGATCGGAACCTGGATCACCAGATACAGAAGCGTGTTGGTCAGCGCTTTTCGGAATGTAAGATCGTTAAACAATCGTTTATAATTTACAAGTCCGTTAAAGGTAAGCTGATTTCCTGCCCCGGTCTGAAAAGATGTGATAAAAGCCTGAATCATCGGATAAAATACAAACAAAATAATAAGCGCCAGACCGGGCAGCACAAATGTCCAGGCTTTTCGGTTCAGCTTTGGACTGTAGCTGCGTTTTGATTTTATGTTTCCACTCATAATGCTCCTCCTGAAATTTCCTTTTTATCGGACAAAGCAGACCCGTTCTCTTCGAACTCCCCAGATTCCTTAATTCTCAGGGAATCTGCTTCTCTTTGCTCGCCAGATGCAGACTGCCACAGACAGGCATATTCCGTATATATCCGGCCGTATCCTTGCGGAAGTTTTTTTACCGGGAATATTTGTACGGAATGTACTGCTTTTCCGCTAAATGAGAAAGGGACAGGCAATCACATGCCTGCCCCTCTTCTGTACCAGCATATATTAGTTGGCAACAGCGCCCTCAATCTGTGTCTGATACATCTCAAGTGTCTCATCCACATCTGCACCGCCTACAATTGCCTGAACCACCTCTGTCATAATATCCTCGATTGCATAGGTATCTTCTCCGTAATTTACAGCCGGAACCTCATTTGTCCACTCTGCAAAATCCTTAAAGATTTCCTGTCCGCCATAGAACTCAACACCCTTGTTGTAGTTTTCTGCCTCGCTGGAAGCTTTCAGTGTGCTGACAAGGTTAATGTCAACTGCAAGCTGGTTCATAAGATCCACATTAGATGCAAAGGTATCTTTCAGGAATGCTTTAGCTGCGTCCTCATGACCTACATTTTTCAGTACATACCAGCCGGCGCCGCCAATGGAAGATGCATTTACAGAAGCTTCATTTTCTGCCATTCTCGGGAATGGAGCTACTGCCCATTTGCCGCTCTGATCCTCTGCGCCTAATACAGAAGGAGAAATCCAGCATCCTGTCGGTACAGAAGCAACTTCACCACTGTTAAATGCGCCTACGAACTGATCCCAGTCTGCAACCTGCTTGGAAATTCCGGAATCAACAATTTTTTTGTATGTGTTGATGGCATCCTTTAATGCCTGGTTATCTTTAATTGTCACGTTTCCTTCAGCGTCTGTATACCATGCGCCTGCGCTCTGAAGCATCATACGAATCTGTCCAAGGTCACTTGGATCAAGTGTCAGCATATATTTGCCTGTTTTTTCCTGAACTGCCTGGCCGATCTCAATGTATTTGTCCCAGGTAAGATCCTGCATATCCTCTGCTGTGTATCCGGCTTCTTCAATGTAGTCTGTGCGGTAGAAAACTGCCGCTACACCGGAATCGAAAGGAATTCCGTACATTTTTCCGTCAACCTGGTTTACACCTGTTTTATACTCTGCGAAATCATCCGGAGAAGCAATATCAGAGAGATCTGCGAACTCGTCCGGGTATGCGTTCAGGTATCCCTGGATTCTGTAGTCCTCGATCAGTACAATATCCGGAAGACCTTCATAAGAGCCGGAAGCAAGGCTTGTATTTAATTTTGCAACAATATCATCCTGAGCCATTGTTACAACATTCACTTCCACGTCAGGATTTGTTTCTGCATACATTTCTTTTGCAACATTTGCAGCCTTGATATTAAATGCCTCATCCCATGCCCAGATTGTAATCTCATCTGCTGCTTTCTCTTCTGCACTTACAGTCGCAGTTGCTCCAAACAACATGGTTCCTGCAAGTAAAACCGCTGCCAGTCTTTTCAGTTTCATAATTTTTCCTCCTTAATCACGTTTGATCCACTGTTCTTTTGATGATGCTATCTTATCATAGTTTATTCAAAAACTTTTAATAGAATCTTCACCGGAATTTGGACTTTATTTGGATTTTTGGTTGCTGCAAATGTAAATTTGGATTATTTTTATAAATTGGGATTATTTTAAGATTGATCTCTATACATGAACAAATACAAAATTTTGAATAACAAAATCTGTAATATGCGAACATAAAGAAATTCTGGACTCTATATATGCATCTCATAAAGACAAAATAATGAGGATTTATACACTTTTTCAAATTTCCTCAATTTTGTTTTCCTTCGTTTCTTCCCTGCCTGTCCTGATCTGTCTGTCTATGCTTTCCGCCGGCTCCGGAAAAACTATCACTTTCATTTCCTGATAATTCTTCAATCATGTCCCATATCTCACGCATAGACATATTCTGCAGTTCCTCCGCAGTTATATCAGAGTCAAGCTCCCGCAGTTCCAGAAACGCCCTGTATCTTCCATGAGAAAGTCCTGCTTCGTGAGCTTGTTCCACTTCCTCAGAAGATGCGTAATAGCAATGAGTATTTTTCTGAGCTTCCGTGCAGGATTCTATATTAGATAAAATTTCTGTGGACTGTACTTCATTTTTTCCCGCAACGGATATAGTCATGATCTCATTGCGAGATAGTAAAGCTTCGACTTCTCTGTTTTCCATAATACGGTCAACTGCTTCTTTGTAATCCATAAACTTAATATCCAGCTCATCTGCCAGATTTTTTCCATCATCATTATAACCTTCCACGGAAACAATCCGGTCAAAACGGTTGACGCCCAGCTCCATTGATGGATTGATGTCGATGCTGATTTTTACCGTGGGAATAAAATAAAACTGCCTGCCTCCTAAAAACAAAAGAAGCAAACATGCAGCCACAGAAAGCACGCGTTTGTAATTCACAGCTTTTGTCTGCGTATATCCCCTTGTTTTATAAAAAATATACTCACTGGTACTGTGTTTCAAGCCATCCTCTGCCTGTACCTGGTCAAAAGCCTGTCTTATTTTTTCACGC
>OLPB01000174.1_pt1 | contig 43766 bp, 24 predicted proteins | sample 1672001 | NCBI WGS metagenome assembly OLPB01 (sample SAMEA3136635, study PRJEB25190) | human gut metagenome | biome: human gut; feature: human-associated habitat; material: faeces | place: Austria | collected 2013 | reverse complement strand
GCGGATCGCCGGAGGCGCGGTCTCCTACGACGAGGCGGTCGACCTGTCGGCCTACGACTCGGCGCTCGCGTCGGCCAGGGGGCGGTAGGCATGGGGGCTCGGAGCAAAGGCGACGCCGAGCGCTTCCGCTCGCTCGCCAAGAGGATGTTCTTCTCGAACGAGACCGTCGAGGCGTTCCTCTCCGGCTCGTCGGCGGCCCAGGTGAGGAGCGCCGCCGACCTGATCGGGCGGGAGATGGAGGTCCGCGAGCGCAACAAGCGCGAGCGGCTCTACCGGAAGGCGGCGTTCCCCCAGGTGAAGTCGTTCGAGGGCTACGACTTCTCCCAGGTCGCGTTCCCCGAGGGCTACGGCCCCGGCGACCTCATGTCGCTCGCGTTCGTGGACTCGGCGCAGGACTTCGTGTTCCACGGCCAGACCGGCCGGGGCAAGACCCACCTGGCGATAGCGGTGGGCAACGCGTGCGTTCGGGCGGGCAGGACCGTGCGCTTCTTCAGCACGGCCCAGCTCGTGCTGATGCTGACGAGGGCGAGCCGGGAGCACGCGCTGGAGGCGGTGCTCAAGGACATCGCCAAGGCCGACCTCGTCATCCTCGACGAGTTCGGCTACGTGCCGCTCGACGTCGAGGGCGCGAGGCTGCTGTTCCAGGTGATGAGCAGCTGCTACGAGAAGAGGAGCGTGATCGTCACCACCAACATCGAGTTCAGCAAGTGGGGCACGGTGCTCGGCGACGACAAGCTCGCCGCGGCCACCATCGACAGGCTGGTCCACCACGGGAGGCTCGTCGAGTTCAACGGCCCGAGCAGGAGGATGGACGCGGCGCTGATGCTCGGGAAATCGGAAGGCTAGGATGGGAGGTGCGTCGGCGCTTGCCAGCGAAGTGTCGAAAACCTGCAGAGCGAAATGTCGATTTCTTTATTGACGAATACACGCGTACTCCAGGTAGCAGGCCGAGCGCGCCAGGTCCATCGCCCTCCACAGCCTGGGGGCCCCGCGGTTCGCCATGTCGTAGAAGTCGCAGGCCCTGCCGCATACGGGGCAGCGGCGCTGCTCGCGCTTGTAGGGCCGGACGCTCACGACGATGCGCTCGGCCTCGATGCGCGCGCCCAGGACGACCGTGCGGGCCAGACCGAGGGCGAGAAGTAGTAGACTCTTCATGCGTCACACCTCTTCGGTTGTCTGAATTTGGCTTAGCAATCATAGGCGGATGACGCGGAAACGGCCCCTCCCGGGGCCGTTTCAGTTCCAGATCGTTGTTTTCGCCCGCTGAGCTGGGCCTATGCCGGAATCTCTCCCACAGAAACCACCGAAGAGCCCGTTTTTTCCGTTGAGCCCGAGCGTATGGAAGACGACGTAGAAACGCTTTTCCGCTTCGTCGTTGAAGCCGATCGCCCCCGTGTGAAGAATGAAATCATGCAATGGGACCGAAAAAAGCCCTTAGAGACAGATGTCTTGTATATCATGCCGAACAGCGGCGAAGAAAAGCTCTTCCGGCTACGGTTTACAAACGTGCTTGAAGGAACCCATATACTTATGGTGGCGATTGATATTACGACGACTCATGCCAAGGTGGAGCAAGCCATCTCCGAGCGCGACAGGGCTCTCGCCATGGCGCAAGACCGCACCGACTTCCTCAGCCAAATGAGCCATGAAATTCGCACACCGCTTAACGGCATCAAGGGCATGATTTCTCTCGCCATGCAGCATCCTGACGAAAAATCGCGCGTTATAGACGACCTCACTCGTGCCGATGAGCTCTCATCGTATTTGCTCACGCTCATCAATGATGTGCTCGACATGAGCCGATTGAACAGCGGCCGCACCGAATTGGAAGCCATACCGTTCGATATACGTGTCGTGGCGACCGAGATGGAATACATGTTCGCTTTGCAGGCGAAGGACAAAGGCCTGAACTACACTGTGTCGTGCGAGGAGTGCCCCGACCATTTCTTAATAGGCGACAAGATGCGCCTAAGTCAGGTTATCGTGAATTTTATCTCAAATGCGCTTAAGTTTACGCCCAAAGGCGGCGACGTCAGCGTCACTTTTCGCCAGATGCGCGCGAACGACAATACGGCGTCCTACGTCATTCGCGTGCATGACACGGGGAAAGGCATGGATCCGTGCTTCGTGAGCCGTATTTTCAAGCCTTTTGAGCAAGAAGATACATCCATTGCTCGCCACTACGGGGGAACTGGTTTGGGAATGCCTATTGCAAACGGCCTCGTCGAGCTTATGGGTGGGCAAATCGTCGTAGATACCGAGTTGGGCAAAGGTTCCGATTTCATGGCCTATATCTCATTTGAGAAAGCCAAAAGCGAACAGGTGGAATATCTTGAGCGGCAAAGGGAAACTCTTGAGCTGTGGAAAGAAAGCTCCAATTCCGAAATTGAATACAATTTTGAACGACGGCGATTCCTTTTGGCGGAAGACAATGAGATTAACGCCATGATTACTACCGAAATGCTCAAAATACGGGGCGCCGAGGTTGATGTTGCGAATGATGGCCCCGTAGTGGTCGATATGTTTGAAAAGGCGGCACCAGGCACGTATGACGCCATTCTCATGGATATCCAAATGCCCACGTACAACGGCTGGGAGGCCACGCGGCGCATTCGTGCTCTCGATTTGCCCGAGGCCGCAATCGTGCCGATAATCGCGCTTTCGGCGAATGACAACGCCGAAGATGCACGTGCGTCGCGAGAGGCGGGCATGAATGGACATGTAGGTAAGCCCATTGATTTCAATGAACTGAAAGCTCAGCTCGCAGCCGCTTCGGCCGAGAAGCGCCTAAGGAGGAACGATTAAATGATTGTTGAGCGATCAAAGGCTATTGTGGCCGAAGTTAGCAAGGCGTTGCTTGGAAAGCGCGATGTGATCGAGAAAACGCTTATGGCGATTTATGCTGGCGGCCATGTGTTGCTTGAAGATGTGCCGGGTACGGGCAAAACCACGCTTGCTCTTGCGTTATCCCGTGCGCTCGACCTCGATTACAAACGTGTTCAGTTTACGCCCGATACCATGCCTTCCGATATCACGGGCTTCTCGGTATATGTGCCCCATAAGGGAGAATTCGAATTCAATTGGGGTGCCGTAAACTGCAATCTGCTTTTGGGCGACGAAATCAACCGCACGAGCGCCAAAACGCAGTCGGCGCTGCTTGAGGTTATGGAGGAGCATTCGGTTACCGTCGACGGCGTTACCCGCCCCGTACCCCAGCCGTTCGTTTGCATTGCTACCGAAAACCCCGTTGGGTCAATAGGCACGCAGCCTTTGCCTGACAGCCAGCTCGACCGTTTCATGGTTCGTCTTTCTGTGGGCTATCCATCGACGGAAAGCCAAGTGGCTATCTTGAAGGCAAAGCGATACAGCAACCTGCTAGACGACATTCAAGCGAAAATATCAAAAGACGATTTGGTCGAAATCCAGAACTACTTGGGCAATGTATTCATTTCCGACATGGTGCTCGAATATATCGTCAACCTATGCGAACGCACGCGCGAACTCGAAATGGTTCAATTGGGCGTAAGCCCTCGCGGCATCTTGGCGCTTTCCCGCATGTCGCGCGCGTGCGCCATTATGCGCGAGCGCGATTTCGTTGTGCCTGAAGATGTGCGCGAGGTTTTCCATGCTGTGTGCGCTCATCGCCTTATGCTGAAGCCTCAGGCGCGTATCGAATCTATTTCTGCGAACGATATTTTGGATCGAGTGCTTGAAGAGGTGCCGGCGCCTTCCATGGATAAAGCGTACGGTCGCGCATAGGCGCGCGGCGGCGAAGGCGAAAGGCGCGGATTCGGTATGCTGAAGAATAAAGCTGTGGCAATTTTTGCCTGCATGATTGCGGGTTTCTCGTTCATTGCGTTGAATACCCCCACATCGCTTAGCATTTTTGCCATCTCCCTCTTCTTCCCCGTGTTTTTCTCTGTCGACTCTCTTCTTATGGCGCGGCGCATGAAAATCAATTTTGAACTTTCGGGTGCGTGCGTTGTGGGAATGAACAAGTGCATGCGCATTGAGATTGCCAGGCGTCGTGGATTGCGTGGCCATATCGACATGGTATTCGAATGCAAAAATCGCTTCACGGGTGCCATAGTCGAATTGCCTGTGACGCTTTGCCCTGGTCAGCGCGGCCTTGAGCGTTTCGATGTGCCTCTGGATACTTCATGCGTGGGCCTTATATCGATCACGTTAAAAAAAGCCACGCTCATCGACGCAATAGGACTGAGCCGCTCGCCGCTCTCTTGCGCATTTGAGGGAAGCTATGCGGTGTATCCGTCGATTCCTCGAGTCGATACTTATTTCGACCGCATGGCGCAAAGCGAATTGTCGAATGCCTCGTATGACCAAAGCATGAAAGGGCGCGACGAAAGCGAAGTGTTCGATTTGCGTGAATTCCGTCGGGGCGATGCGATGCGCACTGTGCACTGGAAGCGTACTACTCGTTTTGATGAACTGGTCGTTCGTGAGGCATCGCACCCCGTTGATTCACGAACAGTTCTCATCTTCGGCGGCATAACAGGGGCTAACGAGAGTGAGGAAGCCAAGGCAGAGCTCAACTCAGCGGCTTCCCTGTTCGTTGGCATTAGCCAGTCGCTGCTGCGCCAAGGCGTGGTGCATACGGTGCTGCACAAAGCCAACGGTATTATTATTGATGCTCGCCCCGTTGAAAACGAGGGTGACTTCAATACGATGATCGATGAATTCATCGCCCTTCCGCTGCCTTCCGACGTGGTAATCAGCGCGGAAGACGAAAAGCGGCTTAGCTCAATGCAGCAGCTTTCGAAAATCATCCTGGTGACGAATTTTCTTCAAAACGCGGAATTGGAACGATTGGGCGTCTACGGCGACCTTTCGGTGGTCGTGGTAGGAGCACGGAACGTGACTGCTTTTAGCGAAAAACGCCTGTATCGCGTCATCGCCGTTTCGGTGGATTCGGTTGGTGCAAGCGTCAAGAATATGGAGCTGTAAGCTATGGCCGAAACGGTGAATGCGCGTATCCATGTTTCCGAGGACCTCCCTTCGCCTCGAGAAAAAGCCCCCTATGTTCTTATCGATGCGCTGTGTGGAGCAATACCATCCATACTCTATGCTGTCGCCATACCGCTTGTGGCTGCATCGGCGTCTGCCGTTCAAGTTGTTGAGCTCATGGCGATTGTCGGCGTTTTTGCCGCGTGCCTTTTGAGTGTGGCTAGTGAAGCATTGGCGTCCTTTCGGGCGTATCGCGTGCCTGTACTTGCTTGTGTAATCGCGGTGTGTCTGGCGGGAATCGTGTTCATCGCGCCTGCGCGCGAGGGAGCGTTCGCCGTGGTGAATTGCACGCTTTCTCACGTCAACGAGGAATTCAATGCGTATTTCGGCTTGATCGCCAATGGGCAAACAGTAGCGACGTCGACCGCATTTGCCGTGTTGGCGGGCGTGCTGGTGGGCGTTTTGTCGTGGATGTTCTCTCGCGTGCGCACTTCGGGCGTGGTGTTGCTTGCGGTAGTGCTCTATGGCGCGTTTTCTATGCGTTTGAACATGGGCATGGCTGCGCTTGGCTCTTCTCTCGCCATAACCGCGTGGCTGCTTCAGTGCCGCTTTTCGCAGCTCCGTTATTCGAAACTTACTACTTCTTACTTCGTGGGTCTTATCGTGCTCGTTCTTGTTTCGAATTTCGTCATTATGACTGCTGCTTCGGCTCTCTATAAGCCCGCGTCTCAAATATCGCATGTGTCTCAGTCGATCGAAAGAGCTGCCGACGGCGTTCGTTTCGGTTCCGATTCACTGCCTCTGGGAAATCTTGCAAAAGCAGCGACCATGAATACCGGGTCTGATGACTGCCTCGTCATCCATTTTGATGGCGTGCCGTCGGGTGACATGCTGCTTCGAGGATTCACGGGTGCGGAGTTTGTAAACGGCAAGTGGTCGGCGCTTCCCGAAAGCGCGTTCGAGGGCGATTGGCATGGAGTGGTGCCATGGCTTGCCAACAGCGGATTACGGCCGAGTTTCCAACGCGCCGCATTCGACGATGCCCGTGCCGCGGCGGGCGAGGGGGCCGCATCTGCGAAAACGATGCGCATTGTCGCGCACGACGCCTCAACGCGCTACGTGTATGCGCCTGCCAGCGCGCGCTCGCTCGATCGCGGCGACGTGCAGGCGAATCTCGATGGAACCATTCTGAGCGGCATGGTTGGCAAAGACGCGTATACCGTGGAATATGACGATGTGGCGCCGAGCGAACTGCTCGCCGATGCAACGTTTCTTTCTAAAGATGAGACAGGCTATGCTCGCGCCGAGGCGGTGTTCGCCGCTTTTTCGAAAGAACATTACCTCGATATTTCCACTGACGATGCCGAAGCGGTGCGTGCGTATATCTTCGACGAAGAAACATGGGACGAAACCGCTGGTGAATCGACATACGCGGTGGTGAGTCGCGTGCGCACGATGCTGTCGACGGTTGCGAGCTATACCGAAAGCCCCATCGATGTTCCCCAGGATACGTCTTTCGCGCGGTGGTTCTTCTCTAGCGCCCACGAGGGCAATTCTGCCTATTTCGCCACGGCCGCCACGATGGCTTTCCGCGAGCAGGGGATTCCCGCCCGATACGTCGAAGGGTACCGTGTCGGTACGGACGAGCGCGATACTGCGAGCGACAACGACGGAGATGTGCTGCTTGGCGCGAATCAAGCGCATGCCTGGTGTGAGATCTATATCCAAGGTATCGGTTGGACTCCTATTGAAGTGACGCCCGGTTTTTACAACCAAGCTATTCAGCCCGATAACGTCGTCGATGTGGGTGAAGCCTACAGCAGCGGCGCGCATGAAAACGTAGCGAGCGATACGGCGGTAGCAGGTGATGTCGATAAGGAGCATGGGGAGAATCGCCAGACTCGATTCTTGCCACTGGTTCTGGGCGTTTCTGTCGCATGCGCATGCGTGCTTGTCGTCGTGGGGTTGGCGATCGTGCTTTTCGGCCAGCGCCAGGTGCGACGCATCTATCGCAGGCGCCGATGCTCGAGCGAAAAGCAGAGTGTGTGCGTGCCTGCGCTCTATAGTTTGATGTCGCAAGTTATGGCGGTGGGGTGCCCAGAGTACGATAAGAATCGCCCGCTCGATTGCGTGCAGCGTTTCGAGACCGCATTTCCAGGTATCGATTCGCTGGAATACCAACGCGTCGTTGGGTTGTATCAGGCCTACGCATTTGGCGGTCGCGACTTGCGTCCCAATGAGTTGCGCACGTTGCGCCGTTTCGACGAGCGCCTACATGGCATGCTGCCTAAGCCCGCGAACACGCTTGAGGCTATGGTTCGATACTTTGGGGATGTTTTATAGGTGATCATTGTGGCGAAGCATATGAAGCATACAACGAAACTCGTGCCGCATGGTACAACGCAGAAGCGCATTGCAGTGGCGGCGATATCGGTGGCGTTCGCGGGCGTCGTGGGTGCGGGGGCGATCGCGTTTTCCCAATCGGATGTCTCTTTCGACCCCTCTCAATTTGCCTTTTCCTATAATCATGGCGCAGAAGATACGGAAATCGGTTATCAGGCGAAGGATTCGCAGGTCGACTCGCAGGCGAATCGCCACGGTGAAAACGAAGAAGAAAAAGATACCGCCGTCAAAGAGAACGAGGCGGGCGATGACGCGTTTTCGCAGGCTCCCATCAACGACCGAAGCGGCACCACGGCATACAATGTCACAGATGGTGCCCAAGGGTCTATAACTACAGCTGCTGGCAGCGGCCAATCGGGCAATGTCGCCGATGGTGCGCCGGGCGCCATCGAGGGCAATAATGGCCTTGTCGAAAACGGCAATGGTTCCAATGGGGGCGCGAATGCTGGCGGCAACGGCAGCACCAACGGCGGCGGCTCCGCAATCTATCCCGCAAACCCGACGGCGAACTCGTACAAATACTTGAAAGAGGACCCCGTTCCAGAGAAACTCCCTCCGCTTAACGACACGACGTATTTCCGACCCTACAACGGCAATGCCTCCTTTGGAAGCGTCGACCCCGACAAGGTAACGATTAGCGCTATGGGCGATGCGTTTTACAGGGGCCAAAAACTCGATGCGTGGACGATTTTCTGCGGAATCGACGCTTTTTTCACCGACGATGGCCTCAATTTGCTCTATTTCGGCTGCGATCAGGCATCGTTGCGACTTACCCGTATTTTCGCATCGATTCGTGGGAAAACGCGGCGACGGGCGAGAAGAACCCTGGGTATTGCCCATCGACCACCATTGTCGTGAATGTTTCGTTTCGCCTTTCGACCGATGATGCATGGGTTTCGCGCACAGTGGAAATAGTGCCGCGTGAATCGCACGTGTTCGTTGTGGGCGAGCCTGACGAGCTTGGCAACCGCGATGTGGTGTGGTCGACTGCGCCCTTAGAGACCGAGGGCGTATTCTTGCCCATCAATCTTTTCAGCGTTAATGCCCAAGAGGCGTTTTTGAGAAGCAACGGCAATATCGATGACGAGGGATACTTGAATGCGCTTTTGCAGGGGTGGAAAGAAGGCGATGCCAGCGTTCCCTATTACTATTCCGTAACGCCCGGCAGACATGTGATTATTCCTGGCGACGTGACTCAGCTCGACCCTGCGTACCGGGTGCGTTTCCAGACGTATTCGCTCGATGAGAACTATCGCTACAACGCTGAATTGGGCAATAGGAATGCCTGTCGTCTGCAAACGCTTGTCGATGCCGATGAGTCGGTGATTCATGAAAACGTTGACGGTACCACGACGCTTTCGGTGCCTCAGGGCGTGCAGGCGGTCGATAGTTTCGACGACCAAACGAAACGTTCGAGTTTCGCTTTGAGCGTCAATACTATGGAGGTACCGTCTTCGACTGTATATGTGAATGTGAATTCGGGCATTCGAGTGACTGATGGCTACAACGTGGCGAGCGATAATCCTGCGTACGTCGTAACCGACAAGGGCATTCTTGAATCGAAAGATGGTACCGAATATATCGGCATACCCTACGGTGTGACCAAACTCGATGTGCCCGAGGGGGTGCATCGAGTGGTGGTGCCCGATGGGAACGCGATTAAAACGCTCGTCGTGCATGCTGCGTCGGCCGACGATTTACCCGACATTGACCTCACGAAACTCCAGAATTGCGACATCGTGGTGGAGGACGACGTGCTCGACGCGTTCATTGTGCGGTATGTCGATGCCATCGAGGAATCGGGCACGATTTCCATCGCCTTGGCGAGCGACCCTAAATGTCAGATGGCTTTCTGCAATGGCGTGCTCCAAACTGAGGATAGCGTTTTCCGCGTGCCCGAATTGGGCATCGATACCGTTTTCTTGCAAATGCAGTCTCGCATTGAAAAAGGCGCGTTCGAGGGCAATTCGTCAGCAACCACACTCGTCCTCGATAGCGGATGTGAATCCATCGAGCTCGAAGACGGCTGCCTTGCGGGCGGCAATGTGCAAACAATCGTGTGCACAAACGAAGACATAGCGGCTAAGGTCGAGCAGCGCAAGGCGGCTGCGGGTGCGCCAAATGCAACGGTGACGGTGCTCGAGGGGTCCCGGGAAGGCTTCGTGTATTACACGGCAGATGGAAAAACGACCTTGCTTTACGATAACGAGGGCGCAGAAGAATTCGACGGCACGTTTGTAAATAAAGAAGGCGAAACGGTTTACGTCAATGCCCTTGCTCCCTACGCATTCGCGGGAGATGCCTCATTGAGGTCGGTCTCGCTTCCCGAGAGCGTTTCGTCTATCGGCAGGGGCGCGTTCGAGAATTGCGAGAACCTCCAGGCGCTGTTCATCGGCTCGCCGAACGCGGTTGACGTTGGGGCCAATGCGTTAAGGGGCTGCGCGAATTTGGGCTTTGTGGCATCGCGATCGAGCGCTGTGAACTTTGCCACGACTGAAAACCCCAATGCCGAAGCGTGCAAATGGTATGCCCCGAGCAACATTTCCGGCGGTTATGACAGCCGATTCGTGCGCATTGACAACGTGAACGATTTTGCGGTCGATAGGCAAGATGACGGCTCCCTTATTTTGTATGGCTGCCTTGGCGGCGAGGCGCCCAACGAGGCGAGCCTGCTTTTGGGCTCGCCGGCGGCTTTGAATGGCACCATTAAGCTGCGTTCGACGACGACCGAAATCTTCGGAGCCACAAGCACGGCGGGCCTGAATCTCGTGGGCGCATTCGAGAACACGATGGGAGACTGGGCTATCGATTGGTCGAGTGCGCCGAACTTGCGATACATCGGTTCGCGCGCATTCGCCGGGTCGAGCGTAGCAAGCGTCGATATTTATGCCCCTTCCGTAAAGTTCGGTATGGAGCAAAGTGCCTTCGAGGGATGCGCAAACCTCACGCATGTGAGCGTCACCGCGAGAACGCTCTCTATTGGCGATACGGCATTCGCGAATTGCACGGCGCTTAAAAGCGCGTGTTTCATTGCGAATGAATCCCCGACCTCTGACGATGTGCATTACTTGAATAAAAACAACATCGGCTTTGGGGTGTTTTCGGGTGACGCTGCGCTTGTGAGCCTCACGGTGGGAAGCCCGGTGCCGCAGCTCGTGTATCCTTCGCCGAAAATAGCCTACGTCTTCGATGGCGCGGTTGAAGCCAACGAGGAGGCTGATCGCATTTCGCTTCATGTGCCTGAGGGCGAAGAGCGGGCTTACATAAACGCATGGGTCTATAACCTTTTGGGATACAGCGACTACGATGATTGTTACAGCGCCATTGAATGGGACATGCTCATGGACTCGCTTGAGACTGGTGTCTCGCCGACGGAGGACGACATTCGCGCGCGCATGGCCGAAATCCTGCTTGAGCCAGAAAATCGCCTCCGTACAATGCTCGGCCTGCCCACTGTTGAATCGTCTACGGTCATTGTGTCCGAGCAGAGCGGTTCGAACGATGCGGAAGCGTGAATCGCAAGGTGAAACGAAGAAGGAGCACAAGGGCAACTTTTGGCGTCCCTTCTTCAATTGTTTTACCCGATTCATTTGAGAAAGAGTATTATTGCGATGTCGCATGACGAGCGCGCGCAAGCCCAACAGTGGGAAGCAATAGGAACGGGTACACATATGGACGACGCAATACAAGAGTTGTCAAACGCTCAAGCGCAAGAGCAGATTGCACTCTTGCTCAACGAATATCCTGTGGTGCGCCTTATCACGAAGAGCGATGTGCTCTGCAACAAATGTTTGCTCTTTGGAGAATGCGGGAAAATGGTCGCCGAAGAGCTTTTCGACCAAGGCGGCGGGGAAAGGGATTGGACGCTGCGTTTGGCGGGCGAAAGCTTCAAGGCCACGGCTCGCTATGTAAGTGTCGCCGGTGACCCTCGCGTGCTTTTGTGCGTATCGGATCCTGAAGAGGAAATTGACCTGCGAAATCGCCATCTTCTGTATACCGATGCGTTGACGGGTGTATACAATCGCCGCTTCTATGAAGACGAGTTGCGGCACCAACGTATTTTCGCAGGTGTTGCCGTTATTGATTTGGATGATTTCAAGCTTGTAAACGATTCCATGGGCCATCATGCGGGCGATTTGGCGCTGCATGCCGCTGTGGAGGCAATAAAGCGATGCGTCCGCGACTCCGATATGCTCGTGCGTTTCGGCGGTGACGAATTCTTGCTCGTGATGCCTAATATCGATCAAGAGACCTTTTCGCACCGCCTTCATGGCATATGCGACGCTGTGGCGCAAACACCAATACCTAATCACGATGACCAGTTTCTTTCGGTGAGCATCGGCGGCGTTATTGCCAACGGCGAAACCATCGAGGCCACCATGCAGCAGGCCGATGGACTTATGTATCGCGCGAAAAGCAAAAGGGGCTGCGTGGCTACCGATGTAGATTCCCTCGAGTCGAGCGAATTTCGCAAGCCGCTTTTGCTTATTGTCGATGACGCCGAGGTGAATCGCATGATTCTGCGTGAAATGCTTGGTGACGAGTACGAAGTTATCGAAGCCGTGAACGGGCGCGAAGCAGTGAAGCTGTTGCAAGAGCATGGCAAAGAAATCTCACTCGTGCTGCTCGATATCATCATGCCCGTGATGAACGGTTTCGATGTGCTTTCCTATATGGTGTCGACCGACCTTATCGACGACGTGCCCGTTATCATGATTTCCGGCGAAAATTCCGACGATGCGGCGCTGCGCGCTTACGAGCTGGGTGCTTCAGACTATATCAGCCGGCCGTTCGATGCGCGCGTGGTGCGCCAACGCGTGAGCAATATCATGCGCCTGTATGCTCGCCAGCGTAGGCTGAGCGCATTGCTGTCGCGCCAGTATTTCGAGCGCGAAAGGGCAAACAGTATTTTGCTGGGCATCATGGGCGGCGCCATGGATATGCATAATGGCGGAAGCGGTCTACACGCGCGGCATGTGTGCGCCATCACCAACCTTCTTATTGAATGCCTTATTGCCAAAACCGATAAATATGACATTACGGGGGAAGACCGCTCGAATATCGTGGCGGCTTCCATGTTGCACGACATTGGCAAACTGGCTATTCCCGATAATGTGCTCAACAAGCCGCAGGGCCTGACAAGCGAAGAATTCGAGATTATGAAAACGCATACCGTGAAGGGCGCCGATATGCTCGCCGGCTTGGATGCATACGATGAATATCCCCGCTTTTTCCGAACGGCGTGCGAAATTTGCCGTTGGCATCACGAACGCTGGGATGGCGGCGGCTACCCCGACGGGCTGAAGGGCGAGCAAATCCCTATTTCCGCGCAGGTCGTTTCGCTAGCCGATACCTATGACGCCCTTGTGAGCGAACGCGTGTATAAAAGCGCGCTGCCGCATGAGCGTGCCGTAGAAATGATTCTTCATGGAGAATGCGGCGAATTCAACCCGCTGCTCATAGAGTGCTTTGAAGAGTCGAGCGATCGTATTGCAGAAGAGGTTAAAAAGTCGGTGGGCGAATTCTTCCCCCCCCCCAGACGGTAGCAAGGAAAAGGAGTTAACGCATGACGACTCTCGAGCAAGCATACCATGAGCTTGGTTGTGATTATGAAGGGGTCACGAATCGCCTGATGGGCGATGCGCTGATCGCTCGTTTTGTGGGCAAATTTTTCGAAGACGAGAGTTTCGCCAAGCTCGGAGAGGCTCTTGCCGCGCAGGACGTGAAGGCAGCGTTCATGGCGGCTCATACGTTGAAGGGCGTGTGTCAAAACCTCGGACTCGACAATTTGTATGCGCCCTCAAGCGAGCTTACCGAGGTGTTACGTGCTGGCAGCCTCGAAGGCGCCGACGAGTTGTACGCGAAAGTGGCGGCCGAGTACCGTAAAACGAAAGAAGTGCTCACGCCCTGCTTGCAATGAGCCGTGAGCTGGGCGCTACACGTTTTTGCTCAAGGGTGTAATCAATCGTCGCTCGCGCAATCGGCGTTTTCGAGCGGTGTGTTCTTCGCAAGAAAAAAAGAGGGAATGCGGCCCAGGCCGCATTCCCTCTTTTGTATTCGCGAGAGCTGTGCCTGCCAATGCGGGTGCAGCGTATGGGCAAAGCTCGTCGGTTACAGGTGTTCTGCATCGAACCGACGGACGAGCGCTTCTTGGTGATTGGCGTAATTCAAGGCCGTTTCCTTGGTGATTTTGCCTTCCTTGAAAGCCGCGAACAGGGCTTGATCCATGGTTTGCATGCCAGCCTTCGCATTCGACGCGATAACCGAATCGATCTGGTACGCTTTTTCCTCGCGAATCAAATTGCGAATAGCGGTGTTCATAATCATGATCTCGAACACCGGCATGCTTCCGCCATCGACGGTAGGTACGAGCTGCTGGGCCACCGTTGCCTGCAGTACCATGGAAAGCTGAATGCGCATTTGGCGTTGCTGGCTAGGCGGGAATGCGTCAACGATGCGCTCGACGGTATCGGCGGCGCTGGTGGTGTGCAATGTGGAAAGCACGAGTTGCGCCATTTCGGCCGCGTTCACTGCGGTGCCGATGGTTTCGGCGTCGCGCATTTCGCCAAGCAGAATCACATCGGGGCTCTCGCGCATGGCCGAGCGCAGCGCTTCAGGGAACGTTGCGATATCGGTAGGCACTTCACGCTGCGTGATAATGCAGGTGCCATGCTTGTGCACGTACTCAATGGGATCTTCCATCGTAATGATGTGTCCCGTGCGGCCGTGGTTCATGCGGTCGAGCAAGCATGCGAGCGTGGTCGATTTGCCTGAGCCAGCGGGGCCGGTAATAAGCACGAGGCCCTTGTTCACATCGGCCAGCTGCATGACCTGCTCGGGAATGTGCATTTCTTCGGGCGTGGGCAGCCCAAAGGGAATCACACGAATAACCGCGCCGTACGAGCCGCGCTGGCGGAAAATGTTCGCACGGAAGCGCCCGACGCCAGAAACCGCAAAGCTGAAATCGTCATCGTGATTCATGCTTCGCTCGAACGGTTTCATATTGCGGCCGGCGAGCTCGTAGACAAGCGAGATGAACTCCTTGGTGTCGGCAGGGGTGAAAGGATCGGTGTCGGTGCGCACATGTACGCCGTTCGTTTGATATGAAAGCGGCAGTCCGGCATTGACGAATACGTCGGAGGCTTTGACGTCGATCATTTTCTTCAAAAGGCTCTGCAAATTCATGCTAACTCCTCGCGAATCTACTTCGTGTTGTTCGAAGACCACAGCTCGTCCTGCGGCGTTTCTTGTGCTGTCGTCAGTTTCCATTCCTCGACAGAGACCGACGCGTTTTCACGGGTTACTTTTGCGCACAGCGTTTTGCCGCTCGGCGCCGAAATAGTGAAAGAGACCGTTGAACCGTCGTACTCCGATTCGATATTCAAATCGCTTGCGCCGTCTGCGGCTTTCGCGTTGTTCGCGATGGCATCGAGCTTGGCGGTCGTGAGCGCGGCTGCGACGTCGCCCTGACTAAGCGACTCTTCGATACCTGCGACCATGCGCTGCCCGCATGAGTCAATCGCGTACGCCTCGGTGAGCGACGTCGCCTGGCGATTCGCCATGGTGGCCTGCGCGTTTGCGGTGGTTGCGCACAGTACGGCGAGCACGGCCAAGAGCAATGCGGCAATAAGCGTGACCAGCGTAATGGGGCCAACGCGCAAGCCTTCGGTTTTCTTCGTCACCGCGCGCCCCCTTCCATATAGCGTTGTGCCTCGAGCGAATAAACCTCACCGGTATCGTCGCTTACGGCAATGTGAACGGTATACATGGTGCCGGCTGCCGTAGCTTCGCTTTCGACGGTGCGGTTCACGTGGAAGCTCGCGCCGTCCGCGTCGTTCACGTCGAATGCGCCGTTTTGCACACCCTGGGGGTTTGCTTCAAAATCCTCAGCGGCGTTTTGCGCAACGACGCAGGCTGCCGAGAGCCTGCTTGCGTTCGAGGATGCCTGCCATGAATGGGCGAACATCTGCGTGAATACGGCCAAACATGCGATAAGGAAGAACAGCAACACGAGCGATTCGACCAGAAATGCGGTGCTTGACCAGTTCGAACGGCGTTTATTGCGCGATGCGCCGCCGCTGCGTGCCAGGAAGTCGTAGTGTTCTTGACGAGGCATGTTAAGCACCCCCTTGCGCACTGCGCAGAGCCACGTTCGACGTGCCCTGGTCGGTGGTCACGCTTAAAAGGCCCTTCGAATACGTGAACTCGAATGTGTCGGAATCGGCCACGACCGATGCCTTCTCGGGTGTGTACGGGGTTCCGGCGATGCTGTATTCCTGCAAAATTTGGTCCTGGTACAAATAGAAGCGCGTTTCAAACGTGCCCGATTGCAGCTCTTCCACAATAACAAGCGAGCGACCCTCGGGACCCGTTCCCGTTGCAATCGCCCCTTGGGCATCGTTGGCATGCACCGCGTTGCATACAAGGGCGGCGCCCTGGCGCGAGCTGCTGCTCTGCGCGGCCGAATCGATGATTGATTTGTACACGAGCGCGCCCGTTGTGAGCGCCAGCAGCAGCGCGATAAAGAACACGCCTAAAACCAACTGGGGAAAAATGCGCTTGGGCGAAAACGTTCGCCGCTCGGTTTCGAGCCCAAGGTGAGCGAGCGATGAATAGGCGCGTGTGCGCTGTTCGGCTTCGAGCTCTTCGGGCGTGGGCGCCATTTCGTCATGCGTATTCATCGCGGCGTCACCACCACGGTTGGCATCACGTTGTCGGCGAAGCTTTCGTAAGAAACAACATAGTCATCGTCGTTGACCACGACGCCGTAGTGTTCCTCCAAATGCTCCAGAGTTGACGGATAGCTGCCTTCGATTGCGCAGCATTGCTTGGCTGCGTTTATGATGCTCTCGCGAAGTGCGGCGGCGCCCTGCTCGCGTACGTGCGTCTGCAGCGCACCTACAATGAGGAACGCTGCAACGAGCACGCATGCCACGGCGCATGTCACGGCTATGCGGCGCGTGCGGCGTTTTGCGAGTTGCGAATCTGTTATTTCGTGAAACATGGCGCGACCTTACGCAATCGATCCCATGATGCCGACGAGCGGCAGCATAACGGCGATGAGCGTGGCGCCAACGGCAACGGTAAGGAACGCGGCGAGCGCGGGCTCGACACTGTCGATGGCAGCATCAATTTGCGCGTTCGCGTCTTCAAAGAAAATGTCGGAAAGGTTGCGCAGAACTTCGTCGGTCGAACCCGAGCGCGTGTACACCAAAAGCATACGGCCGTATACGGGCTCGAACACTTCGTTTTCTACGATGGCCTGGCCTAGGCTGCGCGGGTTGTCCAAATCGGCCATGCTCGTGAGCGTGGCCTGCAGCTTTGGCATAAGGGCTTCGTGGTCGACCGTGGCTATGGCTTGGCGCAGCGCCTCTTCGTCTTGCACGCCGCTCGCGACGAACGCTGCGAGCGCGTTGGTGAAGCGCGACAAGGCTATTTGATACATCGCCTGGCGTGTTGCGGGGAACTTCTCGAACAGCTTTGCGACGCGCATGCGGCCGCTTTCGTTATGGGAAAGCCCCCATAAAACGAGTGCGGCGATGGTGGCCACTAACACCACGATGAGTGCGACCCAACCAATGGCGACCGAAACGCCCACCATGGAAAACGACCCGTTTGTCAGCGAGCCTGCGATGTTGTCATAGGTTTTCGAGAAGATGGGCAAAATCCAAATGACCGTGAATGCCAAGATGATGCTCATTACACACAAAAGCGCAGCTGGGTAGCCAACTGCGTTTTGTAGCTTCGCGAACGATCGCCGCTCGCTGTCGTAATACGAGCCAAGGCTGCGCAGCACGCGCTCGGTACGGCCCGATGCCTCGCCCACGCGCACCATCTCGACGGCATAGGCGGGAAATGCTTCTGTCGCCTGCATCGATTCCGAAAGGGTTTCACCAGCTACCAAGTGCGAATACGCTTTGTCGCATACGCGCTTGAACTGCGATTCGGCCCGATTTTCCGAAAGCATGTGCACCGCTTCGTCGGTTTGCACGCCTGCAGCGAGCATGGTTGCCACGCTTGAGCAAAACGCGCTAATGGCGCTGCTTTCTAAGAGTTTATCTGCCATCGCATCTCCTCGTTCCTTCAAATAATGCCCGTATTGTGCCACGTTTTGCCTGCGGTGGGGGCACCAGAGCAAATTTTTTGCTGGCACCTAGTACACAAATCGGTCGGTATAGCTTTTGCCATCGCCCACGTTTTCGCCGCCGCCGCTTGCCGCGAACGTCAAATCAACGCGACTCCACGTATTCGGGCTTACGCTGAATTGGGCGCTTTTCCATGTGCCGTCGATATAGACCATAATCCATGCGTGATAGATATTGCCCGGCGAAACGTACCCGGTGACGATTTTGGTGGGAATGCCTTGGCTTCGCAGCATGGCCGCGCCCAGGCTCGCGTAATCGAAGCAGATGCCCGTACCGCTTGCGAGCGTTTCGTCGGGGTTGGGCACATACCCGGCCGCGCTTTTCAACTGTTCGGCTTTCGCGTCGTCATACGATACGTGCATATGGCCTCAAGCGCCTCGGCCTCGTTCGTCGAGTTTGCAACGAGCTCGCGCGCCTTTTTCACGCACGAGCTTTCCTCATTGAAATCGCAATAGACGTTAGGCCTTACGAAAGGCGCGAATTCGCTTTCGAGCGAAACGCTGGCCGTGGTGCTGTAGAGCTCCACGTAGTTGTTCCCCTGCGTGTTCAGCATAATGCGGAAGGTGTAGGTGCCATCGCCGAAGGCGAGCGGATATACGATAGGCGTGCCGTCGTTCGGCAAATCGCAGTTCGCGCTGTGGTCGCCTTGCGTGATTTGGAGTTTCAGATGGGCGTCGCTTGTGGCGCAAGCCCCTACGAATCCGTTTTCGGTTTGGCTTGTGTCGATGCTCGCCGTGGCGTCACCTGTGGCGGCCTGAGGGTTGAATGCTGCAGGCGTGATGTTTGGGGCGGGCGAAAATGCGGCGCCTTCTGCCTGGTTGGTTTGGCTGCAGCTGGAAAGGCTTGCGCCAGCGAGAAGGATGAAGACGAAGGTGACAAGCACAGTTAACAGGCGCGCCCCGCATTTGGGCGCGCGCGGCAAGGCGGGGTTTGCGTTAGACGTGTTCATCGAGAGCCAGTATATACCAAGGAGGGAGCGGCGAAGGAGGGAGCGGCGGCATTGGCGGGGTGCTTCTAACGGGCGCCTGTGGTTTCTGCGGCGCGCGGCATGTGCAGGGCGATTCGGGATTGCAGTTTGGTATGCGCCCGCTGCGGTCAAGGTCGAGCGCCTGCCCATGTGTGCGCGGTGCGCGGTTTTTCATGCTCCAAGTGAAGAAAGTTTTGAGGATTGTTTCAGCTTTTGGTGGGGCGCAATGTGAATTGTTTGTTGCGGCGAAAAATGGAACAAAGGTTACAGCAATTTATAAATTTGCTGTAACGGTCTAATGAACAGGCATTATGAAGGCAACCGATAAATTCGCGCTGTATACGTAGATTTACTTTAATGGTAAAATCATCCTGATTAAGTAGTGCCATGTGCCCCTGGCCCAAAATCAAACCTCATATTCGATTTTGGGCTAGGGGGCATGTGCTGCCGAAAACAGCAAGACAACCGACCGAAGGCAAACGGTCGATGGGGTGGATTGAAATGAACGAGAAAACGAAGAAGGCTCAGAAAACCAAAGCGGCAAGCTTGGCTGATCGCTACTCGTTTGGGCACAAGGCCCTCTCGGTGGTGTTGTCGGTGGTTCTGTTGGGCTTTGGCTGGCCCGCAGTAAACCCGGCTGAAGTGTTCGCGAACGACGATTCTGCCGCGCAAAGCGAAGTGGCCCAAACGCAGGAAAGCGCGACGGGTGCGACCGATGTGTCTGCTGCACAGCCGGCGGTGCCGGCCTCGAGCGAGCAAGCGGTTGAAGCTTCCAGCGCCAATCAGGCTGCCGATGCGAATACGGCCGCTTCGACGAGCGCTGCAGCGGCAAGCGAGCAGCCCGCGACGCAGCCCTCCCAGCCTTCCGCCAACAAGGCAGCTTCTGCCGATGCCGCCGCTCAGGTGAAATCTGAGTACGATATCGCACTTGAGCTGAACAACGCATCTATTAAAAAGGCCGACGGCACCGATGCCGTTATCAGCCTGCCCGCAACCAAAGTCACCGTGCCTTCGGGCAATGATTTCAAATTCACCGTGGTGCCCGATAACGGCTACAAGCTGAATCGCGTGCTCGTAAACGTTGGCGGACAGCAATCGCCCCTTGCTGCCGACGATGCCGGTGTTTACACCATTGAGGCCTCTGCCTTCGAGGCCGGCGTGACCATCACCCTTGAAACCGAAAAAGACGCAGTTACTGCGTCTGTTGAAAATGCCGTATCGATTGACGAACCCGTAACCCAGGAAAGCAATGCCGCAAAGGCTGTCAGTGATGGCCCCATTTCTGGGCCGAATGTTGTTGCCCAGGGTGATTCGATTACTCTTACCTACAACGGTGATATGAAAATCGACAACTGGTATGGCGACACTGGGCTGTTCCCCGGTTGGGAAGTTTCCGCCGATAAGAAAACCCTTAAATTGACAGCAACCAGCAATTGGGCTTTTATCGGTTCTTCGAAAACCACCACGATTTCTTTGGGTTACATCGACGGGCAAGGTGTGTGGCACAACCAAGGTGACGATTGCTTCAAGTTTAACGTGACCGTTAAAAAGCGTTCGTTTACCGTCGTTCAGCCCGCAGCAAAATCGGTTGGTGACGATTGCTTCTGGATCCCCCAGATTAAAGACAACGAAACCGGCAAAATCATCGATCTTATGAGAGATGCTCCTAGCGGGTCTTTCTACCCATTCGAATACTATCGCGATGGCGTGAAGCTTAATGCGTCACAATACTGGCATAATCCCGATGATTTCAAACAGCCTGGCAACTACACGGTGAAAATCAAGCCCGACAAAGGCTGGATTTACGATTTAGGCGACCAATCCGAAATCGTTATTCCGATTCCCACCCAAAAGCCCGACGACGAGACGTTCGAAATCACTGGCCCCGATACCGTCGAACAATTCAAAAATATCATACTTAAAACCAATGCCGACACCGATGTCACGTGGACGTCGAGCGATCCATCTATCGCTACCATTGACGCGAGCGGCAAAGTGACTGGCGTGGCCGAAGGAAAAGTCACTATTACGGCGACCGCTATTGCCGCCGACGGCAAAGTGCTCACGGCAACGCATGACGTCACGGTAACGAAGTCGACCGCGCAAACGAACTCCGCGAAGCTCTTCTTCCTGAAGGGCCCGACGAGCAATCCCGATTCGAACTCCGTGCGCGACTGGTTCCCGACTGGCGGAAGTAGCAATCTTAATGTCAAAGTGAATGTAGACGGCGCTGCTTTTAGCGGCAAAAACACGTGGGACAACGTTGCGAACCGTGTCGTAAGTTGGCCCGATGGCTCCACTGGCGCCACTTGGACATTGCCGCGCACCAACTCCTATTGGAGCCAGGTTTTCAGCAACTACAAAAACGAAATACAGAACAAGCTGCACGTCTCGATTACCGAAGATGACGTCGAGGCTATCATTCTGCACCCCTACAAGATTTCCAAAAACAGCGGTGTCTACCATCTCGACTGCAAGGTCGAAATCAAAGTTAAGCAGGTTGTGACGGCAACGTTCTGGATTCAGTCCCCCGGCGCGACTGGCTTTGACAAGCAATATTCGGTTTCGACGCTTGAGGTCAAAGATGGCGTGGCGCAGGTCGTTGCTCCCGAGGCTCCTGAGGCGGAGAAGACCGTCGACGGCACGAAGTACAAGTTCATGGGTTGGTATTCCGACGAAGCCTGCACGCAGGCGGTTACCTTCCCCATTACGACAAGCGAAAACGTTTTCTATTACGGCAAATATGTGCCCTGCGACCAGTCAATCCAGGTGAACTACTATCTCGAGGGAACGACGAAGCCTGTTGCCCCGTCTAAGACCCTTACCGGATATATGAAGGGTCAAACGGTCACGCAGGAGCCGATCGCTATTCCCGGATACACTCCTGTATCGGGTGAAGCCAAGATGGGCGTCGTGGGTACCGATGCTTCGATCGATTTCTTCTACACGGCGAATACCGTTAACTACAAAGTTGAATACTACTGGAACGGTTCCAGTGAGCCGTTTGAAACCGACAATGCTTACGGTAAGTGCGGCGATACCATCAGCGACATTACGCCCAAATCGTTCAGCGGTTATACCGCGGTAAGCAACGGCGCGAAAAGCCTCACGCTTTCTGGCGATGAAAACAAAAACGTTGTCAAGTTCTACTACTACAAGAACGTGGCGCTTACGGCGAACTCCGACACCAAGACCTATAACGGCTCTGAGCAAAGCGTCGACGGGTACACGACTACTCTGCGCGAAGGAACGATCGCTTCCTTCGACGGCGTTGCGCTCAATGGCGGCAAGGGTACCAATGCTGGTGACTATGCCTACACGTTTGCCGACGGCACCATGGGCAAGGTGAGCACCGACAATAACTATATCGTCACTGAGTTGAACCCTGGTAATTTGCATATCAGCCCCGTTAAAAATGAGGTCACCATCACGATTGCCGGCCACAAGGGTGGCGAGAAGTATAACGGCGATGAGCAGACTGTCGAGGGTTACGATGTGTCTGACCTTCCTTCTGGCGTGAGCAAGGATGACATTGCTTCCAATGGCTCCGCGGAAGTCAAGGCTGCCGATGCTGGCACCTACCCAATGAACCTGAATGAAAAACAGTTCTCGCTTACCGGCGATGCTGCCAAAAACTATACCAACGTGAAATTCGTTGTGACCGATGGCGAACTCAAGATTGATAAGCGTGCCGTTACGCTTACGTCTGAGGACGGTCACAAGAACTACGATGGTAAGACGCTGCAGCGCCGTACCAACCTTAAGGTAGGCGGCGACGGCTTTGTGGGCAACGATGGCGTTCTCGCCAAAGACAAGCTCACCTGGTACGACGAGAACAACATTCTTCCTGGAACGTACGAGAATAAGTTTGAACCTGCTTATACCGAGGGTACTAACCTTGATAACTACGAGGTCACGCTCAAGTTTGGCGAATTGGTAGTCAACGCTCGCTCCGATAAGGATAAGTACCAGATTACGGTTACCGCTAAGTCTGACACCAAGCCCTATAACGGCAACGTGTACACAGTTTCTGGCGTGGCTGATACCACCTTTACCAACGACAAGGGTGCAACTTTCACCGTTGAAGGCCTGAGCGCAAGTGTCTCCGCCACCGATGCGGGCGAGTACGACAATAAGGTGGTCGGCACCGCCGTGGTGAAGGATGCCCAGGGCAACGATGTCACTTCTCAGTTCAATGTAACCACGGTTGACGGCAAGCTCATTATCAATAAGCGCAATGTGGTTCTCGTTTCCGAGTCTCACGGCTTCACCTACGATGGCCTAGATCACGATTGGCAAAAGGTGAATGTCGACCCCAACTCCGATGGCTTTGTTAATGGTGAGAGCGTTGCCTATAAGGATTTCGCTTCGATCAAGGATGTTGGAACGAAGGACAATTCCTTTGATTTCGATTGGAGTAACGCTAAAGAGCAGAACTACAACATCACCAAACGCTACGGCTCTCTTGCTGTGAGCGCGGGTGATATCAATAAATATGTGACGTTGAACACAACCGACGTTGAGGAAACCTACAACGGCGAGCATCACATTACGGGCGAGGCTACCGCAATCGATCAAAACGGCAACAGCCTTGTGGTCGAATACCAGAAGTCGGACGGCAACTGGACCACTGACCGCAATGAGGTCTATGCCGTGAATGTCGGCGAGTACGGAATTGTGAATGTCCGCGTCTCTTCTCCTGCGAACTATGGCGAGGGTAGCTACGTTACCGGTACCGAGAGGCTCGTTGTTAAGCCTATCGACATTGAGCTTACCGCAAAAAGCGATAATCAGCCGTACAGCGGCACCGCTCTGACCAACAATGGTTATGACATCACTAACGGTGCTTTTGTTGGCGATGAGGGTCTGGACTCCGTGACTGTTTCCGGCAGTCAACTTGAGGTCGGTAGTTCCAGCAACGTGATTGACGCGTACAGGCTCAAGGGCAACACGAAGGCCGAGAACTACAACATCACCCCTAAGCCGGGTACTCTCGAGGTCACCGCTTCGCATGCTGTCGTTGTTGTTAAAATCGAAGGTAATAAAGATAGCCAGAAGTACAGCGGCGTCGAACAGAGCGTCTCTGGCTACAAAGTTACCGGTGTGACTGTCGATGGCCAGGAGTCCACGCTCTACCCAGCGGCCGAAACTGACTTTACTTTCAGCGGCGCCGCGACTGCGGCACGCACCGATGCGGGCACTACTCAAATGGGCTTGAGCGCCGAACAGTTCAAGAACGCAAATAAGAATTTCTCTAACGTCACCTTCGAAGTCGAAGACGGCTCCATGACCGTTACTAAGCGTGCGGTCACGTTGACCTCTGCGACTGACAAAAAGACCTACGACGGTGACGCCCTTACTAATGATACTGTTACGGTTTCCGGTGACGGCTTCGTTGACGGCCAGGGCTTTACGGCAAATGTGACCGGATCGCAGACTAATGCTGGTTCGAGCGACAACACTTTCACTTATGAGCTCACCGGCGGCGCGACCGAGGGCGAGAACGGTAATTACACTATTGCAAAATCCGAGGGTAAGCTGACGGTAGACCCCATTACGGCCCCTGTAACGATCACCATTGCTGGTAAAACCGCAACTGGCACCTACAACGGCAAAGAGCTTACGGCCGAGGGCTATACCTTTGCGTCCGACAATACGTACTACACGCAGGACAAAGTTGCGTTTTCTGGAGATAGCAAGGTTGCCCGTACCGATGCCGGCAAGACCGAGATGGGCCTGCCCGGCAAGTTCGCCAATGCCGATACAACCAACTTTACCAACGTCACCTTTGTCGTGACTGACGGTCACGTCGACATCGCCAAGGCTGACGTGACCCTGAAATCCGCCGACCTCACCAAACCCTACGACGGTACGGCCCTCACAAACAAAAATGGTGGCGAGACCGAGACTCCTCTTGCGACGGAATCTGGCTTCGCCGAGGGCGAGGGAGCGACCTATAGCTTCTCTGGATCCCAGACTGTTGTCGGCTCGAGCGCCAACGCCTTCAACTACACGCTGAACGAAGGCACCAAGGCCGAGAACTACAACATTACCGTCACCCCCGGCACGTTGACCGTCACCAACCGTGACGCCAAGTACCAGATCACGGTCAAGGCCAACTCAGATACCGCCACCTACGACGGCAAGCAACACTCTGCCACTGGCATCGAGACCAATGAGTTCACCACGGTCGAGGGTAACACGTATACCGTCTCTGGCCTTACTACCGAGAACCCCGTCAAGACCAACGCTGGCACCTACCCCAACAACATCACCGGCACCGCTGTGGTGACGGACGCTAACGGCAACGATGTGTCTGACCAGTTTGAGGTTACGACAAAGAACGGTTCTCTCGTCATCGACAGGGCCGCTGTCACCATGAAATCCGCCTCTGACGAGTGGACCTATGACGGTAACGAGCACGCCAAGCAAGATATGGAGTTTGTGAACGGCTTCGCCGAGGGTGAGGGTGCGACCTTTGCCTATACCGGCGCCATCACTAACGTTGGCGAGGCGGAAAACACCTATACCTATACACTCAACGCCAATACGAGCGCGGACAACTACACCTTCGCCGAGCCCGAGTACGGCACTCTGAAGGTGAACCCCGTTACCGATAAGGTCACCGTCACCATCAAGGGCAAGCAGGACACTAAGTCCTACAACGGCTCCACGCAGTTCGTGACCGGCTATGACTTCTCCACCAATAACAGCCTCTATGCACAGACCAACGTCAAGTTTACGGGCGATGCTACCGCAAAGGGTATCGCTGTTGGCAGCTACAATATGAACCTTGCCAAGGAGCAGTTCTCCAACACCAATGAGAACTTCTCCAACGTCGAGTTCGTGGTTGAGGACGGCTGGCTCAAAATTGATGGCGGCGAAATCGACCAGAATGGTGTTTCGTGGAACACGCACGACAATCAGAAGGTCTATGAGGGCACGCCTCTTGCCGCCTACGCCGCGACCGCGACCGATAAGCATGGCAATGCACTGAATGTCGAATACAGCATTGATGGCAAAACATGGACGAGCGACCCGTCCCAGATCACGATTACCCACTTTGGTTACCAGGTCGTGCAGCTGCGCGCCACTGGCTCCAACTATGCAGAAGGCCAGTACGCCACCAGCTTCGAGGGCATCGCGATCACCAAGCGTCTTGTGACGCTGACTTCCGAGGGCGGCAACAAGCCGTATGACGGAACTCCGCTTACCAACGGCACCGTCACCGCAACCGCCAAGGGTAAAGGTGTTGGCTTTATCGACGGCGAAGGCGTTTCCTTCAACGTTACCGGTTCCCAGACCGAGAAGGGCGAAAGCGATAACACCTTCGACTATACCTTCAACGAGGGCACCAGCGCGGCCGACTACTGGGTCACGCCCAAGTACGGCAAGCTCATTGTGACCGCTGACGAGAACGAGGTCGTCGTCACTATTGCCGAGAACGGCGGCAACGTTGAGTACGATGGCACCGAGAAGTCTGTCTCTGGCTATAAATTCTCGGCATCTAATGAGTTGTACAAGAAATCCGACTTCATCTTCAGCGGCAACGACACTGTCAAGGGTACAAACGTCGGCACCTACGACATGGAGCTCAAGCCTAGCGACTTCACCAACAACAACCAGAACTTCTCCAAGGTTACGTTCGTGGTTGTCGATGGTCGGCTGAACATCACGCCCAAGGACATCAAGACTGGCGAGAACATGACGGTGGAGGCTCCTGCAAACGTCACGTACAACGGCCAGCCTCAGCAGGAGGAGCCCGTCGTTAAGGACGGGGATAAGACTCTGGCGAAGAACGTTGACTACACGCTTTCTTACAGCAAGGACACTACAAACGTCGGCACCGTTACCGTTACCGTGACCGGTAAGGGCAACTACTCCGGCAGCGCCGACGTGGAATACCAGATTCTCAAGCGCTCTGTGGTTCTCGAAAGCGCGACAGACTCTAAGCCCTACGATGGCACTGCTCTTACCAGGCCTAATGTCACTGTGACGGGCGACGGCTTTGTCGAGGGCGAAGTCACCAACGTTCGCGCTACCGGCTCCGTGACCACGGTTGCCGAGGGCGAGGTTGTCAATACCATCGTTTACGACGAGGGCGTCAACTTCAAGGCGGGCAACTACGACATCACCAAGAAAGAGGGCAAGCTCTCCATCACTGCGCTTTCCGCAGAGGATGGTCTGGTCATCACGCCCAACAACGTCGAATACACTTACAATGCCGAGTCTCATTCCGCAGGTTTGGCAAGCGCAAGTGCGTCTGTTGCTGGCGTTAATGTGAGCCTTGAGTACCGCGTTAAGGGCTCGCCCGACGCCGAATGGCGCAGCAACGTGTCTGAGATTACGGCAATTAATGCCGGTACGGTGACGATCGAGGTTCGCGCCTCTGCTGATAACTACAGCGGTTACAAGTACGCCGAACAAACCCTCACTATTAATAAGCGCGACGTCGAGCTGACTTCCGCAAGTGCGACCAAGGTCTACGACGGTACTGCCCTCACCAAGGATTGGGTCGACATGGGCCCGAACCGTGCTGACACCGGTTTCATCTGGACCGACCTCGCCGACGACGGCCAGGTTCATGCGACTGGCTCCCAAACTGTGGTTGGGAAGAGCGAAAACACCATATCGTACAAGCTCAAAGCTGGTGCTGCGAGCAATTACAACATCATTGGTGAACACCTCGGCACCCTTGAGGTAACGGAACAGTCCATCGTGTCTGACCCCAAGAATCCCGAGAGCTACACGGGTGTCACTATGAGCAATCCTTCCGATTCCGTTTATAACGGCGAGGAGCATAAGTGGACCCCCGAGGTCAAAGACGCCAAGGGCAACGTACTGGTCGAGGGTGCCGATTACACGGTTTCCTACGACACGGATAATTTCACTGATGCGAAGACCATCAAGGTGACTATTACCGGCACCGGCAACTACACCGGCGTCGCCACCAAGACCTACAAGATTACGCCTGCTCCGCTCAAGGTCATTGCCGACAGCGCTTCCAAGCCTTATGACGGCAAGCCGCTCACCGCAGGCGGCGTTATCGAGGGCCTTGTGGACGGTGAGACCGCTACTGCTCAAACCGAAGGCTCCCAGACCGAGGTTGGCTCCTCCGTCAATACTGCAAAGGAGAGCATCGAGTGGGGTGCTGCTACTAACAAAGACAACTACTACATCCAGTCTCTGACCGACGGCAAGCTCACTGTTACGGCTAAGAGCATCATGCCTACCGACGATAATGGCATGAGCGTTAGCAGCCCGAGCGACGTCACCTACAACGGCGCCGACCAAACCTGGACGCCCGTCGTGAAAGACGGCGATAAGGAGCTCTCCGCTGACGATTACACAGTGAGCTACAGCACCGAGGATCGCACCAATGTCACCGGGGTTATTACCGTGACCATCATGGGCAAGGGCAACTACACGGGCGCGATTGAAAAGAACTACCAGGTCCTGCCCAAGGGCTACAGCGTTACCACCGCAACCGGCTCCAAGGTTTATGACGGCAAGCCGCTCAAGGGCGCCGAGCTTGAGGGCAACGCGGTCGACGGTCTGGTGGACAGCAGCGATGCTACCTTCGCCGTGACCGGCTCTCAGACCGAGGTCGGCGGCGACGCAAAGAACAACACCTACGAGCTCACGTTCTCAAGCGAGCAGATGGCCAAGAACTATACGCTCGCCAGCGAGCAGCTCGGCACGCTCACCGTTACCGAGAACGCCGACGAAATCGTGGTCACCACCACGGGTGGCGAGTTCACCTACAGCGGCCAGGCGCATGGCGCCACCGTCTCGGTGAGCGAGCTTCCCGAGGGCTACACGCTTGAGAGGGCCGAGTCGAGCGCGACGGCTACCGATGTCACGACCGACGACGTGATTGCCGACGCCGATACCCTGGTCATTAAAAACGCCCAGGGCGAAGATGTGACCAATAAGCTCAATATCAAGAAGATCCCCGGCGCCATCAAAGTGACGCCTGCGACACTCACGGTGACCACCTACGGCGCAAAGGCCGAGTACAACGGCAACGCGCTTACCGCCGATGGCACCATTGAAGGCTTCGTGAACAATGAAACCGCGACCTTCACCACTACAGGCTCCCAGACCGAGGTCGGCTCCAGCACCAACACCTATGCCATCGATTGGGGCGACACGGTCAAGCGGTCTAACTACACGGTTGAGGAACACCTGGGCACCCTTGAGGTCACCAAGAATATGGCCGCGATTATGGTGATTCCGCAGGGCGCATCCAAGCCCTACGACGGCACTGCGCTTACCAGCGCCGGTGTGACTACCTACGGCCTGCCGGCGGGCTATACGCTTACGGCCACGACAAAGGGTTCCGTCACGAACGTGGGCGGCGCTACTGCCGAGGTCGATACCTACAGCATTAAGGATGCCGCGGGCGAAGATGTTACCGACCAGTTTGGCAACGTCTTCACTGGCAAGGCTACGCTGCAGGTGACCAAGCGCCCCGTGACGATTGCTTCCGCTTCCGCATCTAAGGTCTATGACGGCATAGCGCTTACGAAGCATGAGGCCAGCGTGACCGATGGCTCGCTCGCGACGGGCGAAAGCTTCTCGTACGACTTCAGTGGCGAGCGGACCACTGTGGGTAGCACGCCGAACGCCTACGCCATCAAGGCCGGTGCGAATACCGACCTCGACAACTATGAGATTACGAAGGCGAACGGAACTCTTACCGTTACGGCGCAGTCTATTAACCCCACCGACCCGACTCCCGGTGCCTACACGGGCGTTGAAGTCGATTCGCCGAGCGACGTCACCTACGATGCCAACGAGCACAAGTGGGTGCCGACCGTTATCGACAAAGATAAAAACAAGCTCATTGAGGGTACCGACTACGACGTTACCTACAGTACCGGCGACTTCACCAACGTCACCGGCTCCATCAAGGTGAGCATTGTCGGCAAAGGCAACTACACCGGCACCGTGACCCGTGTCTACCAGATCACGCCTGCTTCTGTTGCCCTGAGCTCCAACAGTCATGAGTTCACCTACACTGGCGAGCCCCAGGGCGATGCCGCGGTGAACGTTTCGGGCGCGGCCGAGCTCTTCCAGAGTCAAGTCAACGACCTTAAGGCTGCTGGCTCCGTGACTAATGTGGGGGATGTTGCTGAGAACTCGATTTCTTACAACTGGAATGATGGCTTCACTGCTGACAACTACAGCATCGAAACCAGCTTCGGCGAGCTTTCCGTGGTTGCCAAGAACATCGATACCGGCAAGGGTATGAGCGTCAACGACCCCGTTAACGTTACCTATAACGGCGGTGACCAGACTTGGGCACCCACCGTTAACGACGGCGAGAAGACTTTGGTTGGGGGCTCCGACTACACGGTGAGCTACAGCACCGATGATCGCACCAATGTCACCGGAGTTATTACCGTGACCATCATGGGCAAGGGCAACTACACGGGCGCGATTGAGAAGAACTACCAGGTCCTGCCCAAGGGCTACAGCGTTACCACCGCAACCGGCTCCAAGGTTTATGACGGCAAGCCGCTCAAGGGCGCCGAGCTTGAGGGCAACGCGGTCGACGGTCTGGTGGACAGCAGCGATGCTACCTTCGCCGTGACCGGCTCTCAGACCGAGGTCGGCGGCGACGCAAAGAACAACACCTACGAGCTCACGTTCTCAAGCGAGCAGATGGCCAAGAACTATACGCTCGCCAGCGAGCAGCTCGGCACGCTCACCGTTACCGAGAACGCCGACGAAATCGTGGTCACCACCACGGGTGGCGAGTTCACCTACAGCGGCCAGGCGCATGGCGCCACCGTCTCGGTGAGCGAGCTTCCCGAGGGCTACACGCTTGAGAGGGCCGAGTCGAGCGCGACGGCTACCGATGTCACGACCGACGACGTGATTGCCGACGCCGATACCCTGGTCATTAAAAACGCCCAGGGCGAAGATGTGACCAATAAGCTCAATATCAAGAAGATCCCCGGCGCCATCAAAGTGACGCCTGCGACACTCACGGTGACCACCTACGGCGCAAAGGCCGAGTACAACGGCAACGCGCTTACCGCCGATGGCACCATTGAAGGCTTCGTGAACAATGAAACCGCGACCTTCGCCACCACGGGCTCGCAGACTTATGTGGGCGAAAGCGATAACACTTACAGCATCGCGTGGGATGGTACTGCTAAGGAAAGCAACTACACCGTTGCGCCAATCATCGGCAAGCTCAAGGTGACCGACAATATTGACAACAGCAAGGTCATCAATAAGGGCCACGAGAGCGGTACCTATGACCTTGGCGCCACGGTGAACTTCGCTATTACGGCGAAGAACGTCTACGATACGCCGCAGACCATGACCATCTCGGAAATCGAGGGCGTCACGCTCGACCAGAGCGTGTTTAAGAACGTCGCCCCTGGCGCGTCAATCGAGGCGCATGCGACTTATACCATCACTGAGGCCGACCTGCTGGCTGGCACGTTCGTGAATACCGCGACTGTCACGTTCGGCAACGGCAAGAGCTACAAGAATACCGACGAGGTTGACGTTGCTAAGCTCAACGCGCACCTGAGCGTCGTAAAAGCGACCACGAGCACGCCCGCCAACGGCAGCGCGTACCAGCTGGGCGAGACAATCGAATACGCCGTTACGGTGACCAACGACGGCAACCTTACCGCGAACGACGTTGCGGTAAGCGACGAGCTTGCTGGCGTTCAGCTTGCTGAGGGCCAGAATGCCAACGTTGGGACACTGGCTCCGGGCGCATCTGCCACGGTGAACTATGTGTACACGGTGACCGAGGCAGACGTGCTTGCTGGTAACGTGCGCAACAACGCTACCGCAACGGGCACCCCCAACGGCGGCGGTACGCTCGACGTTACGCCTGGCACTACCACCGACCCCACGGGTCCTGCGGCGGGCCACATCACTGTGGTTAAAACCACCACGAGCACGCCTGAAAACGGCAAGGCCTACCAGCTCGGTGAAAAGATCGTTTACAGCATCCATGTTGTGAACGACGGTAACCTCACTGCTAGCAACGTAAAGGTTTCCGACGCCAACGCGGACAACTTCGGCGAGAAGGTTATCGAGAGCCTGGCGCCCGGCGCGTCTGAAGACTTCGAGGCAACCCATACGGTGACCGAGGCCGATGTGCTCGCGGGCACGGTGACCAACGTTGCCACGGCGAAGGGCACTTCGCCCGACCCGAATGCTCCCGAAGTTCCCGTGACCCCGGGCACGAAAGACGAACCCACCGATACGCCGAACGCGCACATCACGATCGTCAAGCATGCCGAGCAGAATGGCTCGGGCGAGGCTGGTGCCTTCAAGCTCGGCGAGACAATTGAATACGCCATCACGGTTACCAACACGGGCAACCTCACGGCGACCGGCGTGAAGGTTTCCGACGCCAACGCCGACAACTTCGGTGAGAAGACCATCGAGAGCCTGGCGCCCGGCGCGTCCGAAACGTTCACCGCCTCCCATACGGTGACCGAGGCCGATGTGCTTGCGGGCAAGGTGAATAATGTGGCCACGGCGAAGGGCACCTCGCCCGACCCGACCGCTCCCGAAGTTCCCGTGACGCCTGGCGAAGATACGAAGATCGTCGATCCCGTGAACACGACGCTTACGGTGGCCAAGCAAGCGGCCGCACCCGCCAATGGCGAGGCCTACCAGCTGGGCGAAGAGGTTGTCTATACGATTAGCGTGACCAACAGCGGCAACGTCGCGTACAGCAACGTGAAGGTCTCCGATGCTCAAACTGGCCTGAACGAGGTTATTGGCACGCTGGCCGTGGGCGAGACGAAGACGTACGAAGCGAAGCATGTCATTACCGAACAAGACATCGTTGCCGGTGTGTATGTGAACACCGCTACGGCAAAGGCCGACCCGATTTTCGACGGCAATGGCGCGTCGCATACGCCTCAGGGCGAAGCGACTGAAACCATTGGCGCGAACACCGATAAGCCTCTCGTCCCCGGCAGCGCGAACCTGGCGGTTGAAAAGGTCGTCACCAATGAGGGCACGGGCGAATCCGGCGCCTTCAAGTTGGGCGATACCATCGAATACAAGATTACCGTGACCAACAACGGCACCCTCACCGCCAAGGGCTTCAAGGTTATCGATAACAACGCCGATGATTTCGAGCCCGTTACTATTGACGAGCTTGCCCCCGGCGCTACGACCGATGCCATTTCCGCGAAGCATGTGGTGACGAGCGATGACATTCTGGCGGGCAGCGTGTTCAACGTTGCCACCACTGCTGGCGGCACCACGCCCGACCCGAAGGTCGACCCTGAGCCTACGCCTGGCGAAAACGATCAGCCGGTCGATGCGGTGAACGCCACGCTGAACGTTGAAAAGACCGCTGCAGCTTCCGCGAGTGGCTCTTACAAGCTCGGCGAGGGAGTTGTCTACACTATCAAGGTGACCAACAACGGCAACGTTCCCTACGAGAACGTGAAGGTCGCAGACGGGCAGACTGGCCTGAACGAGACCATCGATATGCTGGCCGTGGGCGAGACGCGCACCTTCACCACCACGCATGTGGTTGATGAAGCCGACATCATCGCTGGTTCCTATACCAATGTGGCAACTGCGACTGCCGACCCGATTCACGACCCGAAGACTGGCGCCGACGTTACGCCGCAGGGCTCCGATGACGAGACCATCGGCGCGAACACCGACAGGCCCATCGAGCCTTCAAACCCGGCGCTGCGCATTACTAAGACGAGCGACGTCGCTGCAGGCACGCTGCTCAAGGAAGGCGATGCAGTTACCTATACGGTGACGGTCGAGAACACGGGCAACCTCACGCTCACCAACGTGAAGGCGGCCGATAACCTGGCTGGTGCCACGCTTGCCCCGGGCCAGAGTGACACGCGTGCCGAGCTTGCTCCCGGCGAGCAATTCAGCGTGAACTACGTGTACGAGGTCACCCAGGCCGACGTGGTTGCGGGCAGCGTGCATAACGAGGCCACGGCTTCTGGCGTGTCGCCCGACCCGAACAAGCCGGTTGATCCCGGTGCGCCCGGCACCAAGGATGACCCGACCGAGACCGCCAAACCTTCGTTGAGCATCCAGAAATCGAATAACGGCTCCGCTGATGTTGCTGCCGGAAGCACGGTGAGCTACACCATCACCGCTACCAACAACGGCAACGTTGACCTGACGGGCGTCGTGGTTACCGACGAGCTCACCGGCTTCACGAGCGATGCGTTCGATTTGGCCAAGGGCGAATCGAGGACCTTCGACACTTCCTACACCGTGCAGGAATCTGACATCGTGAATGGCTCCATCGTGAATGTCGCCAAAGGCGAGGGTACCGATCCCAAGGGCGGCACGGTGACGGGCGAAGGCTCTGCCACCACCACGACCGAGGCCATGAACGGTGCGCTGATCGTTGAGAAGAAGGCCGAAGCGGGCGTGTATGGCACGGGCGATACTGTGAACTACGCCATTGCGGTTTCCAACACGGGCAACGTAGCTTTGTCCAACGTGAAGGTTGTCGATGCGAAGACCGGCCTTGATGAGACGTGCGATTTGGCCGTGGGCGAGACAAAGACGTTCACCACGAGCTATACGGTGACGATGGAAGACGTCGCTGCCGGTACGCTTGCGAACGTCGCGACCGCCACGGGCAGCGACCCGAAGGGCAACCCGGTTACGGGCAGCGACACCGAGACTATCGGCAACACGCCGCAGCCTAACCCGAGCGAGCCTGACGGCCCGAGCCTGAAGCGCGCGTTCGAAGCGCAGACGCCGAGCGATGTTGTCTACAATGGTGCCTCTCAGCAGCAGAAGCCTGTGGTGAAAGATGGCGAGACCACGCTTTCCGAAGGCACCGACTACGAGCTTTCGTATAGCGCCGATACCACCAACGCGGGCACGGTGACCGTGACCGTGAAGGGTAAGGGCAACTATGAGGGCTCCGTTGATGTGACGTATCAAATTCTGAAGAAGGCCGTGAAACTCGTATCGAGTGACCTTACGAAGCCTTATGACGGCACTCCGCTCGTGAATGGCGACGTGGCGTTGGCGACCAACGACGGATTCGTTGACGGCCAGGGCGTGAACCTTACGTTCACCGGTTCGCGCACCGATGAAGGCACCACGCTTCAGGGCAATACCTTCACCTGGGAAGCGAAGCCCGGCACGAACCTTGACAATTATGCGATTGAGGCGGCATTCGGCTCTCTTACCGTGACGCCGAAGTCCATCGTGCCCGGCGATGCCAACGGCATGAAGGTGAGCGCGCCTTCCGATAAGGTGTACACCGGCGCCGAGCAGAAGTTCGTGCCCGTTGTGACCGACGGCGAAAAGACGCTCGTTGAGGGCGTGGACTACGCCGTTTCCTACGCGGGCGCCAACGGCGAGGCCAAGGCCGACTTCACCAACGTGACCGGCTCCATTACCGTAACTATTACGGGCATGGGCAACTATGCGGGCAGCGTCGCTCAGTCTTACCAGATTACGCCGAAGCCCTACACAGTTGTGACCGCCGCCGCGACCAAGGTCTACAACGGCACGGGCATCGTGGGCGCCGACCTTGAGGGCAGCGCGGTCGATGGCCTTGTGAGCGATTCCGACGCGGCGTTTGTCGTAACGGGCGAGCAGCCCGGTGTTGGCTCTTCGACCAACACCTACGAGCTTACGTTTGCGAGCGAGCAGATGGCCAAGAACTATACGCTCGCCAGCGAGCAGCTCGGTACGCTCACCGTTACCGAGAACGCCGACGAAATCGTGGTCACCACCACGGGCGGAACCTTCGCCTACGACGGCCAGGCGCATGGCGCCACCGTTTCGGTGAGCGAGCTTCCCGAGGGCTACACGCTTGAGAAGGCTGAATCGAACGCGAGCGCGACCAATGTCGCCGACGGCACGGTTGTTGCTACTGCCGACACGCTCGTGATTCGCAACGCCCAGGGCAAAGACGTGACCAATGAGCTGAAGATTCGCAAGATCGACGGCGAAATCCAGGTCACCCCGGCGCCTTTGAGCGTCGAAACCGGCTCGGCCACGAAGACCTATGACGGCAGCGCGCTTACCAACGCCACGTTGAAGGTTGACGGCTTGGTTGCGGGCGATGTCGTAACGGGTCGCACGACGGGAAGCCAGACTGAAGTTGGCTCGAGCGCGAACACCTATACCCTGACGTGGGGCGAGGTTGACCCGGCGAACTACGAGATTACCGAGCAGCTCGGCGTGCTCACTGTCGAAGCTGCCGTTGCTCCGGTTGCTCCTGGTCCGCAGCAGCCCAGTGGCCCGGTTGTCGTGCCCCCCACGGCGACTGAACCCGCCGGTCCTGCAGATGTCGTTGCTGACGCGCTCGAGGGGGCTTACGAAACGGTGACGGGCGATAAGGCCACCGAAGAGCAGATTTACGATTCCGAGAACCCGTTGGGTAAGGAACAGGCCGCGCATTGCTGGGTGCATTGGTACATGATCCTGGTCATGATTTTGACTGCTCTCTACGGTGTTGCGGTGTGGCTGCGTCGCGGAAACCACACGCGTAAGCTGAAGAACGATATGAACAACATTCTTGGTGGTGGCGACGACGGGAAAGACCCAAGCGGGTCCCCTGTTGCCACCAATCATCCCGCGGGAATGGAGGCCTAAGCCATGAAGAAGAGCAATTTCATCGTGCTGGGCATTTCCGCCATTGCTGCCGCCCTGCTGCTTGTGCTGTGGTATTACCTGGGCTTCAACCATATCGATAACCCACTCGATTTGGTTCTTGCCATTGTGTGGTGGGTTGGTATTGCGGTTATCGCGGTGGTCATCGCCCGTCTTGAGCGCCAACGCCAACGCCAGATTCGCACGATCTATGTGTCTCCGACGGCGCTGTACAACAGCGAAAGCGGCGTTGTGGGACTCAAAGGCGCTACGGCAGTCGAGGGCATGCAGAGTATTCTGCAGAACCTGAAGTACGGGTTTGACAAAAAGGCGATGCCCGAGCAGGCCAAGTTCGATTATCGCTTTGTGGTGCAAACCGACGAATTCAAGCCTGCCGATGAAGAGAAGCAGGAAGAAGGCACTTGGAAAGGCACGGTTATTCGCATCGACCGCGAAAACGGTAACGAGGAAATCGGCTTCGACAACGAGCAAGCCTTGAAAGAGGCGCTTGTGGCTGCCTAAAATGCAGCAGGTTGCTTGGTCAACGTGCGAGGTGATTCTTGGCGCTTGGGTTTGATGCCCTCCCTGAAATATCAGAAAAGGCCCGCTCGATGAGCGGGCCTTTTTGCTTGAGCGCGGCGGTTGAGTTTGAGTGGGAAACGACGCTCTATGCGCGTGACTCTTCTCGTTCCCACGCGGTTGTTTTTCGCGCTGGCATTTTTACGGATTGCACTGTTTGCAGGGCGAATAGCCTTCCGAAATAAGCTCGTCGCGCGTGGCTGTGGCCTCTTGCTTGTTGTTGTCGGCTATGTCGTTGACCGAAGAACAGGTCGGGCAATGGAACTTCATGCTCTTGGTGTTGAGCACGTATTCTTGCGACCCATATGAGGTGGCCGAGCCTTTCTCGGAACCCGCGCCGTTGCTGGGATTCTTTGCGTCGCTCGAACCGGATGCGTTGTTTGCCTGGTTGGTTTGGCTATTTTCGGTATTACTCCTCGGAGTCGTATTATTCGTGCTCTCCGAGCGAGCATTTCCATTGGAGCTTTTGGCAGATGCGTCGCTGGCTTCTTTGCCGGTCGCGTTCGGCGCCGTGCTCGCGCCGGTAGTGGTTGCCTCGCCGCCGGTCGCCACATGTGGCACGTCGCTCGACTCCCGACTTTTGCCCGTAACGTAATCGATTTCCACGCCGGGTTCTACGTTGTACACGAACACGTTGAAGCGAACGGCTTGCCCGCCATCTTCGATCGATTCCGCTTCCATTTGCACGCCGCGTGCTACGAGGTCGTTCGCGGCAAAAATGGGCGTCACGCGATAGAGCACGTGGTTGCCCGTTTGCTTCACGTAATTGGCCACGATGTTTTCGTAATAAGTCATGCCAACAGAATTCATGGTGCGCGTGCCCGTGATGAGGTTTTTCTCGTTGGCGTCTTCTCCGCAAAGCTGATGCGCGATCAGATGGCTGCGGTTATAGAGCATTTCCTGGTCAACGAAATCGTAGCGGTGCTGCTCCCAGCCGCTTGGGTGCACCTGCGAAATATCGCCGCGAGGCGCATTGCTCAGCGTGTCGGTGCCGATGCGCGCGAATGCCGCGCCGCAGCGCCCTTCGAAATCGAGGTCGGAGAATTCCATGAATGCGCCGCGTTTGAAGTCGTCGTCGGTAAAGCCTGGCTCGCCGTTGTTGACGTCAATGCAAAGCGCGCCCGAGTATTCGGGAATGTCGGCAATCTGCACGGCGGCGGGGTTGCTCGTTTGGGCGCCGCTGAAAGAGCCGCTCTCGCATGCGGCGAGCGGCAACGTGCAGCACAGCGCAAGGGCGATGGCGGCAAACAGCGCCGCAAAACGCGCGGATATGGTGCGAGATTCATGCTCGCGAGAAGGTATCTGCATCAAAGCGATGCCTTTCTGAAAAAGGCGGCATGACGAACGTTTAGCCCGTCATGCCGCTCTCGTCATGTCTGATTTGCTTGCTTATTCCGCAAATTTCAGCAGATCGGCGGGCGCGTCGATGAGCGCGCCAGGGTTATTGTTCGTAAGGTGGTCGAGCGTTTGGTAGCCCCATTTCGCGCCAATGGGGAATGCGCCAGCGTTGTTCGCGACCTGCATGTCCACGTCAGAATCGCCGACATACGCCACGCGTTCGATTGGCACGTTGAGCGTTTTTGCGACGAGCGTGAGGCCTTTCGGGTCGGGCTTGCGTGGCACGGGACCATCGCCAAGCGCGAAATCCATGAGGTCAGCGAAGTAATGCTTGGTTAGAATTTGCACACCGCCGTCATATTTGTTCGATAGCACGGCGAGCTTCATGCCGCGTGCCTTCAGCTCGGCCAAGGTGTCGAGCATGCCGTCGTACACAGTCGTTTTCTGGTTGCCCACTTCGTCGTAGCGCGCTTTCCACCAGGCGAGCGCCGCTTCGGTGGCATTGTCGTTCAGGTCTTGCGGCAGCGCTTGCAGAATAAGCGAGCGCAGGCCGTTGCCGATCATGGCCAAGATTTCCTCGGTGGTGTGCGTGGGGTAGCCGAAGTGCGTGAGCGTTTCGTTGGTCACGTCGACCAGGTCGGGCAGCGAATCGAGCAGTGTGCCGTCCATATCGAACACGAACGCCTCAAGCGGTTCGTGGGTGCGAAGCAATTCCATCGTGGGGTCCTTTCGTGTTGGCGCGGCCGTGCCGCGCAGGTCATTAATCGCTTCGCAGTATACCCGCCGCATTTGGCGCGCGTGTGGTGGGTGTTTTCCGAAAAGGTGTCGGCATGCTCGGCGGGGCTGGTCGCTCGTTCGAGAAAGGGGGTCGGCCTGCGGACATGTTCGTTTGCTCGTTTGAGAGAATGCCAGTTTGTTCGGGCTCCCTTGAGGCTCGTTTGCTCGAGAGGGGCCAGCTGGTCATGCGGGTTCGTCATCATGCTCGGCGGGACTGGTTTGTTTGATGGGGCCAGCCTGCTCGGACCGTCGAGTTGCTCGGTGCGTTTTTAGGAGATTGTCGTGGACATCGGTTGGGTTTCGTTCCGCGCATGTTTCGTCTCGCGTTCGCTGTTTTTTTGGTATCGCGCGTTGCGCCCCTTGGCCGTCGCGCGTTCCGCCTCGCGAACGCCATAAGGCTTCTGTTGCTTTCTCGCCGCACCTGGAAATTGCCGCGTGAGCATGTATTATGAATAATCGCAAAATACAACGAAGAGAAGGATGCGTTCATGCAGATTTTCGTGACCAAAGACTATCAGGAAATGAGCGAAGCCGCCGCCGACATGATTGTCGACCTGGTCGAGGAAAAACCTGGCTGCGTGTTGGGCTTGGCCACCGGCTCCACGCCTGAGGGCCTCTACGCCGAAATCGCCAAGCGCCACGAAGCCGAGGACATCGACTTCTCGCGCGTTGCAACGTTCAACCTAGACGAATACCGCGGCCTGCCTGCCGACCACGAGCAGAGCTATCACTACTTTATGCAGAAGCACCTGTTCAGCAAAATTAACGTGCGCCCCGAGAACACGCATGTGCCCAATGGCGCCAACCCCGATGCTCAAGCCGCATGCGATGCCTACGAGGCTTCCATCCTGCTTGCCGGCGGCGTTGACCTGCAGCTTCTGGGCCTGGGCCACAACGGCCACATCGGCTTCAACGAGCCCGCGCCCGAATTTCCGAAGGAAACTCACTGCGTCGACCTTACGGAATCCACCATTAACGCGAACAGCCGCCTGTTCGATTCCGCCGACGAAGTGCCCCGCCAGGCATACACCATGGGCATTGGTACCATCATGGCCGCCAAGCAGGTGCTCATCGTGGTGAGCGGCGAAGACAAGGCGCAAATCGTGCGCGATGCTTTCTTTGGCCCCGTGACCCCCGAGGTTCCCGCGTCCATTCTGCAGTTCCATCCCAATGCGGTGGCTATTGTGGACGAAGCGGCGTTCTCGCTGTGCGGCGACCTTGCCGATGAAGGCTGCGGTTGCGGCGACCCCGATTGCGATTGCGATCACGACCACGAGCATGGCGAAGACTGCGGCTGCCACGAATAGTGAAACCAAGGAAGCGGCCCCTGTGGCCGCTTCTTTTTTGGGCTAGGTGGCGACATGGCCTTCGCGCAACGTTTCCGTCAAAGCGTGGATGCTGCGCGCTCGTCGCGGCGCCATCTTTGCAACGTGTATTTCAACTGGTCACGATTAAATTGGGGCAGGGTTTCCTGTCTATAACGAAAGGAAGCGCGGCATGCTGAAAATTGCTGGTGCGAAAGTTTTTAGGAATGGCGAATTCGTCGAAGACGATATCTTCATCGAAGGCGACCGCATCGTTGCGACCGGCGACGAGATGGGCGAGGCCATCGATGCCAAGGGGCTGCTCGCCATTCCTGGCTTGGTCGACGTGCATTCCCATGGCGCGGTGGGGCATGATTTCTGCGACGGTACGCATGAGTCGATTGACGCCATTACACGCTACGAGGCCAGTCGTGGCGTAACTGCATGGTGCGGCACGACCATGACGTTCCCCGAAGAAAAGCTTGCGGGCATTATGGAATGCGCCGCTGAGCATGTTGACGCCCCCGATGCTGCTGCGCTCGTGGGCATTAATATGGAAGGCCCGTTCATCAGCCCTGAAAAGGTGGGCGCACAAAATCCCGCCTACGTGCAGCAGTGCAATGCGGCAATGTTTTGTCGCTTGCAGAATGCGTCGGGCGGCAAAATCAAGCTTGTCGATATTGCCCCCGAGGAGCCCGGCGCGCTCGAATTCGTCGATGAAATGCACGATGCCGTGCGCATTTCCGTTGCCCATACGTGCGCGAATTACGATCAGGCGGCCGAGGCCTTCCGTCGCGGCGCCAAGCATGTGACGCATTTGTACAACGCTATGCCGGGGCTGCATCATCGCAAGCCGGGCGTGATTCCTGCGGCGCTCGAGGCAGGCGCGACTCCCGAGATCATCGCCGATGGCGTGCATATTCACCCCGCCATGGTGCGCCTTGCGTTCTCGATGTTTGGTGCCGAGCGCATGATTCTGATCAGCGATTCCATGGAAGCCACCGGCATGCCCGATGGCGAATATAGCCTGGGCGGTCAGGCCGTGACGAAGAACGGCTCGCATGCCACGCTGCACGACGGTACGCTGGCTGGAAGCGCGACCGACCTGATGGGCTGCATGAAGGTTGCCGCTACTGAAATGGGCTTGCCGCTCGAGGTGGCTGTGCGTGCTGCGACGGAAAACCCCGCACGCGCGATTGGCGTGTTCGACGAGCGCGGCAGTCTCGACGCGGGCAAGGTTGCCGACGTGGTGTTGCTCAATGCCGACCTGAACGTTGCGGGCGTCATTCTGCGCGGCAAACGCATTCGCTAACTTGTTCAAAAAATAGCTTCGAATGTGGCAACGATCTATGCTCACTTGCGCGTCGATTGTAGTGCGATGCGTTGCGACCTGGGCTTTTCTAATTGCAAGTCGCTCAACTCAGGTCTGTGCTCGGTTAAAATGCCACATTCGGGCACCTTTTTGCGCATATTTCTGGCACGCTGCTCTCGCGGTGCGCCCTCAAGCAAACTTGCGCCCCGAGCTCCGCTTTCGTGCGTCCGCACCGCACGTGCTCCTTCGTGCATGGTTTTGGCTTGCCGTTTTCCACACGCGTACGTGTTCGCGCTATACTCGCTGATAGATGGCACTTTAGAAAGAGGCACTCATGAAATACGAAGAGCTCAAAGACGAAATCAAGGCTGCGATGAAGGCGCACGACAATGTGCGTCGCGACATTCTGCGCCAAGTGCACGGCGAGATCAAGAATATCGAGGTCAACGAGCGTCGCGAGGTGACCGATGCCGACGTCGATGCTATGCTCAAGCGCGTCATTAAGCAGACGAGCGAAACGCTCGAGGGCTCTATCAAAGCCGCGAACAACGACGAGCGCACGGCCATGCTGAAGGAGCAGGTCGAGATTCTTGAGGGCTACCTGCCCAAGCAGCTCGCGGGCGACGAGCTTGTGGCGCTTGTCGAGAAAACCATTGCCGATCTTGGCGCCACCACCAAGCGCGAAATGGGCAAGGTTATGGGCGCGCTTACCGCTGCCACTGGCGGAAACTTCGACAAGGCTCAGGCCGCCAAGGAAGTTGGCAGCCGTCTGTCGTAGCTGGCGCCCAACACCATCGAACAGAGTTTTAAGCATAAAGAAGCGCGGTTTTCGAATCGCGCTTCTTTGATAACGAAGCAATGCGCAAGAACCTTGCCCCAGGGCCGTTCGTGCGCTCTTTTTTGAGGTGCGACGGAAGTGCCCAATGCGGCGTATAATCGCACAAGCTTTCTGCAAACCATCTTTTGAAGGAACTGCATTTATGGCAACCGAAAAACCCGATTTCATTCCCGTTCTCATCGGCGGCGATATGAATTGCTACAGCGTCGCGCGCGCCATCCATGAGGAGTATGGCGTGAAGAGCTACGCGTTTGGTCGCTTCCCCGCGGGCGACACCATGCATAGCCGCATCGTGGAGTGCTTCTATGACGAGCATATGGACAAGCCCGAAGTGGTGTTGGCGAAGGTGAAGGAATTTGCCGCGCAGCACCCCGACAAAACGCATCTAGTGTGGGGCTGCGCTGACGTATATGCGCAGGTCATTTCTGAAATCCAGAACGATTTGCCCGAAAACTGCGTCACGCTCTACATTCAGCCCGACCTGCGCGACAAGCTCGAAAGCAAGCTGAGCTTTTACGAGATGTGCGACAAGTATGGCATTCCGTACCCCAAAACGTTTGTGGTGCGCCCTAGCGAGTGGGAACAGGGTGTGGCCGAGGCCGACCTTACCGAGGAGAAAATCGGTTTCAAATACCCCATCATCGTGAAGCCGTCTATGAGTTCCACGTATTGGGAGCACCCGTTTGACCACATGAAGAAGGTGTACACCGCGCAAAACCCCGCCGAGGCGGCGCATATTTTGGGCCTCATTTTCGGTGCGGGCTATCCCGATGAAGTGCTGCTGCAAGACATGGTTGTCGGCGAAGATTGCAACATGAACGTGCTCACCGCGTATTGCGATCGCAACTGCAAGGTGAAGCTCATCTGCTTCGGTCGCGAAGGCCTCGAGGAGCACACGCCCACCGCGCTTGGCAACCCGTGCGCCATTATCACGCAGCCCAACCCTGAGCTGCAGCAGCTCATTAAAAACTTCCTTGAGGAAATTCATTTCACGGGCTTCGCGAACTTCGACATTAAGCGCGACGATCGCGACGGGTCGTATAAGGTGTTCGAGGTAAACCTGCGCCAAGGCCGCACGAACTACCATGTGACCGCCGCTGGCCACAACCTCGCAAAGTTCGTCGTGGAAGACCGCGTGTATAAGCGTGATTTGGGTGAATGCGTCGAAAACACCAACGAGGTGTTCTGGCATTCCGTGCCGCGCAAGGTCGTTTACGATTACGTGAAAGACCCGGAGTTCGTCGAACGCGCGAAGAAGCTCGTGGCTGCCGGCAAGGAATCGATGACGTTTGATTACCCGTATGATCTGCGCTTCAACCCCATGCGTTGGGCTTGGGTGAAGATTCACGTGTTCCGTTACTTCGACAAGTTCAAAAACCCCGAGAACTATCGCTAAGTGAAAGTTGAAAGGCCAGCCCGTGCTGGCCTTTTGCATGCGTGGACGTGCGAGATGCGGTGCGGCGCCGAGGCGCACAGGCGGCGTCGTATGCGGTGCATGGTGCACGGGCGTTGTGTGCAGACGCTACGCCCCGGCGCC
>OLPB01000171.1_pt1 | contig 44039 bp, 39 predicted proteins | sample 1672001 | NCBI WGS metagenome assembly OLPB01 (sample SAMEA3136635, study PRJEB25190) | human gut metagenome | biome: human gut; feature: human-associated habitat; material: faeces | place: Austria | collected 2013 | reverse complement strand
ATGTTTTCGGACAATCCCCGCCCATACAATAGCTTCGGAAACGGAGCTGCTATGAGGGTCAGTGCTTGCGGTTTTATTGCAAAAAGTTTGGACGAGGCAAAACAACTTTCAAAGTCCGTCACGGAAGTCACCCACAATCATCCAGAAGGCATCAAAGGTGCTGAGGCAACAACAACGGCAATTTTCCTTGCACGAAGCGGCGAAACCATAGATGAGATCCGCCGGGTAATTCAAGAAAGTTACTACCCGCTGGATTTCACCCTTGACGGCATCAGGAACACTTACCGTTTCAACGAAACCTGTCAGCAAACCGTACCACAAGCAATCGAGGCATTTTTGGAATCCACGAGCTTTGAAGATGCAATCCGAAACGCAATCTCCATCGGAGGAGACAGTGATACTCTGGCGGCAATCACAGGCGGTATAGCCGAGGCATATTACGGGATTCCAGAAACCATCAGACAGTCAGCGGAGAAATATCTCAATCCTGAGCTTCTTGAAATCCTTCGAGAGTTTGAATACTGACAGTAACCAAAGCGGAGAAAGGCGTTCATTTGAGCGCCTTTTTTTCGTGGCATACCTGCGTTTCGCCCCAAAAATGTCCGTTGTAAGGTAGGAGGGTATTTTACGGGAGACCCCGTGAGAATACGTTTTTTTGAGAATAGCAAGCAAATCCGGTGAATATACACACCGGAAAAATGATTAAGGGAACCCTGCCCTTAATCTGCTTGTTGGGAGTATCCCAAACCCTCAAATCATGCGAAAGGACATAAAGATATGGCGAACAGGAAACGTCAAAATCAAATACTCTTTTGGGTATCTGACGAGGAGAAAAAGATAATTCAGGAGAAGATGGCACTTCTCGGAACGAAGAACATGGGGGCATACCTCCGCAAGATGGCCATTGACGGCTACATCATCAACGTGGACTACACAGAAACGAAAAAGCTGATTGCCGCCGTCAACAAGATCGGAGCAAATATCAATTCCATCTGCCGCAGGATGAACGCGACAAGTCACTTTTACAAACAGGACATTGACGAGCTGAAGGAGAAGTTGGATCAGGTATGGCGGTCACTAAAATCAAAGCTATCCGAGGAACTGTAAACAAAGCCCTCGACTATATTATGAACCCCGGCAAGACCGAGGGGCAGCTCTATGTTACCGGCTATGCCTGTTCTCCAGAAGCCGCCGCACAGGAATTTGAGTTTACGCGGAGGGTAGCATCTAAGAAGGGCATGGACGATATAAAGATCAAAGCACGGCACGTTATCCAGTCATTTGAGCCGGGAGAAGTCACGCCGGAAATCGCCCATGAGATCGGGAAGAAATTTGCGGATGAGATCCTCAAAGGCAAGTACGAGTATGTGCTTACGACACATACCGATAAGGGTCACGTCCACAATCATCTGATTTTCAATGCGGTGGATTTTGTAGACCATCACGCATACAAGAGCTACAAGAAAATCTATTATGATATGCGTGAGGTCAGTGATCGGCTTTGCAAGGAATACGGTCTCTCCGTTATCCCGCCTAACCAGAACAAGGGCATGGACTATAAGGAATATACCGAGGCAAAGCGCGGGACGAGCTGGAAGCAAAAACTCAAACAGACCATTGACCAGAACATCATCATCGCAAAGGACTACGATGATTTTCTGCGGCTTATGCGAGAGGCTGGCTACGAGATCAAGACCGGCAAATATATTTCTTTCCGCGCCGAAGGACAGGAACGCTTCACACGTTCAAAGACCATCGGAGAAAACTACACGGAAGAAAATATCCGTGAGCGGATCAAAGGGCGGTCTCCCCGGAAACGTCAGATGCAGACCGGGAGAAAAGGTATCTCCCTTATCATCGACATCCAGAACAGCATCAAGGCTCAGGAGAGCAAAGGTTACGAGCATTGGGCGAAGATCAACAACCTCAAAGAAGCGGCGAAGACCATCAACTTCCTCACAGAGAATAATCTGCTGCAATACTCTGACCTCGAAGCCAAGATTGCAGATATTCATTCGTCGTTTGCGCATACCGGCGACGATCTGAAACGGGTGGAGGCACGGCTCCGGGAGGTCCAGCCTCTTATCAAAAACATCTCTAACTACCAGCGGCTAAAACCCGTAGCCGATGCACTTGCCAAGGCAAAAGACAAAGCTGCTTTCCGAGAAAAGCATCAGGCGGAGCTTGTAATCTACGAGGCAGCGCGGTCTACACTCAAAGCCATGCAGGGTGACAAGAAGCTCCCCAGCTTGAAGTCACTCCAAACCGAATTGCAACAACTCCAAGACGAGCAGCAGCAGCTTTACGATGAACGAGCCAAGCTAAAAAAACAGGCAAAACAGATCGACACCATCAAAGCCAATGTCGATATATTCCTCTCTCTCGACCGTGAGGACGAAAAAGAAAAGCAACGCGACACCCAGCGGTCATAAGTCAAGAAACTCACCGTTTCTTCCAGAGGACGGTGAGTTTTTTATATCCGAGATTGCATGAGAAGCTACCATGATAATGTGACTTTATCGTTACAATTCAACGCTACCTCTTGAAATTGCGATGCCGTTCATGTATAATGATATTGTCTGTCGTTGTATGCAGAAATGGAGGGACGAACATGAAAATCAGCTATAAAAAACTCTGGTTGATGCTGGTGGAGCGAGATCTTAGCAAAGCCACATTGAGAAAAGATGTAAAGCTCTCTGCTGGCACACTGACAAAGCTGAACAGGGGCGATGAAGTTTCACTATCCATCCTAATAAGGATATGCGAATATCTGAACTGCGACATTGGAGACATTTGCGCGGTTGAGAGTATTGAGAAATGACCTTGACCTTATATCTGCTTTGCATGACCATATCACAAAGATAAAGTTTTGGAGGAACCGTTATGAACAAACAACAGCTTGCTTCAAAGATTTGGGAGTCCGCTAACAAAATGCGCTCGAAGATCGAGGCAAACGAATATAAGGATTATATTCTTGGCTTCATCTTCTATAAATTTCTGTCAGACAAAGAGGTAAAGTACCTCAAAGAAAACGATTGGACTGACGAATACCTAACCGAACTGTCCGAGGATGATGCCGAAACTGTTGAGACCATTCAGAAAAATATCGGTTACTTTATTTCATACGACAATCTCTTTTCTACTTGGATTTCCAAGGGGAGCGATTTCAACTCGGATGATGTGACCGTAGCTCTTTCTGCGTTTAGCCGGTTGATTAACGCTACTCATAAAAAAGTCTTCGACGGAGTCTTTGCCACGCTTGAAACAGGTCTATCCAAATTAGGTGATACGTCTGGCGCTCGGACGAAAGCCATCCGTGATCTGATCTACCTTATCAAAGATATTCCTATGGATGGGAAACAGGATTACGATGTCCTCGGATTTATCTATGAGTATTTGATTAGCAACTTTGCCGCTAATGCCGGGAAAAAAGCGGGTGAATTTTACACACCGCATGAAGTTTCCTTGCTCATGTCTGAGATTGTAGCTGCCCATTTGAAAGACAGGACTGAGATAAAAATCTATGACCCGACAAGCGGATCGGGATCATTGCTTATTAACATCGGCAAATGCGTTGCCCGCTACATGGGAAGCGATAACAACATAAAATATTATGCTCAAGAGCTAAAAGAAAACACCTATAACCTCACTCGCATGAATTTAGTAATGCGTGGGATCATTCCAGACAACATCGTAACAAGAAACGGTGACACGCTTGAAGAAGACTGGCCTTACTTTGACGAAAACGATCCCATCCACACCTATAACCCTCTGTACGTTGATGCCGTCGTTTCCAATCCACCCTACTCACAGGCTTGGAATCCGCAGGACAAAGAGGCAGACCCAAGATACGCTCGGTTTGGACTTGCACCGAAAGGGAAAGCCGATTACGCTTTTTTACTGCATGATTTGTTCCACTTGAAAAGCGACGGAATAATGACTATCGTACTTCCCCATGGTGTCCTGTTTCGTGGTGGTGAAGAAGGAACGATCAGGAGGAATCTGATAGAACAAAACCACATCGACGCAATAATCGGTTTGCCGGCGAACATTTTCTTTGGGACAGGCATCCCCACAATTATTATGGTGCTGAAACAGCGCCGTCCCAATACGGATGTGCTGATTATAGATGCCTCTAAGGGATTTGCGAAAGTGGGCAAGAACAATGTTCTCCGCGCTTGTGATATTAAAAAAATAGTTGATGTAGTCACCAGCCGTTCCACCGTTGAAAAATTTTCAAGAGTTGTTACACGCGACGAGATCAGGCAGAACGAATACAACCTAAATATTCCCCGCTATGTGGATTCGTCCGAAAAAGCAGAAAGCTGGGACATCTTTGCATCAATGAATGGCGGTATTCCTGTCTCTGAACTCGAAGAAATGCAGGAGTATTGGTCAGCGTTCCCTGCTCTCAAAGATATACTGTTTACTGCTCATAATCCGGCATACTATGGCCTTAAAGTATCGGATATAAAAGAAGCTGTTACCTCGTCCGCTGACATAAAATATTTCTATGAGCAGTTTACGAATGCCTTTGCGGATTTTGAGGACTATCTCACCGGCGAACTCATTGAAAAAATGGGAACACTGAATATCTCCCAGCAGGAAGCCGTATTAAGTGAAAATATCTTTACCCGTTTGTCGGCGTTACCTCTGATTGACAAATATGAAGCATACCAGCTTCTTGATGAAGATTGGGCTAAGGTGGCGATAGACCTCGAAATACTCCAGACCGAGGGTTTTGAGTCTGTGAAGCAGGTCGATCCCAATATGATTCTCAAAAAGAAGGACGGTAAGGATCAGGAAGTGCAAGAGGGTTGGGTCGGTCATGTCCTCCCCTTTTCCCTTGTTCAGTCAACGCTCATGCAGGACGACATCAACGCGATAAAGCAAGAGGAAGGTCGCCTTGCTGATATTGCTTCCAGCTATGGAGAGCTGCTTGAAGAACTGCCAGAGGAAGAACGTGAGAAGGATTTTGTCAACGAGGGAAAAGATGCTTTCGTTCCAGCAGAGGTAAAGAAAGCTATCAAGGCAAAAGAGGTTGAGCCAGAAGTCTTAGCACTCCTAAAAAAAGTGGATGCTCTCATTACGGAGGAAAAAACTCTGCGTCGGTCTGTAAAGGAAGACACGGAGCGGCTTCATATTGCAACGAAGGCAAAAATCGAAAACCTTACGGATGCAGAAGCATACGATCTGATAAAGCTGAAATGGATAGCCCCTCTTGCTTCAAGCATGGCAAAACTGCCGGAAAATATTATCAGCGCTTTTATTGTGAAGCTCGAAGCCCTTTGCCATAAGTATGATACCACTTTTGCAGAAATAGAACGCCAGATCAGTGACACTCAGCAAACCCTTGTAGGGATGTTGAACGGTCTCGTCGCTAATGAGTACGACACAAAGGGACTTGACGAGCTGAAAATGCTTCTCGGAGGTGAATAAAATGGCCGATTATGCAAAGACACCAGCAATAAGGTTTGCAGGATTCACCGACGCTTGGGAACAGCGTAAGCTCGGAGATTGCTTCTCTGAGCGGGTAGAAAGTATGCCAGACGGAGAACTGATCTCCGTAACGATCAATGATGGAATTAAGAAATTTTCAGAGCTTGGAAGACATGATAATTCCAATGAGGACAAGTCAAAATATAAGAAAGTATGTGTTGGAGATATAGCTTATAACTCCATGAGGATGTGGCAAGGAGCAAGTGGATACTCCCCTTACGAGGGCATTGTAAGCCCCGCATATACCGTACTTACGCCAAATACGGGGATTATCTCTAAATGCTTGGCATATCAGTTTAAGTTGCCAGAGATGACGCATACTTTTCAAATACATTCGCAAGGAATTACATCTGATAACTGGAATTTGAAATATCCAACTCTAAGCGAAATTAAGATTTTCGTTTCGCCGGATGAAAAAGAGCAAGAACAGATCGCACGTTTTTTTACTAACCTCGACAACCTTATCACCCTTCATCAGCGTAAGTATGATAAGCTGATGAATATTAAAAAATCCATGCTCGAAAAGATGTTCCCTCGTGATGGAGCCAATGTGCCGGAAATTCGATTTGCCGGTTTTACTGACGCTTGGGAACAGCGTAAGCTGGGAGAAGTCGTAAAAGAGGTAACACGGAATGACCCAACTTCGGATGCCCCCATAATGATGATAACCGCAAATAATGGATTTATAGAGCAATCAGAGCGATATGCCTTTAACAACGCTGGAGAAAGTTTGAAGAAGTACATACTGCTCGAAAAAGGAGAATTAGCCTACAATCACGGGGCATCGAAACTTAGACCGTATGGCTCCTGTTTCGCGCTTACAACGGTGGAAAATGCCCGTATTCCTTTTGTTTATCATTGCTTTTCGGTGGAAGACCATGATCCAGAGTTTATGTCTATTGAGCTAAATGGGGCTGATGTAGAAAACCAACTTCGCCGCATTGTTTCATCGGGGGCGAGAATGGACGGGCTATTAAATATATCATTTGAGGAATACACTTCGGTTGAAGTGTTACTTCCCGAACGTGCCGAACAAGAAAGAATTTCATCATTCTTCCGCTCCCTCGACGACCTTATCACCCTTCATCAGCGTGAGCATAAATCAAACTTTAGGAGGAAAACGAATGTTAAGCAAAGTACAAGAGACCGACCTTTTTTGCTCTTATTATGCTCAGTGGATAAGGGTCTACAAAGAGGGAGCGGTCCGTAAGGTAACAATGGACAAGTACCGCATGACTCAGGCATGGGTCGAGAAATTAGCTCCGAATCTCCGCCTGTGTGACGTGACACGGATTACTTATCAACAGCTTTTGAACGATTACGCTCTACACCATGAGCGCCAGACAACTATGGATTTTCACCATCAGCTAAAAGGTGCAATCATGGATGCAGTGGACGATGGACTGATTGAAAGAGATCCTACTCGGAAAGCAATTATCAAGGGGAAGACTCCTACCGCAAAGAAGATTAAATATCTCAATCAGTTTGAGTTGCACACTCTCCTTGCAAACCTCGACTTACAAGGAACAATAAATTGGGATTGGTTTATTTTGCTGGTAGCAAAGACTGGAATGAGATTTTCAGAGGCATTGGCTCTAACGCCAAAGGATTTTGACTTTGCCCATCAAACCCTCTCTATCAGCAAGACATGGGACTATAAAGGCGATGGTGGCTTTCTTCCCACTAAGAACGCATCGTCGGTGAGGAAAATACAGATTGACTGGCAAACGGTGATTCAGTTTTCCGAGCTTGTTAGGCATTTACCGGCCGACAAGCCGATCTTCGTAAAGAAGGAGTGTGTGTATAACTCAACGGTTAATGACATACTTGCCCGTCATTGTAAGCGGCTCAAAATCCCGGTGATCTCAGTGCATGGTCTGAGACACACTCATGCTTCCCTTTTGTTGTTCGCAGGTGTTTCAATAGCAAGTGTGGCAAGGCGGTTAGGCCATGCAAGCATGACAACAACGCAAAAGACTTATCTCCATATTATTCAGGAGTTGGAGAATCAGGACGTTGATCTGGTTATGCGTTCCCTCTCCGGCCTCAGTTGACCTATTGCCCTTCATTAACAAACGCTCACGCTGATGAAGGGTGATAAGGTTATCGAGGCTTTCAAATAGCTGACCAATCAATGCCTGTTCATTTACGCTTGGAACGTCAACCACCATGTTCTTGAACTTATTGTGAGCCAGTACTTTTTGCCCTGTTCCCTCCGCTGCCATTGAGAGCTGTTTCTTTATCCCATGATTCAGTCGCCTCAAAAGAAAATTTGAATCACACCCCTTAGCGGAAAAAACAGGGTAGTAATAGCTAATAATTCCTTTATCTATCAGGGAATTTCGATTAAATACGAAGACATCCGTATCGCTTCGGCTCCTATATGTAAAGTACCCATAAGGCAAAACATAGTAACCGATGTTTTCATTGGTAGTAACTTGACGATCTGCAAAATAATCCTCTTGAAAGACTATGCCCTGCTGCTGGGAAGATGTTAAAACGGGGTATTGATTCTGAATGTTGGTCTTTTCAATATAATCTTCAATCAATTCTCCAACCTTACGCTGTTCCCAAGAAAAAGCTCGTAAAGTTGTACGAAGCCACTTCCAAGCAAGGACAAAATATATTATAATATGAGGTAGATTATTCAACCGGCAATGCCTCATACCATCTCAGAAACACAATTCAGTTATGAGCAGCGGTGAGGTCCTTTGTAATTGCCGGAGAAATCATCGGCAGACGAAAGGAGTCCTCTTATGGAGGAATATATGCCTCAAGAGCTTTATCTTGGAGAGAACGAACATATCTCCTATAAGGACAGCACCTATGAAATCGTTTCTAAGGTCGCCTATCTAATAGGAGTCCCTTTGCGTATCTTCGAGAATGAGCATGAGCCGCCCAAAATGGAGGTCTTTAATCGCCTTGATGTGGACAAGCCAGCGCGGATAATTCGCCATCTCTGCATCATAAGGACGGCGATTGAAAGAAACTATAAGAGCATCAATGACAAGATGCGAATGGAATACAGGACTATCCTTTCTATGCCGGAGTATGTACCCGCCGACAGCCTAAATCAGCTTTCGCTTGACGGCATCAACTTTATCAAGAAGTCCAGCGTCAAATTGAGCGACCATATCGTTGAGATAAACAGTATCATTTCAAATCGGATAAACAACTGCAAACCGCTTTTCCCTATCTGGATCAACTGGCAATATATCAGGGATTTGTTTATCATGCCGGATGGATTAAAAGAAGCAGGGACAAAGGACGCTGTTTCAGTCTATTACGCCGACCTCCCGCTATATCCGTACCAGATGTATATCAACTGGAAGCCAAAGGACGAGGGCAACATACTCTACAATGATAAAAAATTTGTCACTCTACTATACAAGTGGCACGACGACCAATTTACAGAGTACAGTAAGGTATCAGACGCCGGGGATTACATTAAAAACAGCATTTATGACTATATAAATGACAGCGAGAAAATCGTTGTCGTGGTGGACTGCGAGAACTCTGATCCGTACAAACTCAGCGCCACGCTCAAACGGCTAAACTATGAGTACACAAAGAAGATTTCAACAATCATCCTGTTTGATGATGTTCATGCGGCATCAGGCTGGGGTATCTTAGAGAACTTTACTCGGATACCCGTCGAGCATATCCTGATAGAACGCTTGAAGCAAAACAAATCCCTTGTGGATATAAAGTTGACAGCGCGGGCTTGTCAGGAATACTACGAAAACCATGTGGACTCCTTTATCATCGTATCCAGCGATTCCGACTATTGGGGCTTGATTTCCTCTTTACCCAAAGCCCGCTTCCTTGTCATGGTCGAGCGGGAAAAGTGCGGCCCGGATATGAAAAATGCCCTCGTCAATAAGGGCATATTCTACTGCTACATAGACGATTTTTATACCGGCGACATGGAGGAACTAAAGCTAAGCGCGCTGTTCCGCGAGATGTACCATTACATTGATGGCACCGTAAGGCTCAATGTAAATGCGATGTTCGACGAAGCATTAAGGGCTACCAGAATAGAAATGACGCCAGCAGAGAAAAAGCAGTTTTATGATAAATACATCAGGACAATGCAGATGTCGATTGGCGAGGATGGAAATGTCCTAATTGAGATAAAAAAGAAATAGCTTTACCCCTCCCCGATCAGAAAGGAGCCTCAACCTATGAATAGTGGAAAGACCTATGATCTTGTTTTAGCTCACAGCTTTTCGAGCAAACACAGAAAAGAGTTGGAGAAAGACAGGGTGTGCGGATGTTTTTATTGCCTTGCAATTTTCAGCCCAAAGGAAATCACGGAATGGGTAGATAATGAGGACACCGCTATTTGTCCCCATTGCGGTATAGATTCCGTAATAGGTGAAAGCTCCGGCTTCCCAATAACAAAAGATTTTTTAGAAGCTATGCACCGTGAATGGTTTTGACGAGAGATGCCACCAAAAAAGCGACACTTTCAGACTTCTAAAGCGTCGCCTCCGGGCAGCATTGTCAGCCTATGCAGTTATTTTGCGGAACACATTCACCTGTGGGAAGAACGAACATCAGCTTCCGGATCAAACTTCTTTTCAAGCTGTATGGTGAGCTGATTTTCCTGACACTTTACAGAGATGTAGTCGCCCGGTGCAAAACCGGCGTCTGCAAGCCAAGCTCCCTGAAGCAGAATGCTGGGATCGCCGTGCTTGCGTAAAGAATTGTAGACTCTGATTTTTCTTTCTTTCATTGGCAACTCCTTTCCGGCTGCCAATGCTACGAGGCTATTATACCAGATAATTGAGGCGCTGGGAAATGAAAAAAATATAAACTGAGATGACCACATTATGAATACTACATGGAAAAGCCTGCTGAGATGATGGGTCTCAGTAGGCTTTTGATTTAAGGCATCGTTCTCGTTGAGTGGCGTATCAGCGTTTCAATGACATCGTATATTCGCGCCCTGTCCTCTTGCGAGAGCTTTTCCAACCGCTCCGCAAGCAGCGAATGCCTGACTTCATAGCCAGTATGAACGACATCGCACAAGACCATATCCGCAGATATGCCAAGTGCGTTTACAATATCAATTAAGGCTTCAAGAGACGGAACTTTTTCGCCCCGCTCGATAGCGCCAACATAGTTTGTACTTAAACCGGCTTTTTCCGCGAGATCCTCTTGACGGATTTTCTTCATCAAGCGGAACTTGCGGATATTACTGCCGATGGACTCAAGCCCCATCCCAGCACCTCCTTCAGCGTTTGTCTAACTCTAATAGTATAGATTATGAGGCGCTCACTATACACCATCTATTCGGTAGACGCCAACGCTAATAGCGTTGAATACTGCGCCGTTTCGTGATATAATGTCATACGGATAAATGTAACCTTTTGACTTCTTTGCTGGTGATATACTGAGGAAAAAAGCACGGCAAAGCACAAAAAGGCGGTAAACAAACCCGCACAGAGGAAAAACATGATAGACAGAAAGGTGATATTTGAGAGGCATTATCCGTCAGTAGACGAAGAATTGGACGAGGCTGGACTGGTTGAGATTGACAAGAGGTGCGAAACAGTAAAGGAGATGTCTTCCGACGATATTATTGACCGCTTGACAAGGGATATTGAAATCGTTGAACTCCCTGAAAGAAAAAAGTCAGTACAGGAATTTATCAGGACTGTCAAGCTGACAGCAGAAACTTACGAAATTGACACGCGGATCACGGAATATGATACCCATGTATCGGCAGACTTCTATTTTGATTTTGGCGGAGCAATGGGCTGGATAAAAGAAGTAATGGCATTTGCAGATGATGTTCTTTTCTTCCACCCGAAAGAAGGCTTTGAAATCATTATGACCATAGAACACTATACCCATGCCGTTTATCGAAAAGGAAAGAAGATACTGCCGGAAGAATGGGATTTGAATTTTGAAACGGGAGGGACTTATCTACAATGAAACGACTTGCCACTGTGCTGTTAGTCATAGCGATGCTGTTTACGCTGGCTGGCTGTGAATTATCCGAGGACATCATCACCACACCAGCAGAGGCATCAACAACCGAGACCGCTAACCCACCTCAAAACAGCGAAACAACCGAGCAAACAGCTCTACCATCGAAATCCGATGAAAGCACAGGCGGCACGGAAACAACAGCGGAAAGCATCGCCCCTCCTTCTCCGACAGAAGGCCAGGGACCGGCAGATACTCCGTCCCCTGAGTTACAAGATAATTCGAGCTTTGAAGTCCACTATATTGATGTAGGTCAGGCTGATGCCGCCCTCGTCCTTTGCGACGGTCAGGCCATGCTCATAGACGGTGGTAATGCCGAAGACTCCAGCCTGATATACTCTTACCTCAAAAAACTTTCGGTAGACCATTTGGAGTATATCGTCTGTACTCATGCTCACGAAGACCATGTTGGGGGTCTTGCCGGTGCGCTTAACTATGCAACAGTAGATATTGCCTATTGTCCTGTTACAAGCTATGACAGCAGGGCTTTTAACAGCTTTGTCACCTATCTGGATAAGCAAGGTGTTTCTATCACTGTTCCGACAGCCGGGGATAGCTTTTCACTTGGAAGCGCAACCGTTCATGTTCTGGGTCCTATCAGCGTGGATGAAGATGAGCCAAATAACACGTCCATCGTCCTCCGCATTGTTTACGGCGAGACCTCATTCCTCTTTACCGGGGATGCAGAACGGGAGGAAGAACAGGAAATCCTTGACGCCGGATATACTCTTGAAAGCACCGTGCTGAAGGTTGGACATCATGGGAGCGCAAACTCCACGACATACCCTTTCCTACGAGAGATCATGCCGAAATATGCTGTTATCTCCGTAGGGGCTGGTAATTCATACGGACATCCGACAGAGGAAGCACTAAGCCGGTTACGGGATGCAGATGTAAAGGTCTATCGGACAGATATGCAGGGCGACGTGATCTGCACCAGCGACGGGCAAAATGTGAGCTTTTCAGTAGAGCGAAACGAGGACGCTGATACCCTTAGCTCAATCGGCCCGAACAGCACCCAGCAAGGCAATCTGCCAACTGTTACAGAGTCGCCGGAGGGAAGCGGCCAGACACCGGCTGGCACAGATTATGTTTTGAATACGAATACCCACAAATTCCACTATCCGTCCTGTTCGAGCGTGAGCCAGATGAGCGAAAAGAACAAGCAATATTTCACAGGAACACGGGATGAAGTTATCGCTATGGGCTATGAACCTTGTGGAAGATGTAATCCATAACACAGAGGGAAAAGAGATGTATCAAATCAACTGTACCGATCTACATGATGCCGCAAAGAAGATATACCGTTTTATGACTATGCCATCTTTGACGCGCCCGGAATGTTCTTTTTGGAGCGAGAAAGGCATCCCCGTTTCAATAACAAATGACGGCAAGGGATTTATGCTGGAAAAGGACTTTTGCAAAAAAGTGATAACTTCAAACTGCGTCGCTGTGTTGTGTGTGGCATCCACAGATAAAGCGGATAAGCGCCGAGTGGTGCTGAACTACATATTGGGCTTGAACATGATGGTACTTAATTTCCCGTCTGCCAATGGCAAACCAAATGAGGCAGAGAAAAGGCTGTTCAAAGAACTGGCATCATAGGCATATTGAAATAAAAAAAGAGCCTCAGCCGACACCCGTGAGGGCATCGACTGAGGCTCTTGCTATGGTGTTACATCAGAGGGAGTGATCGTCGCGCTTGTGCTTTGGTGCATTGCCGCTTTTCTGTGTTGCGGCGGTATTCGCTTTGAGCTGATCGCAGATGGACTTCCTGCCGCTCCGAAGCGGTTGGCTGCGGTCTTCATCCTTGGAAATCATCGCAAAGACACCCTTACGGTCATTGAGCGTTGAGAGCGAAAGGGACTTGAACGGAAGCAGTGAGGCAAGCCGATCCGTGTCCTTGCTCTTAGCCCGTAACATGAAATCCGGCGAGACCTCCGCCAAGAAATGCGTCCCGCTGGGGCTGTTCGGCTCCCGTGGGGCTTGGAGCTTTCCGAGGATACGCGCCGCCTCGTCCTTGATGTCAACCGCCGTGAGGGGCTGGGTCAGCAGGAACTCATGCCGCGCTTCCCGGACGAAAATATCCAGCAGTCCGGGATGGCTGTTTGCGATAAATTCCATCGTCCTGTCATTCCCTATTGTGCTGGTGTCCGGGACTACTGGGAAGCCCTGCGCCCATTGCTTATTGTTATTGGAGATCCGCCCGTCCCAATCCTTGTGCTGGACAGTATTCGCCAGCACATAGAGGGTACGGTCAAATCCGAACTGTGCTACAACATCTTTGATTGCCTGAGTGCTGAGGCTATTGTTGCGGTAATGCTCCGAGATTGCCGCATCAATGGCATCCCGGCAAGCCGTGTGCGCCTTAAAAGACGCACGGTACTCCGGCAGCTCGTCATGCTCTCTGGCATAGATCACCGAATGGGGATAAATCGGTGTTTTATCTTTCATCTAACCTCCATTTCTTTTGTGCGGGGCTTTTCGTGTGTCCCCTGAACAGGCGCGGCTTTGAGCTTTTGCAGGATGGACGGTTTTTGCTTTGCCGCAACGTGTTCCGGCTGTGCCTGTCCATGCCCATCAAGGTTGAGCGCCGTGTCCAGCTCTACAAGCCGCGCCGTCTTCTCCGCAAGCTCCTGTTCAAAGGGAAAGGGCTTGCCAAGCTCTGCCCGTGCAGCTTCTTTCTGAACGTAGAGATTTTCAAGCTCCGCATTTACACTGGCCAGTCTGTCCGGCATCTTATCCAACGCATTTTCGATACGGAGCAGATTGCCCTTGGCATCCGTCCCCAGCTCAACACGGTGGGTCATTTCGCCTTTCAGCACAAGCTGGTGCTTGTTCTCAAAAGCATCAAAGGAAACCGAAACGGTAAAGCCACGGTAGTGCCCGATCTGAACGGCCTCCCGGTTTTTGACCTCTTTACAGGCATCCAGCAGCGCAGCCCCGGCGTTCTCCTTGTCGGTCAGCACATCGCCGCGTATCTCAATCCCGACAAAGCCCTCCTTGGGGAGCGGGTGTTCCGCGAGTGTCTTCATGTCCGCTTCCAGCCCCTTTGCAAAGCCTCTGTACTGCTCAATCTTCTCAGGAAAGTATTTCAGCAGATTATCCTCCAGCCTGAACTGCTTGCTCTGGTGGTCTGCCTTCATGATTTTGAGCCGCGAAACGTCCACGTCCAAATCCATGCGCTCCTTGATACGGGGGTCTCCGGCACACAGCGCCTTGATCTCCGCAAAGGAAAGGGCTGCCTCGTCCACGTCGTCGCAGGAACGCACCGGGGATTTCGAGGTCATGATCTGGCTGATGAATTTCTGCTTGTTTTCTACGGTCTGCCAGAGGTAAGCATCAAACGTACCCTCCGTGACATACCGGCAGACATGGACTTTTTCGTTCTTGTTGCCCTGTCGCTCAATACGCCCTTTACGCTGGGTAAGGTCACGCGGCCTCCACGGACAGTCGAGGTCATGGAGCGCGATCAGCCGGTCTTGGACGTTGGTGCCAGCGCCCATTTTCGCCGTAGAGCCGAGCAGCACCCGCACCTGTCCGCTCCGAACTTTTCCGAAAAGCTCCTTCTTGCGGACTTCCGTATCTGCGTCATGGATAAATGCAATCTGTTCTTTTGGCATCCCTCCTTCAATCAATTTCTGCCTGATGTCGTCGTAAATGGTGAAGTCACCCACAACGCCGGTTTCATCCGGCACAGGGGCATCCAGCTCGCCGCCCTCATTCTTTGCCGCCAGTTTCCCGGAAGCCGCAGAACGTCCGCGAGGCGTGGAGATGTCGCAGAAAACGAGCTGGGTCAGCTTGTCGGCCTCGCCCTCGCGCCAGAACTTCAAAACATTCTGGACGCACTGGTTGACCTTTGTACCGTCCTCGTCGGGGAGCATGGGATTGATAACGCGCTGGTCAAGCCCCAGCTTGCGTCCATCCGACGTGATCTTGAGCATATTGTCCTTGCGGGGGTCAACACTCCCTTTGTGGACTTTGGTTGCCCGTTCCGACAGCGCCTTTACCATGTCCTGCTGGATTTCCGTGGGCTTGGAGGCGTAGGTATGGTATTCAACCTCCGGCGTGGGAAGATGGAGCTGGTCTGCCGTTTTGATGTCCGCAATCTCTTTGAACATATTCATAAGCTCCGGGAGATTGAAGAACTTAGCAAACCTTGTCCGCGCCCGGTAGCCCGTGCCTTCCGGCGCAAGCTCCAAAGCCGTGGTGGTCTCACCGAAACGGGAAGCCCAGCAATCGAAATGCCCCATGCCCATCTGCTGCAAACGGTCATACTGCAAGTACCGCTGGATGGTGTAAAGCTCCGTCATGCTGTTTGAAATTGGCGTTCCCGTTGCGAACACAACGCCGCGCCCGCCGGTGATCTCGTCCATGTACCGGCATTTGGCGAACATATCCGAGGATTTCTGCGCGTCGGTGGTGGAAAGTCCAGCCACGTTGCGCATTTTCGTGTAAAGGAAAAGGTTTTTGTAGTTGTCCGACTCGTCCACAAAGAGGCGGTCTACGCCGAGCTGTTCAAAGGTCACAACATCGTCCTTGCGTTCATCGGATAGCAGCTTTTCCAGCTTTGCCTCCAGCGATTTCTTTGTCTTCTCCAACTGCTTCACGGAGAAGCGGTCATCGGTGGAGTATTTCAGCTCCCGTATGCCCTCGGTGATGTCGTCGATCTGTTCTTGTATCTGCCTTGCCTGACGCTCCGCGCTGATGGGGATTTTCTCAAACTGTGAATGTCCGATTATGACCGCATCATAGTCCCCGGTGGCAATCCTCGCACAGAACTTTTTACGGTTGTGCGTTTCAAAGTCCTTTTTTGTCGTGACAAGGATATTTGCCGAGGGATAGAGCCGCAGGAACTCACTCGCCCATTGCTCCGTCAGGTGATTTGGGACGACGAACATGGACTTGTTGCAAAGCCCCAGCCGTTTGCTCTCCATTGCGGAGGCTACCATTTCAAACGTCTTCCCTGCACCTACTTCGTGTGCGAGAAGTGTATTCCCGCCATAAAGGACGTGCGCAATGGCGTTTCTCTGATGCTCCCGCAGGGTGATCTCCGGGTTCATCCCGGCAAAGGTGATATGGCTTCCGTCGTATTCGCGGGGTCTGGTGCTGTTCATTTCCTCGTTGTACTGCCTGACAAGCGCCTGTCGCCTCTCCGGGTCTCTCCAAATCCAATCCTTAAAGGCATCTTTGAGCGCCTGCTGCTTTTGTGCCGCAAGGGTGGTCTCTTTGGCGTTCAGAACACGACGCTCCTTGCCGTCCGGGTCCTCCACGGTGTCATAGATACGGATGTCGCGGAGGTTAAGCGAATCCTCCAGCAGACGGTAGGCATTCGCCCTCTCCGTACCGAAGGTAGTGTAAGCGGCAACATCACGGGAACTGACCGCCGTTTTGCCGGTGATCTGCCACTCAGCCGTATAAGGTGAGTAGTTGACCTGAATCCTGTCCCGGAGATAGTACGGCGTGTCGAGGGTTTCCTCCATAAACTGCTGGATATACTTCTTGTCAATCCATGTTGCGCCGAGACGGACTTCAATCTCACTGGCATCAAGGTCTTTCGGCTGTGCCTTTTCCAGAGCGGCGACGTTGATGTCAAACTGCGGATCATTTTCTGCCGCCCGCTGTGCCTCGCGGAGCTTCTGCCGGACATTGCCCGAAAGGTATTCATCGGCTGGCTTCCAGCCTTGCAGGGGATCGGAGCCATAGGTAGGGTCTTTGAAAATCACGCCCTGAAGGTCGGCGGTCACCTCCTCAATGGACTTGCCGCAGAGGGAAGCCATATATGGGAGATCCACACGCGCCCGCTCACCGATGGAAACGGCAAGCGCCTCAACCGCTGTGTCCACGCTCTCCACACTCCGATGCTGCCGGATGGTGCGTTTTGAGAACATATCCGCTTTCCGTTCCAGCTTTCCGTTTTCGTCGATCACTTCGAGGGAACACAGGAGGTAGTAGGAGCTGTCGTTGGAGAACGCCAGACGGTTGCTTCGGTCATTGATAAGCCCAAACTTCGCGGAAAAATCATCGTACCGCTCGTTAAGCTCCGCCTGTTTCAGCCTGACCTCCGCATCCGATGTAAACTCGTCCATCTGGAGGTTAATCAGCTCCGAGACGCAATCTCTCAGCCCCACAAGCCCTTTGACCCGCTCCTTTGCCGTTGCGTTCAAATCCGGCTTTACCATGATGCTGTTTTCCCGGTAGTAAACCTCGCCGTCTACCACGGTAAAGGAGAAGTTTTTAACATTGGGGTCAGCCGGAATCATCTCTTTGACTTCTTCATCGTCACCAAGATCGGGAAGCTCGGCCTCCTGATACTTGCCCCCGATGTGCTGCACCGCCTCGTGGAGCTGTTCTGCCAGGTCCGCGCCCTCGATAGGGACAACGGTGAAATCCTGTCTGCCGTACTGCGTACTCTCAGAGGTCTCCCTGCCAAGCACCATTTCGGGATGCTCGGTAAAGTAGCTGTTGATGGCATAGCCGTCCTTGTTGCGGTCAAGATGCACCCAATCCGGCTCAATGGTTATGGGATGGTCGCGCTTTTGCAGGAAGATGATGTCCGATACAACGTCCGTACCGGCATTTGCCCGGAAAGCGTTGTTGGGGAGACGGATCGCCCCCAGCAGCTCCGCACGTTCCGCGATGTATTGGCGCACCTCCGGGGATTGCTTGTCCATCGTATAGCGGCTCGTGACAAAAGCCACCACGCCGCCCGGCCTCACCTGATCCAGCGTTTTTGCGAAAAAGTAATCGTGAATGGAAAAACCGAGCTTGTTGTAAGCCCGGTCATTTACCTGATACTGCCCAAACGGGACGTTGCCCACGGCAAGGTCAAAAAAGTCCCTGCGGTTGGTGGTCTCAAATCCCGCCACGGTAATATCAGCGTTGGGATAAAGCTGTTTTGCAATCCTGCCGGTGATGCTGTCCAGCTCCACGCCGTAGAGCTTGCTGCCCTGCATTTCCTCCGGCAAGAGGCCGAAGAAATTGCCGACGCCCATAGACGGCTCCAAGATGTTGCCAGCCTTAAAGCCCATGTTGCCGACAGCCTCATAGATTGCTTTGATAACCGTGGGGCTGGTGTAGTGCGCGTTCAGAGTGGAAGACCGCGCCGCCGCATATTCCTCCGGGGAAAGGGCGGTGTAAAGCTCCTTGAACTCGTCAGCCCAATTCTCTTTGGTTTCGTCAAAGGCATCTGCCAGACCGCCCCAGCCGACATATTGCGAAAGGACTTTCTGTTCCTCCGGGGTCGCCTGTCTTCCCTCAAATTCCAGCTCTTTCAGCAGATTGATCGCGTCCATGTTGCGGCGGAACTTCGTCTTTGCGCCGCCCTCTCCAAGATGATCGTCGGTAATATGGAAATTCTCAGGGCGGGTAGGCTCTGGCGGGGTCTTTTCCGGCTCGTCGATATGAAGCCGCTCAATGACGACATCATACGGCAAGTGGTTTTCCTCTCCCGGATAGACCGCCACGGTCTCAGAGGTAAACTGCGGCTTTGGCGTTTCGGGAACTTCCGGGATGAACAGATGGGCATTACGCTCGTCCTGCCGGAGAAACCGCTCAAAGTATTCCCGGTTGATGGTCACGTTGCTCCATGCGTATGGGCCGGTATCGACGCGGACTTGAATATCACCCACATAACCGATAGTGCCTTTCACATCCATCCCATGATAGGGAAACACTACCTCGTCGCCCACCTTATAGGACGGGACTCCCTCAAGAGAAACCGGCTCATGGAAAACCGGATCCTGAGAAAAGCCGTCGCGTTCTTCCTCATACATAGTGCGGAGTACCGGCGCGATTTCCTCCCAAGTGAACGACAGCTTTGTATTGTAATCGTTCTGTATATTGATCGTTAAGCTAACGGTGGAGGCAGAGAAGTCCGCCATGTGACCGCTGAGAAGCTCCATTGTCCCGGTGGTTCCCGCAAAGGTTTCGGAAAGGCGGCTTGCGACGCCACGGTTGCCCTCGCCCTCACGGTACAGGGTGGAAATCTGCTCTCTGTCCCGCATGGACAGAAGACCGCCATCCCCGGTAAGGACTTCCTGCAGGTCCGGGTCAGCCACGTCGAGATTGATGGCGAAGAACTGAGTTACCGCCGCATTTCGGCTGTCCAGCTTCAGAAGCCGGTCAAAGTCTTCCCAGCTCACCAGACGGGGCGTAGGATTTTTAATGGAGCGGTCCATCAGCTCCACATTCCAGTCGTCTTTTCTGGTGATCTCATAGGGCTTATCATCCAGATAGACACAGACGCCGATCTTGTAGGCGGGATTGTCCGCAGCGGAGACCGTCTTTTCTGGCACCTGTTCCTCAGCGGCGAAAAACGGAGCGTTGCGCTCGTCCTGCCGGAGAAGCTGCTCAAACCGTTCCTTGCTCTCTGCACGGAAAACCGGGTAATAAAGCGTCGGGTCCCGTAGCTCAATGTCAAAGAGGCCGATGTTCGTGATCTCAAAGGCGGTGTCGTCCAGATAGACGGTATCGCCCACTTTGTAACGCTCAATCTCAGCAGCCGGTAAACTATCCGGCGCATCGTTTTCTCGCTCCAAATCAGGGGCATTTATTCCGTCCCCAGCAGTCAAATCGTCCTCAGAAACAGCAGCTTCCTCGCGCTCCGGCTCCTGCGAAAGAAGCGGATAGGTCTCGGATAAGACAGCCTCATGCAGACGGTTGTGGAACTCGGTATTGTCATAGTAGAGCCGCATAAACTCCGGCGCTTCGATGGAGAGGACAGCCCTCTGGATTGCCGCCGCACCCTCAATGTAGGCGTTTTCCTGATCGGAATTGATACAGGCGTTTTTATACGGCACGTCTGCCATGACCAGATCACGCACCACGGGGAGATATTTGTCATAGACTTCCCGCACTGTAGGCGCTTTTTCAGCGGCGGCTTCCTCAGCCGCGATCTTCTCCACATCGGACATGACCTGACGGATAAAGGGATCATGCTCCTGCGCCTCCGGGTCCACCAGCTTCCCGCCGACAATGCCGCGCTCGGCAAGATTTTCCCGTATGGCAACCGGGTCAATGTCGTCGAAGTTGTCCCGCTCCGCATCGGTATAGAAGCGGTCTTCCTTGATAAGCTGGAAAATGCGCTTTTGTACCTTAGACCATGACAGGACTACCTCTGCATCAGATCCGGCAAGGACGATGTGAAGCGGTCTTTTGGTATCTGTCCCGTCATACTCCCGTGAGAGCCAAGCGGCGGTGTCCTTTTCCCGCCCATGCTTCTCCATGTAGCGGATGACCGCGTGTTTGCTCTCAATATTGCCATTCCATGCGCGGAGGGCATCGTCAATGTCGTCCTGCGTGATCTCACGCCGCAAAGTGGGAGCGGGCTGTTCCGGCTCGGTGACAGCTTCAATGGCTTCTGCCACTTCCGGCGCGGCAGGAGGAATAAAGGCTACCTCCCGTCCCTCGTCAATCGCCGCCACCTGTTCCTGCTCGGCAGGGAAAAGGTTTAGCGTTAGCTGAAAATAATCTCCGTCAAGATCACTTCCTCCGCCTGTGCCTTGCAAGCGTTCATCAGTCCGACCCATTTCATCGGATCGCTTGCTTTCAGGCTTTCCGTCGCTCCCGCCTCTTTCGCCAGCTCCGGCATCATCAGCTCCAAGCGCCGATTCGCCGCTTCCTCGGTCTCCCTCAGATGGACGTACAGGCTGTCGCTCAGGATCAGCCGGTTCCACAGCACGGGACGATGCTCCCTCAGATAATCCCGGCGCATCCTCCAATACTTCCCGGCGGTCTGTTCCTCCTGCTTCTCCAAGCTCACGTTGGGGATCAGATAATCCCCGGTTTTCAGATACGTCAGCTCGCTCATTCTCCATGCTCCTTTCGTATTCGTAGTGTCGGATAGCTACCCCGATTTGCCGCAGCACTTCCTGACTGGACTGGCTTACCGCAGAGCCAAGCGCCGCAACCGTGGACGGGGTGTTGAAATCAAAAATGCTCAGGAAATCCTCGTGTTCAAAGTAATCCTGCGGGGCAAGCCCACAGCGGGACATGAGGGCGTAAGCGGTACTGACAGCGGCAGCGTTGCGGAACGCCGCACCGACATTGAAATCGTCGTATTCCTCCAGAAACGAGCCGTCAATGGAATCAAGGATGTCGCGGCTGTGTTCCTGCCAGTAGTCATTGGCAAGCTGGGAAGCAATCGCTCCAAGCTGCTGTGCAAGGTCGCCCTCCGACCCGACACCAAACCGGCGTTCAAGGGCATCCGAAACTGTCTCGAAATGCTCCGCTTTGTAGTCCCAAAGGTAGGGGCGACGGGAATTTTCCCTGCCGCCCGTATCTGCCACGTCGAAGACATATCTCAGCCGTGGTCTTTCACCGTTGGTATCAACAAGAGCAATGCCCTTAGAGCCGCGCCGGACGTACCGCCCCATTTTCTGATTCCACAGGTCATATTCCGCACAGGCGGTAGCTTCCGGCCTTTGTGCGAAAATAAGGAGCTGCTCATGGAACGGGTACTTATACAGACGGGCGGCGGTAGTCAAGAAAGCTGTCCATTTCTGGTAGCTGCCGGTGATCTCCGTCGCGGTATCGTCTGCCATCTGCGCAAACATCAGGGCTTTACTCGGCATAGGTGTCCTCCATTTCCTCAAAATAATCCGGCGAAAGCGCCAGCTCGTCAAACTCCGCATCAGACATTGCGCGGAGCTTCTTGATGCAGGACTCGGTTACGGCGATCTCGTCCTTTTCGTCAGAAGAAAGATACTTCCGGGCTTCCATCAGGTTGGAGAGCAGAGCGCCGCGGGTCCCCTCGTTATAGAGGCTCATAAGCTGGTACTCGTCATAAGATACATTCATGCTCATATCACATTTCCCTTTCCGCGCTCCGATGGGGAGCGTCTTTCTTTTCCTGCTGTTCCTGTTTGGCTGCTTTGAGCTTCGCAAGGATAGACGGCTTCTCGCCGGTGCGGGCTTTCCCCGCTTTTTCCTCACGGTGGACGGCTTCTGCAAGGTCCATCAGGGAGATCGGTGTCCCGGTCATTGCCTGATGTTCAAGCTCCGCTACGGTGGGCTTTTTCTCGCCGTTATTGATGATGCCGTCGATCATGCCATAGTCGTCCTCCATAGCCATTTCCGCATTTTTCAGGGCGTTCTCCGGCTTCTGGAAATCCGGCAGCTCCTTAAATCCAAAGCTGTCGCAGAAGTGGTAGGTGATGTTCCCGTCCTGCTTCAATGCAACGATGTCGCTGACGGAGAGGCTATGCCCGGTAAAATCGTCCGGGCGCTGGACGTTGAACTCGGCAAAGAGATTGTCGAGGATACGGCTGGGATTGTCGTCCGGCACAAGGTCACGGGTATATACCGCCTCGTAATTCTCCCGCGCCGGTGCGGCCTTCAGCTCGTCAAGCCCTGCAAAGTGGGTTTCCCTCGGCGCATCGTCGGTGAGCTGGTAGATCACAAAAGCGTCCTTGGGATTGTCCTGAAAACGCTTCTCGATGTCCCGCGCCGGTACGGTGTCCATGACTTCCTCCCAATCCTCACGGGTAATGCCGCAAAGCCCCTCGTGGTAGAGGATTTCCTCGCCGTCCAGCGCCATAGCCTCGGTGTTGTCGCCGTAGAGCAGATATATAGTGATGTCCTGCGCGGCAAGCTCCATTGCCCGGTCTTTGGACAGGGGCAGCATATCCGCGTCGGTGTAGCCGTACCGCTCCATGTCCTCGGTGGAGAGCGTCGGGTCCGGCATGGGTACGCTTATGGTTTCCTCCGGCGTGGTGGGAAGGGTTTCAGCCTCCGCAACCTGAGCGGCTTCTGCTTCCATCGCTTTCTGAGCTGCCTCCTGCAATTCCTCAATCTTTTCGAGAGGTGCATACTTGATGGATTCCTCACCGACACCGTGCATCTCACAGATTTTGAGACACGCGGTATGGATAGCGATGTCCGGCTCGTCAAGCTGCCCGCCGTCCAACTGCTTCATGGATTCCACGTCGTACATGGTATAGTCGAATCCGTCCTCGGTAGTCTGGACATGGAGATAGAGCTTGTCGTCGAGGACGTAGAGCTTCTCCTGATCCGTGTCCTGTTCCGGGGCAGGGGCGCTCTTTTCCGGGGCTTCCATCATGCCACGCGCCTGTTCCGGCGTGATCTCGCCCTTATCCAGCCCCTCGGCTACCTCACGGCACTTATCGAAAGAGCCGATGAACAGCACAGCGCCGATATTGAGCGTCTTGTTTGGGTTTTCCTCATACTGCTGGACAAAAAAGCGGTCATTCTCGTCGTTAGATTGGGGATTGACCTCGATCTTGAAAACCTGTTTCGGCTCTGCCGGTGTGGGCTGTTCCGCAGGGGCTTCCTGAGCGGCGACGGGAGCTTCCTTTTCCGGCTCCTGAGCCGATGCCTCCTTTTCCTTGTCAGCGGAGAGGTCAATCCCGCGTTCCTTGCAAATCTGCCGGAAATTGCGGTCTACATCGTCAATCAGCTCTGCGGAAGTCTTGTTGATGGTTTCAAGGCTGGCGCGGAGCTCTTTCAGCTCCTTATCCTTAGACCATGAAGCGATATACCCGAAGCTGTTCTCGCCGGTTTCAATGCCGTAATACTGGCATACGGTGTAGGAGATGCTTTCAGCCTCCACTTCCTCGGTGCGGCGGTCTTTCTTGACCGGCTGTTCCGCATTCTCGTCCCCGGCGACTGCCTCGGCCTGTGCCTTTTCATAGTTGTGGAGCTTGGAATGGGCGATCTCATGGATTGCCGCAGAGACCGTCTGCACCTCGCTCATGCCCTCACGTATAGCGATACTCTGCGCCGCCTCGTTGAAGTAGCCGTCCATATTTTCATCCATCGGCTTGAACTCGATGGGGACCGGCGCGGAACGGCGCAGAGCCTCCATGAAGATTTCAAACTGCTTCACGTCGCCGGTCAGGTTGGCGGCAAGCTCCGGGAGGGGCCTGCCCTCGGTCTGGGAAACGTCGAAGACGGACACCACCTTGAACATGGGGACTTTGACTTCCTTTTCCTCAAAGATCGCCTTGCCGTCCTTGTCCAGAATGGGGGCGTCTGTGTCCGGGTCCCGCTTCATTTCCTCGATTTTCTTCTTATAAAAGATAGGCGCGATGATCTGGATTCCTTTCTCGCCGCGCTTGACATGACGCCCGAAGTCGTCACGCCATTTGTTGAAACCGGCGACGCGGGTGGCGTTGGGCTTTTGGGAATGGATCAGCATCACGTTATTCACGGAATAACGGTGGAAGCGGCTCATGGTCTGGAGGTACTGTGCGTATTTCTCGCTGTCAAAGAGCTGCTTGATACCTTCCTCAATGCCCGCCGTGATCTCCCTCAGCCGGTCTTTGCTGCTCTGGTTATCTGCCATAGCTGGTCTCCTTTCATTGAGCATTTGTTCTGAATGAAATACCCCTGCACAGGTACGGGAAAATACCCATGCAGGGGCGAATGGTTAATCGGATTTGGGATGTTTGCCCCTTGCCGGAGGCATCAGCCCCGCCTTTTTCGCACGGATGCTGTCTGCCTCACGGCGCTCGTCACTGTACGGGGTACGCACACCGACACAGCTCTTGGGGACGGTGTAGCTGACAGCCCCGTGCGCCTCCGGGCGGTCAGGGTAGACCTTATCCGGGAAGCTCTCGGAAAGGCGTTTGAGCTTGGCGATCAGCTTTGCATCGTGGGTGTAGACGCTGGCGGTCTTTTCCGCCTCGTTGTAGAGGATGATGGTTTCTTTCTCATAGGGTGTCAGCTTCACGGCGTCACCTCCTGTCAAATTCCAGCTTGAAGCGCGGGGGCTTGTCGCCGGGATCGTCCAACACGACAGCCGCATCATACGTCTTGCCAGTTTTCTCGGAGTAACAACCTTTCAGCTTCGCCCGCCCGTCCTTCAGAAGATCGGCGGCGATTTTCTTGGTCAGCTTCTTTTTCTTTGCGGTAAAGAACTTGCTGTCCTCCCACATACAGAAGGAGCAATCCCTGTTTCCGCAGTAGTAACGGCCTTTGCCGACATAGACCGGGGAGCCACAGCGCGGACAGGTGCCGATGCTCTCCCTTTCGCTCTGGAAGCGGGACGCTTCCTCGGAGCTGACGGAAGGGTGCGCCTTGACGAGATCGGCGGTCATCCCGATAATCCCATTCAGGAAGTCGGAGGCATCCGCATCGCCGCGCTCGATCTGCATCAGGGTATTTTCCCATTCAGCGGTCATAGCCGGGGAAGTGACCGCATCCGGCAGGACGGCGATCAGGTTGATGCCGTCCTTTGAGACGGTCAGGGATTTGCCCTTGCGCTCCGCATAGCCGGATTTCACCAGCTTTTCAATGATACCGGCGCGGGTGGCGGGAGTGCCTAAGCCCTTTTTCTCCGTGTCCTCGTCAAACTCACCGTTTCCGGCGGTCTCCATCGCAGAGAGAAGCGTATCCTCCGTGTACGCCTTGGGAGGGCTTGTGTAGTGTTCCGTCACGGTAGCCGCCACGGACTCCAGCACATCGTTTTCATGGAGCGGGGGCAGCCCCTTGTCCGCTTCCTCCTTTTCCTTGGATTTCAGGGAGTCCTTAAACCGGCGCTCAACCGCTTTCCAGCCCTCAGCCGTGACCGTCCTGCCCTTGGCGGCAAAGGAATAGCCCCCGCAGGAGACGGTGATCTCGGTCTCGTCGTAGGTGTGCTTCCCGCCCGTGGCGCAGAGCAGACGCATAGCGACAAGGTTCAAAATCTGCTGTTCCGTCTTCGGGAGATCCGCGATGTCCTGCTTTTCAAGCTGGACAGTAGGGATAATGGCATGGTGGTCTGTGACCTTGGCATTGTTGGCAACACGCTTGATGTCCGGCTCAAAGCTGACACCGGCGAACAGGGGCAGGACGGAGCAGACAGCGGTAATGACACGCCGCGCCGTACCCTCCATATCCTCGGTGATGTACTGGCTGTCCGTCCGGGGATAGGTCAGGAGCTTTTTCTCATAAAGGGACTGCACCAGATCAAGGGTCTGCTGGGCGGTAAAGCCGTAGTAGCGGTTTGCCTCCCGCTGGAGGGTGGTCAGGTCATAGAGCTTCGGGGGATTTGCGGTCTTGCTTTCCCGCTTGACAGAGGAAACGGAGGCTTCCTTTTTATCGCAAGCCCCCGCGATCTGCTTTGCTTCCTCCTCGCTCTTTACCTTTTCCATGTCGGCGGTAAAGCCGTCCTTCTCCACATGGACGTTGAAATACTTTTCTTTCTGAAAACCGCTGATCTTGCCGTCACGCTCGGCCAGCATCGCCAGCGTGGGGGTCTGGACACGCCCGACGACCAGCTTCTTGTGGTAGAGCGACGTAAACAGGCGCGTCCCGTTGATGCCAACGATCCAGTCAGCCTTGGAGCGGCTCAGGGCAGCTTCATAAAGCCGGTCAAACTCGGAGCTGTCCCGCAGATGGGAAAAACCCTCGCGGATAGCCTCGTCTTCCAGAGAGCTGATCCACAGGCGCTTGAACGGCTTTTTGCATCCTGCCTTGTTGTAGACCAGCCGAAAAATCAGCTCACCCTCGCGCCCGGCGTCGGTTGCGCACACCAGCTCGGTCACGCGCTTGTCGTTCATCAGCCCGCGCAGGATGGAAAACTGCTTTTCCTTATCCTTGGGGACTTCAAAGAGCCATTCCTCCGGCACGATGGGGAGGTCTTCATAGCGCCACTTGGCGTAGCGTTCATCGTAGGCGGCAGCATCGGCAAGCCCCACCAGATGCCCCACGCACCACGAAACAATGTAGTCCTTGCCCTCCAGATAGCCGTCCTTTCGGGAAGATGCACCCAGCACCTTCCCGATGGACACGGCTACCGAAGGCTTTTCGGCAACCACTAAGATCATTCGTCCTCAGCCTCCGTTTCCTCGTCTTCCTCGTCGTCGGCAATGTCCGGCTCCTTGTCCTCGTCCTCGTTGACGTAGGGACCGTCCTCATAGCCGTCGTCATCGTAGAAGTCCAGATCGTCGTCCTTCTGCTTCTTGCCGCGCACAAACTTGATGTAGTAGTAAGCACCGCCGCCCACCACGGCAAGCAGGACGATCACGGCAATCACGCCGATGGGAACGCCCCCGGACTTTTCCTTTTCCGGCTCGTCGGGCTGCTGTTCCGGGTTTTCACCCTCACCCTCAGCCGGGTCAGTCTGTTCTGCCTCCTTGCCCATGCACTCAGCCATGTTGTTTTTGCAGACAGGGCATTCGGTATTCACAGCACCCGCCACACATTTGTCCACACAGTTACAGGACATATCCGGGAGGTCTTCTTCCTCCATCAAATCCATCAGGTCCCGCTCGTCCACAAGGTTGAGGAAATAGGTCTGGTACTGTTCCTCGTCCTCGTCCACCGGCTTGTCGTAGTCGATCACGATATAAAAGGTGTTGCCGTTCTTGGTCTGGACGGTGATAAACTGCTTATGACAGTCCTTGTCGTAAAGCAGATCGCGGGTATAGGCGTTGCCCTCGTCCTCGAAAGGCTCGCCGGGGGTCAGGTCAGGCTCCGTGGGCTGTTCCGTAGTTTCGTCGGCCGGGGGCATATCCTCCGGCATCGTTGCCTCCGTAACAGGGAGATCCTGCTCGGTATCGTCGGCATAGGCGAAAGCCGTGGTGCTGAAGCCAGCCGCCATTACCACGCACAGCGCAAGCGACAGGAAAAGCCGCATCCCTCTTTTTTTACTCATTCTCCGTAACCTCCTTATCGGTTTTCTTTTTCGCGGGTTCGCCGCCCTGCAAGGTGGCAAGGAACGCCATGATCTGCCCCTTGTCCATCACCATCGCACGGACGGTATTGACGATTTCGAGATTTTCCATCTCGGTCTTCTTGGCGTACATCTCCTTGAGCTGCGCCTGAATTTCCTCAGACTTCTTTTCGGTCTTGGCGATGTCCGCGCAAAGTTTGTCGTATTTTGCGTTCATCCAAAGCTCCTTTCGGTTTAATAGGCAGGTCTTCCGAAGGTATAGAAGTGTTCCTGCCAATAGGAAGTGTTGATTGACGTGTACTGGATCGGGTAGAGTAGGAAAGCGCCGCCTTACCGCATTTCTGCGGTAGGTCTGCGCAGACCCCTCCCAGAACCGTGCTTGCACCTCTCAATGCACACGGCTCGCCATCTTTGCTCCATTACAAAAATAACTTTTAGAACCCATGATGTATTTTCTGGTGGCAGTCATGGCAGACCGCCAGTGTTTTGCGCCGCTTTGCTATCATCACTTGCTCCCAAGGTTCCTTTCCCTTCAGGTTTTTCACCTTGTTCACATGATGGACTTCCAGTTTTACGTCTGTTCTGCCGCATAATTCGCACACTCTGGCCTTTAGACGGTCATCTATTGTAATGCGTCCTTTGGCTACAATCGTAATAACCTTCGGTTCAATGTCCTCACACTTTTTACCATCAATCTCGTTAAACTTCGTGAGTCGGCGGACTTTCTTTCCGGCTTTTGTTTCGTAGGGGATACCCCAACGCTTTTCACCAATGCGGTACTTGTCATAAATCTTGGACAGTTTACAGCGGTGCTTGCCGGACAGTGTTTTCAGACAGCTATATTCCATGAGATAGCTGAAATAGTTCAGGCTTCGGTAGTTGCTGGCGAGGTGATAGTAGTTGCAAATTCCCCGCAGTTCTGCGTCAAATACCGTCACAATCTCTAAATCTGTGTGGCGCAATAAGGAAAGTCTGCTGGTTGGTTCCAGCTTTCCGTTATCGGCTCTCTGCTTTACAATGCCTTTTGAAAGCAGAAACTTTTCAATCTTGTCTTGAAGCGGGATAAGCAGTTCCACGGTGTTATTCATCGTGCGCTGTTTGCATTTCTTCCACGGCTTTACCTGCTGGTCACGGCGTACCCGCACATCATAACCGAGAAATCTCGCAGGTGTGTTACTATGGGTAATCAGCGTTTTTTCCTGGCTTAACTCCATTTTCAGAGTATTCTGGATGAACTCCGTGAGCTTCGCTTTTATCCATTCGCAATCCTGCTTGCTCCCGTTGACGGCAATCAGAAAATCATCCGCATAGCGAACATATTTAAGCTTTTTATCATCACACAACTTTGCTGGCGTTTTATACAATTCGCTGGTTAGCTTTTTGTACTCCGCAATCAGCAAGTCACGTTCCGGGCCAGCTTCACGCCGGTCTATTTTTCTCCTTAAATTTGCCCGCTTTCGTTCAATCGCATGGTATGCCGGAGTGGTTCTGTACGGCGTTCTAACGTCAAACTCCTTTTTCAATTCCTCGATGTAGCTGTCCAGCTCATTCAGATAGATGTTCGCAAGGATTGGCGAAATAATGCCGCCCTGCGGACAGCCGCTGTAAGTACCGTAGTATTTCCAGTCCTCCATGTAGCCCGATTTTAAGAACAGCCGTATGAGTTTCAGAAATCTGGCGTCTTTGATTTTCCTGCCGATAACAGCAATCAGTACCGTATGGTCGATGTTGTCAAAGCAGCCTTTTATATCGCCCTCAACGAACCAGCCCGCACCGATAAACTCGTGTTTGAGCTGGGACAGTGCTGTGTGACAGCTTCTGCCGGGGCGAAATCCGTGAGAGTAATTCGAGAAAACCGGTTCATAGACCGCCTCCAAAATCATTCGCATGACTTCCTGTACCAGCTTGTCCGTAAATGTTGGCAGGCCTAACGGGCGCATTTTTCCATTCGATTTTTGGATATAGCTGCGCCGTACAGGTTTCGGGCGGTATGTCTCCGTTCTCAATGCTTCAATAATACGCTCCACATACTCCTCGCTGAATCCATCCGCCGTATCTTCATCCACGCCTTTTGTTCCAGCCCCTTCATTGGAGTAGAGGTGCTGGTAAGAAATAGAATAAATATCAGGGCGGAGCAGATAGCGATAAAGCCTTGTGAATACTTCATCATGGTGTTTCTTTGAGTTTTCTTGTAACTTAGTTAAAATCTCTATTGTTGGTTTCAATGAGGTTTTCCTCCCTAATCAATTTTCGATTTTAATACGCTCAGACTGCTTCCCTTCGCCATGTGAGCGGCTTTCCCGCATCCGGTTTACGGCTTTCCCTGTCAATTCAGGGTTCTCAGACTACTATGGAAGCTCCGTTGCCATGCCAGATTTTCAGTGTCTGCCACATAGCCCTTATGGGCGCTCTGGTTTAGGCAATCTCCAGTTAACGGAAGTAGTAGGTAAGTGTGAATTGTCGGATATGCTTTCGTTCCGTTGACACCGGTTCTCCGGCGCGCCGTGCATTTCTTTGATAACCTACCGGAAGGCGACCCTTTCCGGTATTCTGATAACAGGTCAGAAGGCTCGCCTTTCTGAACTTGTTTGCACCATAGGTTTCAGGCAAATTTCCTACGCCCACACTGAACAGGGGCTGGGAACTCACAAGATTCAAACCCAGATTTATCCTCATATTCACTTATCCTCGCAGTTCAGTCGCACCCGATTGCCTTTAGGTGACTTACCGCTTTCCTGACGTGCTATTGTCCCGTGCCAGCTTTCGCCTTTCGGTTAGTCAGGTGGATTCCCGCGTTATCTTACGGGGTAGTACCTTCAAGCTGCCCTCCTTTCGTCTACTTCTACTTCCGTCCTATCTGGACGCACGTCCCCGCAATGGAGCATGACCCCGTTGCCGACGTAGATGCCCACATGGGACACGCCGGGGGTGTCATACGTCCCCTTGAAGAAGACCAGATCGCCCGGTTTTGCATTTTCCCTTGAAACGGGGGTACAGACGTTGCAAAGCCCCTGAGCGCCCAGCCGCCCCGTGTTCACAAGCCCGCTGTTGGTGAGGACATAGCTCACAAAGCCGGAACAGTCAAAGGACGTGGACGGATTGGAGCCGCCCCAGACATAGGGATAGCCGAGATATTTCTCCGCTTCCGTGAGAAGCGTTGCGAACTTCTCGTCATTCAGGTACTCAGCCGGGACGGTGTAATCGCTGGGCGGGTTGTTGATATACTTGTCCACATAGCCGGAGCCGGGGAAAAGGTCTTCCCGGTTTCCGAGGGTAGCCATATACGCCGAATAGAGCGCCAGCTCGTCCTCGCCCATGATGTAGACCGGCACATGACTGAGGTTGAAGTTTTCCAGCGTGACATAGCAGATATAGTAGTCATACGGGACTTGTACCTCGTACTCATACGTCTCCGTCGTGGTCTCGCCGGTCTCCGGGTCCGTGCTTGTCGTTGTGCCTGTCCGTGTTTCCGTGCGGTAGCGGACTTCATGCACCACATTTTCGGTGAGGATATACTGCTTGTCGAAAAGCATCTGGATCGTCCCCTGTACCCCGGCAAGGGTAAACTCCCCGCCGTGGAGAGCCGACAGCGCGGAGACCAGTACATAGGGGTCATGCTCGATGTCGTCAAGGTCGAAGTGGTACTCGTCGTAATCGTGGGTAGCCTCGTAGGTGTTGAGGTAGTCCCGCAGCTCGTCCTCTAACTGGCAATACTGCGCCTCCGCGCCCAGCATCGCGTCGTCCTCGCTGAGATAGGAAGTGGAAACCACCGAAGACCCCATTGTGGAAAACATAGCGGTGCAGGAGCTGAAACCGGCGGCGATGAAGACAATGACCGCCGCGCCGACGCCTACCCACAGAAAGGCTTTTTTGTGCTTGGCGATAAATTCCTCGACCTTTTCCGATGCTTTTTCCTGAAAGCTCCTTGCCGTGGAAGCCGTCGCCTTGCCCGCCGTCTGCTTGCCAGCCCGCCTTGCCGCCTCGTATTCTTTCTTGATCTGCTGCTTCTGGTAGTGCCTGTTCATGTTTTTGGATTTCTTTCCCATTTCCGGGTTGGATTGAACGGTCTTTTCAAAAAGCAGCTTATCGTCGGCAATCTGGGCTTCATGCTCCAGCTTGGACACACGCTCATAGGGCTTGTTCACATTGTTTGAATGGGTATGGCTGAAATGCCGGACAGCGCCCTCGGCGGCGATCTCGGTCTTGTGCGCCCCCTCCACAGCGGAGTTGTCGTTCTCGACCTCATGGATTTTACCGTGGACGGCGGAAGTGATAGTCTGACCGGCTTTGCGTACCGGCTTTTCCACCTCAAACATGAGCTTGCTCTGCGACTTTGGCTTTTTCAGCTCGTCCTCAAAGCGGAGCTTGGTCTTGCCCTTGCCGGTCTCCTCGTCAAAAACACGCTCCTTGCGGATCACCTTATGGGTGGGGAGCTTTTCACGGGCGGCATCCAACCGCTCGTGCGCCTTGTCCGACTTATCCTGCAAACGCTGGATTTTCCGGGTGGGCGGGACTTCCGCATCACCGGCAACCGTCCTGTCTGCGGCGGTCTCTGCCGCTTTGGAGAGAATAGCATCCGCATCCGGCGCAGGCTGTTTCCGGCTTTTCCCCATGCTGCCGGTAATGACTGCATCCATAGCGGCATGGTTTCTGCCGCCTTGGGGAACATGGGGAGCTTCCTGCCGGAGAACAGCACGGGCGGGTTCCTCATGGAGTATGGCTTCCGGCTGTCCCTCCGTCACGGTGGGACTTTCCTGAGCCGCCATGTCCTGCTGTGCCGGTTGTTCGTTTTCCTGCCCCGGCTGTTGGGTATCGGGGGAAGGCTGACCGTCTTCCTGAACGGGACGGGGCTGTTTCCGGCGCTTTTTTACCTCGCCGGTTTCCTCCGCCTGGATTTCTGCCGGTTTCACCAGCTCCGCGTCCTTCTGCCTCCGGCTGACATTTTCCTGTGTCCCTTTGGTCAGGTTTTCCTCCACAGCGCCGTCGCGGGTCATTTTCAGTACAACCTTATCCTTGGGTTTTAACTGCTGGCGCGGCATTACAGACCACCTCCAATCCGCGCTTCGGCAAGCGCCGCAAATTCAGGGTTGATTTCAATACCGACATAGTGCCGGTCATGCTGTTTGGCGACCATCCCCGTTGTGCCGCTCCCCATGAACGGGTCCAGCACCACGCCGCCCACGGGACAACCGGCGAGGATGCAGCTCTCCACCAGCTTCGGGGGATAGGCGGCATAGTGGCCGCCTTTGAACGGAACGGTGTTCACAATCCACACATCCCGTTTGCTCCGCAGGGGATTGATGTCCCCATCGCTGATTGTGCCGTGACCACGGGGCAGATTGATCGTCTGCACCTTTGGCTGTCCGGGGATAGGAGCGCCGTACTTGTTGCTTCCGGCAATCCCGCGTTTGAGCCTCTCTTTCGTACTTTCGGTGACAGGCTCGGAGATCGCCTTGTAGTCAAAGAAATACTGCTTTGCCTTGGAGAACAGGAAGATATGCTCGTGACAGCGGGTGCATCGGTCTTTCACGCTCTCCGGCATGGGATTTTCCTTCATCCAGATAATGTCGTTGCGGAGATACCAGCCGTCGTCCCGGAGGGCAAAAGCCGCCATCCACGGAATACCGATCAGGTCTTTTGGCTTGATTTCTTCCTCGACCCTCCCGGCATAGGTGTCACCGAGGTTAAGCCACAGCGTACCGTCCGGGCGCAAAACGCGCCTGACTTCCGCAAAAACTTCCGTCAGGCGCGATACATATTCCTTTGGGGAGGATTCCCTGCCGATCTGACCGTCCATCCCGTAGTCCCGCAGGGCGTAGTAGGGAGGCGAGGTCACGCAGCAGTTTACACTCCCGTCCGGCAAGCCCCGAAGCACATCAAGGGCATCGCCGGTATAAATGGTATCAAGCTCTATGGTCATCAACTCCTTTCCGGCAGGGTGGAGCTGCCTCAGTTGGGCAGCTCCACGGTGGTCATGGGATAGGAACGGAAATCGGCTTCCCCGATAAAGTCCGTGATCTCGTCGGCCTCAAAGCGGGCATCCTTGTAAACGTCCAGCCGGTCATGCTCGAAAGCGGCAAAGGTGGGGAAAAACTTGGCGTACTTGTCGATGAAGTCATAGTCCTCGCAGCGCATCTCCGTCACCATGCGCACCTGTTCTGCCAGCATCAGGACCGCATTCAGGAGGGTGTCGCAGTCGCCCTTCTTCATCAGGACGAGGGAGCCGTCCGGCGCGTTGAGGTATTCCTCAAAGTCCCCGGTGGGGGAAGTCAGCCCGGATTTCAAAGCCTCCGCGCCGTCCGCATCATCGCCGGTCATGTCAGCCAGATCAGCCATGCAGGGGGAATTGGCACAGTTCCAGCAGCCTGCCTCACAGTCCTTGCAGGGACAGTCCCTGCACTCGGGGTCCTCGTCTTCGGCGGGCGGCGTGGTCTTCTCCATATCCGCGCAGAGCTGGGCGGCGATGTCCAGCACGATGGGAGTGGTCTTCTCGATGGTCGCCTCGATCTGCTCCCTCACATGGAGATAGGGACGGTGGTGCTTTTTCAGCTTGTCCTCCTGCCGGAACAGCTCGATCAGGTTGAAGTGAACGTCCAAAAGGTTGCTCATGTTGACCAGATAGCGGTCAATGTCCTCCACGGGGACGGAAACGGTGTTCTTGTCATTGATTTTCATACTGTAAAATCCTCCTTTAAGCGATTTCTTCGGGTTTGGTGGTCATAATGCGGTAGAGCTGCGTATCACGCGGAAAATCGTCCTTGAACGGGATGATCGTCGAGCCGTAGATGATAAGCCCCTCACCGGCGTTGGAATTGGTGATGTAGTTCTGCTGGCTGGGCGAGATATTCAGAGCCTTGGAAAGAATCTGCCTGTCGCCGGACGCCTGATTCAAAAGATACACGAAGTCGGAGTTTTCAAAGATATTCTCAACCTCACGGGAGGCAAGCAAATCCTTGACATTCTGCGTGATCGCGGTGGGGATTCCGCCCCATTTCCTGAAACGCTTCCAAATCTCCACGGAGTACGCGGCGGTCTGTTCCTCTTTCAAAAGCAAGTGAAACTCGTCCATGTAGTAACGGGTGGACTTGTGCTGGGCGCGGTTGACCGTGACCCTGTTCCAGACCTGATCCTGAACAATCAGCATCCCCAGCTTTTTAAGCTGCTTGCCAAGCTCCTTGATGTCGTAGCAGACAAGCCGGTTGTTTACGTCCACATTGGTGCGGTGGTTAAACACGTTCAGGGAGCCGTGGACGTAGATTTCCAGAGCCGTCGCAATCCTCTGTGCCTCCGGCTCGTCCTGCTTGCGCAGGATATTGTAGAGGTCTTCGAGGATGGGCATATTCTCCGGGACCGGGTTTGCGAGGTAGTCCTGATAGACCAGCCTCACGCTTCGGTCAATGATGGTTTTCTCAATCGGCTGCAAGCCGTCCTTCCCGGCGACGATCAGCTCACACATGGAGAGGATGAAGTCGGATTTCAGCGTCAGCGGGCTTTCTTCCTCCGAGTAGTTGAGGTTGATGTCCAGCGGATTGATGAAGTCCGGGCTGACCGGCGAGACACGGATCACCTGACCGCCGAGCCGCTGCACCAGCGGGAAATACTCTGCCTCCGGGTCGCAGATGATGATGTCGTCCTCCGTGATAAGGAAAGCGTTGGTGATCTCGCGTTTCGCGGAGAACGATTTGCCCGCGCCGGGGGTGCCGAGGATCAGCCCATTCGGGTTTTTGAGCTGCTTGCGGTCCACCATAATCATGTTGTTGGAAAGCGCGTTCAGCCCGTAGTAGAGCGCCTCGCCGTCCTGAAAAAGCTCCTGCGTGGTAAACGGGATGAAGACCGCCGTGGAGGAAGTGGTAAGCCCGCGCTCAACCTCCACCTGATTCAGTCCGATGGGGAGCGAGGACATGAGGGCTTCCTCCTGCTGGAAGTCCAGCCGTTTCAGCGCACAGTTGTATTTCTGAGCGATGGATGCCGTCTGGAAGACCGCGTTTTCGAGCTTCTGCCGGTTGGCGGCGGTATTCATAATGAGGATAGTGACGAGGAACATACGCTCGTTGCGCGTCTGAAGATCCTGCAAGAGCCGCTTTGCCTCGCCGCCGAAAGTGGCAAGGTCGGACGGAATGATCTCCATATCGTAACCGCTCCGCACAGCCTTTTTCTGTTCCTCAATCTTCATCTTGTCGAGGTCGGTGATCTTCGACTTGATACGCTTGATTGCCTGTGCCTGATCGATGGTGCGGATATGAAAATTGACCGTGATGTTGGTGTCCATGTCGAGGAAGTCCGCCAGCATACGGTCACTGATCTCAGGCGCGAGGATTTGCAAAAAACTCACCGCGCCGATTGTCCTGCCCATTCGGAAGCACTTGCCCTCCCGGAAGTCGAAAGAGGTGGGCGCGATGAAGTCCTTGGACGAAAGCCCCGTCCGGGCTACCATGTCAAAGGAGAAGCGGAACGGGTCGCTGTTGTCCATGTTGAAGACATCATGCAGCACCTTGAGCCGCTCATAGCCGGACAGCGGGTAGGTCTTCACGCCGAGGCTCTTGAAGTTGTTGAGTACGTCCATCTCAATCCGCTCCAGCTTGGCTTTTGCCACACGCAGGGACTCCGCCTCAATGCCGAAAGTGATGTACTTCCGCTTGATAAGGCCGTTGTTGCCCTTCATAAGCTGGTTCTGGAGCATATCGCTGTACTCCGTGCGGATGTCGTTGAAGTTGTCGTCCTGCTCCGGGATATGGATGGACTTCTTGAAATCCTCAATGTTGGTCTTCTGGTTGATGAACGAGAGCTGCACGAAGATGGAGCTGTCGAAGTAGTTGAGGAAGTCGCACCAATTCTCAAAGATGCCGGTCTTGTCCTCATTCTGCGCGAGCTGGTAGTTGATGTCCTCAAAGCGGATGCTCTTGGTGTAGAGGCGGGAATTGACCTTGCAAATGCCGTCCCTGCACATTTCCACATAGGGGATCGTCTGCTGCGCCGAAATGCGTACCTTCCTGCTTTTCTTGTCCTTTTTCTTTTGCGCTACGAGCCGCTTCTTTTCCTCAGCGGAGAGCGCGTCCCCGTAGACCTTACCGTTTTTTACGGTCATGCGGGGCTGCGGTTTTCTTTTGCTGTTGCTCATGCAATTCCTCCTGTTCCTTGATTTCCTGCTGGATAACAGCGTAAAGGTTGCTGGTGCGGTAGGGCCGCACCCTGTCGCGGAGTATCATGCTCCTGACAACGTGACCGATGTACTTCTCGGCGGGCTGTCCGTCCTTTTCGTAGATGGCGAGGAAGACAAAGGGCAGCATCAGCACCACCATCAGCATCGCCGCAGAGGAAATGCCGATATGGGGCTTTGCGATGAAGTAGACCGGGACACCCACGGCGGCTGCTATGGAAAAGCAGACGATCTGCCGCTTGGTCAGGTTGAACATGACCTTGGTTTTCACGCGGTTTAAGTCCTTGGGGACTGGTACAAATGCCATTGGATGCCTCCTTTCTGAGAGAATGGCGCTCACGTTTTGCCGTTGGGCGGCGGGGCAAGCTCAACGGTGCTTTCCACCTCGTTGCCCCACACGTCCCATCCGGGCGGGGACTGGCGGGCGAACAGCTCCACGCGGGGAACGTCGCCCATGAGCTGCAAAATCCTCAGCCGCGCCTCGTCCGGCTTTCGGCTGTGTTCCTGCACATGGGTCATAATGACCTGATGGACGCTGTGCGAGATCCTCTTGGGATGCCCTTTTGTGGCGAGGATGCACAGCTCCGCGTTTGCGCGGGTCCAATATCCCAGCCCCCAAAACAGGCCGTCGCTCTTTGGATTCTGTTTGACCCATACAAAAGCGACGGTCTTATAAACAAATCCCCATGCCGTCAGGACTTCAAGGGCTTCCTGCAAGCACGGGAACGTGATCCACATGAACAGGGCGCAGTCTTTCGCCGCCAGATCACCCACGGGGAGAGCTTTGATGTCCTCAATGCTCATGGTGGGATAATGGCTTTCGGCAGAGCGTCCCTGTCCTTTTTTTGAGTAAGTGCGGTAATGCCACGGCGGGTCCGCATAGATGATGTTGTATTTTCCCATGCGTACCCCCTTAATGCGACCCGAAGATCGAGCGGCTCAGGGAGCCGGTCTTGAACAGCGAGAAGCAGAGGATAACCGTGTACGCCGCAATGGAGAACAGCGCGGAGTGGATGTTTGCGGCAATAATCATGTTGTTAATCAGCACCGCATAGATGCCGACGCACACCATAATCAGGAAGCCTTGGAACGCCAGCGCAAACAAGCCTTTCAGGTAGTTCGTGCCGATGCCTCCCCACTCACGGTTGCTCATGGTAGCTATCGGGATCGGGGCAACGCTGACGGTGCAGTATATCTCAATCATGCGCCCGTACAGGATGACCGTAATCAGGATGGACATGATTTTGAGGCACAGGCTGATGATAAGCGTTTCAATGGCAAGCCCCAAAAGCTCACCCACGCCCATCGCCTCCATACTCGTCCGCATGGTGGCAAGCGTGGAAGCTATGTCGATGTTGGTGCTGCCGCTGATGAAGCCTCCCGCGCCGGATACGACGTGCTGCCCGATGTCGAATACCGCCATAACGATGTCAAAGGTGTTTGTTACGAGGTAGATCGCCACAAACGCCTTGAAGAACCACTTGAAAAACATCCAAGTGTCTACGTCGTGGAGATTGTTCCGCTCGGTTATCATGGTAATCAGCTCGTAACACAGCACAAAGGTGATAATGATCCCAGCGATGGGGATTATCACGCTTTCGGATAATCCCCGTATCATCGAATAGATGCCGCTGTTCCAGCCGTAGGGGGTCTGACCGACCTCGGCTGCGATGGTGCCGACCTTATCGTTGACATCGGTGAACATATTGGTCAGGTTGCTTTCGATCATCCCGATAATCATTTCCTTGATTGCCTCGGTGATCTTATCTAAGATTGCTCCCAATATTTCACCCCTTTCTTAGAAGCCGGGAACGTGGGAAATCAAAACAGGGTGGACAGCATCGGTACAAGCGTGGTGCCGATCAGGATAACGCCGCCCCCGGCCATGAGCTGCTTCATACCCTGAGATTTGGCTCCGGGATTGTCGTTGCCGTAGCCCTCCATCAGATTGATAACGCCCCACACGGCGAGACCAGCGCCGAGCGCGATCACGAGGGTCTGCAAAACGGTAACTGCCTGAGAGATAAAAGCCATAAAATGTCCTCCTTATTGGAAAATGTTGGTTGTCCGTGGGCATAAAAAAATAAGCCCCGTCGCTGTTCTGCTTTGAGCTTTCGCTCCTGCACAGTGCAGCGACGGGGCTTTACTCTGCTTCGACCTCTCCCACGTCGTAGAGGTCAAAGGTGTCGGTGGGCTTCACCACCAGCTTCCGGCTTCGGTATTTCTCAATGTCAAAGGCGTTTTTCTCGTTGAAGTCGGACAGCAGTTTGTACTTTGGATGCTTCGTAATATCGAATTTGTCACTGAGAAAAGGTCTCACCCCTCGAAGCTGCAAAATACATTTGCCGCCGTCCATAACGGCGATCTCGTCCTGAGACATAAGCTCCTTGCCAGTCTTCTGGTAGTTCATCCCGTAGGAGTTGGTGTTGGAACGGGTTTCGGAAGTGTTGTAGAGGTCGATTGTTTCTTTCCCCAACAGCTCCGATATTTCTTTAAGGGTGGACTTTTCCTTGCCGCCCAAAAAGAGCATGGTGTCGCAGTTGCCCGATATGGTGTCAGCCGCATCCTTATAGATGGTTTTTAGCTGGCTTTGGGACTGCAAGATGATCGACGCCGATATTTCACGGCTTCGGATAGTGGCGATCAGCTTGTCGAACTTCGGTATTTGGCCGATGTTTGCAAACTCGTCCAGCAGACATCGCACATGGACAGGCAAGCGCCCGTTATATACGTCGTCTGCCTTGTCGCACAAGAGGTTGAAAAGCTGGGAGTACATAATCGCCACAATAAAATTGAACGTGTCGTCGGTATCGCTGATGATAACGAACAGGGCGGTCTTGCGGTCTCCGATAGTGTCAAGCTCCAATTCGTCATAGCTCATAAGCTCCCTCAGCTCCGCTATATCGAATGGCGCAAGCCGCGCCCCGCAGCTAATCAATATGGATTTTGCTGTCTTGCCCGCCGCCAATTTATACTTGGCATATTGCTTCACGGCAAAGTGATCCGGCTCCTTTTCAGCCAGCTCGTCAAACAACAGGTCAACCGGGTTTTTGAAGTTTTCGTCGTCCTCCCGCGCCTCGGAAGCGTTTATCATCTCCAAAAGCGTGGTGAAGTTTTTCTCGTTGTCCGGCGCTTCGTACCAGATATAGCCGATATACGCCGTATAGAGAAGCCGCTCCGCCTTGACCCAGAAATCCTCGCCGGACTTATCGCCGTCGCCCTTGGTGTTGACAATGATGGTGTTGACCAGCTTCAGGATGTCCTTCTCGGAACGGATGTAGGAGAACGGATTATAGTGCATTGATTTTTTGAAATTGATCGTGTTCAGCGACTTTATCACATATCCGTTTTTCTCCAACATTTTGCCAGTTTCGACCAAAACTGTGCCCTTGGGATCAGTCACGACGTATGAGCTATGGCACTGCATCAGGTTAGGCTTAACGAAAAACCTTGTCTTGCCGGAGCCAGACCCACCGATCACCAGAATGTTCTTGTTGCGGGCGTACTTGGGCTGCTTCGGACGGCTGTTCATCGTCAGGCTTTCCGTCTGGGTGAGAATGACGTTGTTCTCAAACTTCGGGTCCATGTACGGCTGGATGTCCTCAGCCTTGCCCCAGCGGGCAGACCCGTATTCGACCCCTTGGCGGTATTTCTTGCGGTTTTGCGCTTTCATATAGACTGCGAATTTCAGCAGCAGAGCCACCGCAACGCCGACCAGCAGATCAAAAGGATATACGCTGGGGAGCGGATTGGAAAAGGTGTTCCCAAAGTTGGCAAAGCCCCCGGAGAGCTTGTCGATCAGCAATGTGCCGGGAGCCTGTCGGAATACCGCAAACACCTTATTCCCGAAGTAAAAGGCAAACAGGTACGGGAAATTGAGCAGGACAATTTTCTTGATGTCTACCTTCTTTTTCAAAGCGAGACCCCCCGATCCTTGTCCTTGACTTTGACCTTTTCACGGTCTTTGGACTGCTCAATGTTGCGGGAGAGAATCTTCCGCAGCGAGGGCTTGTCTTTTTGCTTGACCGTTTTCGCAGAGAACTCCTTGAACGCCTGAGTCAGCACATCCACATCCCGGCCTTTGAAAAAGACCAGATAGCGCGGCGGCTGTTCCGATGTGTCCTTTTTGAGCGCGTAGTCAATCCCGTACTTGTTGGCGGTACGCTCAAATGACTTGATGTTCCCCTCGGTCACTTCGATGTTGGAAATCTGTGCGTTTTGCTGGACGAGGTGCTTGATGGACTGCTTACCACGGTAGGTCTTGGGCTGACCCTTTGACTTTTCCAGATCGGCAAGCAGTTTTTTCAGCGCCTTTTCCAGCGTTTCGGCGGTGATCTTGCCGCCCTTGATAGCAAGGGCAACTGTTTTTGAATTTACTTCGTCCTGCATGACGACCTCCTTTCCCGTAGGATTTTACTTTGTCAGAGCCACATCCCCGGAAACATATCCATAGAGGATAATCTGGGATTTTCAAGAAGCGGGAAATAACGGGTTTTAAGAAGATCGACGAATTTCTCCGCCTCGTCCTCAGTGAAATCCACGGATGTGAAATCGCTGGTATAATCGTCGCATTCATCGTGGTCATCCTTCGTCCAGATGGTAAAAGAAATAGACTTGCCAACGTACATTTTGAAACGCCGGTCAAGGATACTCACCTTATAGAAGATTTCACCCTCACCGTGATCCCTCTTAATCCGGCACTGGGGGAATAACCGTTTGAGTTTCCTGCACTCAGCTTCCATCAGCCCTTCAAACAGGGCTACCACTTCACTCCGTGATACAAATAGAAACATTTCCATTTTGTTCTCCTTTCGTTTTTACAGTATGTCATCCAGCCCCGGAAGCCTCTTAGCCGCCACTCGGCTGTTGTCGGATAAACCTTTGATCCGCTGTTCGAGCTTTGCAACGTCGTCTCTCATGCCGGTAACGAGGGCTTTCTTTTCCTCCTTTGAGCCGTCGATCAGATTGTCCAGCAGATATTCAACGTGCGTTTTCCTTTGCAGGGCTTCTACGAACAGGGGATGCCATTCGTCATCCGGGCTTTGCGGGGCGTACTGGATTTCCCAATCTTGCAGGAGGTGGAAGTAATCAGCCAGCACCCGGAAAGTGTGCTGTTCTTCCTGTCGGTACTTCAATTCCTCGCTGATTGACGGTTTTGCCCTGACCGGCGTTTGGTTTCGTGTATTGCGTCCGTTGTACTCATAACTGACCCCGAAATCCGCAGCCAGCTTCAGAGCCGCCTTTGTCTTATCGAGGTCAAAGAGCCGGGAAACAAAGTCGATCACATCGCCGTCAGCCCCGCACCCAAAACAGTGGAAGCGTTTGTCCACTTTCATGCTGGGATTTTTGTCGTCATGGAACGGGCAGACCGCCATACCGCTCCTGTTGACCTTGATGCCGTAAAACTCTGCCGCCTCCCGTGTGGTGACGGCTTGCTTTACCGCCTCAAATACATTTATGGTTATCACCCCTTTCCCGGAAACGGAAAGCACCCGGAAGTCCATGTAGGTCTCCGGGCGCATCTGCCGCCTCTGATTTTGTTTTCGTCCATCCGGCAATACCGGGGAAGCATCGCCACGCACTAAGGCGGCACACCCCTGAGCCGGATACTGAACTTCATCATGCTGTCAGCCTCCTTTAACTGAGATTTTGTTGTCCGCTTGCCTTATCGCTCCGGCTCGTCGTCCAGCGCAGGACGCCGTGTAGAAACCGGCTCCATGCAGTAGGGACATTCATCGTACACACAGGTTTTTGTCTTCCAGCCCGGACGGTGGAAGCGGCATGACCGGCACTCAGGGAGAATGCCATCCGCACCGCTGTCGTAGTGGTCAGAGCCGGGTGTTTCCTGCATGAGAGCTTCAAAGGCTTGCAGCTTGCCCGACGTGAAATAGCCTATATCCATCACCCCTTTCCTCGTTATTTCCTCCTGCCGGTGCAAATTCCGGCATTTGGGCAAACAAAAAAAGCGGGTCCGTTCCGTACTCCGATGTGGAGAACGAAACGAACCCGCTTCAATGTTTCAGTAAATATTTAGTTTGTACCCCGGAGGGTGTGCAGCACTCCGAGCGCCAGCCCGAAGAACAGGGCGAAGCCGCCGATCAGCCCACCGATTATGGCATCGAGGGCGACCACGCCGACCGTGCCGGAAATCCCATACCCGTGGGGGACGAGCCAAAGGCTCATTCTGCGGAAACCGAAAGGCAAGCCTACCAGAATCCATAAGAGAAGATAATTGCATGAGCCGTCTGTCATGTAGACCGGGCTAAAAAGAGCCGCGAGACAGACAGCCGCCGCGAGGGGGAGAAGGACCTCCCGAAGAAAGGTCCTCATATCCTCACCACAAGGCCGCGCAGATCGTGGACTTTAATCCCGACCAGATACCAGTCCTCGCCCATTTCAATCCGGGTAGGAATCCACTTGCCGCCCAGCTTCACGTCGAAGCATTGTCCACAGTGAAGACCGCCGAGATAATCCCTGAGATCAAACCTGATGTCGTACCGCTCCATGCGGCTATCGTAAACCAGTGCGCCCTGCTGTTTTGTTCTTGCCATCCTGATACCTCCATATCATCGTCGTCAAGGTTGTTGTGCTTCCTGCCCCCGCATTTCCTCCTTCCGGCGAGGGCGCGTCTATCTGCTGATTTTCTGTCCCTTTTTTCAGGTCAAAAAAGAAAGGACTAAGCCAGAAGCCTCGTGTTTTCAAGGTCTTTCTGATTTAGTCCTATTATGGCACAACAATCCTTTGTGACAACGCAGTTGATTTTCCCGT